>Ga0307513_10010618_pt1 | contig 11523 bp, 8 predicted proteins | sample 15_EM_MG_FD_202174 | JGI IMG/M metagenome (GOLD analysis project Ga0307513, IMG submission 202174) | Populus trichocarpa ectomycorrhiza microbial communities from riparian zone in the Pacific Northwest, United States - 15_EM | ecosystem: Host-associated > Plants > Roots > Unclassified | place... | reverse complement strand
GGTAGGCGACGATCTTCGCGATCGCCGAGCCGAGCGCGGCCAGGCAGAACGCCACGTAGATCGCGCTGGCGATCCAGAAGTAGTCGGCCTTGACCATGGCCAGCACCAGCGGCCCGAGCGAGGCGAGGCTCATCACGTGGAAGCCGACGAACTCGCCTGCGCGGTGGATCTGGTGGTCCCGCTCGTCCTTGCGGTCTATGTCCTCTTTGCGGGAGAACATGCCGGCGACGATGTTGGCCAGGATGTTGAGCACCATCGCGGCGACGACCGAAATGATCAGCGGCCAGATGTACGCCACGTCCGCCGGGTCCGTGTCGGCCAGCCGCCGCAGCATCACGACCGCGTAGCCGATCGGCACGACCACGGCGATGGCCGCGTAGATCCAGGACCGCTTCTCCTCGAAGGACATGCCATGAAGGTAAAGCTAGCCAGACATCATGTCAAGTATTCTTAACTTGCCTCGGGGGCGCGGGCCCACGCCCGGTGGGCCCGCGCCGGTCACCAACTATGCAGGGTGCCGTCCTCGAGGCGGTTGACGGGCAGGGCCGCCGGCTTGTAGGGGTACCGCGAGGCCAGGTCCTCGTCGATGTCGACGCCGAGCCCCGGCTCCTCCGAGGGGTGCAGGTAGCCACCCTCGAACCGGTACGTGTGCGGGAAGACCTCGTCGGTCGCGTCGCCGTGCGGCATGTACTCCTGGAGCCCGAAGTTGGGGATGCTGATGTCGAGGTGCAGCGCGGCCGCGAGGCAGACCGGCGAGAGGTCGGTGGCGCCGTGCGAGCCGCTGCGCACGTGGTAGAGCGCGGCGAAGTCGAAGATGCGCCGCAGGTGGGTGATGCCGCCCGCGTGGACGACCGTCGCCCGTACGTAGTCGACGAGCTGCTCGCTCACCAACTGCTGGCAGTCCCAGATGCTGTTGAAGACCTCCCCCACGGCGATCGGCGTGGTGGTGTGCCGCCGGATCAGCCGGAACCCCTCCTGCAGCTCGGCCGGCACCGGATCCTCCATCCAGGTCAGCGCGTACGGCTCGAGGCTCTTGCCCAGCCGCGCCGCCTCGATCGGCGTGAGCCGGTGGTGCACGTCGTGCAGCAGCTTGAGGTACGGCCCGAACTCCTCCCGCACCCGCGCGAACACCCCGGGCGTGTGGTCGAGGTATCGCTCGGTGGACCAGACCGCCTCGCTCGGCAGGGTCGCGTCGGCCGGCTCGTAGACACCCGCACCGGCGTGCACACCATACACATCGGACAGTCCAGGGATGCCCGCCTGTACCCGCACCGCCTTGTACCCCTGTTTGACGAAGTCGGCCACCCGCGCCAGCACACCGTCCACTGTGTCCGCGCTGGCGTGCCCGTACACGGTGACCCCCTCGCGGGACCGCCCGCCCAGCAGCTGGTAGACGGGAAGCCCGGCCACCTTGCCCTTGATGTCCCACAGGGCCGTGTCCACCGCGGCGATCGCGCTCATCGTGACCGGCCCTCGCCGCCAGTACGCTCCCTTGTAGAGGTACTGCCAGGTGTCCTCGATGCGGGCCGGATCCCGGCCGATGAGCAGGGGCACGACGTGCTCGCCGAGGTAGCTCGTGACGGCCAGCTCCCGCCCGTTGAGCGTGGCGTCGCCGACGCCGGTCAGCCCCTCGTCGGTGACGAGCTTGAGCGTGACGAAGTTGCGGCCGGGGCAGGTCACGATCACCCGGGCGTCCACGATCCTCACTCGACGTCCCCTCCCCACCACCGATGGTCGCGCGGGCCGCCGCCCACCGCGACGACCCGCGCACATCGCGACCCCGTCCGCCCGCACGCGCGAGGTCGCGGCGCCCGGAAACACCGGCGTGCCGACCAGCGGCTCGGACGCCGGCACCACGCCGGCCAGCGTTTCCGGAACTATTCCGGAAGAAATCTACCCCGTGATCAAAGCGTCGTTCAAGTAGCTAGAACGACTTGAACGACGCTTTGATCACGCGCGCGAGGTTGCTTGCCAGCGGGTGGACAGCGCGGCCAGGGCGTCCGCCGCCAGCTCGCCGTAGAGGCGGAGGCGGGCCATCCCGCCGTCCGGGAAGACGTCAAGCCGGACGTGGGTGGCGACCGCCGCATCCGGCAGGGGGAAGCGATGCCGCGTGTCGGGCTGGAGCCGCGTCCGGGGCAGGATGTCGAACCAGGCCGCCGCGTCGTCCACATCGGACACGCGGGCATCCACGCCGCGGAGGCTGGCCGCGCCGGGCGCGTTGCCCTTGAAGTGGGTGGCGTCCAGCTCGGCGATGCGGACCACACCGGGCGCGGCGAGCTTGACCAGCACCCAGTCGTTGCCGTCGTCGCGGCGGCGGGCGGTCTCCCAACCCTCCCCCATCACGCGGGCCAGGCCGGGCGCGATCAGCCGGTGCGGTGGGCCGTAGAACATGTCGCTGCAGCTCACCACCTGCCCACCGTGCTCCATCGCGGCGAGGTCGAGCACCCCCGGAAGCAGGGCCGGATCCGCGACGACCTCGCCGTGGACGCGGAGCCGGGCCACGCCGCCGTCCGGGTGGATGGTGAGACGTACGTGGGTGCAGCGGCGCGGGTCGGTCACCTCGAACTCGTTGCGGGCGTCCCCGGCCAGGGGCGACTTCGGCACCAGCGGTGCCCAGGGCGCGGCCACCAGCTCGTCCGGGCTCGGGTAGCCGTCGACCGCGACACCCTCGACCGACGCGTACGGCGGGTAGTTGCCGGTGAAGAAGGCCGTGTCCACCACCACGCCGCGCACGATGCCGGGCGCGCCCAGCCGCACGATCGCGTGGTCGACCCCGGGCACACGGCGCCGCCGGGTCTCCCAACCGTCGTAGACCTGCCCCTTCGGGCCGAACGTCCGCGCCGCGAAGCTCGGTGCCGCGTCGGTGACGAGGTTGTCGCCGGCGGCGAAGAGCTCGTCCGACACGTACGGCACGCCGCCGCCGAGCGAGCGGGACGCCAGGTCGGGCAGCAACTGCCAGCTCACGCCGCACCCCGGGACAGCAGCCGGCCGCGCGGGGTGACCCCATCCACGACGGTGCCGCGCAGCCAGGTCGTGCGGACCTTACCCAGCAGGGCCCGCCCGTGGTACGGCGTGACGGGATGGCGGTGCCGCAGCCGGCCCGCGTCGACGACGAACGCGGCATCCGGGTCGAAGGCGACCAGGTCGGCGTCGGCCCCCACCGCGATGCGGCCCTTGCGGGAGAGTCCCACCAGCTCGGCGGGGCGGGTGGCCATCCACCGCACCACGTCGGTGAGGGCGAAACCACGGGCGGCCGCCTGGGTCCAGACCACCGGCAGGCCGAGCTGGAGCGAGGCGATGCCACCCCAGGCGGCCGCGAAGTCGCCGGTGTCCGCGCGCTTCAGCTCGGGGGTGCAGGGCGAGTGGTCGGAGACGACGCAGTCGATCGCGCCGCTCGCCAGGCCGTCCCACAGCGCGTCCCGGTTGTCGGCGCCCCGGATCGGCGGGCAGCACTTGAACTCGGTCGCCCCGTCCGGCACCTCCTCGGCGGTGAGCGTGAGGTAGTGCGGGCACGTCTCGGCCGTCACATTCGGCACGTCCACTATGGACGCGATGGCCTCGGCGGCGGACAGGTGCAGCACGTGCAGCCGCCGGCCGGTCTCGCGGGCCGTCGCCACGACGGTGCCGACCGCACCGGTCTCGGCGCTCGGCGGCCGTGAGGCGACGAAGTCCGCGTAGTGGGTCGAGGCGGCGGCCGGCTCGATCGCGGCCGGGTCCTCGGCGTGGATGACGAAGAGCGCGTCCACGGCGGCGAGCGCCTCGCGCAGCTGGGCCGGCGAGAGCGGCGGAAACTCCGGCACCCCCGAGTCGACCAGGAACGCCTTGAAGCCGAAGACCCCGGCCTCGTACAGCCCGGGCAGCTCGGCCGCGTTGCCCGGGATCGCGCCGCCCCAGAATCCGGTGTCCACATGGCACTGTCCGGCCGCGGCGGCCCGCTTGACGTCCAGCGCGTCGACGTCGACGGTGGGCGGGAGCGAGTTGAGCGGCATGTCCACGATGGTCGTCACGCCACCGGCCGCGGCGGCGCGGGTAGCGGTGGCGAAGCCCTCCCACTCGGTGCGGCCGGGCTCGTTGACGTGCACGTGGGTGTCGACGAGGCCGGGCAGCAGCGCGACGTCCCCCAGGTCGACACCCTCCAGACCTGGCGCGTTGTACGCCTCGACGGCCGCGATCCGCCCGTCGCGCACGCACACCGTCGCGGGTCGCTCTCCCTCCGGCAGCACAACCCGCCGCGACCGCACGACAAGGTCAAAGCTCAACTGAGGCCTCCGCGGGATCGAGCGCACCACAGTGGACACCGCGGGCGAGGAACCCCTCCAGCGCACGCGCGGTCGCCGGCTCGTCGAGGATGCCGCCGGCGCGCCGCTCCCGGTACGCCGCGAGCCGGGCACGGGCGGCCGGCGCGCCGTCCCGGAAGAACCCGTACGTCGCCGCGAAGCGGGTGGGCAGCTGCGCCGGGTGCAGATCCCACCCCTGGTAGAAGCCACGCTCCAGCGAACGCCGCACCAGCCGCGCGTGCAGCGCCCACGCCTCCCGCACGGCGGGAGGGTCGCCGACCGGCAGCACGTTGGTGGAGCCGTCGGAGAGCCGTACGCCCGTGCCGGCCGCGGCCACCTGCATCACCGCCTTGGCGTGGTCCGCCGCCGGGTGCTCCAGGCTCTGGTACCCGGCGGCGATGCCGAGGCTGGCGCTGTAGTCGTACGTACCGTAGTGCAGCCCGGTAAGGCGCCCATTCGACGCGGCGATCATCGACGCCACCGTCGCCCGCCCGTCCGGCCCCAGCACCGCGGGCGGCGTCTCCACCTGCGCCTCGAAGCGGAGTGCGCCGGCCGGCAGCCCGTACTCCACCTCCAGCCGTCCACATAGGAGTGCCATCGCCTCGACCTGCGCGGGGTCGCTCACCTTGGGAAACGTGATGACGAAGCCGGGCGGCAGGCCGCCGTACCAGAAGAGGAAGACCGCGAGGGTACGCACCGCGCGGCGCCTCGTCGCCGCTTCCAGGCTCTTCACCCGCAGCCCCACGAACGGTGGCGCCTGCCCGTCCCGCAGTGCCGCCGCGACGGCCACGGCGTCGGCGTCCTCGGTGGCGTCGTCGCGGATCCCATACCCGTCCTCGAAGTCGACCCGCAGATCCTCGATCGGCTCCCGGTCCAACTTGGACAGCACCCGCTCGCGCAGCTCCTCCCCGAACGGCAGCGGCGGGTGCGCCTTCAGCGCCTCCCGAGCCGCCGCACCCCACTCGACCACCAGACCGGCGTGCATCCGGTCGGCTGGCACGTACACGGTGTGCACCGGCTGCCGCCCGCCCGGATCGCCCGGGTAGCGGTCCGCCAGCTCCGCGTCGACCCCACCGAGCAGGCCGTCCAGCTCGGCGAAGAGGGGATCCAGAAAGGACTCGGGAAACATCTACTGATCGATCAGTTCGTACGCCGGGACGGTCAGGAAGTCGGCGAAGTCGTCGGCGAGCGCGACCCGCTCGAAGAGCTCACGAGCCACCTTGTACCGCGCGGGCTCGCCCAACCGGGCCAGCTCCTCGTCGCCGATCCGCCGGACCAGGTCAGCGGTGATCGGCGTGCCGTCCCCCAGCCGTACCCCCTGGTGCACCCATTGCCAGATCTGCGACCGCGAGATCTCCGCCGTGGCCGCGTCCTCCATCAGGTTGTTGATCGCGACCGCGCCGTTGCCGTGCAGCCACGCCTCGATGTACTGGAGGGCGACCGAGACGTTGCCGCGCAACCCCTCCTCGGTCACCGAGCCGGGAGTCGACGCGATGTCGAGCAGGTTGTCGGCGGTCACCAGGACATCCGGCCGCAGGCGGTCGAGCTGGTTGGGGCGGGTGCCGAGCACGGCGTCGAAGACCTCGCGGCACACCGGCACGAGGTCGGGGTGGGCCACCCACGAGCCGTCGAAGCCGTCGCCCGCCTCGCGCTCCTTGTCCTCCCGCACCTTGGCGAGGGCCACCTCGTTGACCGCGGGGTCGCGCCGGCTGGGTATGAAGGCGGCCATCCCACCCATCGCGAACGCCCCGCGGCGGTGGCAGGTGGCGACGAGCAGCTCCGTGTACGCCCGCATGAACGGCGCGGTCATGGTCACCGACGCCCGGTCGGGGAGCACGAACGAGGGGCCGGCGTCCCGGAAGTTCTTGATGATGCTGAATAGGTAGTCCCACCGGCCGGCGTTGAGGCCGGAGATGTGCGGCCGCAGCTCCCACAGGATCTCGTCCATCTCGAACGCGGCCGGGATCGTCTCGATGAGCACCGTGGCCCGGATCGTGCCCTGCGGGATGCCGAGCGCCTCCTGCGCGTGGGTGAAGACCTCATTCCACAGTCGAGCCTCGAGGTGACTCTCCATCTTGGGCAGATAAAAGTACGGCCCGCTGCCGCGCTGGAGGAGCTCCTGGGCGTTGTGGAAAAAGTACAGTCCGAAGTCGACCAGCGCGCCGACCGCCGGGCGCCCGTCGATCGACAGGTGCCGCTCGTCGAGGTGCCAGCCGCGGGGGCGCGTGACGATCGTCGGGTACGGCCCGCCGGCGAGCTCGTAGTGCTTGCCGGCGGTGTCGAGTGAGATGGTCCGGCGGACGGCGTCGTAGAGGTTTTGTTGGCCACCGACCACGTTGGACCAGTGCGGGGTGTTGGCGTCCTCCAGGTCGGCGAGCCACACCTTGGCCCCCGAGTTGAGCGCGTTGATGGCCATCTTGCGCTCGGTCGGTCCGGTGATCTCCACGCGACGGTCGGTGAGGTCGGCCGGCGCGGGCGGGACCTGCCACTCGGTGAGCCGGATCTCGGCGGTCTCCGGGAGGAAGTCGAGCCGGCCGGTCCGGGCGACCTCCGCGCGCCGCTCGGCGCGGCGGGCGATCAGCTCGTCACGGCGGGACGCGAACCGACGGTGCAGGTCGGCGACGAACTCCCGGGCCTCGCCACTGAGTATCTCGGTCACTCAAGAACGTTAACCCCTAGCGGAGCGGTTTTGACGGCCTCCGCTTGGGTTCCTTGGTCTTGCCACGCTTGCCACCCTGCGCCACACCGGTGAGCCGGAGCGCCAGCCCCGGGCACATGTCGACGGCCCGGCGGGCGTCCGCCTCCAGCCACGCCGGCACCGGGGTGTCGGCGATCGCCGGGTACCCGTTGCCGTCCAGCCGGATCAGCTCCGGTACCAGATGGGCACAGAGCCCGTGGCCGTCGCACCTGGTCCAGTCCACGACCAGCTTGCCCACCCCGCCGGTGGTCCCCTCGGTCTCCGGCGAGCTCGACAGCGGGAGCACGCCCTTGACCGGGCGTCCACAACCCTCGCTGTACGCGTGGACGGCGATGTCCTCGGCGAAGACCTCCAGCGCGGAGAGCGCGAACCGCGACGTGCCGTCGGGGTGGCTGCACGCGCCGCGCCCCTTCACCACGCCGGCCGCCGCGCGCACGGCCGCCTGACCGCCGCCGCCCTGGACCAGCTTGGAGACGGTCCGCGCGAGGTCGGGCAGGCCGAGGCGGCACGGGCCGCACTGGCCGGCGGACTCGGCCGCCATGTAGTGCATGACCCGCTCCACCTCGCCGAGCGGGCAGGTGTCCTCGGGCAGCGGGACCATGATGCCCGCGCCGAGCGTGCCACCGACCTCGGTGAGGCTCTCCCGCGAGATCTCCGCCCGCGAGGCGGCCTCCGCGGTGATCCACTTTCCGTGGTACCCACCGAGGAGCAGCCCTTGCCCGGGGCCGGTCCCGCACATGCGCAGGACCTCCTTCAGCGGTACGCCGGTCGGCGCCTCCACCACGCTCGGCTTGCCCTTCGCGGTGATGGTGAGCAGTACGGTGCCCGGCTCCTTGGCGGTGCCGACCGTCGCGTACTCGCGCGGCCCGATGCTCGCCGCGTACGCCAGCTGGGCGTACGTCTCGGCGTTCGAGAGCAGTGTGGGCAGCCCGTCGACGCCCGAGTCGCTGGAGCGGATCTTGCGACCGGGCGGGATGTGCGCCTCGCCGTTGATGCCCTTCACCAGCGCGCCACCCTCACCGGAGATGAACCGGTGCGGCACGCCCACGATCCGGGTCGGCGCCGGCATCCGCCGCTCGGCGAGTGCCCGCCGCAGCGACTCGTGGCCGACGTGGTCCTTCTCGACGCCGATCACGATCTCCTCGGCCTCGAGCGCCCACGCGGCGAGCGAGGCGCCGTCGAGGATCAGGTGCGGCGCGCGGGCGAGCAGCACCTTGTCCTTCCAGGCCGCGGGCTCGCCCTCGGTGGCGTTGACCACCACGACGATCGGCTTCTCCTGCCGCATCGCCGAGTCGATGACCGCCTTGACCTTGCGCGCGAACGGGAACGCCGCCCCGCCGCGCCCGGTGAGCTTGATCTGCTCGGCGAGGCCCATGAGCTCGGTGCTCGTCATCGGGCGCAGGTCACCGTGGACCTGCTGGTGATCCCAGAGATCCAAGCGCCCGAACTGTTCGAAGCCCGCGGTCAACCGGGCCGGACCGGCGCGACCGACGGCCGGAACCATGCCTCCACTCACCTCCCGCGCCCCTCCCGGGGTCGAGTCCAGTAGGCACCGTTGTCCATGTCCTCACCGCCCGCGGCACGTCGGCCACGCCGCGACCGCTCACCGCGCTCTCCACGCTCACCGCGCTCGGCACTCTCCGGCGCCGCACGCCGCGAACGGCGGGACGAGGCCGGGTCGACCGCCGGCGGGTACGGACCGGGCCGGTCGTAGTCCGGCTCGGAGGCGTACTGGATCGGGCCATCCTCCTCACCGAGGCTGTGGCGGGCATCGTCCCGGCCATGGCGCGACGAGCGCGAGCCCCGCGACCGGCGGGCCGCGTCCTCCTCGGTGACCAGGCGCAGCGCGGCCCGGCGGGGGCGCTCGTCCTCGTAACGGGGCTCGTCGTAGCGACGCTCGTCGTAGCGCCCCACCGGCGCGGAGACAGGGTCGACGCGGCTCTGGTCGTAGCGCGGCGCGGGACCGGAGACCGGCTCGCGGCTCTGGTCGTACCGGGGCGCGGGGGCCGAGACGGGTTCACGGCTCTGGTCGTAGCGCGGCGCGGGGCCCGAGACGGGCTCGCGGCTCTGGTCGTACCGGGCGACGGGGGCGGAGACGGGGTCGATGTCCGCGTACCGCTCGTCGGCGGGCGAGGTCCACCGGTCGCCGCGCGGCGGCTCGGCCCGGCGACGGCCCTGACCCTGGTCACCTCGGCCGTACCGCTCGCGCTCCGGCTGCGGGGCGGGCGCCGGCGAGGTGGGCGCGTAGCCGCCCGGGACCGGGCCGTACCCGGAGACCGGCTCGTCGCCGCGGAGGCTCTCGTACCACTCGCGGTCGGTGGCGTCGGCGGCCTCCTCCTTCTTGCCCCCCTTCGACCTGCGCTTCCACTGGGTGGCACTGCGCTTGTCCTCGTTGCGCGACCCGGACCGCGTCGCGCGACGCTCCTGGCGCCGCATGTCGTCGAGGCGCTCGCCCACGTCGACCCCGTCGTCCGGGCGGGCCGGACCCCGCTCCAGGACCCGCCGCTCCTCGGCCCGCTCGTCCATCTGCTCCAGCCGCGAGCGCCGGGCGTCCGAGCGCTCCAGCTCCCGGGACGCGCGCCGCTCACCGGGCGACAGGATCTCGTCCGGCATCCGCTCCTCCTCGCGGGGGCGGCGGGGCTCCGGCGGGACGACCGGCATCGCGTACCCGACCCTGGCGTCCTCCCGCTCGCGCGGCGCCCGGGCGGTCGTCATCATCCTGGTCGCGGTGTCTTCCAGCTCCGCGTCGCGGATGGCGCGCTGCTCCCGCGTGGAGGTCATCGCCCCTTCGCGGAATCCGCCGTCGGTGACCCGCGGGATGAGCGCGGTCTCCACGTTGATGCCGACCGCGGACGGGCCGGTCTTGCCGTTGGTGCGGCGGCCGAGGCTCACGTACACCCGGACCAGCAGCGCGATCAGCACGCCGATCACGCAGGCGCCGTAGCTGAGCCACACCCAGGTGGCGGCCGGGCGGCCGGCGTTGAGGCCGTGGCCGAGGGCGGCCGGCCAGGCGAGGTAGGAGGTGGCGTGCAGCGTGCGCCACATCCACGGCTTGCCGCTGCCGGCGAACCGCGCCCGGATCAGGCCGGTCCAGAACACCGTGAACATCAGGTAGCTCGCCACCGTGCCGAGCCCGATGTAGATCGGGTTGAGCGAGTTGGTGAACGGCACGAACGGGTCGATCACCGTCGCCGTGCCGGACAGCACCTTCATCGCGATGTGCAGCCCGAGGAAGACGATCGCGATGATCGCCGTCGCCCGGTGCAGCCCCTGGAAGAAGACCCGGTGGCCAATCTTCAGGAAAAAACGGTCAGTGGCGACAAGACCACACATGACCGTCAGCGAGAGCGCGACCAGCGAGACGACGCCGGCGAAGAAGTTGAGGAACGCGAACACGTAGACCGAGGCCAGCGCCCCGCCGAACGTGGAGCTCGCGGCCCACATCGCCAGGGCCAGGAAGACGACACCACCGAGCAGCGGGAGCCGCGGAAGCTTCCGCTTTGCGCCGGTCGTGCTGCTCGTCGTCTCCACCGTCCCTGTGTCTTCGTCGCGTTCCACGGAGCGCTCTTCGTTCTTCCGCTTCAGCAAGACTTACCGACCTTCCACAACCTAGTGACTTGCCCTTCACCCGGTTTGATCGCGCTCACTGCATCGGTTGCTCACCTCGCCTCGCGCAGACGTCTCCGTCCCACGTGTACGTACCGGGGGGCGTGCTTGGTTGAACCGAGTTTGGAAGTCCTGCGTGTCTTAAGGGACGCCTAAGGGGGCGCTAACCGGACTCTGCGGTCCGAAACCGCCGCGATTCCTACGCCACCTTGCCGTAACCGTCCGACTACGGCAACAACGCAGGTCACGAGGCCACCGGCACATCCCGCGGCCACCGGGCGACAAGTCGTGGCGGCGGCGCCAGCCGACCCGATAGTCAGCTCATATCAAGAAGAAACGGAATTATCCGGACACTTTAGGGGACCAGTGCGAAGGAGGCGCCGTCCCTCGGCCGGACGACAGAGAAGTGCCTGCGGTCGAGAGTGGCTATCTCGGCGGCTCCCAGGCGCTCGGCCAAGGCCACGACAGCCGCATCGGAGCCGCCCAGCGGGAAGTCGGAATATATCCGCACAAGCTCCGCCATCCGGAGGTAATCGCCCGGCCCTGGGGCCGTCACCTCGAAGGGCTCGTTGTCGGCGAGCGCCTCCAGAAACGCCGCCTCAACCTCGGCGCCGCACCGACTGCCCAGGAGATAGCAGACCTCCGCGACGATCGGAGACGGGATCACGAGCCGCGCCGTGCAAGTACGGAGCCACTTCACGCACCGCTGATGGTCGGCGTCGTCAGCGTCGGCCAGTGCCACGAGCGGACCTGTGTCGACGACAACGACCGGCCGGCTCACGCCGCGCGACCGCCGAGGTCCCTGCGGATGATCTCCTTGGCCCGGCGACCAAGATCGCCTTGGCCGCTGTGCCCGATCCCGACAAACCCGGGAAGCTCTCGCTCTCCCTCACGCTCCGAGAAGCGATCGGCGAGAAGATCCAGCACCTCGGCCGCCTGGGC
>Ga0307513_10010617_pt1 | contig 11523 bp, 8 predicted proteins | sample 15_EM_MG_FD_202174 | JGI IMG/M metagenome (GOLD analysis project Ga0307513, IMG submission 202174) | Populus trichocarpa ectomycorrhiza microbial communities from riparian zone in the Pacific Northwest, United States - 15_EM | ecosystem: Host-associated > Plants > Roots > Unclassified | place... | reverse complement strand
GCGGGCAGGGACGAGCCCTGCCCCTACTGTTCTACTGCCGATTGAAATTTGCCCTAAAATGAGCGCGCGCCTGCCGCGCTTATTTTGCAAGACTCAACGCGCGGGTCGCAGCGACCGCTTGACGTGAACGCGGCGCAGGCCAAAGGCGATGATGCGCGAGGGGAGAGTTTTGAGGAACGGCGTGCGCAGGAAAAGGCGGACGGCGGCGGGAACCTGAAGCGGTTGATCCGTTCTGAGAGCGTTAGTGATGATCTGCCGCTGCACGAGCGATTGGATAGACTGAATGAACCGCGTGGGCAGCATGCGCTTGCGTTGCACTTCGCGCAGATGCCGGAGTTCGACGCGTCCGTCGCCGAGCGGCACGGCCAGAATGTTGGCGGCAACCGTGGCGTCCTGAATCGCGTAGTTGATGCCGACGCCGCCGATGGGCGACATGACGTGCGCGGCGTCGCCGATGAGCAGCAACCCCGGTTGCCACCACTGCTTGAGGCGGCTCGATTCGACCGAGAGCATCGCCACCTGCTTCCACTCTTGCAACTGCGGAACACGATCTGCGAACTCGGGCACGATGGACGCGATTGATTGCCGGAGTGCGTCCAGCCCCGCCGCGCGCACCGCTTTGAAGCTGCCTTTGAGGATGACGTAGGCCACCTGCCATTCGTCCAGACGGTCGAGCATCGCCACGAGATGTCCCCCGCTAATACGACCCACCGCGCCCTCCGGGTCTTCCGGCTTGCGCGGGAGGCGAAACCAGAGCACGTCCATCGGCGGCGAGGTCTTCACCGGCTCCATCCCCGTCAGATGCCGCACGCGCGAACTGCGCCCGTCCGCCCCGACCGTCAGTTGCGCGCGCACCTCATGCACGCCCGCGTCGTCTTCGTAACGCACGCCGCGCACCGCCCCGCCCTCTTCGATCAACTCTTCGACCCGCGCGCCCATCCTGAGTTGGAAATTCTGATACTGCTTCGCCTCACCCGTGAGGAATTCGAGAAACTGCGACTGCGGGAGCATCATGATGTAGGGGAAGCGCGTGTCGAGTCGCCCGAAATCTATCGGCGTCAACGCACCGGCGGGCGACATGAAAGTGGCCTTGCGAATTTTGGAATGGCGCAGTTCGTGGAGGCGTTCGGCGAGGCCGAGTTCGTCGAGAATTTCGAGGACGGAAGGGTGTATGGTGTCGCCGCGAAAGTCGCGCTCGAAATCTTCGTGCGCTTCCAGAAGGACGACGGGAATCCGCTGCCGCGCGAGGATGAGCGCGAGGACCGCGCCCGCAGGTCCGCCGCCGACGATGCAACAAGTGGTTTCAAGCGTCTCTACAATCGCACGTTCATTCATATGTTTTTCGCGTGCGAGGCGGGGACAATGTTTCAACTCGATGGGAAGTATTCGCGCCAGCGTCTATCGACGAGTTCCTTGATGTCGGGGCGCACGATGAGTTCGTCAGGGTAAGCCGGTTTCATGCGCGCGTCGATGACGATGGGCGGCGAGTATGACAGATGATGCCGGTCAACGCTCGTCTTTTTTGCGCAAATGTCGGCGGCAGGCTCGAAGCGCGTCCACGTCGCCCAGAGGAAATCGGCGGGCGTGCGCGCGACGGTCGCGTCGTCGTGCAGGACGACGAGCGGCCAGCCTGCGAACGCTTCATCGTCCGCCAGACGCGCGGCCTGTTGCGGGTCTTCGACGTAAGGCGCGCCTTCGACGACGAGACAGCCGCCGCAGAAAACTTCTGCGCGCGCCGACCCTTGCGGCAGTTGGCCGGAGAACGTGCGCGGCAGATCGCGCACGGCGTCGCCGAGGCCGAGCAGGATCGCTTTGCTGCCCTGATTGATCTTGCCGCTCGTGTAGTCGAGCGTGTCCATCGAGACGTTCGAGAAGATGAAGAGGTCGCTCTCGAAACGCGCGCGCGCGAGGATGTGCTCGAACAGACGCGGGAAGTCGCGCAAGTCCTGCGGCGTGTCCGTGAGCAGCAGAAACTTCGTGAGCGAGAGTTGGCCTTCGCCAAGTATGCGGAAACCGGAGACGAGCGCCTCGCGCGCGTAGCGTTCGCGCACGACTGCCGCCGCGAGCGAGTGGAAGCCCGTCTCGCCGTAAGACCAGAGATCGCGCACGCTCGGCATGACGAGCGGGAAGAGCGGCGAGAGAAGTTCCTGCAAGTAGTCGCCGATGAAAAAGTCTTCCTGTCGCGGTTTGCCGACGACCGTCGCCGGGTAGATCGCGTCGCGGCGATGGCAGACGGCTTCGGCGTGAAAGACCGGGTAGTCGTGTTGCAGAGAGTAGTAGCCGTAATGATCGCCGAATGGCCCTTCGGGTCGCCGCTCGTGCGGGGGGACGTGGCCGACGATGGCAAACTCCGCTTCGGCGACGAGCCGGTGGCCGTGCGTGAACGCGTCGCGCGTCACCCTGATCTTCTCGCCCGCGAGGACGGAGGCGAGCACGAGTTCGGGCACGTCTTCGGGCAGCGGCGCGATGGCCGACAGGATCAGCGCGGGCGGTCCGCCGATGAAGATCGTCAGGGGGAGCGATTCATTCGCCGCTTCGGCCTCGTGATAGTGAAAGCCGCCGCCCTTGTGTATCTGCCAGTGGATGCCGGTCGTGCGGGCGTCGTGTCGCTGGATGCGATACATGCCGAGGTTGTGTTTGCGCGTGCGCGGGTGCTCCGTGTAGACGAGCGGGAGGGTGACGAACGCGCCGCCGTCTTCCTGCCACGTCGTCAGAATCGGCAACTCGTCGAGCCGCGCCGGTCGATCAACCACTTCGAGCACGGGCGCGTGACGCACGCGACGCGTCCCCAGTTTTAATGCTTCGAGCGCGAGCGAGCGGTGTTGCCAGAGATCGGAAGGACGCGGCGGCAGCAACGACTCGACGACGTGTACGACCTCTTTCACCAACGCCTCGGGCTTGCGACCGAACGCCATTTCGATGCGGCGTGCCGTGCCGAAGAGATTGGTCACGACCGGGTAGCGGCTGCCCTTCACGCGTTTGAACAGGAGCGCCGCGCCGCCCTCCGCGATCACGCGGCGATGGATTTCCGCCAGTTCCAGATAAGGATCAACTTCCGTCTCGACGACGACGAGATCGCGTTCGCGCGTCAGTTGATCGAGAAAGGAGCGAAGGTTTCGGTGCATAGAGAATCGACAGTTGTCAGTTGCTCGTGGTCGGTTGTTAATACCACAGAACGGCGAACGGGGGCGAGATGTGCCTCTCGCCCCCGCCGGGTAAACGAATTTGCGCTGACTTTTAAGGAAGCGGCGCGGTCGCTTTACCGACCTGTCGCGTGCGCGTTTTGGTGTCGGGCGACTGCGGCGCGTTGAGGCGGAGCGTGATCTCGCGGGTGGCGAAGCGCGCGGCGTCGGCGATTTTGGGATCAGCCGAAGAAGCGTATGGCTCGACGATTGGTAACGTGTCGGCGTTGCCGTTTCGCGCGAGGGCTTCGAGCAGTAAGACCTGTGTGTTGCCGTTGACTTGCGGGAGCAGACCGTAGAGCGGTTCGGGCGTTTCGAGTTCGGCGAGGTAGGCTTCCGACTGATTGCGGCGATTGGAATCGAGATCGCGCACGACCGCAAAGAGCGCGGTCGTCTTGCCCATGCGATAGAGCGCCCAGTCGAGCGCGAGGCGCACGCGCGCGTTCTTCTCTTGCAGGCGATAGCCTTCGACGAGTTTGCGCTGCGCGGGCGTGGCGAGGCGCGCGAGGTCTTCCGCCGCCCGCTGCCGCGTCAACGCATCACGATCCGTCAACTGGCGCATCAACACATTCACGTCCGTCCGCGCTTCGGCGTTCGCCGGGTCCTGAACGCTTGCCGGGTCTTGCTGCGACGGCGGCGCGGCGGATGCCGGGACGCCGGAGACGAAGGCCAGCAGGACGGCGAAGGCGCAACTCAAAAGTGCGTTTTGTTTGGGGGCTGATTTATTCGGCATGACGAATTCCTCTCTGTGTATGGCCGGGACGGGAGAGACGCGCGCGAAAACGAAGGTCGAATTGAGGAGAGGAAAAAAAGTTGGAGCGGGTGCGTGCTCCCGGTCAGAAAATCTGGCTGAGAGCACGCGCGCCCCGTGTGTGTTACTTCGTCTTGCGCAGTTGCGCGATGTTGAGGTCGAGATCGGCGACGGGAATCACTTCCACGTTTTTGTATTGCTTCTGAAGTTCGGGAAGGAACTTCTTGGCGTCGCCGACGATGATGATGTTGGCGGCACGGGCGTCGAGGCGCGAACCGGCAAAGCCCTGCACGTCTTTGGCCGTGATGGATTGCACGTTGTTGATGTAGCTGTTGATCTCGTCGAAGTTGAGGCCGTAGAGCGCGAGGTTTGCGACCTGTGCGACCAGACCGCCCGCCGTCTCAAGATTGCGCGCGAAGCCGCCGATGATCACGGCCTTGCGGGGCGTGAGTTCGGCGTCGGGAAGTTCGCCGTTAGCGAGACGACCGAGTTCGCCCAAAAGGAGTCCGGCGACGACCGCGCCCGACTCGTTTTTCGTCTGCGCCTCAGCCGTGAACGGCCCCGTGTCGCGTCTGGTTTCGAGTGCGCTGCGCGCGCCGTAGCTCAGGCCGCGCTTGATGCGTATCTCCTGATTGAGACGACCTGAATAACCGCTCAAGACCGAGTTGGCGACGATGCCGCGAAAGAACTCGGGGTCGGTGCGACGGATGCCCGTGCGCGCGACGAGCACGGCGGCCTGTCCCGCATCGGGCTTGTCCACGACGACGATGCGCTGCTGCGTGGCCGCCGTCGCCCCGGTCGCTTTCGTGCTCGGCGCGGGAAGCGGCGCGGCGGGTTTCTGCCAGTCGCCGAAGAATCGTTCGGCGGTCTTGAAGGCGTCTGCCGCCGCGATGTCGCCGCCGATGACGAGGATGGCGTTGTCGGGGCGATAGTAAGTCGCGTGCATCCGCACGATGTCATCGCGTTTGATCCTCGCGATGGATTCGGGCGTGCCCGAGAGCGGATGGCCGTAAGGCGTATCGCCGAAGACGACGCGCGAGGCGACGTAGCGCGCGATTGCGCCGGGCTGGCCGAGCGCGACCGTGAGATCGTCAAGGTACTGCGCGCGCAGGCGTTCGATCTCTTCGTCCTTGAACGTCGGGCGGCGCACGACATCGGCGAGGATCTCCATTGCGTTGTCGATACGCGAAGACTGGACGCCGACGTTCGCCGTCGAAGCGTCCCAGCGCGCGCCCGAATCGATTGCGCCGCCGAGGGCTTCGATGGCTTCGGCGATCTGCGGCGCGGTGCGCGTCTGCGTGCCCTTCGTCAGCAGCGAGGCGGTCATGTCGGTGAGTCCGGCCAGTTGCGGCGGGTCAACTTCGCCGCCGTTCCTGATCATCAACGCGGCGGAGACGAGCGGCATGTTGCTGCGCTCCACGACCACCACGCGCAGACCGTTCGCGAGCGTTCGCTCGACGGGTTTCGGGACGGTGACGCTACGCGGAGCGGCGGGCGGCGGCGGTGTCGCCTGTGCGACGGGTGGCGTCGTCGCCTGTGGCGTCGCCGCAGGCTCTTGCGCTGTCGCCGTGAATGACGTGGCGGCGACGAGCGCGGCGACCGCGAGTGATCTGAAAGTGCGACGCGAAAGTTCTTTGATGATGTTCACGTTATTTCCCTCCCCCGACTTCGCCCGCGTCGCGCTGCCCGACATTGTGCCCGGTCTTCTCCGCCGGTTTCGCCGGGCGCAGGGATTCGGGCAGGTAATAGATGACGAGACGATTCGTGTCCGTCAGATATTTCTTCATCACACGCTGCACGTCCGCCGCCGTCACTTTGGAGAGGCGTTCGATGTCCGTGTTGGCGCGGTTCGGGTCGCCGAGCAGGACGGCGGCGTCGCCGAGTGCGAGCGCCTTGCCGTTGTTGGTTTCGCGCTCGCGCAGTTGATTGGTGATGATCTGGTTCTTGGCCTTCTCAAGTTCGGCTGCCGAGACGGGCGCGTCCTGCATCTTCTTGATCTCGGCCATGAGGGCGCGTTCGAGGTCGTCGGGTTTCTTGCCGCTCGCGAGGATGCCGAGGAAACTGAAGAGGCTCAAGTCCTCGCGCAAGTCCGTCCCGGCGTTGACGCTCTGTGCCACCTGTTGCTCGTAGACGAGCGCACGATAGAGGCGCGACGATTCGCCCGCCGACAGGATTGATTCCGCGATGCGTAGCGCATCCGAATCCTCACTCACCTTCGGCGGCGCGAGGAACGTGAAGGCCACGGCGGGCAGCGGCACGTTCTGGCCGAACTCGACGACGCGCATCTCGCCCGTGCGTTCCGGCTCTTTCACGTTGACGCGCGGCAGAGGCTTGTTGGGCTTCGGGATGCCCGCGAAATACTTATCAACCCAAGTGTCGAATTGTTTCGGCTCGAAGTCGCCGACGACGACGAGCGTCGCATTGTCGGGGCGGTAGAAAGTCGAGTGGAAGGCGCGCACGTCTTCGGTCGAGGCGGCGTCGAGGTCTTCGATGCTGCCGATGCCGGGGCGACGATACGGGTGCTTGGAGAAAGATTTCTGTTCGAGCAGGTAGAAGAGTTTGCCGTAGGGCGGCGCGAGCACGCGCTCGCGAAACTCCTCTTTCACCACGTCGCGCTCGCTCTGGTAGTTCGCGTCGTCAATGGTGAGCGTCGAGAGGCGGTCGGCCTCCGCCCAGAGCAGCGTCTCCAGATAATTGGACGGCACGACCTCGTAATAGACCGTCACGTCGTCGGCGGTGAACGCGTTGTTCATGCCGCCCACATCTTCGGTCAGGCGATCCATCATTTCGGATTTCATGTTCTTCGTGCTTTTGAACATGATGTGCTCGAAGAGGTGCGCGAAGCCGCTGCGGCCTTCGGGGTCGTCCTTCGAGCCGACCTTGTACCAGACCTGTATCGCCACCGTCGGGCTGGACTTGTCCACCGCGCTCAAAACTCTGAGGCCGTTCGAGAGCGTGCGCTCGCGATACTCAAGGCGCGGCACTTTGGTTTGCGCCTGCGCTAGAGGCGGGGCGACGACGAACGCGGCCAGCGCGACGACGGATATTTGCAGGACTCTCCGTGAAAATCGAAGCATAAGTTGTTGGCTCCAGAATTATAAGTGTAGGCCGACCGGCGGCAGTTCGGTGTCCGCGCCTTTTGATGCGGGGTCGCGCGCGTACTGTTGCACCGTTAATCGAACTGGCGCGCACGCGCGTTTGGCTTTCAACCTTCCGCCGGGTCAGAGTGGTTTACGAGTCGCCGCAGGATTTAGTTTTGCCGAAAACCGTGCGGAGAGAGTTTGCTCAGGCCGCTTCGACTTTCGCGGCGGGCAATTTCAACAGCGCGAGACGTTCGACGACGCGCCCGCCGACGAGGTGTTCCTCGATGATCTCCGGCACGTCTGACGGGCGCACTTGCGCGTACCAGACGCCGTCCGGGTAGACCAGTACCGCCGCGCCCACCGCGCAGAAGCCGACCGACGAGCACTCTGTCAGGACGATGCTGCCCTGCGGGTTCTTGCCTTTTTTGGCCTTGCCGAACAGCAGCTCGCGCGCCGTCAACTCGCGCTCGAAAGCCTCTTTCACTTCCGCGCTCCCGACGTTCGTACAGGACTTTCCCGCGCACACCAGAACATGAAGACGAATCGGCGCATAAGCAATCGGGGCTAGCGCGCACACCTTATCTTTATCTTCGATAAAAGAGATTTCATTCATAAAAACTCGATTCACAAACCGCGCCGGTCGCACCGTATTCCGGCACGACCGCGAATTAAACTCGAAGTTTGCGGGCATCGCTCATCTTTTAACTCTCCGCGAGGCATCGAATAATGGCTAATTTTTGCCCGTATGGTTAATCTTAGTATAAAATAAGCGGCGTTGGCGACTGCGCGCAGGATGACCGCAGATGTTTAGGTGAGGCGGTCGCGTCGTGGTCGCCTCTTCACTTGAGGGCGACCGGGGGCGGCAAGTTTTAGACGTATGGCGAGTGGTCTGGTTGTACACGTAGAGATCGGTGAGGAGCGGCACACGGAAGTGCTGATGCACGAGCGCATCCGCATCGGCTCGGACGCGGATTGCGAATTGCGCTTCCAACCCGGAGCCATCCCGCACGCCGACGGCTTCCTGCTCGAACTCAAACGCACGAACGGTCATTACCGCGTCGGCGACTTCGACCGCTCGCTCCGTTTGACGCACAACGACGCGCCCCTCGTGCCCGCCGCCGCCATCGAAGACGGCGACATGGTGCGTATCCCCGACACGGATTTCGTGCTCCAGTTCTTCCCCGTCGAGTCGCCGCCCGCGCTCGTCGCAAACCGCCGCTCGGACGTTCACGTCGCTCCCTTCATCGAAAACGCGGCCATCGAATCGGCGGCCACCGCGCGGCGCGACGACGCGAAAGTCTTCCTGCGCGAGTTCACGCGCGAACTCATCCGCGAGATCAACTTGAGCACGAAGATCATCGCGCTCGTGATCGTCGTCGCGCTCGTCGGCGGCATCCTCTATTTCGGCTTCGCGGGCTTCAAGGAACTCAAGCAGAGCCGCCGCCACATCGAGGAGCAGAACGCGCAGATCGCGCGCCTCAACCAGAAGGTCGGCGAGTCGCAGAATCAATTCGAGGAAGTCAACCGCTCCAACAAAGACATCATCAACAGTCTCTCGCTCGCGCCTCAACTCCGCAGCGAATACGGCGACGGCGTCTGCCTGATCTCAGGCATGTACGTCTTCGTCGAGGCGGGGACGGGACGACCGCTCCGCTACCCGCAGCGCGAGCAGGCCGCCGAGACGGAAGGCGACGGCGCGGAAGGCTCGGAGGCCGGGCAGAGCGAGATGCTCACGCCGGATGGGACGGGCGCAATCGCCGAGTTTCCTTACGTCGGCACGGGCTTCCACGTCGGCGGCGGCTACGTCGTGACGAACCGGCACGTCGGCGTCGAGCCGTGGGTGGCCGACGAGCGTTCGATGGTCTTGAGCAGCACCGTCAGCGGCAAGCCGCGCCTGACGAAACTGCTCGCCTACTTCCCCGGCCACCCGCAGGCGTTCCCGCTCAAGTTCAAACAGGCTTCCACGCGCGACGATCTGGCCGTCCTCTATTTCGAGCCGCGCAAGCAGCCGAGCGAAATCCCCGCGCTCCCGATTGACGACAATTCCGACGCGGGCGGCGTCGGCAAAGCAGTCGTGATGATGGGCTACCCTTCGGGGCCGGACCGCATCCTCGTCTCGCTGCCGGACGACGAGGCCAACGGCATCAAGCAGCGTTTCGGCTCGTCGCTCGACGTGCTCGTCGGCCATCTCGCCGAACGCAATCTGATCAAACCGCTGACGACGCAGGGGCACATCACCGACTCGCAGACGCGCCGCATCATCTACGACGCGCGCACCGCCGAGGGTGGGTCGGGCGCGCCGCTCTTCGGCCAGTCGGGGCGCGTCATCGGCATCAACTTCGGCATCTTCGAGGGCTTGCAAGACGCGAACTTCGCCGTGCCCGTGCGCTTCGTCGTCCCGCTGCTGGAACGCGCCGGTTGGAAACCCGCCGCGCCGCCGGCGGAGAACGTCACGACGGCGACGACCGGAGGCGACGCGAACGGCAAAGACGCGCGCACGCCGAACGCGCAACAGAATCAGCCGCGTTAATTTTCTTAACCCGTCAAACGTAGATTTCAAGCGGGCGGCAAGGTGTGCGCAGGGACAATTCGGAAAGTGTCATAACTGCGAGGCCGGGCGCGTGCGTCAAACTTAAACTGGGCGCGCTCTCGTGTTTTTGACAGACCGCCGGAGGTCACTGTAACCTTTCGCCTTTTGCTCGACACGCGCGGGATGCGCCGTCTCTCGCGCCTGAACGATTTTCCGACTGGGGTTTTGACGAAACATTTTGTCCGCAACTGCCGCAACTGCCGTCACGGCGAGCATCACGCCCGAACTGTTCACCGGACAGAGCGTGCGTGCGCTTAACCGTGCGCTCGTCGTCGCCGCGCTCGTCTGCGTCGTGGCGGCGGGCTTCGGCTTTCGCGCGAGCGGCCTCGGCGCGGAGGGCTTGAGCGAAGACGAGTTGAACAAACTCCGCACCGTCTACGACTACCGCACGCGCGGTCTGACTTCGACCAACGGCGAGCACCCGTTCCTGATGAAAGCGTTGATGACGACGACGGTCGCCGCCGCCGAGCGTTGGAACGCTACGGGCTTGGCCGCGAGTCGGCCACAGCTTCGCGTGTCGGAGGAGACGGCCTTGCGCCTGCCCGCCGCGCTGTTCGGCGCGTTCACGTCGCTCTTGATCTTTCTGGTGGTGTCAGAGTTGTTCGGCACGCCGACCGGATTGATTGCGGCGGCGTTGTGGGCGTTCGACCCTGCCGCCATCGGTTTCAATCGCATCGCCAAAGAGGACACTTTCCTGCTCTTCTTTTTTCTGCTGGCGAACGTCTTCTGGCTGCGCGGGCAGCGGGCAGCCGAGTCGGGCGAGGCGAAACCGGCGCGCTACTACTGGGCGACCGCCGCGTGTTTCGGCGCGATGCTCGCCTCGAAATACATGCCGCACCTGATCGGCATCAGCGGAGCCTACTACTACATTTTTCAGGGCATCCCCGCGACGCGGTGGCGCATGGGCAAGCGCAAGTGGCTACTCTTTTTCGTCGTCATGGGCGCGGCCTTCCTCGTCTGCAACCCGACGATTCTGCTGCCCGGCACTTGGCACGAGATGCGCATCTTCGCGGGCGAGCGGCGCATCGGCCACGACGCCTACGAGTTCATGGGGCAACTCTACCGCAACCAGATGACGCTCTGGCTCAAAGGCTCGCCGTGGTATTTCTACTACGCGTTCATGGCCTTCAAACTGCCGCTCGCGGTCGTCGCGGCGTTCCTCGTCGGCCTGCCGCTCCTGCTCTCGAAACGACTCGGCGATGGGCGTTACTTCGTCTTCTTCTGGCTCTTCTTCTGGTTCTTTCCCTTCCCGCTGCTCGGCGGTAAATTCACACGCTATTTCACAATGGCTCTGCCCGTCGTGCTGTTGGTGGCGGCCATCGGCATCAACGCCGCCGGTCAATGGGTCGCGCACATGTTGTCGCGCGTGGCGACGGCGGGCGCGTCGTCGCGTGGATACGCACAGGCCGCCGTGGCCGTCCTCGTCATCGCCTCTTCCGTGTACGCGTCGGCGGGCGCGTCGCCGCATTACCGTCTCTACACGAACGCGCTCGGCGGCGGCCACGAACGCGCCGGGACTTATTTCCCCCACGACGAATTTTACGACGCGAGCATGCGCGACACCGCGCGTCAGATCGCCGCGCTCGCACGTCCCGCCGCGCGCGTCGCCAGCGAATCGCCTGAACTCTTCACGCATTACGCCGCGCGTGCGGGCCGAACCGATCTCGTCTCGCTCTCGCTCTCCGACCGTGCGGCCTTATACGATCTAACCGAGGATGACTTCATTATCGCCGCGCGCGGGCGGCGTTATTTCAGCAACGACGCGCTCATCTCGAAACTCGAACGAGAGAGCCAGCCCGTCGCCGAACTCTCGCTCGCGGGCGTTCCGTCCGTGCGCATTTATCGACTTGACGAGAACTCTCTGCGAGTTGTTTCCGAAATTATCGGTCGTTGAGGGCGAATTGAATTGCAACGGAC
>Ga0307513_10010616_pt1 | contig 11524 bp, 17 predicted proteins | sample 15_EM_MG_FD_202174 | JGI IMG/M metagenome (GOLD analysis project Ga0307513, IMG submission 202174) | Populus trichocarpa ectomycorrhiza microbial communities from riparian zone in the Pacific Northwest, United States - 15_EM | ecosystem: Host-associated > Plants > Roots > Unclassified | place... | reverse complement strand
CACATGTGCACCGAACATTCCCCTCCCGGCACTAAACCCTATCGTTGCGAACAGGATCACTGTACAAAGTCATTCGACACTAATCAACACCTAAAAACTCATCAGAAGACCCATGACAGTCAGCCGAAGTTTAAAAGTCTTACTTAAGTATAATTGCTGACGAATTTGACCAGACAAACGTTATACCTGTGTGCACGTCTCTTGTCTCGCAAATGCCGACAATTGCCCCAATTTTTATCCAACTTGGTCCGCACTGCAATCCCATATTAGAACCGCGCATCCTCCTGCCTGTTTGCATCCCTCCTGTAATGGCCGGACATTTGCCAGTCAGGCTAACCTCAGGGCTCATCTCAAATTACACGAAGAACGCGAAATGGAGCAAGGACTTGACGAGGGAATAGATTTGGTTTCAGACCCAGAGCTACCGTCGAAAAAGCGAAGAAGGGGAGGGGAATATGGGAGGGATTGGAAGTGCGAGTTCCATGATTGTGGAAAGGAGTTTAAATCTGTGAGTGCTTGGACAATAGGTGGGGTGGTTTCCCCTATGCTCACCAAATAACGTGCCCAGAAAAAGGCTCTAAGTACTCATACGAATGTTACCCATCTCGGGAAGCGCGATTTCGTCTGTCATTACGAAGACTGCAAACAATCCTTTGGATACAAACATTTACTACAACGTCATTTGGCTAAAGTGCATCAACCCCAGCGTCAGGCAGATTCATCCGAGGAAGAACACTCAGAATCGGATGCTCGAGAACCTTCCGAGGTTACTTTTGACATCGACGCAATCACTGGGAATGCGTACACAAAACATGCCAACAATCGGTTAAATTCCTCCAAAGCACTGCGATGTCCTTACCCAGATATCCGTGATTTGACAGGCGACGACACCGTAAAGTTCCTTGTTGGAGGTCGTGGTTGTGCCTATGTCTTTAGTCGTGGGTACGACCTCAGGCGTCATTTTCATGCGACCCATGATATCGACGTACCAAAAGATGCTGTTGACGGCTGGTTACGGAGACAGAAAAAGTTGACGAATTGCTAGAGGCTGGTTCTTTCTTTCCTATAACTGGGGGAAATATAGTTTAGATTATATACTTAGATTGCTGTCCGTTATTCGCTCTCAAGTACTCACGTAGATAGACAACCCGCCTCCTCAATTTTAACTGTTCTCAGGGCAAAATCTGTTCCGGTCTCAAGGTTACTGAATAAAGTAGCTCCTAATTACATCGACAAAATGTTGGTATATGGTATCATGAGATTCTACTTAAATAAATTCATCGGTGGTCATATCTGAGTCGTTTATGACATCCAGCGGCGTGTCATTCACGAGAAAGGAAGGTGTCAGTTTGCTTGGAGGTCCATTTTGTGTAGAGAAGTTGAGGCTTTGTGTGAGGTTGACCAGTGGAGGTCGACCGATTCTTGTGAGAGTTGTCTTGGGTTTGCAATCCAAGGGGATCCTGACAGACTTGTACATGTCGAGCTCATTCTGGAGATCATTGTTCTGAGCGCACGCAGTTTCTTGTTCGCGAACCAGTTGCGCGATTTTCTGGGAAGCTGGTTCAGCGTATCTCGTTGGGCAGCTTAATTGGAAAACTCACATATTTGGCTTCCGCGAGCTCTCTCCGGATGCGGTCAACATACATTATCCTCTGCGCTGGATTGTTATGGCCAAGAATCTCTGCGTTGAATTTGCTGATGCGGTCCGCCTCTTCCTCAGCAATTTGATTACGAGTCAAAAGGGAGGTTACTTCATCAGAGAGACTATAATAAGCCTCTTGATATCTCTCAGCATTTGTTAATTCTGCCGTGAGCCTATTCCATATATTTAAGTTCCAACAAATCGCGATAGCAAACGGGGGAGCAAACTTACTCGTCAATCTCGGTCCGAAGAGCGTCCTCTGCTACACGATTCTTTTGTATCGTCGAAGTCAGCCGTTGGATGGTATCCTTCTCCTTTTTCAGGGCAGCAGCATGATTCGATGCATAGGCACCGAGTTCTTGGTGTGCCTCAGAGAGTTGTGCTTCAAGGATAGCAGTCGATGCACGCAAATCATTTGCAGTGGTTATCGCAGTTGTGAGGTTGTCATCACAAGTGTTCTTCTCCTTTTGCAATGACTCCAAAGTGGTTGCGATTGCTTCGTGGGATGCTAGAACGCTTGATAGGTCTGATGCGCGCTGGTCAGCAAGGCCTTGTAGGCTGATAACTTCTTTGTCAAGAACAGAAGAGGCGAAGACGAGTTGATCGCTCTTCAGATGATAGTAGGTGGAAGTCAAGCCATTTGTCACAGTGTCGGTTAATGCCAACTCTATCTGCTGCTGAAGGATGGCAATAAGGATGAGCGATGAGCTGTCCTCGAAACGGTCCTCGCTGGTAGGGGGGGCCGAAACGTCGAAATGAGTCAAAGTGTAATAATCGTCGAGAGTGCTGGAGAGTTGCTGCTGGAGACAAGTATTCTGTTCCTTTAGATGGCGAATTAGGTGGGCTAGCTCGACGACTTGCCCTTCCGAGTTGGCGAGCTTACGTTCAAGGCGGAGTTGACGCAGCTGCAGCAATGCATAGTCCCGTTGGAGGCGATCGTGGGTGGCTAGTGATACGGTCTGAGAGGCAAGTGCTCCATATTGTTCAGCGACGGTCTTCAGAAGGGTTCGGTGCTGCTCAAGCCGTTGGACAAGTTCCTCTTCACGATTGCTGGTTTCGTGTTCGATTTGGTGAAACCTTTCCTTGGCCGCCCGAGACTCTTCTTGAGCTTCAAGGATGCGGCCCTCGAGCTGTTTGATCGCCATTTGTTTCGACTGCGCTTCCTCGTCCAAGCCCCGTTTGACATCCTGAGCTCTGCTTTCAAGCGACTCGTGTTTATTTTTCTCTATTTGGAGGTGTTTCTCGAGCTCAGAGATGCGGCGGTCGCGGTCCTTGAGCTCTTCTTTTCGTTTCGCTTCAACGGTGGCAAGGATCTTTTTCAATTCGTTTATTTCCGGTTGTTTCGCTGAGGCCTTTTCGCGCTCAAGCTCCAGTATGCGTAATTTGTGACGTAGATCCTTCACTTCGTTCTGATCAGAGGTAGCAATCTTCCTGAGTTCTTGAATGCGAACTTCAAGCAAGGCATTGTTCTTCTTCTGCTTTTCAAATCGCTCAGCATTATCTGCGGCCAACTTCTGAGAAGCAGCACCATCTTGCTTGACTCTCTCGAGCTCTGCTTGGTGCTATAAATTCTAGAATATCAGGAACGAACTTGAGAAACGGGGACATAGAACGCACAGCTTTCTTGCCTTCAAGATGGACCTTTTCGAGATCATCGACCTTTTTTTGCAGGATATTATATCTCTCAGAAGTTACTTGATTGTGGGAAGGTTTTATTGAAGGGGCTTTGCTAGACGCGGGTTTGGAAGGAGGCACTGGATGCTGGGGTTGAGTGTAGGTGCTCGGTGGGCTGAAGGGCTGGGCACATACCTGGAATGTGAAGTGGCTTCTCCTTGGAGAAACGATCTGTTTTTTCTAAAAATGCGCCCCGTTTATAGTTTTCGAGAGACGACTCTGAGGAAGGGGTTAGATCGTTTGGGTGATATAAAAATGGTGTTTACCTGGAGGAATATTGTAAGCGTTGGGGCCTGGAACATCTGGGACTATTTTATAATGAGAATTTTGAGGATTAAAATGAGAAAAACATGAGACCTTTGAGGGGGTCGAAGCGAGGACCCTTTGGGAACATTGTGGTTGGGTTCAAGTTTACGCGACGCGTCTGGGTCACCTGATGGTGTGGAAGAAAGCAAATAAATAATATAAATAATATAAGTTTAGGTTGTCTTCTCCCAACTATCGAATGTCCAAAAATCCTTCCGCCATCGTTTCCAACGACGCCGACACTTCTTCAACACCCTCCAGCACCTCCCGTCCCGCACATGAGAACGGCGATACCCCGCTGACCACCCCACTGACTCCGCTCTCTGAACCACGTGCATCGCCCAACCATCCACAGCCAACCACAGACTCCTTCGACGCGTCCACACAGCGCAGCTCGTTGCCAGCAACATCGTCCACGGTCAAAGGCATGTCGCAAAAGGCCCATCTCAATGGTTCCACCCCTCAAAAGCAACCTTCCGCCCAATCCCCTACTTTCCTCGAAAAACTCCTTCACTTCCTCCTTCCTTGTATTTCCCCCTCCTCTCCTGCTCACCCCATTGAGCTCCAGGAACCCGTCATCACCAACCCTGAGCCGGAAAAGCAGGTCACAAAGGCTGTTGAACCAGAAAAGCCGTCCCCTTCCCAGGTCACGCTACCCAATGACCCATCGCGGATCGACCTCCCAAAGCCCACCATAGTCACCTCACACTCCAGGCCAGTTACTCCAATAGGGGAAGATGCGGATGTCGTCCTTCCTCCTACCCCAACAACCCAACTATTACCACCCGATGAAACGGAGGGCATGACTTCCGGAGCTGTCCAACCTCCTGGATCCAAAGGGGATTCTCCCTTGCACGAAAAGCTACATAACGCACCTACACATACCAATGGCGATGGCGAAGAGTCGGAAACGAGTTACGAAGAAGAATTAGACGACCAAGAGGATGAAGAGGATAGGCTGATACTCAATGGCGGAGCTGGCATTCCCATGGGTCCAGTGAGTTGCTGCGCCGGCTCTTTCGTATCACGCTAATACTTTTCATCAAGGACGGTATTCCTAAACCTCTTTTACCCCCTATATCTCCCCAGCATGCGGGCAGGAAGTGTCTCGTTCTCGACCTTGATGAAACGCTAGTACACAGCAGCTTCAAGGTTTGTTTTACCTCGTAATGTGTCATGTCCCCTTCTTAAACCTTTGTCACGAAGTCGATATCACAAGCTGATTATGTGGTACCTGTGGAAATCGAGTACCACTGGCATAATGTCTACGTCATTAAACGGCCTGGAGTAGACCAATTCCTGAAGAAGATGGGGGAAATTTACGAAGTCGTAGTTTTTACGGCCAGCTTGAGCAAGGTAACCTCCCTCTTCCTCCTCGAAACAAATGCTAAACATGCTTCCCCACTTCTCTAATTTAGTATGCAGACCCTGTCCTTGACAAGCTGGATATCCATCAAGTGGTTTCCCATAGGCTGTTCCGAGAGAGCTGTTACAACCACAAAGGAAATTATGTCAAAGTCAGTTCGATTGTGCTTATTTGGTGCAACCATCTCAATGGTCGCTACTAGGATTTGTCCCAGCTGGGCCGTCCGATTGCAGACACGATCATTTTGGATAACTCTCCTGCTTCATATATTTTCCACCCAAACAATGCCGTCCCCGTTTCATCGTGGTTCAACGACCCCCATGACACCGAGCTAACCGATCTGGTGCCCTTTTTGGCCGATTTGAGCACGGCTGAAGATGTCAGAGGCATCCTGGATGGCGCTCGATAAGCTGTGCTTTCCCTCAATTGGTACACGGTTTATTCCTATTCAAGTGCGCTTACCAAGATCTTTCCTTCCAGTCGACCTAGTCGTTCCATCGGTAAATATACACACGCACTCCTGCTATACCCTGCAAGAAACTTCAATTCTCCACGCACACGTTGGGCTGCCTCGTGTAGTCAACGTTCTCCACTCATTTCGGAAGCCTTGCTTGGACAAGTTTTGAACGACCTCCTTTTTCACGACTCTAGATCCAATTGTAATCCCGGCAATCTCCATTTTAACCACTTTTCCTTCTACGTTCCGAGGAATCCTGATACCTTCCGATGTCGCCACCCACTTTCTGCCATTGTCGTCTCGGTACCGTCAATACAACTGCACATTCCCGTTATACACAGAAAACGAAGGCAGGGCAATGCACCGATTATCCGTCTTATTTTCGTATTATTGCTGATACCCTCATTATCCTTTGTTATACTTACGACCTTGGCATGAAACGATTATGACGCTACACCCATAATACATTCATTTGGAGAGTTGGTTTCCAAGAAGAAAAACACCTCGAAACTATTAACAAAGGAATCATACCGCAAGTTGGTATATAATTGACACAACCTTCAGTCTGAACAATAATTTGTTCATTTATTCATTCATTAGAGAATCAACATTTACTTTGATATACAAACACCGATAACTTTCAAATGGGTACTGTGTATCTCTTGTCTAAATTGCAGAGCTTTGAGATGCCTGAACGGGTGGGGCGGAACCGTTCCGTTCAGCCACGACGTCCAGTACTTTCCTTCGATTCTGCCTTGGAATTCACTGGTTCTTCATCATCCCAGGGACTAAAATTGGCTTTCCTGGTGCGAGGAAGCGATTGAAGCCATGCTGGCAAGAGACTCCCGAGATCACGGCCAGAATGCTGGGGCGGCACAACACGAGCATGGGCATGAGCATTGGTGGGCGATGCAGGGATGCTCCCAACATCACTCAAGCTCGGAAGCCTTTCGAAGCTGGCATTCGTCGATCCACCTAAAGCCCTCTGAAGTGCCTCTCGCTCTGCAGGCGACGGGGCAAATGCGCGCAAAAGGGACTGACTGGTTGAGGACGATGACGTTGTCGAGCCAAGCCCATTTGGGTTGAGAGCATCGTATGTGGTAGTGGGCAGGTGATGATTATTATGGTAATGACTGTGACCACTGCTGAACATGTTAACGGGTTTAAAAAGGCTGAATTCCTTGGCGTCCGGGTTCAGGCCTTTGGTCGACCTTTCTTTCCCTATGCCAGTGAACCAGCGAAGAGGACGGCTTTTATCATTGGCTTTGAATTGGTGTTCGGCGCCTGGAGAATCGAGGAGCGTGGTCGTTTCGGATTCGGTCGGGATCCAAGTCGAGTGTTGCAAGTCCATGGATGGCGAATCAAATGCCTGGCGATCTTGGGCACGATCCTGTGATGGAAGAAAATGCGACTCAAAAAAGGATCGGCCATCCGGATTACTGATGGAAGCAGGAGAACGCCTAGTGTCAACCCCGTCATTCGGGTAGTGCTTGGGATAGGACGGTTGGTGGCGCCACTCCCTGTCGACATATGGGTCGCTGTCAGACTGGAAAGACCTTGAGATGGCGTTGCCGTGTTCCATAAGAGTTGAGAGACCGTCCGGTACCACAATGTCCCTTGCAAACTGAGTATGTTTGGCGCCATCTTTGTTCGTAGCTGAATAATCAACATTGGGTTGCCCACTAAGGATCATAGAGGTCGAAATATTGTCAAAGGGCAAGAAGGATTGCCCAGGGAATGGGGGCTGGCTGTCCTTCGCGGCCGTCGGGGAATTGAGGCGACTACTAAGATTCGAGACTTGGCTGTTGGAAAGAGTGTGATGGTCCTCGGTGAATTGGGGTTCCTCATAAATCTGCCTGGCATTTAGACCGTCGAGGGCTTGATCCCAAATATCTCCATGGTGCAGCACGGGCAGGGTGGGAGAGAGATTCAGGCTGTTGGTATGAGTGTTCGAGGGCCACCCTGTCTCTTCATGCTGGTAGTGGCGAGGAGAATAGTCCAAGGGATGAACGCGATTCTCCTTGAGCGTTTCCGACTCCTTTCGCAGAACCTGCAGCCTCTCCTTCTCAGAAGCGAGCTTCTCTTCCAGTTCCCGAGATCGCTGATTCAAAACGAGAAGTAAATCTTCAGTCGTCTTGATCTCCAGCCGTTTCGCTTCCAATGCCTCCGTGATCTCGCACTCGGCTTCAGATACCTGGCTTCGGTGGTTCAAAACGAAATCCCGGTCCTCTGAAAGGCTTTGTTGCATGGCCAGAATCTCCTTGTCAAGGATATCCATGCGCTGTGTGGTACCGTCGCGAAAGAGTTGCACAGCTTTGAATTTCTTTTCAGCCTCCTTTTTCAACGTCTCAGCAACTCGCTTCGAGTCTTCCAACGACTTGATGCGTGATTTGAGTTCGAGCTTGGAGGCATCCTCCTGGCGCTTCCGCTCGCGGTGGTTATCAACTTCGTGTTGGAGCATGGCGCGAGACTGCGATGCAGCGGACTCGCATTCCGAGAGCTGTGTGCGGATGTCCAATACCGATGCCTTGGTGCTTGTAATTTGACGGAGAACTTCAGCAATGAGTGGCGAGTGTTCGAACAGGGTGGATGAGGGCCTTGAGAGTGTTGACGATCCACGACGGGCAGCCGAAGCATCATTGGGGGGTTGAGCAGGCTGTTGCTGTTGTACCTGAGATGAGTGGCGATCACACATGCTGCGGTCCGCGCCTGACGATGGCTTTCGCGTCGTGTGCATGGGGAGCGAGGCCGATTTCGGGAGGGGCGGAGGGGTGGAGCTTCGTTGTCCCTGAATTGCATTGTGCCGTAGCGTTGGTCGTTCGCGATTTCTTAACCTGGGTGGGGGTCCTCGTGCAAAATGAGCCGGCAGGTTCTTTGGAGAGAAGGTGGGCCCTGAAAGGAAAAAATTGGGATGTTGAAAAAAAAATAAATAATGAACCACATACCATTGTATTCCGGAAATATATCCAGCCTCTTGATGCTTAGGATGCCCGAGCTCCAACTTTCCTCGTCCTTGGTACGGGCAATAACATCCTGGTACCACGCCTCCAACACGCCCCCTCGCCACCATTTACCAAAAGCACCGATGTACCAGGAATCAGAGATCATGCACCCATCACGATTGTCGGCCTCTGAGGATTTGGACAAGGGGGCCATAGCAGCAATTGTAAATATAGCAAAACTGTGAAAAATGTGCTTTGGGGTGCGCAAGGCGATCGAAGTACGGTTGGCAAAATGAAAGGGTGTGGGGTTTTCGACGGAAAAAAGAGAAGCAGTGGCTGAAGAGGATGGGTTTCTTGGGAGACGGGAACGGTTTACTGCGCTGCTGGCTTGGTCGTCGGCATTGCAGTCCAACCGGCTGAGATGGTGGCGGAAGGACTGCTCAGTGAGGTATGAACGAAAAGAATTCTCGGTTGGGTTTGTCAAATAGGCTGGAGCGGTATAAGGATCTGGAGAATAACAAGGAAGAAATGGCGGAAAACGAACCAAGAATGAAAAAGACGATTAGGAAAACGATAAGACAGAACATGGACCTAAGGTCACCCTTTCCGAAGACGAGATCGGCAAAGGGATTACGGAGGGAGATGATGCCCATGCCGCCGAGAGAGATGCTCATGGTGACGAGGAGCAGATGACTCCAGAGGGAGGGGCGACTGCGACGTTGGGACGACAGTGTAGTTGTATAACAGCAGAAATTCACTTTTGTACACAAACAAAAAAAAAACACATATCATAACGCCTGCTTATGTAACAATGCCTTTTCCAGCACATCCCGCACCCACCACAGATCCTTGTATGGATTCTTGACTTGCAAAGGCTGCGACTGCGACGTGTCCGAGTTGGGCACCAGCACTTGCGTAGGCCCCGACATTTCCCGTCGTTCTTCAGGCGAGTTTGGGCGGGGTACCTTTCGCGCGACTGCCGGACGCGTTTCACCGAGCTCTTCCATCAACACTGATTCGGTTCCAGGCGGATACGATGATTCGGGCACCGCGATGATTCGCTGCCCTGGCGTTGGCGGGGCGATGCTCGAGTTAGTGCTTTCCTTTACAATACTCGGCGACAGTTCCCAAGTGCTCACTGGGGTCCCAGACCGTACACTCTGTGACCTCCCGACTGGGCTTTCTTCTGGGGCTGGTGTTGAATTCACCGACTTATGAGAGCCAGAACGCGATACATCAAGTACTTCTGGTTCAGCTTCCTTCTTTTCTTCATGTGGAGGTTCCCGTAAATAAGGATTTCGCTCAACAAACTATTTGATTGCACTAAGGACGACAGCTGGGATTCAACGGAGGTGGAGCTCACCTTCCAGCGTGCTTTGTAGGATGCCATGTCGTTTACCTTTGTATTTCTGACTGGGGCGTGCTTTGGCTTGACAATATGGGGTGAAGGCGGCGCAGGCATGCGCTCAGGAGAGTCCGCTCTGGCTGGTTTGACCACCCTATTTGATTCTGCTTCTCGTTCAAGTTTTCTCTCCTTTAATACATTCCTACCAGATGCATCGTCGTCAACAAAAACCCATTTGTTGCAAGGACTGCTCACCCTGCGCCACCGTCGTGCTGGAGACTGTCCGACCAAAGTTTAACATCTGGGTTGCTGGTTATCGGTTTGGGATTCCCAAAGGTGCACTCTCCCGAGGACCCAAGGACTTCAACGAAATTGCATTCCAACGCCAGATGGGCATCAGGCGTCGGTTTTCCATCCACACCCAGAGGGATTCGACTAAGCATGGGTCGAAATTTGGAGATGGGGACAAGGGCACCCTTGTGTTGGGTGAATCGGGTGTTGGAATAACTATTGTATACGTTTGATTTCAAGTTGGGGATGTTGTAGGTTGCACTCGCCTATTTCGATAATAGTTTGCCATGGCCTCTTTGGTGAATTTGACCGGTATGGTGTTCTGTTTATCTGAGATGATGGCCCAGACATATGTTTCTTCATGGCCTTGAGGTGGGAATGTTAGAAACTGCGGAGAAAAGATGAGTGAACGAGAATCAAGAGCCAGTTATGAGGGTGCCCGCCTCCTTGATTTGAACCCTTTTCTTCTTGGTGTCCGTGGCGGGAATGTTTGATAGTTGAGCGCCGTATGTTTCTGCGATGGATATAATGTATTCACAGAGCCATGGGGAAAGAGAATCGGACATTGTGGGGGAATGAAATAAAACGCGTGGGTCGCGTCGGGGACGCGGTGATCACGGGACTGGTCACCACGTCACATAGCAAGCTGAGCCTGCTTGGAGGGACGAGTAAGATGATGTGGATGCGTATTATGGCTTTGTTCTGCTGTGCTGTGATGAACTTGATAGCACAACCCCAGTCAAAAGCCGATCGGCTGAGAATAGTTGAGAGCTGCCCGACCGACCCCAACAGATGTCAACCGAAAATCTGGAGCAGACTCGGATGAGAATCGGTTCAGAAATGTTAAAGCTGCGCCGCCACCATAGGTTGAGATGGGTTGAAATCGACACTAATATGTTTACCCTCGATACCCTGGAAATCATTTGGATTTGAAGATTGTTGATTAAAATTTTTTATCTAAACTGTCCTCAACAGATTTGTCCCTCCAATGTCGCCCATTACCACTCTCTACTCTGAGTCAAAACCCCGCCACCTGCTCCAAGACAATCCTCCTCAGATTCAAGCGTAACCAGTGCAAGGAGACAGTATAGAGACGAGTTAGTTGTAAGAGTAAAACCCAGGATACAAGATTGACCACAAACCTGAAATTTCCAACTGGAGACAACAGGTTTTATCTGCAGAAACTGACTCGAATATCTCTCATTCAACCTCAACTAGGCGGCTTTTGACTGGGCGCGCACAACACTCGAGATTGAATGTATTGGATGACAAAGATGTTGACAAAGAAAGTTACATAAAATTCAGTCTTGATCAAGGACCACGACATGCTCAGAACGACGAAAGCAAACAAATTCGATTATTCGTATGGCACAAAGGACAAGAAAAGGAAGATAAATCAAGCCAAGTCCGAGGGGTTGTCAACTGAATCATGCTTGGACTCTGCGGGAGGATCTGTAGGTTTTGGATCGTCTGGTTGGTTGGAAGAATTTGAGAGATTGGG
>Ga0307513_10010615_pt1 | contig 11525 bp, 11 predicted proteins | sample 15_EM_MG_FD_202174 | JGI IMG/M metagenome (GOLD analysis project Ga0307513, IMG submission 202174) | Populus trichocarpa ectomycorrhiza microbial communities from riparian zone in the Pacific Northwest, United States - 15_EM | ecosystem: Host-associated > Plants > Roots > Unclassified | place... | reverse complement strand
AGCCAGCGTCAGCATGATGACCAAACGCGTTTCACTTGTCGTGATGAAATCCATCAGCAAACTTTGATCAAAACCGACGAATGCGGTGCTGACGCCTAACGCTCACGTATCATGCTCGGGTATCTCAACCCCATAGCCAAAAGCTTTCGCAAGTTTCCTGGCCGTAGCTTGATAATGGCACCTTCTAGGGCGTGCGAGAACGACGTAGTTCGGCTTGGTACCTTCCGGTTAAAGTCACTGCTGGTTTCGGTAGTTTGCATCCTCCTTTGACAGATTCGGGGACCCATATTCGGGAATCCATTAAAGAAAGCTTGACATATCCGTGATACGTTCTTTATCTCCTACAACCATGGTCAGAAAAAGTGAACCAACTATGATACTGCGACGCGGTTCTGCGTGTCTCTCTTGTCGGTCCGTCCCTCCTGTCTTCATCTTTCTGAAGCTCTGCTAAATTTCAATGCAGAAGGAGAAAATTGGTAAGCCCAGATTTTCATGATCGGAAATATATATACCAATGCGAACGGGATTTTCAAGAAATGCAACGGGGTACGCCCAGCATGCGACTCATGCACGTCGATGAACAGAACCAGCGAATGCAAGTACGATGATAGCAGTAGGAAGAGTCATACGCGAAAATTACTAGAACACCAGGAGGCACTCGAAGCACGGCTTCGCGAACTCGAGTCCGAACGTCGAAACTCCCGACCTTCAACCTCCAGCACCCTGCCTATCGAGGCCCCGACCCCCACGGTGCTTCCGCAATCCAACGCCTGGGGCATCTTTGATGGTCTTTCTTCGACTCCCTTGCCATCGATGGACCCTCTCTGGGACTTTCAAGTCAGGCCTTCCTCGACTTCGTCGACCACTCTATCCGACAGATCAGTGTCGATCCCGCTGGGCCTTCCTTATGATACCAATCTGCCCACCGCTCCTTCCATGGCATTTACGAAAACTTCAGCTCATGGTGGGACGCCGGACCGAATTCTCCATGAGTCCGTTACCCTTTCTGTTGAGATGCATAATTCCTTGTACGTTTTCCTTTTCCCTTACCTGGCCCTCTTTTTTATATGACGGACGACCTGATGATAGAATCCAAATATTTATTGAGCACCGAAAGCAATGCTGCTTCTACACTAACGTCAGCCGTTTCGACCCGTCATCATCGGCCACTGTATTCCAAAATTCGCCACCGAGTTCTGCACTCATGAGTGTCATATACCTCCTCGGGAGCTTCTTCGCTGGAGTGAAGAGTTTGGAGAAGCAGTTATTGGAGCAGACGCTTCACGATGTCGCGCGAACATTGCATAACCAGGAACAATTGGTGGACATGGTTCAGGCACTCTGTCTCCTTGCCGAATACTTCTACTTCAACAATCGCGACATCGAGGGATCTCGACACTTGAACGCTGCAAAACGCCTAGCCCTCGAGCTCCATCTCCACCAAATAACGCATCCAACCTTTTTATACGACGTAGAGGTCCAAGCGGATTTCGGGCTGTGGGATTCGGAGTGGCGGGAGCAGGCAGCAGTGTTTTGGCAGGTGGTCATGGTAGACAGTCTCTGGTCCGCGACCAATGACTGCTCCCTTCAAGGTGACCTCGAATCCCCTTGTCCAAACATCATCACTCCCCTTCCGGTAGAGGACGGCTTGGATCCGGTGTGCCATAACGCTTACTTATTCTTGATTACGTCTAACAAGTTGCACCTCCTTCAGGACTTCGCATTTGGAAACAGCACGATACATTCTCTTTTTGAGGGTGATAACTTCCAGGGCGTGTCTTTGTCTGTCACTGCTTTCAAAGCATTGGCGGCTGTTATATTTGATCGTTCAATCCGTTTGCACAGTGCGTCTCCTTTTTTCCTGGGTATCCTTTTTTGAGCTAACAATGTCGCGTTATAAGATACCTCAAAGCTAGCTCCTCGAGACCATTCATTATGGGCTCATCATCATTCCACGGAGTTGGCCTTGCAGCGTTTATCTGCTTTGGTTCATCCGTTTACCTGGCCTGACTCCAGCGTGACACAAGTGCCCTCAATCGATACAGATCTTTACGTTGTCCACACACTCATCGTCGCTTCATCTATCCACCTTCACCTTGATCATGTCATGGATCTGAAAATGTCTTGGGCAGCAAACCGGATGGTTGAACTAATACAGAATCTCACCATGGATGATTTCCAGTTCCTTGATCCTGTGCTTGCTGTATGTGCCTTCTTCTATTTTTACTTGCTGCTTGCTTAACTGTCTGATCTACTTTAGCTTTGCTGGTCTGCCATCCTTAGGGTATTCAATCAGATGATCAAACATGCGGAGAATACGCTAAAAGGTGATGCAAAAAGTGGGAGATCAACCTCATACACTGCTACCTTCCTCCGTCCTTGTCTTGAGTCCCTGTACTCTGCTCTTCAGAACATAAGTTTTAGTGTTCCTATAGCAGGTATGGTTGGTTTCTTTTTTTTTTCTGATGCATGATTCATTGAAATTTTCTCTTCTCCTCTTAGGAGATATTCTGGCACCACTAAAAAATAATCATGCATCATTATACCCTTTAGTATAATTTTTTTTTCTCTTCGTGGTGGATCGTTTTTAGTATTTCCTTTTTCTCATATTTATTTTGACCACTTATATTTTGGGCATGCTTATAACTTTTCACCTTGCATTTTGGAAAAAACCATCATTTGTATAACTTACATCCATAACCAATTCTCTTCCTTCATAATTGTATTTTTCAATCATATACACAGATATTCAGTTCGATATGATCCCTTCGGATATGTACATCGTATGTAACTAAATAAAGATATCAGATCTACAATCGAGTGATAATGTTATCTATAAAAGGTATGGGCACATCAGTCCTTAGACTAGAGCCAACTAGAGTACCAAGAGATGCAAGAGATGCACTGGTGCTAGAAGAGCGGCATGAAAAGGACATCATATATAGGCTAGGCACACTGCCAATTATAGCGAGCGTTCATCAAGGCTTGAGATCAACTTCAATCAAGACGTCACCAACAACCAGTACCAAAAAAAGACGATGAGAAGTGTCATCTAAATCAGTCTAAATTATCCCATTCATACAGTCGAGGTCGTATAGTAGCATTAGTACATATGAGGGGCGCCGACGCTTCTTCAGCACCCTCCAACACCTCCCGTCCCGCAAATTAGAACGGCGAAGTCCCACCACCCACTGAGATGTGTGAACAAGTCAGTGTAATGTAAGTAATCGAGACTTTGTCCATGTATATAAATAAATGCGAAGGGCCTCTGAATCATCAGGCACCGGGTGCCCCATATCCCAATCATTTCCAAGTCTCCAATGGTGGTTCAGATGATGGACCTGCATGAGAAACATCACTCTCCAGCAAGATGTTCGAGTGATTATTGGCGATGGGAGCAAAGGCAGCAATTGAACAGTAATGTCAAATCCTCATCAAGGCTTATTTTTAAATCAAGATCAAAACATCACCACCAACACCCAATGATACCAAAAAAAAAAAAGAGACCATGAGAAGTGTCATCTAATTCATCTCATTCATCCAATCGAGATCGTATAACGTAGTAGTAGTGCACATGAGAGAAAATAGAAGGGAAAGGAAGCGAAATGGGTGCAAACGAAGTATCAAGACCAAGGGAGATATGTGAACATGCCGTGTACTTGATGTACATGCAGTAATAATCGAGACTTTTGTCCAGCAAAGAGGGAAAGTAATTATTGGAGGTGGGAGCAGAGGGAGGCGGGCGGCAGGGGAGCAATTGAACAGCAATAGCAAAATATTCATCGAGGCTTGAGATCAAGATATCACCAGACCATGAGAAGTGTCATCCAAATCATCCCATTCATCCAGTCGAAGTCATATAGTACACATGAGAGAGAGGAAATAGAAGACGGGGAAAAGATGAAATGAAGGCAAGCGAAGGAAGTATCAAGATCAAGAGATATGTGGAACATGCCAGTGTAATGTACATGCAGTAATAATCGAGACTTTTTGTCCATGTAAATGCAATGGGGAAAGTGATTATTGGAGGTGGGAGCAAAGGGAGCCGGGGAGCCGGGAATGCCGATGAAGAATCTTTTGGGGGGAAGATAAGGAAGATGAATGAAATAAAAAAATTTGACCCATTGTCGTCAAACATCAACAAAAGAGAAAGAGGGAGAGGAAAGAATCGTTGTCGTATATGTGTGATAATAATATGATGTGAACATAGAGTATATCGTTTGTCGCCTTCGTCGTTGGTGATTGCATTTTTCGTCTTCGTCGTCGAGCAGTAATCATACCGGGCCGTGGTCCGTTGCGTGTAAAGATGACGCAAGGCCACTAGGAAGCGGGCGAAAAAAGAGAAAGGTAATGAGATGAATAAAGATAATGCGAAACCAAGACTCCTCATCCACAGCTTAGAACACAGGCGTCCCCCACATGGTTCTCAAACCCTGACACAGAAGCCACCATTGACAAGCGAGATACCGTAGGCGTCAACGACCCGCTGCGGTTCAGCATCAAGTCGTCTAGGCTGCTCGAGCGCGTCGGGGAGAGGGAGGATGTGGAGGACCCAAGCCCTAGGGTGGAGAAACCCTCGATGCACGGCGAGATGCCAGAGGGGAGGGATAAGAGCTCTTGGATGTCCGAGGCCGAGTGTGTACGAGGCAGGCCGTCAATGACATCAGCGCCCGGGGGAGGGGGAGAGTGTTGCTCGAGTATCGAGCCAGGCCCAGTGAAGAAGCAGAATCTACAACAAAAAAAAGGTCAGGAAACCAAACGTATGAAAGGAAGGACAATGTACTTGTTCAAGAACTGCCTGTAATGCGTCTCAGGACTCATACCCTCGTCCTCGTTGCTCAAGAAAATCTCGGTCGGCGAAGGGCTAGAGTCGCGGGAAGACGAAGGAGAGACCATCGACGGTGTCGAGAGCTCGCTGTCGCCCGAGTCTGGAACGAGGGCACTATCATACCCCAGCGGCCCTCGCGTCGTCGACGGTAGCGGTGTCGGCGTTGTTATTATTCTCGACTCCATTGGAGGGAACGAATTGAACCGCGCTGATGCAGGGGGTGCTCCAAGAGACTCGGAGGGAGAGTGTGGTGTGGCAGGAGGGGTGCGTTTGAGGAGAGCGGGGGAAGGGGAGTCGAGATTGAAGTAACTGCGAGAGTGATTCCTCCCTGCAATAGGTTCGGGTGTGACAACGAACACTTCATCGCTTTTATCTCTCGGAGACCCAAGGGAAGCGGAGGGAGAAGTCTTCTGTGGTGGCCATTGGATGGCAGAGGGCGAAGATCGGGTGTTGCAAAGCGGGAAAGATTGGGTACGGTTGTGGAGGGCAGGATTCCAAGACGACTTGAGAGAGCTAGCAAAGTCGTATCTGGACGCAAAGGAGGTGCTGGTGCGGAAAGAAGAAGAGACGTCGGGGTCTGCCGGGACAGGTTGATGGCGCCTCGAGGCAGCGAATGCTGGCCCTGTTCGATCTTTGCTCTGAACCACCTTCTCCAACCTGCTTCGAAGATCCGTCGACATCTCATCGTCAGACCCCGGCGGTGGATCGCACTTGATCTTGCTAAACGTCGCCAAATAGTCCTGCCCACCATTGTTGTCCCATATCTCCCGACCGTCCACCGAATACCGCACCGCAAGCACCAGCGTCTTCCCCTCGATCCTCGCCAGCAGGTCGTTCAACCGTATCGTGAACGCGAACCGATCAAATACAGGGGAAGGGCTGTCCATGTACTTGCCCGTTACCTCGCTCGTCGTCTGCCATGAATCAAACGTAAACCGCACCGCGATCGACTTGGAGAACGCCAGATTCCTCACGCGCACCTTTCCGAGGATGTGCGTACCATCTGGCCCCAGATACAGCTCTTCCAGCGCCACATCATTAGAATAATTCGCTGCCCGTACAGGCATATTCGTAACACGCATGACGAGCCTCTTCCGCGACAACAACCTCTTGTTCTCATCACCGCCGCCTGCCTGAGAAGAGGAGCCGAATATGAACCGCGGAAAATCACTATCCGTCCCACTCGTATCATCCGTGGGACTCCCATCCCTCGACACCGCCAACGGCTTTTGCTCCGCCAAAAACAACTTGACATGCTCCAGTTTCGTATCAAAATGCACCACCTTGCTACTTGGTGTCCCAGGCTCGCTTTTGCTCGACACCGGGCTTGTGTACACCGCCAACGAGCTCGTGCTCCGCGATCGGGACGACTTGAGCGAGGACTTGACCAACGCGCCTGATTTTTTGCGGATCGGGCGTTCCTCGCCAAAGGTCTCGCATAAAGCAGAGGCAGACTTGGAGCCTGAGGTAGAAGCCAAGGAGTTGTTGGTGTTGTTAGAGGTGGGAGGTGAAACGTGCGTGCGTGAGACGTTTCGCGAGGCAGATGAAAGGCTGTCCATGCTCAGGCGGAGAGGCATGCCAGGAGTGTAGAGCATAGGCCGAGAGGAACCCGCTACTGGCGGGCGGGGGACAGGGGCAGAATCGGAGCGAGTTGTGGCGGTGAAAGCGGAGGAGCCGGATGGAGAGGCGTTGGTGGTGGATATTGTCGGGATGGGGGTGGACAGCTCGGGCGGGCACATTGCACTTGGAGTGCCATTGCGCGTTGTCGCGGTCGGCACGCCGCGAACCCGCCTTGTACGAATGGTCGGCGTTGACCCATCAGAATTGGATGAGGAGCTCGCGGTGTCGTCATCGTGGTGGTAAGATGGCGTCACCGTCGTTGAGCTCGAACTCGAGGAAATGGCGGAAGAAGTGGCTGACAACGCGGAGGGAGTTGGCAGAGGCAGTGAGGGCGAGTGCGTAAGGGCGAGTCGCATTTGCGAGGGCCGCCTAGGGATTATGGGAAGTGGAGAGCCCGCCGTGTTGGAGTTGAGCGAGAAGCGGTGGTCCTGCTGCGTTTGAGTTGCCATTCGGTGGGACTGCACGGTTATCGTTGCAATCATTTGGATAGAGGAACAGGATTATAAAAAAACTGTAGTGGGTGAGATTGCGGCTGACCAGATTGAAATGATGGCTCACATATAGTTATCAGGAATACGGGGCCTGGTCCCTATGTATGGTCTCGATCTGAAATCTAAAATTGTCGTTCCAAAGATCCTCCGAGGTGTGTATGATGATCTGCAAATGCATAAAGGTTAACCCAAGAGCTTAGATTGGATGACGGTACCGACCTTGGCTACGAAGGTGCTCCTATGCACCAATTTTGAATTTTGCCGCAGCTGCGGTTCTGGATATAGACCAGGAGCAAGCTGAGGAGGCAACAAGGGAGGCACCCGTGCGGAAATACAAGGGAGATGTATGATAAATCACCCGGCGACGAGACCCAAGCCCAAAATCTGAACAAGAAACAGAAGGAGAAAAAAAAAGACGAGAAAGGGGTCGAGAGCGAGTCGAGCTGGGTCCACAGAAAAGAAGCGAGATATTTATTCCATCGCAACCCTATTTTGGTCATCCTCCCACCACGTGTGCCGGTATATGCGCAATCGGAAATCTAGGAATCTACGCCAAAAAAACTCTATCTCACGGACCGTTAACGCCAAGATCCTTGTATGTCCGACATCACTGCACCGCCTGAAACCCAGCTCGGGCCCCTCGTCTTCCTCCTCGAATGTCTCTGAAATGTATGCTCTTGTTCGATTTCCACCTGCAGGGGGCGTTATCAATCCCTGATAACAAGAAGAGCCCTGAGGTCATCGCTATATAGATGACGCCAACTCTGTGGAGTGCATAATACAGCCCCTGCCTTTCCAGAACAGATTTTCTCTCACTTCTGTCAATGCTGATATTCCCGCGACCGATGGCTTCGTTTGGGGTTCGGTTTAAATTCTGAATCATTCAACAGCGGGTTTCGTGGCGCCGATCCCATGCACGTTTAACACCGATAAGTAATCCCATCTACACAACAGATTTTCTCAACGCACCGCCCCAACCCCAGTGTTTTGTCCATTTCCTAATTCCACCCACATTCAATTTCTTATTCCCTCAAATCATACATGCCCTAACCACCCACTGGCACCAAGACCACAGTGGATAAACGCGCGTCCTCAACGGAGAGTTTTGCGGGTCCGCTTATAGGAATCACAAACAAACGAACCCCTGGCTGGCGAACCCTGGCCGAATGGATCCACGCTCGTCAACATGAAATTAGCTTGTTTATCTGCGCCGTTGGCAACCATCAGTGCTTACCCACTCAATACCATCCCGCCACCGCCGGCTTATCGTGCCATTTCAAGATATCTAGCCACGGAGCAAATCCACAATTCCATGGAGAAAACCCAGGGATGTCAATTCCTGGGTACGTCCTGGACCTGATATCCTGAAGCTGTGGTGTGGATGTCATCGAGTCGTCATCCATGATCATGATGATGAGGGCAAGGATGAGGTTGATTTTATTTCATATCTAAGCCTTCGAAGGCATGGGTAAGACCTGTAATCTATCGAGTTGATCGTCGTTCGAGACAGAAGCATGCCACATTGGCTCAAGAATGAGTGCTTATCGCGCTATCGACCATGAACGTGCGGACGCGATAGATACACGGTGGTGCTCTTTCGACTACGCAATCTCGTGCGTCATACAGTTTCTTTTTACTCCATCTCGGCCGCATTATTTAAACGCCCCTTTACTTTTCTTCGCAGATTCCTTGCGCGTGTTCCTATGGTATCTCCGGATGCTCGGGTTGATGAATAGAGGGTACTCATCTGGTACATCTGAGAACCATCATGCACATGTCGGTATTCAAGAAAAACATAGAGTGGCGCCGCAGAAATGCGTCCGAGAGATCATGGGTGCTATCACGGGTACCGGTGTACTGAGCACATTTTCACTAGGAAGGCGAGCCCCTCATGCAATTTTACTTCTGGATGACATTGGATGAAATTCGAAAAGTGGAGTACGAAATGCGTAAGTCACGGATCTTGGACGACTAGACCAGTCTGCGCCGAGTTTCTTTCTTTCGTTGTGGCGCCTCTACCAACAGACGTAGCGGTCAGATTTTTGTCATTGACTGGCAGTAAGTAGATTACAACATGCCAATGATAACAACTCAGCATAAAGAGCTCATGTGTCATATTCGATAGGATCATGCATGGTTCAATTAATAAGGACTCAGGGGATCGGGCGCCTGTACCACGTGTGGTATGTATAATCTTGCAATTGCCATTGGCGCCTCTGGCCGTTTATGAATGTCTAGGAACGTTTTTTTAACCTTAATTATATATGTAAATCAGGGGAGGCCTATGGGGAAGAGAGGCACCATATAAATGTTTTATCAATGGATGAATTCAAGTACAACTTGACACCACCGCCGACCTCCTGTTATAGGTCCTTTGCGAGTATTGGGAAGATAGCATTTCCACGTCCACTGTGCACACAGGCACTTCAATTGGCACATAAAATGTGAGGCCGATATCGGCCTTATGGCATGCATTCCCCCATCCATAAACAGTGGGCGCGCACTCGGGCAGGGGGCTTACGAGCAGAATTCAACAAACCGTACTCGTGCGTACCCGTCTCTCACGGATGTCGTGCCAACTAGTATCTTAGTTACTTCAACACAACTCACAGCCCCCACGTCGCGGACGGAACACGTTCCACGATGCCCTCATTTAAATAATCTGCGATGCCGAGTAAAATAGTAAATAATAAATATCCCGTGGAATAAACTGGTATCGGCCATTTCCATTTCCCGGGAAACCTACTCAAGCCAGTCTCAATCCCCAACTAACTTTCAATCGGGAGTCGAGCTGCCGCCGCCACACCCGATGAAGCTTAAGCGCCTCTGATCAAAATGTAAACCAGAAGCCATCCTCGTAAGTTGTCGATAATACGAATACTCTGGTCTGGGGTTAAGTTTGTTCAGTACTATCCCAGTTACGGGGTACCCGGGACCAAGTAGTACGAGCCTAAGGATGCTATTCATGGTGTGTACTACAACAATGATGTACTTCTGATGTTGAGGACAAGGTCCGGGCGGCAGCGACAACCCTACCCCCGACACTATAATACCTCGGTCCCGAGCCCGATACTGCTTCCGATACTGCTTCCGATTCCATACTTAACTTGGTCCCCCCGAGGTCTTGGTTACGCAGCAAGGTATTTGTAAGTACTTTCCGTGCAGGTCAAGGCATCGGAGACGCTTACGTCGTTTGGCCTTTCAAATCTGGTGAAATGTGCTATTTTTGGACAAAGCGGGCTCGGGATTTGGATTTGCGAACCTCGAAGAGTTGACCTCGGACTACTAAGTAGTATTTCATCAAAGGTTAGAAAGGCATCGTGACTACAGGCAAGTGTGAGGTACCGGCCTGCCTCGTATGTGAATCAAACGTTCTGAAAAGTTGGCGGTCTCGGATGTGTCCCCTGTACTGCGCTCCAACGTAGTTTGCTCGGCATACAAGTATATATGTAGGCAATATATTTGTGCGGGTAAGGAATACAAGCGCATCCGTCATTGTACGCGGTTACAACCCTACGATCGCTCGTTACCGCCGCCCATCACCACTCCGATATTAAATTACGAAAAACGGAAGAAAAAAAATGGGGTGGGGATAACGAACTCAAAAAAAATAAATTGTGACAAATCAAATCAGCTTATATGGTGCTTGATGTAGCCTGCATCATAGAATAAACCATCCGGTCCCAATTTTCAAAAAACCGCAGTTGGCTTACGATGTTGCCATTAGGTTATACTCACAGTCTCACAGTGAGCGGTTCGGGGCAAGACAATAAATCACGATATGAAAAGAGGACCAAATATTGCTTGGGACCCAAGCGCCCGGTCATGATGTCTGTTAGGAAAGAATGTACCCCTCAGGCCGCGCCCACAACCTCCAAATGAACTTGTTCAAATAATTCAGGTACGCCCCTATCGATTATCATTTATGGTGAACGCGATGGCGTTTTGATGATCGCCATCACCGATGTTGGCACTTCCGATCAGTGATCTTCAGTGATCAACGATCTTGATCACGATTCTCGTGCAGTCCGACTCTCCTTTTCATAAAATTTCGCAATGGAACACGATACTTAGGAGACAAATAATCAGGAGATCCAGGGTCTAACCAAGTTTTTTTTTCTACGACGTCCATACGCTCTTCTAACTCGTTCTCGCGTTATCAACAGTGGAATAGTTGATCTTTTGCAGGCTTCGTATATCTTCTCGCTTTTGATTCCTCACCACCAGCTTTTGACCCTAAGATCTCCGTCATTGGAGCTATACACAACTATTCCAATTTAATATGAACATTCTAGACAGCGCTCCACGAACCGATGGGTATGCGCACTACGGCATCTATTACATAAAGAAATTTTACAATTTGTTGCATTCCTTGGGAGACTCGGCACTCCACAGTGAGAGCCCCATAGACGACAGCGGATTTGGTGCTTTGCATTCTCATTATGTAATTGCACGAATGTTGTCCGTCCGAGTCCATATCACCGGGATATTCCCATGGCCGCGTGGGTTAAAAGAAAAGAGGACTAGGCCCTACTAGGCCTCACCAAAAATCGAGCGCGACGGGGGGGTATTTTGTATTGTTAAAT
>Ga0307513_10010614_pt1 | contig 11526 bp, 9 predicted proteins | sample 15_EM_MG_FD_202174 | JGI IMG/M metagenome (GOLD analysis project Ga0307513, IMG submission 202174) | Populus trichocarpa ectomycorrhiza microbial communities from riparian zone in the Pacific Northwest, United States - 15_EM | ecosystem: Host-associated > Plants > Roots > Unclassified | place... | reverse complement strand
CGCTCCGTGGGGGGGGGGGGGTGGTGGGGGTGTGGGCGGCGGGCGCCCCCCCCCCCCCCCGCGGCCGGGACCTCGGAGATCGCGTCGACGCCGTCGCGCAGCAGCGCCCACAGTGCGTCGGGCCCCGACGCGCCCGGGACCCGGCAGCCGATCCCGACGATCGCGATCGGCTCGCCGCCGGCCGCGGTCATCGCCGGCGCCGACGTCGTCGCGCCGGTAGCGAGGTGACGCGCCAGCGCGGAGACGCTCGGGTGGTCCCACAGCAGCGTGGTCGGCAGCTCGCGGCCGAGCGCGCGCTCGAGCTCGCCGGCGATCCGGGTCGCCGCCACCGAGTCGACGCCGTGGTACGCGAACGCCTGGTCGGGGTCGATCTGGCGCAGGCCGGAGGCCTCGCACACCAGGCGGGTGATCAACGCGCGCAGCTCGAGCGCCGAGCGCGGCGCGGCGGACGCGGTAGACGCGACGACCGCGGCGGCGGGCTCCTCGGCGACGACGCGGTCCTCGGCCGCGGGCGCGGCCTCGGCGACGCCCCACTGGTGCACCACGCTCAGCGTCCCGTCGAGGAACGCCTGCTTGCTCGGCTGCCGGCGGACCTTGCCGCTCGTGGTCTTCAGCAGCGTGCCGCGCGCGATCAGCGCGATCGCATGGCACGCCAGCTCGTGGTGCTCGGCGACCTGCGCGCGGATCGCCGCGATCATGTCGTCGAGTTGCTCGCTGCGCTTGGGCTCGATCTCCTGGACGATGACCAGGCGCTCCTCACCCGCGACGTCGATCGTGAAGGCGGCGGTGCACCCGACGCGGAGCTCGCGGTGGCTGGCCGACGCGGTCGCCTCGATGTCCTGCGGCGCGTGGTTGCGGCCGCGAATGATGATCAGATCCTTGTGGCGGCCGACGATGTAGAGCTCGCCGTCGTGCGCGAAGCCGAGATCACCGGTGCGCAGGTACGGGCCCTCGCCGGTGTCGCCGCGGACCGCCGCGAACACCTCGCGGCTGTCGTCGGGGCGCTCCCAGTAGCCCTGGGCCACGCTCGGGCCGCGGAACCAGACCTCACCGATCACACCGTCGGCGCAGCCAAGCCGCGTCGCCGGATCGACGACCACAACGCCGTGCTCCGGTCCGGTGCGCCCGCAGCTGACCACGGCGCGGCCGTCCGCCGCGAGGATCGCGCGGCCCCGGGCCAGGCCCTCGGCCTCGACCCGCTGCACGCGCGGCTCGTCGGCGTGGTCCTTCGACGTCATCAGCAACGTCGCTTCGGCCATCCCGTAGCACGGCAGGAACGCGCGGCTCCGGAAGCCGTGCGGCGCGAACGCCGCGATGAAGCGCTCGACCACGTCGGCCTGGATCGGCTCGGCGCCGCAGAACGCGACCTCCCAGCTCGACAGCTCGAGCGCGGCGCGCTGCTCGTCGGAGATCCGCCGCGTGCACAGCTCGTACGCGAAGTTCGGACCGCCGCAGTGCGTGCCGCCGTAGCGCGAGATCGCCTCGAGCCACAGCCCGGGCCGCTTGAGGAACGCCAGCGGCTTCATCAGCACCAGCGGGAAGCCGGTGACGACCGGCGCGAAGATGCCGCCGATCAGCCCCATGTCGTGATACGGCGGCAGCCAGCAGACCCCGACCGAGTCGCGGCGCAGCTGGAAGCGCTCGGCGATCAGCGCGAGGTTGGCGAGCAGGCTCGCGTGACTGAGCATCACGCCCTTGGGCGCGCCGGTCGATCCAGAGGTGTATTGCAAGATCGCCAGATCCCCGGCAACGCGTCCGGGGTCGCGCCACGCGTCCTCGGTGCCCGGCGCGATGGCGTCGGTCGCCAGCCAGGTCAGCGCGGCGAGATCCGGCGCTTGCTGGCCGAGCATCCCCGCCATCGCGCAGATCGGCCCGGTGCTCAGCACGATGCTCGCGCGAGCGTCGGCGACGATCGCGCGCAGTCGCGGCAGGGTACGCTCGAGGCGCGACGGATCCGGGGGATACGCCGGCACCGCCACCACGCCCGCGGTCAGCGCGCCGAACAGGCCAGCGATGTAGTCGAGCCCGGGGGGATAGAGCAACACGGCGCGCTCGCCGGCGCGCGCGACCTGCTGGATCGCCGCGGCGATCCGCCGCGCGCGGCGCTCCAGCTCGTCGAAGCTGACCACCTCCGTCGCGTCGCCGGAGTCGGCGAGCATCGTGACCAGCGGCCGCCCGGTATTCTGGACTGCACGCGCGCGCAACACGTCCGGAAGCGTCGCGGCTCCCGGCACCACTTGATGGACCATCTTGTTCCCCCGGCTCACTCGACTCGACGACAGATCTCTCCCGTCGGCCCGGCCGCGCGCATCGCGCAGCTCGGGCCTCGACGGCGTGCGTTCACGGCTCGCGGATGGTCACGCCGTCTTCGCGACGGCGCTCTCCATCACGCGGCGCAGGCTCAGCGGCCGCATGTCGACCCAGACATCATTGATGTACGCGAGGCACTCGGACTTGCTGCCCTGCTTGCCGGCGTCGAGCCAGCCCAGGGCGTTCTCACGATGAGCTGGCCAGATCGAATACTGCTCTTCGTGATTGAGGACGACTTTATAGAGCAACATATCTTCTTCTTGACTGTCACGCATCATTGACTCCTTCGTGATGTGACTTCGTGGTGATCGCGAGTGTGTTCGAGAGTGCGGTGTGTCGTGGACCTGCAGGCGACCGCGGGTCAGGCGCCACGACAGCCGCAGCGCAAAAATCGGCACCCGGCGGCAGACCGTCGCCGCGCTCGATGACGACACGGCGCGATCATCCGGTGCTTCCCCTTGCGGCAGGCATGACCTGCCATCCCCCCACCAGTGGAACCTCGTTCACGTCATCCCCGGTACAGCTCCCATCCTCGTACGGTCCTCGCGCAACACCCGAATGCCTGGAACAACAGGTTCAACGGTGAACGATGCCCCCGTCGTACTGCTTCACAACGAGCCACAACCAGGATCTTCCGTACCAATATTTGGCAGTGCGCAAATGGCATCTTCCTGCGACGCCGGCACGTGATGAATCGCGATGCGCGCCGATCCTGCCGCCGCAGCAATACGCGGCTGGCGCGGCTGGCTACCGGCCGCGGCGCAGCCGGGCGCGCAGCAGCCACAGCGCGAGCAGCGCCAGGCACAGCGGCCCCGGCCAGTTGCCCCAGCGGACAACTGGCGTCTCGGCGAGCTCGAGGATCGGCACGGCGTAGGTCAGCGCGGCGGCCTCGTCCTCGGGGCCCTCGCCGACGATCGCGCCGGTCGGCAGGATCAGCGCCGAGATGCCGGTGTTGGTCGCGCGGACCTGCGCGCGCCGGGTCTCGACCGAGCGCAGCGCCGCCATCACGAGGTGCAGGCGCTTCTCCGACGACGACACGAACCACGAGTCGTTGGTCAGGTTGACCAGGACGCGCGCGCCCTCGGCGACGCCGCCGGCCGCGTGGTCGGTGAACAGCGACTCGTAGCAGATGATCGGCGCGACCCGGACCGCGCCCCCGGCGGCGCGCGGAATGTCGAGCACGCGCGGCGTGCCGCCGGTGCCGAACCGAGCGCGGCCGATCAGCGGGATGTACTCGCCAAACGGGATCAGCACGCGCTTGTGATAGATCGCGCGCTCGCCCTCGGGCGTCGCCGGCGCGACCAGCAGCGCGCTGTTGAACTCGACGTCGGCGACGCGATCGTAGCCGCCGAACAGCAGCGGGATCTTGCGCTCGCGGACGTAGGTCGCGAGCTCGTGATCCATGTCGTCGTCGGTCGAGCTACGGTGCGCGCCGTACGCGAGCGGGTAGGCCGTCTCGGGCCACAGCAGGAGCTCGGGCGGATGCGCCGAGGTCGCGAGCTGGTCGGACAGCTCGCCGTAGCGCCGCAGCGTGCCGACGATGCCTTGCAGGTCGCCGTGCAGCGCCATCTCCTTCTCGACGTTGCCGATGTTGGCCTGGACGACACCGACGGTGAGCGTCGGCGCCGCCGCGAGCGCGTCCGCGACCTGCGCGCGCCGGACGCCGCCGTACGCGAAGATCGCGGCCCACGCGAGCGCGGCGATCAGCGCGCCGCGACGGAGCGCCGGCCGCGCCGGGCGATCGGGGCCGCCGAACAGGTGCGCCGCGGCGGCGTGGACCAGCTCGGCGGTGAACATCACGACGAAGGTCAGCAGATAGACCCCGCCGAGATCGATCACCTGGATCACCCAGCCGTCGCCCATGAACGCGACGCCGAGCGTGTCGTGGAACAGCTTGGGCACGAGCCAGTCGAAGCCGGTATAGGCCGCCGCGCTGGCGAGCATCACGGCGACGCCGCGCTCGTCGCGCCAGCGCCAGCGCACGGCCGCCCACAGCGCGAGCTGGGGCTGCGCGACCAGGCCGTACAGCGGGAACACGAGCCAGCTCCACACCGCCGGCAGATCGAAGAACGCGTGGACCGAGCCGGGCAGCCAGTGGAACACCAGCACGGTGACCGCGAGGCTGGCGAGCGCGCCGCGCAGCACGGCGCCGCGGCCGCTGCGCGCGCCGGCCACGGCCCAGATCAGCGGGGCGAGCGCGACGACGGCCAGCGGCGAGAGGCCGATCGGCGGGACCGCGGCGGCGAACAGCACCGCCGCGCCGACGATCGCGAGGACGACGCGGACCGTCATCTCGACTCAGCGACTACAGGCCGACGTCGGTGTGCTCGTCCGCCAGGCGGTGGTGGCCTGCCGTGGTCGGATGCGTGTCGTCACTCTGCAGGTAGTCGACCGTGGTCGTCGCGCTGGTCCGCTTGGTGTTGGCGTCGCCGATCACGGCCTTGCTGGCCTGGACGCGCGCGTAGTAGCCCGGGAAGTCGTCGCGATCGGTGTCCTCGTTGATCCGGATCTGGTCGGCGTCGATCGCGCTGTCGGCGTCGAGCGTGGTGTCGACGTCGGCGGCGTTGAACGCCGCGAAGCCGTCGACGCACTCGAAGCCGCGCTTCCACGCCTCGTTGCACGTCGTCCAGCCGGCCTCGAGCAGGTAGTCGAGGAGGATATCGAAGTGCCGGCTGGCGCCGCACGTCCGCGCCTTGTCGGCCGCGACGCCCGGATAGTACAGATACATGATGCGGACTTGGGCACTGGCCTTCTTGTTCGCGGCGATCGTATCGAGCGCGCGGCGCATGTTGCTGGTACAGGTGTCGAGCGCCGAGGCGAGCACGGTCTCGTTGGTGCAGTCCGCCTGGCCGCGGTACGAGCTGCGCGCGTTGAGGAAGTCGTTACCGCAGCCCTCGAGGACGATGTAGTCCGCGACGCGGATGCTCGCCACGTTGTTGGCGGTGCGCGTCGCGATCTGCGACATGATCTCGCCGCTCTGCGCGCGACCGCGGAAGTCGACCTGGGCGTCGAGCCCGTTGGCGATGTCCTGCGAATAGAACACGCCATACGAGTCGAGCCGGCAAAAGATCCCGCAGTACCCGGCGACGATCGAGTCGCCGAGCGCGAGGTTGACCCGGGTCGTCGTCGACGTGCCGTCCGAGGGACGCAGCGTCTTCGACTGGGAACCGGCGGCGGCGGATGCCGTGCCGGGGGAAGCGGCGACGATCGCCGCGCCAACAATCATGATCGCGAGCAGCCTGATTCGCATGAGCGCTCCTGGAGAGGGGCGCCCAGAATAGGGGGCTGTGCAAATACCACAAGCGGCACACACCAGTTGTGGGTGCCGCGAATGGCTTCGAGTTGTCGTCGGATCGTGCTGCCGCGCGTCAATCCACCGTTCGGTGTCGGCACGCGTGCAGCGCTATCACACAGCCGCGGACATCCGATGATGTCGGCGTCAGTCTAAGCCAAGACAGATCGGCGACGATCAGTTGCTTTTCACTTTGTCCTTCTCGGGATCCGTCGCGTGGTCGGCCTTGTCCTTGGCCGCGTCCTTCGACGCATCGGTCTTCTTGTTGTCCTTGGGGACCGCGTGGACGTCCTTCGTCTTCTTCTTGCCGTCGGTCGCCGTGTCCTTGGCGTCTTGCTTGGTATCGGTCGCCGTATCCTTGGTGTCCTGCTTGGGATCCGGATCAGCCATCGCGATCACGGGGGCAGAGCAGAACGCGCCGAGGATGAGAGCGGAACGGATGAGTGTACGCATGCCGGATACGTGTGCAGTCATCGTGCCCCTCCGGCGTCGTCACGATTTCGGTGAGTTGATGTCCCGCTCGGTGAGCGCGTGGGCGCGCACGGGGCATCTTGCCCGTGCCTGCTCGAGAGAACACCGACGAGGAATCGGCTTCGTGGCGTGTGCGCGCCGACGACGCGACCGCTAGTGAATCGGGCCGCCGTTGGACCACTGGGTCTGAACGATCTTCCAGTCGCTGCCTTCCTTGAGCAGGATCGCGAGGACGCGGAAGGTCTGGGTGACATCGGTCGCGGCGCGCGTGCGTGACGTGAAGTCGACGTTGACCGCGGCCCAGCCGATCCACGGCGCGGTCTTCTGTGTCGGATCCCACATGCTGGCGTCGACGACGCGGGTGCCGTCATGGACGCGGAACTGGGCCTTGAGCTTGCTGAAGATGCGCTTGATCCCGGCGCCACCGTGCGCGCGCTCACCGCCGCTGCCGTAGTTGAACGCGTCGGCGCGCTCGCTGCGGGCGTCGGCGAACGCGGCCCGGCTGGCAAACGCCCCGCGCACGGCGCGATCGAGCTCCGGCGGGCCGTCGTGACGATCAGCGATCGGGTGCGGCATCGGCAGGGTCTTCAGGATCGCGAGGCGCTGCGCGGTGGCGTCGGCGACCGGCGTGGCCCAGTGCAGCGCGACGAGCTGCCAGCGACCGGCGACCACGGCGGCGAGCTCGGTGGTGGCGAAGATGCGGGTGGGCCGGCCGGCCGCGCGGACCTCGAGCTCCTCGGCGATCCACGCGTGGCCGCGCTCTTCGCCGATCGCCAGCGCGGTCGAGGTGATCGTGAAGCCGCTCGCGGGCCGCTCGCCGAGATCGACGATCAGCTGGGCGACGACGGCGTCGCGGCCCTCCGCGACCTCGTCGGCATCGACGCCAAACGCAAACGCGCCGGGGTTGACGAGGGCGGCGAGCGCCTTGGCGTCGGCCGTGGCGAGCGCGGTGCGCTGATCGGCGAGCAAGCGCTGCACGGTGTCCGTGGTCCGGACGTCCCCGCCGCCGCTGCCGCGCGCCTCGGGTGTGATCTCGACCGCTGCGCGCGCCCGCACGGGGTCGACGCTGGGCTGGGCGTCCACCGCGACGTCGCCGGACGACTTGATCTCGACCGCCGGGTTGGTCCGCTGGGTCGCGACCGACGGCTCGACCGCCAGGCCGCTCGTCGCGGGGGGCGTCCCGGTGCGTGCCAGCGGAGCGGGCGCGACCGCCGTGGGTGTGGGTGACGACACCAGCACGCCAACGCCGGCGCCGACGCCGATCGCGAGGCCACCGAGCACCATGTAGAGCCGGCGGCGCGATGCCGGCGCCTCGTCGGCCGGGATGATCAGCACCGAGCCATACGCGGGCACCGGAGGCGGCGGGAAGCCGCGCGCGGTCGACATCGCGGTGCGCGTCGCCGCGGCGTCGCGGAACCAGCGCGCGTAGCGAACGCCCTGCGGCACGGCGATGAGGCACAGCGCGCCCGCGGCCGCCATCGTGAAGCCGGCGACGTTGAGCCCGTCGGCGATCGTCGCGACGTCCGACTCCGGCAGGATCCTGAGCAGCGCGCGCAGCGTGTCGTACTCGATCGCGATCAGGATCACGCCGAAGCTGGCGTCGATCGCCGCGGCGACGAGCATGCTCGCGAGGCCGCCGCGATAGATCAGCCCGCCGAACACCAGCCCCGTCATCGCGGCGACCAGCCACAGCGCGACCGGCACGGTGTGGCCGGTCTTGTTCTGCTGGACGAGGACGAGGCCGATCGTCCCGATCAACAAGCACACGGCGCAGGTCAGCTGCGTGAGGACGCCGGCGAGGCGCAGCAGCGCACGCCCGGGCGGAGCGGCCGCGGTGGACAGACCGGCAGACGACACTACCCCGAGCGTACTCCGAGCGCCGCGCGGATCGGGCCCGTTACCGCGCCACGTTACCCGCGGTCGCGCGGCCTCCCCCATCGGTGTCACGGACGACAAACGCGCGGGCCTCCCACGGCTATTCTTACGAGCCAGGCCCCGGATGGTTTACCCTCCTCGCGCCGACAACGCGCAAGTCCGGAACCCGCATGGCGTTCCCCACGCCGCGACGCAAGACTTGGCTCGCGCGAGGAAGCTTCGGGTCGCGCCCGACGTTGCTACTCGACCGGTGGGGGCGGCGGCGGCCCCTTGCGGATGCGCAGCGGGACGATCGGCGCGCCGGCGGAGCGATTGGCGAGCTGGCCGCAGGCGGCGTCGATGTCGTCGCCGCGCGGCGTGCGCAGGTAGGTCGGCATGCCGAGCCGCCGGCACTCCTCCTGGAACGCCATCACCGCCGCGTGCGAGGGCCGCGCGTAGGGCGCCTCGGGGTGCGGGTTGAACGGGATGATGTTGACCTTGCACTTGATGCCGCGCAGCAGCTTCGCGAGCTGGCCGGCGTCGCCGAGCGAGTCGTTGACGCCGGCGAGCAGGACGTACTCGAAGGTGATCCGCCGGCGCTGCTCGAGGGGATATGCGCGCAGCGCGCCGAGCAGCTTGGCGATGTTCCACTTGCGGTTGATCGGCATGATCGCGTCGCGCACCTCGTCGTTGGGTGCGTTGAGCGACACCGCGAGGTTGGGGCGCACGGTCTCACCGCCGAGCCGCTCGAGCTTGGGCACCAGGCCCGAGGTCGACACCGTGATCCGGCGCTGCGACAGGCCGACGCCCTTGTCGTGGGTCAGGATGCGCAGCGAGCGAACCAGGTTGTCGTAGTTGTGGAGCGGCTCGCCCATGCCCATGTAGACCAGGTTCGAGATCCGCCGGCCGGGGTCGACCTCGGCGAGCAGGCGGCGCGCGAGGTAGACCTGATCGACGATCTCGCCGGCGTCGAGGTTGCGCTTGAGCCCCATCTTGGCGGTCGCGCAGAACTGGCAGTCGACCGCGCAGCCGACCTGCGACGAGATGCACTGCGTGGTCTTGTCGCCGTCGGGGATCAGCACGCTCTCGATCGACTGGCCGTCGTGGGTGACCAGGCGGAGCTTGCGGGTGCCATCGTGCGAGGTCTGGACCTCGGCGATCTCGAGGCCGCCGATCGTCGCGGTCTCGGCGAGCCGCGCCCGGGTCTCGCGCCCGAGGTTGGTCATGTCGTCGAAGCTGCGCGCCGCCTGGTCGTGGACCCAGCGCCAGATCTGCTCGCCGCGAAACCGCGGCCAGCCCTGGGCGACGGCGAACGCCTCCGCCTCGTCGAGCATGATGGTCCGCAGATCGAGCTTGGTTTCCACGACGCCCGTAGCTACCACGGCTGGGCCCGCGGGCCTACTGGCGTCTCGGGTCGCCGGCTACTTGACGGTGACGGCGAGCTTGGTGACGAACGCGTCGGCGATCTTGAGGGTCTTGAGCGCCGGCTCGACGACCTGGCGGACGCAGGCATCGGCGGCGGCCTCGGGGCTGCCGACCGGCAGCGCGACGGGCGGCTCGAGCTTGACCGCGTAGGTGCCGGGCTCGTCCTCGTATTCGGACGCGAGGTAGGTCGACTTGACGCCGAGGGTGACGCCGAGCGTGGCGCGCTTGCTGGCGGTGTTGAAGGCCTGCCAGCACGCGACCAGCGCCGCGCGGAGCTCGGGCTCGGCGAGCTTGTCGGGGATCAGCGCGTAGGTCTTGCCTGTTGGCATCGGCGTGGGGGTCACGGTGACGGTCAGCTTGTCGGTGGCCGGCGGCGCGGCGCTGTTGACGAGGTAGCGGTCGGCGATCTTGCTGGCGCCGAGCAGCGCGGGATCGAGGCCGAGCTCGGCCAGGCCGGCGAGCTCGTCGAGGGCGTGGTCGCGCAGCCGGCTGCCGACCGGGGTGGCGAGCACGCAGCGGTGCAGGACGTGGGCGCCGAGCTCGGCGTGGTCCTTGACGGACTTGCCGGCGGCGAGCGCGGCGCCGTACGCGCAGTCGATGTCGGGCGGCAGCGCGAGCCGATCGGCGTCGTAGCGCGCCAGCGCCTGGGCGTACGCGGCGATCGCAGCCTCGGTGTCGCCCTTGCCGCGCGCCGCCAGCCCGGCCGCGGCGTAGTAGTCGCCGACCGTCGAGCGCGTGATGCGGCGGCAGGCCTGGTCGAAGCAGCGCAGGTCGTCGGCGCACTGCGCGCTCGCGCTGCAGCTCTCGTACTCGTGGCCCTTCTGCTCGACGGACGCCGTCGCACGCGCATCACACCCGGCCGCGAGACCGGCGACGATCGAGAGAGGGATCGCGAACAGTGGCCTCATACGCGAGACGATATCACCACCGGTGGCGCACCACGGTCGCGGCGCGCGGCATGTCGATCGCGGCGATACCCAGCAGCTCGCGCAGCCACGCCAGGCTCCCCGCGAGCAGACCGAACGAGGCGACCAGCGACAGGTGCACACCGATCAGCGCGTCGGGAGTGAGCGTCCAGAACCCGAACCACACGATGCAGATCACCGCGACCGCGACTCCAGTCGTCGCGACCCGCGTCTCCGACGTGCCGAACAGCCCGATGATGGCGAGCAGCGCGCCGCCGAGCAGCAACTCGACCGTGCCGATCGGCGGTGCGAGCACCATCACCAGCACGCTACCGATCACGACGATCATCGACAGCCCGCGCAGCAGCGCCATGCCCGTGCCGAGCCCGCGCGCCGAGCGCCACATCGCCAGCAGCGCGAGCACACCGCCGTAGAGGTAGGGCGGCAGAAACGGCGGCATCTGCAGCGGCACCACCGGCGCATCGCAGCCCCGCACCGCGGGCAGGAACATGCACGCGAACAGCAGCAGCCCCGACAGTCCGACGAGCGGACGCCTCCGCCGCGTCACTCGCACCGGCACCACGCGCCGCACAGGCAACTCCACGGCCGGTCTGCCGGGCTCGAAATCACCCATCCGTCGAGCATCGTGGCACGCACGCCCGTGCCCCTGCAACCGTCGAGTAACCGCTCGGAATCAGCGCCGATTCACGCACTTGCCACCCGTCCTCGCGATTTCTCTGAGCCCCCAACTCATCACCTACACCGAGCCTCACGACGCCGCGCCTCATCGGCTACACCATCACGACGCCGCGCCTCGCGAACGATCACCGCCGCGCAATCACCGGGCATTACTTGCGGATCACCGCATCACGGCGCATCACCGCTCAATGCGCTTCACGCCGCTTCACGCCACTTCACGCCACTTCACGCCGCCCCGCCGCGCCGCGGTCATCGCCTGCTCGGCACCTCGCGTGCGCTGATCGAGCCAGCCAACTTCCACCCCGCTCGCAAGAGCCACGACGCTGGCCGGCGCACCATCAACGGCTCATAGTCCGGCGGCATCCGCCACATCAGGTCCCGGCCTTCCAGCTCTTTCCAGTCCGCGAAGCTGCACCCACTCGAGAACCGATCGATCAGCTTGCCTGCCTCACGATCTTCCTCGTGTTTTCTCCAGTTGTTGAGCACGTAGGATAGAACGTGCCTGGCCTGCGTGGGCGACTTGAACACCACCAGGTGATACCGGTCGACGAACACCGCCCCTCGCCGCCT
>Ga0307513_10010613_pt1 | contig 11527 bp, 8 predicted proteins | sample 15_EM_MG_FD_202174 | JGI IMG/M metagenome (GOLD analysis project Ga0307513, IMG submission 202174) | Populus trichocarpa ectomycorrhiza microbial communities from riparian zone in the Pacific Northwest, United States - 15_EM | ecosystem: Host-associated > Plants > Roots > Unclassified | place... | reverse complement strand
AAACAACGCGCGAACATTACCGCTGGCGCTCTGCCCAAGCTCAGCGCTCATGGCGTTCAGGTGCGCGGCTACAAGCCGGGAGCCAAAGCCTACCGCATCGATATTCCGACCGAGCTGTTCGAAAAATACGCCAAGCTCAACGCTGGCGCCGACAAGCCCGTGGCCAAGGGAAAGCTGCCCGGCAAGAGCGTGCCGCTGTCAGTGGTTGTGGCGTCGGACGGTGAGCGCAGCTGGCTCGGCCTGTCACCGGACGAGAAGGCGATGATCCAACGTCTCGAATCGCTGAAGGATCCCAAGTCGCCCGTCTTGCGAACCCGCCCCGGTCTGGAGGCCTTGAAAGGCACACCGCGCGCCGCCGGAGGGTTCCTCTCGCTCTCGCGCTTTGCGGGCCAGCTCGGTGCATTGGGTGCCCGCGACGCCGACGCGATGAAGTTGATCAGCGCCTTGCCGCATCACGGCGAGACGCCCATCGTATTCAGCTACGATCTTGGCGCCGCAGGGCCCGAGATCTCGACCGGTTTTGCCGTGCCGCGCGCCGCCGTGGAAGATTTGGGCGCCTTGGTGCCGATCTTGGCCCTGATGGGCGGCAAACATGGTCTCGACATAGCGGCGCCCGCCAACCACTGACTCCCGCACTTCAGTAAGAGGTGCTCGGCGGCCCCCCAAACTTGCCCGCTCGCTGCCGCTAAGGCTATTCGCCGTGGACGATGTATGTCTCTGGGCGACACCTAACCACACTGTGCGCCGCCGGTTTAGCGCTGATTTCCGGGCATGCTCAGGCGTGGGTCGAGAGTGAAGTGCGCTCGCACCTGGCCACCGTGGACGTGGATCGCGCGGGACGGGCCGTTGTTACCGAGGACCTGACCTTGGCGGTTCGGGGTGGCCCCTTACCTGGATTCGAGCTGAGCGGCGTCGACCTGGACGCTGAGCCGATGCCTGATGCGACGGTGTCTTCTGTCGCGGGTTCCAAAGGCGAGCTGGCAGCGACCCCGCTGCTGCTCGACAAACGCGACGACGGCACGCTGCGCATTGAGATCGATCGCGAAAAAGGTTTGCGCACGGGCGTGTACTCGTTTCACTTTCAATACCGGACCGACCTCCTGAAGCGTGACCTGATCCGTCGCGAGGGGAACGACGTTGAAGTCCGCTGGATAGGTCCGCGCTTCACTCAAGGCATCGATTCTGCGCGCGTCGTGTTTCGCCTGCCGGCGGGGCCCACGCCACCGACGCTGCCGGATCTGGGCGCGAGCAGTGGGCGTCTCGACGACGCGGACGCGCTCGGCGGCGTGTTCATCGGCAACCTGCACCGCTTGGCGGACAAGGACGAGCTCGACATTGTGCGGCCCCATGTTTCGCGTGGCGAGCCCGTGTTGTGGCGCGTGCGCGCCAGCGCGAAGGCCTTCGACACATTTGCGAATCCGCCGCAAGTTGCCCACGTCGAGAAAGCGCCGAGCGCGCGGGCGCTGGCGCTGGGCGCTGTCTCCCAGCCGCGACAACGGCTGAGTTGGTGGCTGGGCGCGGCCCTGGCGGCGCTCGTTTATGCCTTCGCCGTAGCCGGGAAATGGCGCTATTTTATGGCGCTTTGTCGTTTGCGCGCAGCAACTCCGCGGGCGCTCGTGCCGTTGCCGGTTGGGCCGCGCGCGGCGGCTTCCGGTGTGCTGCTCGCGGCGGCCTTCGTGAGCGCGGCTTGGTTCGACCAGGCGACGTTGGGCGCGTTGCTACTGGTGCTGGCCATGGCCCTGGCCTGCCAATTTGCGACTCCGGCGAAGGTCGTACTGCGCGGGCCAGGTCAATGGCTCCCTCTATCGGATGCCGAAGCGTTTGCGCGGACCAACGCACCGACCCCTGGGCGCTTGCTGGACGCGGGAACCTGGCCAGGGCTCGCGTTGTTTGCGGCGGCTTGCGTGCTGCTCGCGGGCGGCGCAGGCGCGTTGTTTGCACGTGCGCCGTATCAGGCGCTACTCCTGCTCTTGGGCTCGTCCTGCTTGTTGCCGCTGTTTTTTACCGGGCGCGCCGCGCAGTTGCCCGCGGATCTGGCGACGCGACCGCGTGCGCTACTGAGTCGCTTAGCCAAGACGCTGCGCCGCGCCGACGCGATCAAGGTTGTGGCCTGGGCGCGTATTCCAGAGGGCGCGCGCGAAGCGGACGAATTGCGGCTGTTGGTGCAGGTCCCGGGTGCGCTGCGCGGCCTGCTCGGCTTGGAAATCGGGCTCGAATACAGCGCTAGCGCGGGTGGCTCGGCGGCGGCTCCGTTCGTGCTGATTCGTGCTCGGGAAGGCTCACAGGCCGTGAGCGCCTTGCCGCGCGAAGTGACTTGGACGCGCGGTCGCAAGGCCGACGAGCGGGCGGCCATCTTGCGCCCGCGCTTGCCCACGCTCGCCCACTGCGAGCGCTTGGTGCTTGAGCTCAGCGCCTTGCTACGCGAGACCGGTCACGCATCGGGCAAGCGCCCGAACCATTCCGGGGCGCAGGCTGCGGCGTCTCGCAGCGTGCTGTCTCCGGCTCACGTGTTGTGACGCTATTGCTTGGTGTAGCTACCGGTTTGTGCAAACTGGCAGGTGCTCGTTCCGGTGATGTCTGTGTAGTCGACACTACCGTAGAACGCTTCGTTTGCGGTCTTACCGGTGCTGCCGACGGTGAAGGTGTACTGATAGATCGTGAGGTCTTGGCTGTACGGCTGACCCTCGCTGTTTGTGCCGGACTCCACGCACTCTTGGCTGGGCTCGGCGGTTGCGACGCGTCCGCTGATGTTGGCGCGTAGCTCGCAGTCTGTGCCACCGGCGGTTTGCACTAGGTCAGAGGTGACGCCGGGCATCCACTCAGCGCTGCCCTCCGTGAGGGGATTGGTCGTCGCGGGCGAGCCGGGGCAGTTGAGCGTGATCGAGCCAGTCGTTAGCACCCACATGCCCGTGAAGAGCGCCAATGAATCCGTGGGCGCAGCACCTCCGGTACCTGGGTTTGGCGGTGCGCCGCCGCGCCCTCCGGACGGAGCCGGGCCGGAGCCACCGGCGCCCCCGCCTGGAGTCGGGCCCGAGCCGCCCGCGCCAGCCCCTGGAGCCGGGCCCGAGCCGCCCGACGCGGGGTGACCCGCATTGCCGTTACCCGCGTGCGACGCGCTGCCGGCGTTTCCTCCCGTGTTGTCGGACTTGGCTTCATCGAGCGGCTGCAAGAGGACGCAGCCGGGAATGAATGCCAGCAGTGCCCAGCGCCAAGACATGGCTTTCAATTTCATAGTGCGCCCCGTAGCAAAATTCCGGCGCTGTCGCTGGACACCACCGGCACCATGCCGAGTCTCGCGCTGGCTGCGGGCGCGCTTTCGTGCGAGCCCGAGGTAGCGAGGAAGTAGATCAAGAAACCTGCCGATACGAGCGCGCCGCCGGTGAGCACGAGGTTCGCCGTGCCCAGAGTTTGCGCCGAGTCATGCTTGTCGAAGCGCGAGCTGTCAGCGCTGCCGTTGGCTGAGTTGAACTCACTGCGCTGACTCGAATACAGCACGCCCGTGACGCCAGCTCCGACCGCGAACAGCCCGGTCGCGATACCCGAGACGATGGCGCCGGTATGCGAGCTGCCGCTCGGAGGCGTGGTGGGTGCGGCCGCTGCCGGCGTGGCGGTCGGTGCGGCGCCTAGCGCTGCGAGCGCGCTTGCGGGCGGCGCACTGGAAGCGTTGACCAGCACGGGCACGGTGACGGCGAGCGTCGTCGGGACTGACGGGGTGTCGAAGCTTTGCGTGTAGCTCTGCTTTCCGGGAGCCGCTGCTTCAAGCAGGTGCTTGCCTGGGTCGACTGGGATCTGCAGGCCCAGAGCGGCCGAGCTCAGCTCGCGCGCGTCGAACTTGACGACCAGGCCCGGGACCGCCGCGCCCGGCGCCAGGCTAATGCTGACGTGTGCGAGCTTGGGCTCAAGTGCGCGCACGTGCTCCTCGGCCAGCTGCGCGCGGTCATTGTCGCCTTCACGCTTCGCGCGCGCCGAGGCTTCACTGAACTCGGCCCAGGCGGAGGCCGGTTTGCCTTCGGACTCGTGGCACGTGGCCAGGTTCAACAGCGTGCCCAGGCCAGGGTCGAGCTTGTAGCTCTCCGCGAACTTCGGGCACGCCTCGGCGAACCTCTGCTCACTCGAAAGGCGCTTACCTTCCCGAAATAGAGACTCTGCCAAGGCAGCGTTGCTCACTTGGGCTGCCGCCCCTGACGTCCAACTGCACGCGAATGCAGCTGCCGCCAGAGTGACGCACGTGCTCACGCTCCGGGCGTTTTTCGATAAGGGCATTATGAGACTGGCAGTTAGCGCTGCGGGCAGCCGGTGAAAAGGTAATTTTGGCGTGCAGCCGCCACGGTACATTGCCACACTGCGAAGCGCTCAGTTTCTTTGCGGTTTCGCAGTAAATTACCAAGCGCGCCCTGGACGGAAATTCCTTGGCGAGATACACCTGGATCGCTAAGGCACCGCACATGACCGAGGTTTACGCAGGGCAGATACTCGGCGGCAAGTACCGTGTGGACCGCGTGCTTGGCGCGGGCGGCATGGGCATGGTGGTCGCCGCGACGCACCTGCAGCTCGACGAGCGCATCGCGATCAAATTTCTGTTGCCCGAAGCGTTGGCCAATCCCGAGGCCGTAGCGCGCTTTGGGCGAGAGGCCAAAGCCGCGGTCAAGATCCGCGGCGAGCACGTAGCACGCGTGATTGACGTCGGCGCGTTCGAGAACGGCGCGCCGTACATGGTCATGGAGTACCTCGAGGGTAAAGACCTGTCGGAGCTGGTGCACGAGCGCGGCGCGCTCCCCCCGACAGACGCGGTCGACGCCGTGCTTCAGGCCTGTGAGGCTCTCGCGGAAGCCCATGCGCTCGGCATCGTGCATCGCGATCTGAAGCCGGCGAATCTGTTCATGACCCGGCGTCCGGATGGAACCCCCAGCGTGAAGGTGCTCGACTTTGGCATCTCCAAGTTGACGCAGGCGGGTGCTGATCACTCAATGACCAAGACGAGTGCGGTCATGGGCTCTCCGCTGTACATGTCGCCCGAGCAAATGACCGCCTCGCGTCAGGTTGACGCGCGCACGGACATTTGGGCAATCGGCGTGGTGCTGTATGAGCTCCTGGCCGGGCGTGTACCGTTCCGCGCCGAGACTTTACCCGAGATTTGCGGGCTAATTTTGACCGCGGCGCCCTCGGCTATTCGTGATTTTTCGCCCGGGGTGCCGTCAGAGCTGCAAACAGTGGTGCAGCGTTGCTTGGAGAAGGACCGCGAGCGCCGGTTCTCGAACGTGAGTGAGCTCGCGCATGCGCTGGCGCCTTACGGTTCGCGGGCGACGTCGCGCTCGGTCGAGCGCATCTCTCGGATCTTGGGCGCGCCCAGCTCGCTCGATATCGAGCCGACGTCCGGCCCCGTGCCGGTCCAAGCCAGTTTTGGCCCCGCCACACAATCCAATTGGGGCCAAACCCAAGCCGGACGCGGCAGTGCCATACCGCTGCTCGCGGGGATTGCCGCGGTGCTCGTGCTGCTCGGGGCGTTGGCTACTTTCCTAGTCTGGCGCTCCCAGCGCAGCGCCGGGCCCGCGCTCACGGCGGCGGCGCAACCGCTCATGGCAGACGCGCCGCCCAGCGCCGTTGTTGCTCCGACTCCGATCACTCCGCCGGTCCCGGACTTGCCCGCGGCGGCGGTCGCGTCGCATGACACGCCGCTCAGTCAAAAATCCGTGCCCGCCGCTGCGACGCCGGCTGCCGCGCATGCGAGCCCAGCCAAGCCTGTCCAGGCCGCGAAACCGCTGGCCGTCGCTGCGCCGCCTCCGCCAGCGGTTGTGGCTCCCGCCCCTGCTCCTGCGCCGGTGCCCGCTGCCGTCAGGCCCAAGCGCAGCGTCGAGGACTTGCTGGGCGGTCGTAACTAGCGCGCGCTCTAATCGTCAAGCAGGCGCGCCAAGTCATCAGGCAGCGGTTCGAACACGCTGAAGCCTTGCAGGGTCGCATCACCGGGCCAGCTGATCCGACTCGCGTGCAACGCGTGGCGCGCGCTGAGCTCCGGAACGACTTCGCCCCCGTACACCGCGTCGCCGGTGATCGGGTGACCGACGCTGGCCAAGTGTGCGCGGATCTGATGACGGAATGCGCTGCCGACCTCAAGCTCGATCAGCGCGCGCCCGGCGCCGACTCGCTGCACGTGAAAACGCGTGACCTTATGGCGGGCGTAGCCGGTTCGATCCTCGGCATCGAGTACGCGGACGCGCTCCGGGTGCGCGGGATCAGGCGCCAAAGCCCGGGCGATTTCGCCCGAGTCGGCGAGTCCAGCCGCGCTGACGACAGCCAGGTAACGCTTCTTCAGCTGCTCTGCTTCGAGCGCCTGTGTCAGGCGCAGAAACGCGTTTTTGGTGCGCGCGGCCAGCACTAAGCCAGAGGTCTGCGTATCCAATCGGTGCACGATCCCGGGTTCCCGGGCGCGGTAGCCGACCCCTTGCATTTCCGGGTAACGCCCGAGTAATGCTCCGCACAAGCTGCCCCGTTCGCTGGTGTCGAGCGGGGCGCTGGGCATGCCGGCGGGCTTGTTGACCAACACCAGCTCCGGTCGCTCAAGCCGAACCTCGAGGGCTAGCTCGGGCTCGCCTTGAAGCTGCGCGGGCTCGTTGAGCTCGACCGTGATTTTAGCGCCGGGCGAGAGTAAGGTGGATTTCTTGGCGCGTCGTCCGTCGACCCGCACCAGACCCCTTCCGCATAGCTCGGCGGCTCGCTGTCGACCAACTCCAGGTAGGTGCTCGGTCAGGAACTTGTCGAGGCGGCTTTCGTTGTCTACGTCGCGCACCAGAAGCTCGACGCGCTGCGTGCTCACCACAGACCCTGTACGCCGAGACTCATGAAGGAACGCGTGCCGCGCGTTGGATCAGCGGGTGCCATCGCAAAATAGGGTGTGGTGCCTAGGCTGCGCTCGTCGCGATTGCCGCCGCGGGTCGAGAGCCAACCGATGCCTCCGCCGATCACCGTGCCTGCCGCGATGCTGGCTAGCCAGAGTCGATTTCGCCCGCTGCTCTCGTTCTCGCGCACGAGTAAGAGCGGGCTGGCTGCCGCCGCGCCCGTCAGTGCGCCGAGGCTGGCGGCGAGATCGATCAGCAGCATGCGCGACGACGTGACGCGGACTTGCGTGGCGAGCGCGCCCGCGGCCAGCACGCCGATGCCTGCGCCGTAGCCGATCCCGCGTTCCGGCGTGAGCTTGGTCCGCCCGCGGTAGGCCATCTCAGTCAGGCCGCCGATCAATGAACCCACGGCGCCGCCGGAGTGGGCAAGGACGGCGCCGCCCTCGCTCATCGGCTTCAGGCTGATCGCGGCGGCGCTCATCGAGACGCCTGCTGATGCCGCCACCAAACCGTAGACGTAACGGTCTTCGTCCTGCACATTGTAGCTCTTGGCGAGGAGCACGCCGGAGGCTATCGGCCACCACGCGCCGGCCGACATGAACCAGGCATCGCCGAGAGTGATGTCCCACTCGTCCGCGACCAACATAGAGGCGCCGAGCCCGATACCGGTCCCGAGTGCGACCAGCGGGTAGGTGAGGCGAGCGTCATCCGAGCCGCTAGCGTGCTGCAGCGAGAAACCGACGTAGCCGCCGATCACGGCCGAATTTAGTGCCAATACGGCGCGGCCCTGCGAGCGCGGTGCTTCCGTGTCCAAAACCGGCTCCGGCGGCGCTGGGTTCGGTGTCTGGGCTAACGAGCTAGCCGCCAGGCTGTGCACTACGTCGCGCATCATCACGTTCGCGCGCACTTCCAAAGCTTGTGGCTCAATGCGCTGCGTGCGTTCGCGGAGCAGGTTTTCGCCCGGAGCCACCGCCACGATGCGCAGCCGCACGCTGCTGCCCTCCAGGCTCACGCGCGGTGAAATCAGCCAGGAATCGTGGGCGCGCTCGATTAGCGCATCGTCTGGTGGGAGCGCATCACGCGAACGATCCGAGACTGTCAGCGTCAGCCCGAGATCCTGAACGGCCTCACTCAGAATGGCGTCGACCTGGTGTGCGAGCTTGCTCAGCTGCTCGGTGTTCTCCGGATGCAGCGAAAGCTCGGCCTTGTCCGGCATGGCTGCCGGCAGCAAGATGGCGTCATTCGGACCCGCGAAGGCGACGCTGGGCGCGCCGAACAGCGTGGTTCCGAGCGCTGCTACAATGGCAAGCCTGCGCATGGCAAGAGCCCTGGCCGGGGCCTAGAACATCACCGTGGCGTTGATCCAAGCGTCGACCGCATGGGAATCATCCACTTTGAAGCGCTGCCCTGGGTCGTTGATTGTGCGGCGGTAGTTCGGGTTCGGCGTACCGGAAACCGAGCCGGCGCTGGCGCTGGCATTGGCTGCCTGGCTGCGGCACGGGCCGGCCTTACCCGAATCACCTGAAAAGGCCGGGTTGCAGGCCTGATCGAAGGTGATGAAATGCGATTGAATCAAGGTGTAGCCGCCGCCCACGTGGAACTTAATGTACTCGCCGGCCTGCCACGTAAATTCGGTACTCAGCCGGTAAGTGCCGTGCGCTTGCACGTCCGTGACGCCGGTGAAGTACACCTTTTCTGATTGCGGGTTCACGACGGACGGGGCGACGCTGCATTCCGTGCCTGGGGTGGACGCGCTGCCCTTGCAAGCTTGGTACTCGGCATAGTTCGGCACGCGCAACGAGGGCGCGTCGCTCGAGCCGAGCGCGTCGAACAGCTCGGAGTAGTCGCGCCCTTCGGAGACGTAGGTGCCTGTGAAGCGGAAATCGAGGGTAATGCGCTGGAACTGCTCGCGGATCTCCCACGGGATCACGTTCATGCCGAAGAGCAGTGTTCCGCGCAGCGGCGGATGATTGGCCAGCACGCCTTTTAGATCCGTCGCTCCGTAGTCGCTAGAGTTGTTTTGAAACTCGAACAAGCCCCGGAAGCCGCCGTACGGTTCAATGTATTTGATGCGGCGCGATAGGTAGGTATGTGCCTCGAATGCAGTGGTGCCACGGCTAACACCCGGCGATCGCGAACCGTTGAAGCGACCCTCCAAGGGGCCTGCGTCCGCGTTGGGGTACTCCCCCGATTTGCCGTTGCGATTGAGGTCCGAGGGGTACGCGCATTGCACTTGTCCAGACGCCTGATTCAGGCCATTCGGGTTCGCGTTGCACGCGTGCATCGGCTCGGTGACGCTGAAGCGACCCTCGACCCCGACCACCCAGCTCGGCTTGGTGTTCTCGCGGGCTTGATTCATCAGGGCCGCGTCGATACCAACCGCCAGGTATTCGATACCGCTGCGCGTCGGCGATTTGAAGGGCAAGCTAAAGAGCTGCTCACCTGGGGCCCCGGCCAGCGCCACTGACTGTTGTCTCTCGCTGCCGTCGATGCCGCTCAGCTGGCGGTCATCGGACAAGATGATGGGCACGCGGAAGACCAGCGCGATGTCCTTGTAGATACCGACATCTGCGCGGGTGAGCAGGCGGCTCGTGGTCTGTTTGTATTGAGCGGCGTTCAGGTTGCTTTGCGCGAAACCACCGGTGCTCAGCCCGGGCTGTGCAATGGAGGTGTCGCGTCGGATGACCGACGACGTCCAACTGCTTTCGTAGCCCAAGGAGAGATGCAGATCGAACGGATCATCGTCGTCGAAGGCATCCGGCACCTGCGTGATCTCGGCGGGTTCGCGCAGCACGCTCGGCTCGCTGACCTTGCGCGGCTCGTCGGCCAGAGCGCGCGTCGAGACGCTGAGGGTGATGCAACACAAACCCAGGAGCGGGGCGTCGACGGCGAGGCGCTTGATGAGACTCATTCGCGTGCAATGGGCGTAAAATGCGCCCGAGCGAGACGCTAGCACTACACCGGCGGCCCTTGGCAAGGTCGCTCGCCGCCGATCTTCAGTTTTTCTGGCCCGATCCGGCGTGCGGCACCATTTGCCAGAGCTCGTCCGAATGTGCGACAGAAGCCGACAGGCTCTGCCTTTCGGCCGGATCACTGGCCGCAAAGGCCGCGGAGGCCGCAATCGCGCACGCCACTCGAGCTTTCGAGCGCGCCCGCATGTGGGCCGCGGCCCGAACGCCGAGCGAGCTCTCGGCTCCGGCCGCGCCGTTGTCCAGTACGCGCTGCGCGCTTTCTTGCGCTGTTTCGGCTGCCGTCTGGCACGCGTCCGCGAGCGCCCGGGCGCTGCTGTGCTGCGCGGCCAAGTGGGCTTCGCCGCCGTTATGCAGCGGGTTCTTGAACGCGGGCTTGCCGTGTTCTTCCGGCTCGACCCAAGCCTCACCCTGCTTGACGCGTACGCTCAGCCCTTTGATCCCGAATTCCAGATCGAGCGCTGCGTCTCCATAGCGGACAATGCCCGCGGGTGTAGCGATCAAAACTTCCGCGCCTGGGCGCACGCCGAGGTTGGCCGAGGTCGACATCTGGCCAAAGCTGAGTAACAGCTGCTCCGCTCCGTTTCGGCACGGCAGTACCCGAGCGGGACCGATGAGCTTGAATTCGCGACTGGTCAGGGTGTGACGCAGCGCGACTGATGCGCCCGCTTCGAGCTCGACCCAGTGCGCTCCATCCAGCAAGGCGGAAGTCGCGATCGGCGCGCCATCGACCGTCGCCCGCCCGACCACCAGCAGCGCGCGACAGGCCGGCTTGACCTGGCTCGCGTGTGGCGCGCTAACAGCGGCCGCGGTGGGCGTGCTTGCGCTCGGCTTGGCTGCGGTCCCGGGCTTCGAGCAGGCGGTCGCGCCAGCGAGGGCGAGCACGCACCACGCGAACGTGAACCTGGGCTCTGCCACGCTCAACCTCCGCGCACTGAGGGCGGGGGCGGGGGGATCAACAAGGTCTTACGGTTGTCATCGTCGTCATCAGAAAAAATCTCGCCGCTGATATCTTCCAGGGCAAGCTCCTCTTTGGCGGCGCCGAGCTCGCGACTGGTGTCTGCCAGCCGATCTGCGAGCACGCCCAGGAACTGCCAGAGCAACTTCACCGCTAGCTGGTGCTCTTTGCGCAGGATCTCGAAAAACTCCGTGCGCCGAATCACCATCAATTCACTGTTACCGTCGGAGCGCACGGTGGCAGAACGTGGCTGGCTGCGCACGAGCGCCATCTCTCCGAAGTGGTCGCCCGCGTTCAGCGTCGCGAGCTCGGCTCCGTTGCGCATGACTTTGGCGTGCCCGGACAGCACGATGAACAGCTCCTCGCCCTTGTCCCCCTCGGAAATGATGGCCTCGCCGTTCTTGTAGTCACAGACGTCTGTGACCTGCAGCACGCGCAGAATTTCTCGGTCATTGAGCGGACGGAACAGCGGCATGCGCGCCAAAATGTCGCGCTTGAGCTGGAGTCGCTTGGCACGCGTTTCGTCGCGTGAAGTCACGTCGCCGACGGTGACGATGACCGAGGTGATGTTGTCCTTGCCGCCGCGTTCATTGGAGGCGTCGACCAAGGACTTGCAGGCCGCGTCGGCGTCCGGGTTTCCGAGCCGCGTACCGAGGCCCTCTAAATCCTCCTCGAAGTAGCCGCACAAGCCGTCGGAACAGAGCAGAAAGCGGTCGCCCGCGGTCAGATCCAGGACCAGCGTGTCGGGCTCAACGTGCTCGTACACA
>Ga0307513_10010612_pt1 | contig 11527 bp, 10 predicted proteins | sample 15_EM_MG_FD_202174 | JGI IMG/M metagenome (GOLD analysis project Ga0307513, IMG submission 202174) | Populus trichocarpa ectomycorrhiza microbial communities from riparian zone in the Pacific Northwest, United States - 15_EM | ecosystem: Host-associated > Plants > Roots > Unclassified | place... | reverse complement strand
GATCCCAGTTCGGGTTGCGCTTCAGCTTGACCGCGGTGCCCTGCTGGTACGACTCGATCTGGTACGGGCCGGAGGCAACCGGATTCTGGCTGTACGTCTTCGGATCGTCCTTCGCCTTCGGCACCGGCGTGAACGCGGGCATCGACGCGATCCACGGCCAGTCCCCGTACGCGGTCGTCAACTCGAAGACGACGGTCTTGGGATCGGGCGTCCGGATCGACGCGAGGTCGCCACCGGTGTACGGGCCCTTGTACGCGGCGCCGCCGACCAGCAGGCTCTTGTGGTAGCCGAGACCGCCGGAGAGCTCCGGAGCGAACGAGCGCTCGACGCCGTACTTGATGTCCACCGAGGTGATGGCGGTGCCGTCGGCGTACTTGATCCCGTCCTTGAGGGTGTAGGTCCAGGTCTTGCCGCCGTCGGTGCTGCGCCCGGTGTCCGTGGCCAGATCGGGCACCACCTGCGCCGGCTTACCCGGTTGGACGTCCCAGCTGGTGAGCCGGCGCAGCACCAGGCCGAGCGTCGTGATGGCCAGATTCTGGCTCTTCGCCGGGTCGAAGTTGATCTCGGTGGCAGCGCTCAGGATGCTCAGCGTGCCACCCTTGGCGGTGCCGGTGCTCGAGCCGCCGTCCGCCTTCTGGGCCGGGTTCGCGTTGCAGGCCGCCGTCGCAAGCAACGCGGCCAGCGCCATGGCGCCGAGGGCTGCCGATCTTCTCATTCAGGCCGTTCCTTTCCGGTACGGACACGCGACCGCGTCCGTTGCTGCCGTCTCGCTACCGCGACACCCGCGGGTCGATGACGCTGTAAACCAGGTCCACCAGGAAGTTGGCGAAGATCACCAGGAACGCGGCGAAGAGCGTCACACCGACGATCAGGGGCAGATCGACGGTGCCGACCGCGTCCAGCAGCAGCGCGCCGAGGCCCTGCATGCTGAACACCTTCTCGCTGATCACCGCGCCGCCGAGTAGCGAGCCGAGATCCAGGCCGAAGACGGTGACCACCGGGATGAGCACGTTGCGCAGCCCGTGGCGGCCGATCACCCGCCGCTCGCGGAGCCCTTTGGCCCGGGCGGTGCGGATGTAGTCCTCGCTCAGCACCTCGAGCATCTGCCCCCGGGTCAGCCGCGCGTAGACCGCGGCCGAGAGCAGAGCGAGCACAGACCAGGGCAGGACCAGATGCCAGGCCCAGTACACCGGATTCTCGGTCAGCGGCACGTAGCCGCCGACTGGCACCATGTTGAGGGTGAAGCCGAACAGCAGAATGCCCAGCAGTCCCGCCAGATAGCTCGGCGCGGAAACCCCCACAGTGGACAGCAGCATCGCCGAGCGATCGACTGCCGTTCCGCGCCGGACCGCGGCGAGCACCCCAGCGCCGACGCCGATGACAAGCCAGAGCACCGCGGCACCGATGGCGATGGAGAAGGTGACCGGCGCCCGCTGTTCGATCAGCTGGGTGACCGGCTCGTTCAGCCGGAAGGAGTAGCCGAAGCAGGGCGCCGCGCAGTCGACCGCGGCGAGTCCGGAGCCGAAGTGCCGGCCGGCGACGATGCCGCCGAGGAAGTCGAGATACTGCCGGGTCCAGGGCTTGTCGTAGCCCATGAACGCGCTCGCCTCGGCGAGTCGCTGCGGGGTGCAGGGCCGGCCGCAGGACAGCTGCGCCGGGTCTGCCGGGAGCAGATAGAAGACGGCGTACGTCAGCACGCTGATCGCCAGCAGCGTGCCGGCCATGCCGAGCAGGCGCAGCACGACGTACCGGAAGGTCCTCATCGGCGCGTTCCCCGGGTGCGCGGGTCCAGCGCATCCCGCAGGCCGTCGCCGAGCAGGTTGAAGGCCAGCGTGGCGACAAAGAGCGCCGCGCCGGGGAAGACCAGGAACATGGGATCGGTCTGCACCCAGGCGATGGCATCGCCGATCGTCCGCCCCCAGGCCGGGGTCGGTGGCGGCACACCGACGCCCAGAAAGGACAGTGCGGCCTCCGCGCCGATCATCCCGGGGATCGTCATGGTGGCGTACACGATGATGGTCGAGGAAAGATTCGGCAGATACTGGCGCCGGAGCAGGTGTACCGGGCCGGCGCCGAGCGCGGTGGCGGCCACCACGAACGTTCGCCGCTTAAGCGCCAGGGTCTGGCCCCGGATGACCCGGGCGATCGACGGCCAGCCGAAGAGTCCGATCACGAGGATGACGAGCAGCTGTTTGGGAAAGCGGGCGGGCGCGATCGCCCCGAGCGCGATCACGAAGACCAGCCAGGGAAAGCCGAACAGGACGTCCACGATCCGGCTGACCACCCGGTCGTACCAGCCGCCGAAGTAGCCGGCGGTGATCCCGACGAGCACTCCGATCAGCACCGAGAGTGCGGTCGCGGCGAAGCCGACCAGGAACGACGTCCGGGCGCCGTGCACCACGATGGCGAAGAGGTCACGCCCGGTCATCGGCTCGACGCCGAACCAATGCTCGGCGCCGATCCCGCCGCCGAAGCCGAGCGGCGCCCCGGCGTCGGAGACCGCGCTCAGGTCGTACGTATAGGGATCGTGGCCCGCAAGGGCGGAGAGCAGGGGCGCAGCGACGGCAACCGCCAGGAAGAGGAGCACGACCACCCCGCCGGCCACCGCCCACCGGTCGGCGAGCAGCCGGCGCAGCGGATGCCGTGCCGTGCGAGGCATCGCGGAATCGGCCGGGGCGGGCAGGATGTCGACGACCATAGTGCATTATCTATAACACATACATCCTTGATAGGCTTTGTCGGGTCGCTCGGCTTAAAGGGTTTCTGTCACCGGACGGCGGCCGCCGAGGCGGGCGGGCACGGCGGTGAGCGCCGCCACCACGAGCACGGTTGCCAGCACCAAGATGAGCAGTTGCCCGAGCGAGGGAAGCGTGGCCCGGTCACTGTCGCCGTCGGTGATCGCGATGATGGCGGCGAACAGCAGGTAGCCGCCCGGGAAGACGCCCAGGACGGCGCCGAGGAGGGCGGGCAGCACCTGCGCGGTCGCCAGGGCGATGGTCACTTCCTGCGGAGTGGCGCCAAAGGCGCGCACTACTGCCGACGCGTGCCGGTTGTCGAGCACCGTCGCCCAGGTGATGACGATGGCGTTGACCGCCGCCAGGGAGAGCAGGATGACCGTCCAGACTCCGAGCACGTGCCGCAGCACCGCCACCTGAGCTTCGCTGTAGGCGCGGATGGTCGGCTGTTCGCCCAGGAAGGTGTTGAGGACCAGGAGGATGTAGATCCCGGCGACCGTGACCGCGATGCTGACCACGGCCAGCACGGCTCGGCGCGGCCGGCGGGCGGCGACCCGCAGGGCGAGAAGCAGCGGGACGGGAAGTCGTGCCGAAAGAGCGATCAGCCAACCGGTGCGCCGCAGCGGGCGGGCCGGGTCGGCCAGCGCGCTGACGGTGCTGGAGCGGGCACCGCGCAGGGCCGGGACGGTGGTCGCCACGACCGCGACCGCGAGGGCGACGGCGGTCACCAGAGCGACCGTGGACCACGTCAACGACGGCGTCCCCGCGCTGCCGATGAGGCCCGCGCTCGACTCGGTGAGAAACGGAGCGGTCAACGCCCCGATCGCCAGCCCGGCCGCCGCCGCGAGGACGGCCACCAGGAGATACTCCGCGAGCAGCACGGCGGCGATCAGGACCGGTGTGCCGCCGACCGCCTTGAGCAGGCCGACCCGCCGGGTCTGATCGGCCATCCGGCCGCCGACCAGCACCGAGAGGCTGGCCACGGCGAGCAGGCCGAGCAGCCAGGCGCCGATCAGCAGCAGGATCTGGGAGTCCGCGGCCACCTCGGTGGCGTCGGCGAGGATGCTCTGCCAGCTCTGCATCGCCATCATGGCGCCGCTGTTCGCGAACGCCTCAGCTTGTTCCGGGTCGGCGAGCTTCAGGTTCAGCACGTACGAAATGGAGTCCGGTGCCGGGGCGAGGCTCCACACGTCCGCCTTGGTGAGCCAGACCAGCCCGGGGTTGCGCAAGAACGTGGCGGGCAGATCGCGGCCCTTCGGGATGGCGCCGTTGATGCAACCGGTGTTGACGAGGCAGGTCGACCCCGGATAGGGAGCCGTGGCGGCGGTGACCGCCACACCGGCGACCTTGAACGACTTGCCGCCCAGGGTGATCGAGTCACCGACGCTCACCTCGAGCGAGCTGGCAAAGGCGGCTTCGAGCACCACGCCACCGTCGCTGACCCAGTTGCCCTGCGTCACCTCGGGCTGATCGACCGTGGCGATCGCGGCGTCGCGCCCTTCGACCTGCACGTCCGACGTCCGGCCAGACGCCTCGAGCTTGCCCGCGATGACCGGGTACGGTCCGCTGTGCTCAGTCACATCGGAGGCGGTGGCCAGCTTCTCAAGGTCGGCCAGGCCGGCGAACGGGCCGGTCTCGGCGACCACGTCGGGTCCCTTGGTCGCCGCCCGGGTGTCCTGATACGGGTTGCTGGCCGCGTCCCGCACGACGAGCCCGAGCGTCAGCGTCGTGGTGGCCGCCAGGATGGCGATCAGCAGAAGCGCGGCCTCGGTGCGGCGCCGCCGTAGGTCCCGCAGGGCGAGCCGGAGCACGAGCAGGATGCGGCCCATTCCGGTCAGCCCTCCAGTCCGGCGAGCGCGCCGAGTTGCCCGGTGGTGCCACCGGTCAACCTGGTCTCGTCCACGAACGCGCCGTCGCGCATCGAGAACATCCGGTCCGCCGTGGCCGCGATCCGCGCGTCGTGGGTGACGACGACCAGCGTCTGACCGGACTGATGCAGCTCCTCGAAGAGCCGCAGGACGTCCAGCGTGGCGGCGCTGTCCAGATTCCCGGTCGGTTCGTCGGCGAGAACGACCGACGGTTCGTTGCTCAACGCCCGGGCGACCGCGACCCGCTGTCGCTGGCCACCGGAGAGCGCGGAAGGCAGGAACCGCGCCCGGTCAGCGAGTCCGAGCTGATCCAGCAACTCCTCGGCACGCTGTCGGGCGGCCCGCGGCGAGCGTCCGGCCAGCAGCGCCGACAGCTCGACGTTCTCCACGGCGGTGAGCTCCTCCATCAAGTGGAAGGACTGGAAGACGTAGCTGACTTCGGTCCGCCGGATCCGGGCCAGGGCCTTCTCGCTGAGGTTGTCGATGCGACGGTTGTTCACCAGCACCGCACCGCCCGAAGGCCGGTCCAGCCCGCCGAGCAGGTGCAGCAGCGTGGACTTCCCGCAGCCGCTGGGCCCCATGATCGCCACCGTCTCTCCCGCGCCGACGTCGAGATCGACCTCGTCGACGGCGCGCACCAGCCCTTCGCCCTTGCCGTACTCCTTGCGCAACCCGCGGGTGCGAAGGACGGACATGCCGGCGGCCTCGTTCACGATCCACTCCTTCGGTGGGCCCAGTTCCGCTCACATGCCTCGAGCCAGCGCAGGTCCGCCTGGAGTCGAAGCACGATGCCCTCCAACAACAGCGCCGCGTCCGAGCGCTCCGGCTCGGCCATCGCGGCACGCTGGGCGGCACGCAGCCGGCGCAGCAGCTCGCGGCGCTGGGTGTCGACGATGGTGAGCGGGTCGGCCAGCCCGGCCGCCGCGGCCGCGATCAGTTTGAGATGGAACTCCGCGAGGTCGGGTCGCGGCCAGCTCACCTCGGCGATCCACTCGGCGACTCGCTGCTGGCCGTCGGAGGTCAGCGCGTACACCTTTCGATCCGACCGGTCGGCGCCGTCGGCGGACCTCTCGACCGCCAACAGGCCGGCCTTTTCCAGCCGGGTCAGCGTGACGTAGACCTGCCCGTCGTTCATCGCGTCACCGAGCGGGCCGAGCGCGTCGCGCAGCCGCGCGCGCAGCTGATAGCCGTGCGAGGGCTCCTTGGCCAGCATCGCCAGCACTACTTCTTGCTGCATCGCCACACCTACCTAACCGTTAGCCATTACATCTAACGGTTATCCCCACCGCTGTCAAGCCCGCGCTTCGTCAGAAGCCTTGGACGCACTGGAACGTGCCATTGGTGATGGCGAAGGCTATGCCCGGCCCGGCGCAGCTTCCGGTGTCGGTGTCCGCGTCGCGGGTGGCGGTAGCTGTGGTTCCCGCGCCCGAGGCGTAGGCGTATGCGGTGAACCCTTTGCCCGTCGCGCCGGCGGTCGCGGTCGCTCCGTCGTCGGCGAGCGCCCGCGCCGCGCCGCCGTTGCGAGCGATGGCGTTGGCGGTGGAGTTGCCGCCGTCGGCGCGCGACAGGCCGAAGCTGTCCCCACCGGTAGCCTGCGTGCTCGCGAAGGCGCCAACACCGGTTGCCGTGGAGTTGGCGGTGTTGCTGTTGCCGCCCTGGGCGCTGGCGGCGGCGTGCCCGCCGGTTGTGCTGGTGACGAACGCGGTGTTGTGGTCCCCGTCGAGCGCACCGGCCTGAGCGGTGGAGTCCTTGCCCGCCGAGCTGGCGTTGGCCGTGTTGTCGTTGCCGTTGCCGGCGGCAGAGAAAGGCGCATGCCTTGCCCGGCTCGCCGATACAGCCTCGGGCGGTTGCGGTGGCGTTGTTGTGGTCGCCGTTGGCCGCGCTGGCGTCGGCGTACGCATGTGGTTGGTCGGCCTGTGCGACCGCGTTGTTGCCGCCTACCCCCTTGGCGCCTTTGTCGTTGACTCCGGACCGGGCCAGCGCGCCGGCGCCGTTGGTGGCTTGCGCGAGCGAGGTGTTGTTGTCGCCGGCCGTGCCGGTGGCGTGCGCCTCGCCGTTGTTGGCCGCGACCGGACGCGACCCACCGCCGTGCGAGGATTCGCAGGTGGAACACGACGAACGGCTCGCCCTCGCGTACGACCCCGGCACCCCGGCGATGACCCTGATCGAGCTGGCGGGCGACCCGTCGTCGCAGGTCCGGGCGGTGGTGGCCGGCCGGACGGACGCGCCGGCGCAGGCCCTGCGGCCGCTGGCCCGCGACTTCGACCGGGATGTGCGCGAGGCGGTGGCCCGCAATCCATCCACCTCGCGGGGCAACCTGCTGCGCCTGGTCGCCGACGCCGACCGGTGGGTTCGCTGGGCGGTCGCCGGCAATCCCGGCTGCGACGAGCAGGTCCGCCGGGCGATGGCGACCGCCGGCGACAAGGAACTGCGCGGCCTGCTGGCGGAGCTGCCCGAGCTGGAGCCGGAGCTGGCCGAGGCGTTGCTGGACGATCGCTCCCCCGAGGTGCGGGAACGGCTGGCGACGCACACCCAGCATCCCGCGGTGATCACCGCCCTGCTGGCCGACCGCACCGTACGCGTGCGCAAGGGTCTCGCCTTGAATCAGCGGACCACGGCCGAGCAACGGCACGCCCTGGCCCTGGACACCGCGGTCGACGTCCGCTCCGCGCTGGTTCGCGCGGTGGAGCTGGACGAGGCCGATCTGTGGTTGCTGACCCGCGACCGTTCGGCCGAGGTCCGGCTGGCGCTGGCGACTTCCGCCCGCACCCCGGCGAAGATCCGGCAGGCCCTCGAGGACGACCCCGACGAGAAGGTGGCCGCGGAAGCGCGACGCGCCCGGCAAGCCCCGGCCGCCCGCCCGGCCCGCCGCGGCCCGAACCGTTTCATCACCGGCCCCCGGCGATAGCCAGCCGGCCCCCGGCGATAGCCGGGCGGCCCCCGGCGATAGCCAGCCGGCCCCCGGCGATAGCCGGGCCGCCACGGCTCATCGGGATCGCGTCCCCGGCGGTGCCGCTTCCTCCTCGAGGTCGCCGGGACTACTCGATGCGGGGAGCCAGACGCGCATCGTCGACGGCCCGCGGTTGGCCCACGCGTGGTAGGCGATCAGCGGCACCTCGAGCACGCCGTCCAGCACCGCGGCGGACTCGGCCGGGTCGGCCCGGTAGGGCCAGTCGTTGTCGTGCGGGCGCGCGCGCCGGCAGCGCACGGTGACCTGCCCGCCGGTCAGGCCGGGCGGCCGGCCGGTGTCGACGCGGAGTTCGTCGACGGCTCCCCCGCCCGGGACGTCCACCGACTCACACGCGAGCACAAGCGGGCCACGCTCCACCGCGACACAGCCCCGGACCGCGTCGATGCGCGTGTCCGGGTACGTGAACCGGGGCGCCATCGGCAGGGACAGCACGACCTCGTCGCCACGTCGCCACGTACGCTGCTCGGTCACGTAGCCCGGACCGACCGGCCGGGTGTCGCCGCCGACGGTCAATGTCGCGCCCCGGACCGCCCACCCGGGCACTCGCAACGACAGCGACCAGGGCTGGCCGTCGTCGCTGTCGATCCGCACCCGGATCTCCCCGTCGTACGGATAATCGGTCGCGACGGTCACGCACCGGTGCCGCCCGTCGCCGTCGCGGTGCTCGACCGTGCCGGGCGCGTACTGGTGCAGTTGCAGACCGTCGTCGTCGGACGTGGCGACGTACGCCGGCAGGCTCGCCATGGTGCGGGCGACGTTGGTCGGACAACAGGAGACCTCGAACCAGGGTGCCCGCAGCGAGGCCTCGGCGCGGATGCTCGGCCGGTCACCGTCCGGCACCGAGCCGAGCTCCCGGCGGTGCAACGTGTTGGCGTAGAAGAAGCTTCGCCCGTCCGCCGCCGGCGAGGTCGACACGACGTTGAAGAGCGTCCGCTCGATCAGGTCGGCGTAGCGGGGGTCGCCGTCGGCCAGCAGCAGCCGCCACGCGAGCATGACCGAGCCGACGCCCGCGCAGGTCTCGGAGTAGGCCCGGTCGCTCGGCAGCACCCAGTCCGCGCCGAACGCCTCATCCTGGTGGCGCGAGCCCTGCCCGCCGGTGATGTAGGTACGCCGGGTCACCGCGTTCTGCCATTGGTTGCGCACCGCGTCCAGCAGGCCGGCGTCCTTCAGGTCGACCGCGACGTCGGCCGCGCCGGCCGCGAGATAGTTCGCCCGCACCGCGTGTCCACGCAGGACAGTCGCCTGCCGGACGGGAAGCTCGTCCTGGAAGTACTCCCGGCCGTACTCCACGTCGTTGAGCCGGCCATGGCCGCGGCGGTCGACGAAGAGCGCGGCCTGGGTGAGATAGCGGTCGTCCTCGGTGACCCGGGCGAACTCCACCAGCGCGGTCTCGATCCCCGGATGCCCGCAGACGCCGTCGATGCCGTCCGGCCCGAACGTCTCGCACACGTTGTCGGCGGCGCGGCGGGCCACCTCGAGCAGCCCGTCGTCCGCGCCCGGCCGGGTCCGGGCCCGGGCCACCGCGGCCTGCAGCAGGTGACCGGCGCAGTAGAGCTCATGGCCCCATTCGAGGTCGGACCACCGGGCGGCCTGCCCCGGGTGGCCGAACCTGGTGTTGAGGTAACCGTCGGGCTCCTGCGCCGCGGCCACCCGGGCCACGACGGCCCGAAACCGCGACTCGAGCCGCTCGTCGCCGGTCCGGCCGATCTCCCAGGCCAGGGCTTCGAGGAACTTGTAGACCTCCGAGTCGGAGAACTCGCGGCCACGGCGCTCGCCGGCGAGGTCGAAGTTGCGGAGCCAGCCTTCGCGCTCGAGCCAGTGCCCGATGTGCGCGAGGCTGGCCTCGGCGTTGACCGACTGGCGCTCGGCCCAGAACCCGCCGGTGATCCGGACGTCGGCCAATCCGAGCGGCCGGAGCCGCCCCCGGGTCGGCAGAACTGGCGTGGCCGGGGGTGGAGTACCTGTCATGCTCAGCCTTTCAGCGCGCCGGACATGAAGCCGCGCACGTAGTGTCGTTGGAGCAGGAGGAACAGGACGATGCACGGCAGGGAGAGGATGACGACGCCCGCTTCGGTCGCGCCGTAGTCGACGACACCTTGGACCTGGCCGCGCAGATTGGACACCGCCAGCGGGAGCGTCATCTTTTCGGTGTCGTTGATGAGAATCAGCGGGGCGAAGAAGTCGTTCCACGCGGCGAGGAACGAGAACAGCCCGACGGTGATCAGGCCCGGCTTCACCGCGGGCAACAGCACCCGCCACAGCGCGCCGAACGACGAGCAGCCGTCGACCGTCGCGGCCTCGTCGAGCTCGCGCGGCACCGCCTCGAAGGAGATGCGCATCAGGAAGGTGGAGAACGGCAGCTGGAACATCGTCAGCACGACGGCGACGCCGACCAGCGAGTTCGCCAGCCCGACCCGGTTGAGCAGCACATAGAGCGGGATCAACAGAGTCGCGTACGGGACCATCAGGATCGCGAGCGTGAGCAGGAACAGGACGTTCTTGCCGGGGAAGCGGAACCGGGCGAACGCGTACCCGCCGAACAGCGAGATCAGCAGGGTCAGGGCGACGGTGAGCAGGGAGACGAACGCCGAGTTCGCCAGGTACCGCCAGATGCCGGCCTGGTATCGCGCCAGGGTCTGGTAGTTGCCGAAGCCCCAGCCGTCGACCTGGTTGGTGCCGGCGTGCGGGGAAACCGAGGCGACCGCGGTCCAGAGCAGCGGAGCCAGGAAGATCAATGCCACCGCCCCCGTGAACACCCAGTACGGCATACGCAGCGCGATGCCGGCGATGGTCGGGGTGGGACTCGAAACGACCGCCATCGGCTCAGCTCCCCTCGGACCGGAAGGCGCGCAACTGCAGCGCGTTGACGACGACCAGAGCGACCAGCACGATCACCGAGATGGCCGCCGCCACCCCGAGGTCGTTCTGCCCTTGGAAGGCCACCATGTAGATGAGCTGGACAACGGTGATGGTGCTGTTGTCCGGGCCGCCCTTGGTGAGGATGTAGAACTGCTCGAAGGCCAGCAGGGAGCCGGTCACGCAGAGCACCGTGGTCAGCGCCAGGGTGGGACGCAGCAGCGGCAGGGTGACCCTGGTGAAGGTCTGCCAGCGGTTGGCGCCGTCCGAGCGGGCGGCCTCGAACACGTCCGCCGGGATGCCTTGCAGGCCGACCAGCATGAGCACCATGTAGAAGCCCGCGTAGCGCCACACGATGAGGAAGATCGTCGAGAGCAGCGCCGCGGTCGGTGAGCCGAGGAACGTGAAGTCCCAGCGCTCCATCAGCGGCGCCAGCGGGCTCGCGTAGGGCGAATAGAAGACGTAGAACAGCAGGGACGCCGACGCCAGCCCGAGGGCGCTGGGGATCAGGAACGACGCGCGCAGCAGGTTGTTCCACCGGCTCGACTCCTGCACCAGCAGGGCCAGGCCCAGCCCCAGGACCAGCAGCAGCACCGTGGCGAGCACGGTGTACTTGATGGTGAAGACGACCGAGTCGGCGAAGAAGCGGTGGTCGATCGCCTTGGTGAAGTTGTCGGGCGCGTTGATCCCCTGGTCGCCGGTGAGCAGCGGCCATTTCGACACCGACATCTTGATCACCAGCAGCAGCGGCAACGCGAACAGCGCCACCACGAAGATCGTCGTGGGTGTCGCGTAGAGCCAGCCGAGCAGGGCGTGACGGCCGCGGGGTCGCGCGCGGCCCCGCGGCGCGTTGACGCTCATGGAAACCTCTCGTTCCTTCGGCGGTGGGCGACTACTGCTTGAGCACGGCGGTGATCTCGCCGTTGTCCTTCTGCGGGTCGCCGCCGCCGTTGAGCACCTGGTTGCGCACCAGGGTCAGCCAGGGGCTGCTCGGCGCGTTGAAGGCCTGCTGGAAGTTCAGGGCGACCGGGGTGTCGCCCTTGCCGGCCACCTCGTTGATGGTGACCAGCCGCGGGTCGGCGGTGGCGTACTTGTTG
>Ga0307513_10010611_pt1 | contig 11528 bp, 18 predicted proteins | sample 15_EM_MG_FD_202174 | JGI IMG/M metagenome (GOLD analysis project Ga0307513, IMG submission 202174) | Populus trichocarpa ectomycorrhiza microbial communities from riparian zone in the Pacific Northwest, United States - 15_EM | ecosystem: Host-associated > Plants > Roots > Unclassified | place... | reverse complement strand
GTGAGCAGAAACGCGCAGGGGACGATCAGCGATGGGGATGAGACTCTTGATGTAGATACGCACTGCCTGTGAGCAGAAACGCGCAGGGGACGATCAGCGACGGGAATGAGACTCTGTTGACGCAGAAACGCACTCTCTGTGAGCAGAAACGCGCAGGGGACGGTCAGCGACGGGAATGAGACTCTGTTGATGCAGATACGCACCTCCTGTGAGCAGAAACGCGCAGGAGACGATCAGCGATGGGGATGAGACTCTGTAGATGCAGATACGTACTGCCTGTGAGCAGAAACGCCCAGGGGACGATCAGCGATGGGGATGGGACTCTGTTGATGCATATACGCACTTCCTGTGAGCAGAAACGCCCAGGGGACGATCAGCCACGGGAATGAGACTCTGCTGATGCAGAAACGCACGATCTGCGAGCAGAAACGCGCAGGGGACGATCAGCCACGGGAATGAATGTCGATGCAGATACACACTCTCTATGGGCAGAAACGTGCAAGGGAACATCAGCAATGAGACAGGGTCCATGATCGCGCAGATGCACACCTCCTACGATGTTTTCATTGAGTTAAGAAGCCATGACTTAAGCCTTCAGAAACTCCTCAAGCATGGACATACCGCCTGCATGAGGCCAGTATCGTTAATAGTGATTCTTTAGTTGTGGCACACCAACGCCTACTTTCTGCAGGACACAATCAAGACACGAGCATTGAAAATTGCTTGTATCGAAAACTCACAGCCTTTGACTCCTGTTGACATATCAACGAACTGGGTGAGAAATCGTCACTCATTCTTGTCCCCGACGACGCACGCCCTGTAGATAATTAACTTTGTATTTCTGCTGCCTCGAACCTGGGATTGAGGCGATCAAAATACGCACTATCTGGGGTCCAAAATGTGAAAACGGGTCGCAGCACAGCAACACAGGGACTTACTTGTTCCAAACATCGATCCAGCAGGGCTTCCATTATTTGTGGATACTAAGACACGTATAAATATTGGATAGGGCGTTAAAAAGGAATTACCATGTTTCCATGAGACAAAAGCAATATATCCTCGATCGGTGAACTAAAACTAGAAAGATGGTGAAGCTGAGCAATACGGCTGATCCAGGTTTGAAGACTATTGTTCGTAAACTCAAGAATGGGTTGATTGAGAGCCAGCTTCATGCATGACTCTGCACAGTGATGTGCCCATGAGTTTGACGCGTACTCGAGGCTCCTAAATGCAAAGTCAATAAGCGTTTCATCAAATTGGATGCACTACCTTCTAGAATGCCCGCCAAGCGAGTTTATATCTGAGCTTGAGTAGTGGCCAAGGATGCTGAGGGACCCGCGTGCGAGTGTAAAATGGCCGAACCGGACTTGTATAAAGTAATTGCCAGCCGTTTCTCGCGAGGTAAGGAACTCGCGGAGCGTGGTGTGGAGAAGGCGAACCGGATCATTGGGGCCTTGAAATAGCAAAAGACTGCCGAGGCGTGCAATGGTTCGCTGCACGACGTCCTTTTCAGGCCAGGGCGAAATCTCCTCCAGATCTGCAATAGAGAGTGGCGTCCGCACCGCCAGTAGCATCTGGAGGACTAGGACGAGGATTTGCCGTGATGGGTTATCGTCTGGCGTTGCTTGCTTCAATGCTACTCTATATATCGAGTCCAATTTGGAGGCTCCTGCCGATGGCCTTTCCAATTCCTCTAGTAGGCCATTAATGTCTAGGGCCTGTCTTAACAAGTCGCAGGCAATTCGTGCCCAAATAAAAAGACCCTCGGCACGCCGGATTACACGGTCTTGAATATCATTGGCTTTGCCTTCGAGTCGGGACCGAATATATTTCTCGACATCCTCATTGTCGCCCTCCAACTCCCGGAAGCTCGCCATACGGATCCCGTCGACCTTCATGACCCACTGCTTGATATCGGCCTCTGGACGACCGGTAATGAACGTTCTGAGTAATGAAACGGAGGACTGCTTGTTGTGAAGGGTTTCCATTAGCTCGAAACGATCCTCGCACTCGTCCAACGCGTCAATGGTGAGGATTGCACGGCGATTGAGCACTCTTAGAGGGCCGGCCACTAAGCCTTCATATTGCTCCTCGAACGATAACTCCTCCCAATCCAGCCGTTTCTTGAACTCGTCGATATGAGGTTTAAGCTCATGATTGATACTGGCGAAGGCTTTAGATACCGTCGAACAGAACTCCCCCGTGCTCATGGTTTTGGTGGTGTCCCTTGAAAAGAAGAACCGCCCAACCAACCATCCGTCCTCCGCCCACTTTTCGACCACCTCCTTAGCAACGGTCGACTTTCCGGATCCGGCGACGTCTAGGAGACAAAAAATCCGACTCGTAGCGGTATTGTCGTCCGCCCACTCGCGAATGATGCGCAGCGTTTTGACCCGAGTCCCTGGGAGACACCGACGATGTTGCTTTCCATATACAGTGGACGGCTTGAGCCGGTCGAGATGCGCTCTCTCGCCTATTCGAGGAATGAAAATAGATGACGTGTAGATGTGCTCAAACGCAAACCTTGCTGTTCAACCTCAAGTTGAAGCTTCCCTACCTCACGTTGAAGCTTTCCTATATCTTGTTGTATCTGGTCCACCTTTTTGGCGACAAAAAGTTGCAATGCAAGCTAAATAGGTTCAGAGACGTCCTTGATACTATACCGGAGGACTTACAGAGAATTGTTGAAAGGCATCGTCCAATTCACTTGTTTGGCCCGAGATAACACGTTTGTTGTGGTCCACATCGATGGCTTTCTTAATAATCCCGTGGGTGCCATTTTCGTGCGAGGAATTGAGTTCGGCGCACACGGTGTTGAGTCGGCTTGTGAATTATTAGTGAACGATTATGAACGTAGGGGTTGCACCAACTCGACATAGTCCTGAAGTGGTTTTACGATATCTGGATGGAGGGGTAGAGGGGTTTTGTCTAGGGATTGATCTTCTTCAAGACTGTTGGTTTGACTCTCGAAAACGGTGAGGTGAGATTTGAGCCGACGAATGAGGTCCTTCCAATCGTCTTCTACCTCCTCCACGCTCTTTGGGATTTCGTGAACAAGGGGGCCTCATCTGGCAAGTTGAAACTTACTTTTGTCACTTCGAGGATTTTCTTGATGAATTCGGACACGGCTTTCATCGGCTTTAGCAGATCGGAAGCCTCTGAGGCGATGCTTGCAAACGAGAGCAGCAAGATGGCTGTGTCGCGGGCACGTTTGCGCTTGGGGGGAGGCTGCGGGGGTGTCTCGGCAAAGGTTACATCGACTGACCTGGGGGGCGCCCCTCCCTGTGTCTCTCCCTTGGGGGGTGTCTCGGCAAGGGTTACATCGACTGGCCGGGGGAGCGCCCCTCCCTGTGTCTCTTCCTTGGGCCGCATCTTTTGCGGCGTCTCACCCTGCTTCTTTCCCTTGGAGGGTGTCCCGGCAAGGGGTTCATCGACTGGCTTCGAACAGCAACAACCCATTTAGCTAAGAGTGAGATTTTTGGGCCGGAGTGTCGCCGTAACAGTGAGATCCACGTAGAGGAAGATGAGGAGGACACGTGGAGGAAGGCTGGCACCGGTGACGATGGCATCGACAGCTGTCAAGTCAAGAGGCCGGGCAGCCGGCACAAAGATTGTTACCAGAACTGCAATAACACATCGCATTTGACTGCCACCTGCGTAGCCCACTCTGGCACATAGGAGAACCAACCCGCCACCCTCCTCGCCACTAAAAAGGGCATACAGGCCTTGGCCGAGTTCGGGAGGAAAAGCGGAGCGTTCCAGAAACCGAAGACGCTTAGACTCGAGGGCGCGCTCAAGCGACTCGAGAGTGATGCAATGGCTACCCTGGTATGCTGTATGATCTCCCTTCTCCCTGTTTCTCTTCATAGATGTTATCGATCGTACACCCCACTCTCCTCCCACTTGTAACTCACACCGCCTTCCTTTACTAACCGCCATGAGCACTGTTCGCAGACAACTCGAGGACGAATGATGTCAAGTAAAATCGTCCATTAATAAAATAAAAAATCTATCACAATCCTTAAGCCTTAAGCTGACGTACGGTCCATTCTGCAAATGCATTCCCGAGCCCTTCCGCCGGTGGGAGAATCAGTAAGTAACACTCGAAGGTTCTTCATGCACCCGTGGCCTGTGGTCACAACCACCCCAGCTACGTTACTGACGCGTGCCTCCTGGTTACCGACAGACCACAACTGCTGTGAGTGTAACATCTTAATTCCTTCAGCGTTTCATTTGTTTACTTAGGTCCAGTTCATGGTGACGGTGCACAATAAAATCGTCCTTCGCGTAAGCAGGCGGGCAGGCGGGCTCGGGCTCGGGTTCCTCTACTCTGCGTACGCACCTGACAATAATGTGCAATACCCCTTCCTGTGGGAGTGCCCAGCCAACTTGTTCTAGCTTTGGCTGTACGCCTCCACAATTGAGGCCTTGAACGGCGTTGAATGTGTCCAGCAGGCGTTTACTGGGTAGCCTTGCGGCAGCGTTCAGGTGAAAGTACGAGTTCGGCACCGAGCTCTTCGTCTTATGCACTGACGGGCGATGTGGTACCGGTGCAGAGTGGGAGGTGCAGCGAGCGCAGGTAGCGTAGACTGGCTTGCGACGTATTTGTGCTATCGACCGAAAGCACAATAGTATAGACAAAACGGAGTGTGCGGTTACTATTTAAGAATTGAATATTGGATCGGCCGGGAGTTGGATGTCTGGCGAAGCGATGGAGTCGAAGCCAATCTCGTGTTTTGTTGGTGCCAAATGCGGGGGTGGTGATGACCCGAAGTAAGCCAAGCCGAGGCGGGAGTTCTAGCCTAGCTATGCGGGAGGGAAAGAGGGGCGAATATCCGGAAGACGACAGACAGACCAGAGGGTCACACTCACTAGATTCTGCGACGCATCTGTAATCTCCATATCGTGAAGGAGCCGCCCAAGCGATTTCTGGCCGTACTACCACGTCGTAAGAGAGCTGCGCGGGAGGGCATGCCCAAATAGTGATGCCCAAACTACGCTTCCACTTTGCCTTTGCAAAATTCTCGTACACCATATTCTGCACCCTTACTGGTGAATATGGTACATTTTGATCATGCTCAATGAGGTTCAAATAGTGGCCACATTGAAATGAGGAGATCAAGTTGGAGACCACAAGGTGGGCTTCTTTGATGCCCATGCCCTTACGTTGTACTGGATCGATGTTGGCGCCGCCGACGAGCACACGTACATGCAAGGAGTGCAACAAATTTTCGAGGAATTAGCGATATCCAGAAGCGGCAATCGGGTCGAAGCACACAAGTATAGGTGCAGTTGAAAGGAGGGCAGGGAGCAGGGAGCAAGATATTGAAGATGGTATGAGCAGGAAGCAGGCAAGGCGCCAGTACATTTTCCAGGTATACTGAACGTCGATGACCGGAGGCAGCGGGCCTATTAAACCGCACTGGACTACCATGTCGAACTAGGTACTATGCGGGTGTTGCCAGACGTGGATGCTCCAAGGTGGTCTCTGAGGTGGTGGGAACCGTTGTTGTCTTTGTTGTCATTTCTACCCACAGAGATGCCCGTTAGGGCCCCAATGACACCGGTCGCCAAAAAAGACGCGTCTGACGCCGCTCTAGTCTTGTCGATGCCGCTCAACAAGGGCACCACAACGCAATAAGGCGAACCCAAGAGCCCATATTGAGTTGGCCCCACAGTTCTCGTTGGATACTGCATACCAGCGTTGAGGATGTTGACCCGCTGCTCATGGGGGACCTCTCTGACTTCCAGAATGCCAACGTTGGCGACATGCTCTAGGAACTTCTTCAGCAGGCCCTTACGAAATCTTCGGAAGCCCACAGACGAGCTCGCGCAACTCGATAGTAAAGGAGATCATTCGTTCAAACCGTGTATTTTAGAGGAAATAGCTTATGTCCAACCTGTTTGATCTCGTTCGATAGTGCACTCTCAATAACAACATATTATTAGCCTTCTTGTGTCTTATATGTAAAGATGCCAAGACCTCCATTCGACCATCGAGTCCGTCATAATCGAACGTGCTTAGAATTCTGTGCAGACTACACTAGGATGACCTATACTCATCTACATACCTCATGAAAACACAAATATAGTACAAATCAGAAAGTATTCGATCGTAATGAACAGCCCACCTCTTAGCACACGGACAAGAGCTCACGAGGACGAGAGCTGTCCGTACACCTAGAGAAATTTGCTATTGATCGAGCCCGTCCAAATACGGAGTTGGGACAGCTCTAACGGGTTCCGCGGCAAAAGAGAAGATCACAGCTAGGCCCTGGTGGCACGTATATATCATAGGCTTGGAAGTTCTTGATCAGTGAGAACCCGACGCCTACCATTGTGATTATTACCTTTCAAATGTGATACAACCGCGGATACTATCACTTGGGAGCTGATCATGGGTCAAACAGTGGCGTTCATGACGGTTTGCGATAAGCACACAAAGCACGTTTAAAACCTGCTTCGCGGTCAAGGTTGAGTGAGCCTGGATGTAGAGATTCGGAAACTTGCCTCCTTCTCCTGGAGTACCATACGCCTCTTCGAGTACGAGTCCAATCCTCACCAGCTCCTCCCCAAACATTTCGGGTCTCAACTTCAGACGCATTGCGTTTTCTGCGAGTTTCTGTGACGATTTAGCTGCAAAGTCTGAAAGGACCATGGGTACCCACTCACGCGATCCACTCGCTTTGCTTTCTTGTACCCCTCCCACTCTTGAGGCTCGAGTACGAAGATCCCGCCGGGTCGTAACAGTCGGTAGACTCGACGAAAGAACTCCAGCAATCCGTCATCCCCACCACGAAGGTGAATCCATTTCGTGATTGAGAGTCTAGGCAATCGACTGGGTTGAGACGCTCGCTTCCTTGGCACATCCGTCTAGTACGCACGCCAAAATGACATCCCATCCCTCCTCATTCTCCCGTTTCAGGAATGACTCCTCTAGTTGGTCTCTCGTCCAATCAGTACAGTAGAAAGCAATATTGTTGGGCCATTGGGACGTGGTCGGTGAGGAAGGAAAAGCGATAGACCCGAACATATATTCGAAAGCAGCAGGGAAGTGATCGGACTCAATGCGAGTATTATATGCATTCATTTCCTGTTCATTAGTCATACGTGGTTGGGGCTGCGTGGCAGGTGGTGGTAATGAAGGATGACGTTTACGTTTCTTGCTCAGGTCGGTGGCTTGGTAAGCCATAGGCTGAGAGGGAGAAGGTAAAACTGAGTCGCCAGCTGGTGAGGATGTGGATTGCAAACTCCATGAGGCCCTCCGCCGCTTCCATGCTAGCCGTATGAGGTGTTCATCTATATCAACTCCGACGATGCGTGCAGGTGCATAGCGTTGAGCTATAAAATTGAATTAGTGGGTATAGATGTGGGCTGACGGGTCGGCGCGGAAACTCTGCGGTCAAGAGTGGGCGAGAAAGGTTGGTCCGAGAGAAGAAACGCACCAATCTCGATGGTCACAACGCCTTCATTACAGCCGATATCGAGTACGCGCTTTTCTTTAAACAGATCACGAGGAAGGACAGCCAGGCGAGGGTCCCCGCTGGCTCCGTACGCGCGTTTGGTGTAATAACTGGATGGAGGTAATGACGCGCCAGATACAGAGAGAAGATAGTACGCTCCCTACCCATGATAATTTCCGTAGACCGGTTGGTGGGCCATTTGGCGGGTTCCAAAGTGAGAGACAAAGCTTGCAGGAGGATTCGCTCAAACGCGGGAGTAAGTACTCGTCAAGGTTCGATTGCCATTGTGACCATCACCTGAGCGCCTCCTACTCGCTTTCCGCTGACTGGCTGGATGGAGACTGGTATCCACCTGAGGCTTTCATTCTAGAAAAGCTCGTCAGGATATCCCTCGCCAGACATTAATGTAATGTGACAATAATCCCATCAGAGAGCAAGCCCGACAAAATCCCAGATGCTCCGATAAATTAGACATGTATGTATGGAGCGTCAGCAGTTGCATAAGATACCTCCTTGTGAGGTATCCCTATGGTCTAGAATGCGTAAAGAACAATTATGAGGCGAACAAAAGCCAAATTATGCATGTTTATTGGCTCTCCGGCCAGGCCGCACGTAATTGGGTGAGTGCTAGACCGCCTGCTCGTGCCCGCTATAGTCTACTTCTTCCATTGTTACTTCCATTGCATCACTACAGGATGAGACGACCGCAAACGCTGAATTGCGTTCCCTAAATCGACTCGACGCGCCGGGTTTGCTATTCGTGGTGGTGATGGTGATGTTCCCGACGTCTTTCCTATAATAGGGACCTCTGGGACTGAGTGCCAGTCGATTGGAAGCGATACAGGATAAGCAACTGGCAATACTGGGGGGATTGATTTGTCACTCGTGCCAAATTTGGCATAGTAATGCACAGGGTGCTCTATTGAATCTATGCAGACTCACCTAGAGTCGATAATAGGCCAGGTTAGCTGCCAAAATCAAATCAGAAATGTGGACAGGTCAATTACCAAAGCCAGCCATTGACCTACAGATTTACTCGTCATCGCCACGAGTGCTCAGTCATTCTAGCAACCCGGCTCGGCTTAGGCGCGTTTCTACATCACCCATGCCATGACCCCTCGATCTTCTGCTCGCGTCAGACGTCAGTCATTCTCCTCTATTCGACCCACTTTCTAAATACGGCGTTTTAATTTACTGCCGCTCACGAACATCAAATGAACTCCATCTATGCCCAAGTACTCCGAGAGGAATTGCGGGGACCAGACGAAGGACTTTCTTCATCATAAAGCAGACAACTCAAATTAATATCTGATCAAAAGGCGCATGCTCATGAATTATACATGGACGGATGGAGCATCAGTGGGCACATAAATAGCCCCTGGTACTAGTACCTGCGATGCTTCTGAATAACGTAATGAGCACTTCAGAAAGGTGAACAAACAACCAGGAGAGATGGCATTACGCATGTCCATCCGCTCTTTAGTAAGATAGTTGGGGTTGGTGCTAGACCGTCTGCTCGCGCCGGTTAGGATCGACTTCCTCCATTGCCACATCTACTGCTTCGTAATGGGACGAAACTACTGCAAACGTTGAATTGCGATCCCTAAATTGTATCGAGGTACCGAATCCGTGATCTCGTTTGCTATTCGTGGTGGCGATGGTTGTGTTACCGAAGTAATCTATATAGCACAGACCTCTGATACTGAGTACCAGGCGATTGGCGGCGATACATGATAAGCAACTGGCAATACTATGGGATCGAGTGGACATCAGCGCCGAATTCGGCATATTTATGGGCAGGCGGTAAGCTCGGATCAATAAAAACTCACTTAGAGACCATAATAGGCCAGGTGAGCTGCTCCAATAAATCAGAGCAAGAACGGTCAACAAAGCCAGACATTAATCACATACCGATCTAATTATCACCGCCACCAGTGAGAAGAGGAATACCATTGTAACTGTGAGGTAGTACGCGGCACCGCTGTGAGGATTGTCAGGGTGCATATCCCAGTGCCCTATTGAAAGTGCTTACTGCATCAATAGGGCTGTGAGTATTGGGGTTGAAATAGACGCCGTCCAGGTAGCATAGGCTTTCCACATGACCATAGAGAATGAGACGACCTAGCATACTTGATAAGTACGGCATTGGAAGGACTCAAGTCCATCACTGACATCGACAGCAAGGACGAGAATAAAATCATAGAACTATCATAACGAGTGGGTATATATACCAATAAAGGCAGTGGAAAGGAGAAACCGACATATTCTAACCATCCTCATGAGTCGACTGATATGACAATGTTATGACAGCCATACTTACCACCCGTGGTGGACCTCGGACAACTGGTCAAAGACAAAGGTGCTATGAAGGGAAGACTGTTGGTTCAATAGTACAGGAATGAGGTAGAGGTCGGCACCCACGGTGTCGAAACGGATGCACTAATGCAAGCTTCCAGCTCAAAGTCAGCAAAGAGATCTCAGGTGAGGATAGGAGCTCACATCTGGCTTCTGCACCCTGAGATAGACAGCCATACCACAGCCAGTTAGGAACAATGTCCCAAGAAAGATTCCTATCTTCTTCGATTTCGAATACAAGACCCAAACTCGCAATAGAAGGATTACTACAGCCACCCATGATCAGCACATGCCTTCAGTGTTTGGACTAGGGCATACGCTCGACAATGACAAAGTTGAACTTGAGGACTAAATTAGCTGTATCGCAGGCATCAATGAACGTTCTCACCACCATCAAAGCAGCAAATATTGGATTTAGAAAGCAGTTCTGAGACAGGGTTATTGTTTAGCTTCCCCACAAATGACATATTGACGCAGATTTACCGACGGATGTGCGAACTCGAAGGAATAAAAACGAAGGGTAAAACTAATTATGGATAAGTAGCGGTTCTACAACGTGGATTAGAATAGTCCACCATTCGACAGTAACGTCGCTCACCGCAAAAAACAGGAGTTTCGCCATTGAGAATCGCGGTGCTACCCGCCAGACGAAGTTGAGCTCGTCCTCAAATGTCACAATGTAGTCTTTCGGGAATAAGTGCGGATTAAAGGGCAAAGAGTGGTGTCTCACCATAGAGAAGTAAGATAACCGCTCCGAGCAGAAGCTTTCCATGTGGGATCAGCAATCCCGACGGATTCAATTTGTCAGAAGAACGAACTCGCTTAGCAGTCAGATGCTGTTGTCCGTGGAACAGGAGCTCTTCATATGTTATACCAAGCCCCTCGAGGGCTTGGGAGGATTCGCTGTGAAACTGGGTCATAAGGGGAGATGTGCGGAAGGAGACATGTTTCGCCTTATGGTCGTGAAACGAGACGTCTTTAAGTCTTCGGGCATGCGTCCTCGCCCGCCGTTAGCACCGACGTTTTGGCGCCTGGAACCCCAAGCGCCTGGACACAAGAACCAGACTGCTTTGTTACGAATAATACAATGTTCTATCTTTAATCGCTTGGCGGCCTTAGTAGCAGATTGGAGTTGGTCGGGTTGGTCGGCGTACTGACAGTACCGCGTCTGAGCTAGCTTCGTTGCTTCGTTGCGGGTCGACAAAGGCGTCCAAATATGGTCACGATATATTCTGAGGGTCGTCTGAGCGCCTCCGGCCTACTAGCTCTGGCTGAGCAGACCAGAATCCACGCATTTATAGTGATAAACTTCTGTTTCGGACTTGTACTCATATCCTCCGCCATACAATGAGTGGGCAGCGAGTCTTTATTGGATGAGGCCATCTCTTACTGGGGTTTGAGAACAAGTCGTCTCCAGCTTCGCTATACTAGACCAGAACACGTCACCAATAGACGCAGCAGAGACCCTAAAAGTACTCATCCAAGATCAAATCAGAAAAAGTTGGAACGCCACGCGATTACTAGAAGGCAAAAGAAAAGAGACACAACGACGGAAAATTAAAGCCCTTTGGGCCAAAGGGAAACTCACCAATTTCAACTCCAAATTAGGCCCAATCGCAAATCTCACCTAAAGGGATGTGGCCGGCAAGACCGGCGTGGGGGGATTTTAGTGGGTAGGTCAGGCGGCAGACAGTCCAGAGGGTAATTAAG
>Ga0307513_10010608_pt1 | contig 11528 bp, 15 predicted proteins | sample 15_EM_MG_FD_202174 | JGI IMG/M metagenome (GOLD analysis project Ga0307513, IMG submission 202174) | Populus trichocarpa ectomycorrhiza microbial communities from riparian zone in the Pacific Northwest, United States - 15_EM | ecosystem: Host-associated > Plants > Roots > Unclassified | place... | reverse complement strand
GCAAATCGATCAGATCATGAATGCTCTGCTCGATCATGATCTGATCGAGGGACCCCTATGATTGAGGCTGATCGAGCAGACTATAATCGAGCAAAACTCGATCATGATCTGATCGTGGCCATCACTAAGAATGACATTATCCTCGCTAGGCAATTCTATGACGTAATTTCTGACAGAGTCAAGCTCTTCTCCTGTTCGAATTCTGCACCACAACCCATCACTCACCCTTAATAGAGCATGGTAGCAGAGGCCAATTTCTCCTACGACTTTTTCATTCACATCTGCTCCCTCGCACATGCTAACACAGGAAAAATACAACTAGAACATACTGGAGGACAGTAGCTACAACTATGCCGGCGAGAATCAAGAAAGGTACTCCATCTTGGACGAAGCCTTCTACCTATGGAACGGCCCAGCTTGAGTGGTGGATTCAAAATCAGGCAGGAAGCAGCAGATCTCAATCTAGACACAGAAAGTGGTGGAACAGAAAAAGCAAACTACCACATCTACTCGGCCCTCGCTCTACGGCTCCTAGAGCCCTACCGGAATAACTGAGACTATATGGTGCCCCGCGCCCACTACAAGGAAATCAGCGGTGGAAAACTACCTAGAAGATCTATCCACCCGATGCCCGAGCCCCACCCCCAATAGGACACCCCAATGACTCCCTCTCACACAAGATCTATTTCTGGCTCAACGCGCCGACAGATTACTTCACGCATACCACAATACCTAAACTGTCCCCCTCTCCTTCCCCCCTGCAAACATACGTGATAGGCAAGGACATACTCGGTTTCCACCCAGTCTACTAGCCCACCTTCCTCCTCGCCCTCAACCTCCCCCTGCCATGTCTCATCCTAACACACGGACACAGGGCCATGGACCTCCAGAAAAAGAGCAAGTGCACTGCCGGCGGCACCGGCCCCTTCTTCGCGATCTCCTAATTTGACTTAGATGCCTCGCACTTCAACCTCCCTCACCAAACTGGCATCGCGGATGAGGGCGACTGTGACGCGCTCACACTAATCGCCAGCTACACGAGGGGACTATGTAGACCGCCGAGGAAACCTTACCGGCCGCATCCAGGGTGGAAGTTTGACCTAGAAAGAGCCGTCAACCGCAACCTCGAATTCAACCTGTGAGAACCCCATTCGGAAGACCAAGAGCACAACAGCCTCCGACAAAAGCCCCCTCCCTTAACAGGGGAGAAAATGGAATACCTACATGCAAACGGGACATCTGAGGATATTATGAAGGTAGCCCACGAAGTGATTCCCCCTTACCATTCCCCCGAGGAGTAACTAATTTATTCTAGACTAGTGCCTCTACACGCCCCACCCGGGGCTATCCTAGATCCTGCACAGATCCTGCACAGCAAATTACCAGTCTGCCTCTCCACCGAAGCACTACGCATCGCGGGAACCCTCCTCTACCCATTCATGCCGGGAAAAATGCAGGAGCTACTGGATTGGTGGGGCATGAGAGTGGATAAGGGCGGTTTTGAGCACGCGGGTGTGAACAGGGATGGGTAGCACAGGGGGGTAGCTGTACAGAAGAAAGGGGACGGGGTGGAGGATGGGGGCGGAGAAGAGGGGGGTCTTGCTTCTGCTGCTAAATGGAGGGTTCGGTCATTATATTGTTAGACAATAGAGTTGGTGTGAGGCTCTGGTTCGAGTGATTGGTTGTGATGGGATGTGAGGGGTTTGTAACTTTACGCTGGGAGGTCCAAATAGAGTGTGTGCAAAAGAACATGCTATCCTTGTATCATAACAGAGCTACGGTACCAGTAGCCACCTCATAACTACTCACAAAGGTAACTCGCCGGGGGGGGAGAAAAAAATATCTTATATTGCCAAAAATATCACCCGCGCAACTCTGATTATGCAAAAACCCGATCAATCAAGAATACAGAGGAGGCACCAACGCCACCAGACAAACGCAAGTAAAGTGAGTAACTGGATAAAAATGCCCATGCTCCCAACTATCGAATAACTATCCTTCCTACTTCTGCGCATTATAAGCTCCTCTTGTTGCCCCCCTCTCCCCATTTCCATTCCCACCGCCATCGCGGTCTCTTCCACCAACCCTCCCTCTCCTTCCCCGCCTTGGAGTATTGAGATTCGCTGGTGGAGGAACAGTCCTATAGTCATCAACGGGGAACTGGGGCCTCTGCAATCTCACTTGGGAGCCACCATATGTCGGAAGATTTGCTGTCCTGTCACCACCGCCACTACCTGGAGAGGATGAGTATCCCTGTAGACGACCGCTTTGCGAGACCGAGGTGGAAACTTGTGATTCTAACTGTTCGATCCAATTCCTCCTTGAGCCAATCGGCTCCCTCCACCGTGGGGCGAGTTTGCGCCCTGGGAGTTACCGCCGCCACCCCCGGCGGCAGCTGTGATAAAGCTGCCCACGTTTTGGGGTGGGATGGGGTAGGTAGGGGGTGTGCCTATCAAAAGTAGCAGTGATAGGAGGGGGCTTGGCTAATTCAATGGCTTTGGATTCCACGATTTTTTTGCGATTGGTAAGGTTTAGTACACCTGAGACCGGAAGTGCCATTCCTCGGAAAATTGGGAGCACATGTCACTAAGCCTTGTGCTGCTCATAAAGGTGTGGTCGAAAACTACATCCGATGAGGCCTGTCTTGTTGTCGTGTCAGGACGACGACACTCCTTCTGGTGGCGATTGGAACTTTGCCGGAATCTTGAATATAGACGTCTCGATCACCCAAGTTGAACCACCGATTGAGTAATATGTGCTCCGCATCACTGGGATTTAAAATGCTTTGCGGGTAATTCCCTGGGTGCTCCACGGCTTCGAGTCCTGCGATGTTCGCAACTATTGACCGACAGCTGGCTCAATCTCTCACTGACATGGCCGTCAGACTGCTGTAAAACTTGTGATAGTCGTGCTAAGAACGAGCTGATTAAGTTTAAGTACACTAGCAATGGCATATGTGGGTGTGCAACGACGGGTAAACAGCTCGGCTTTTATAACAATATCCCCACCAAGATTCGGCTCCCTCCCTTTCTGCACACAGTTAGCATCCATCTCATGCACCCAGCCGAAAAATATCTACCCACCACAGTAGATATCCACGATATCGGAATCATGTTCAACTGATTCCAAAGGCTTACCATGGTTGAATTCTCGGAGGAAAAAGGTACAACCCTCGGAAAAATCTTCTGCGAAAGGAATGGCAAATTTCTCAATGTCGGGTTGGAACAACCCATTGCCAATTGGGCAAAGCTGGGAAGAACGGCGTGGAAGGCTTCGGAGAAAGGCTACCCTGGTCGCTTAAGCTAGGGGTCATAGCTCGCCACGCACGGACCAGAGAGCCATCTCCCTATATAGAACTCTCAACCCCCTGGAGTTGAGAGAACCTCGATGCTCGCTACAACTCGCATTCTGGTCTCCAAGCTCGCTACAGCTCGCGTTTTTCGCTACTCGCATTTTTTGTTCCTCCACAATTTTTGTCCCCCTGTGGCCAGCAGGCGCGCTTTTTTCCTTCCACTCATGCTCCCCCTATTCATTTCCCCTCAAACTTGTATTTTAGCTTCTCCCCCAGATCCAATGTTTGAATGATGCCCCAGAGAGCAGTGACAACGTGTGGAAACAGGATAGTCTCCGGAGTGCAAGGCCTAGAGCCTAGGGATGCTCTAGGGAGTGCGGATTTTCAGGACCCCGTCCAACGGCAGTCGTTTAGGAACTAGTCACCCAAATCGAATCGGTACTGAAGATGCGATAACAGTAGGACAATACTACATTTCCACAGAAATATACCGCTACCATCAGGTCTACACCAAGGAAGATCGAATCCGCTTCACCGTAACACTCAGAGCTGCACAGTATCCGCTATCCCAACAGCAGACACCATTTATGGCAGTATGAGCAAGCACTTCGCACTCTTAAAAACAAAATACACGAACTATGGTATGGCTACCACTTGCAGCAGTGCTCGGAGCACAAGATACCAAGCGCAACCTACCCAATCACACGGAGAGCCATGCACCACCCCATATTGCTATTGGACAACATGCTGGACTCAGATACTAGATGCAATTTCAGAGTGCAGGACAAGACAGAACGGCTATGGGCGATATCAACTCGGTAACTGCGTGGAAATAAAAAGGCAATCAATAGCTAACCGTCTGCCTGTACACGCTTGCCCCACCCGCTGAACATGCCATGAGTCAGCAACCTGACCCCCCACACACCCATGAAAAGCAAGCCAGAATAGCACCAAAAAGCCTTCCACGAGCTGCGGACATACGAACCCCGAACCCTCTTCCCCTCATGCTAGACATTCAATGGGCAAAGAACGCAGAGATGAAGAACCAACCTCTCTCTAAACCCCTCCAGTCCGCTTGACTAGCTAAGGACAGGCTGGGAGATATATATGTGGAGAAACCAATTCCTAGCACCCAAGAACACTCCCAGGAACCCCCGCGAACGACGAAACCTCAACCATAACAAAGCACAAACTCCCATATGCGCAGCGGTATAGGGTGCCTCACTGATCTAGTTGCTGCCCTCCCAGCCAAATGCTTGTCAATCTCATCCTGAGGATATGTGGTCTCCCTGTTGGAAATATCTGTACTCAGAGTCCTGTAAACCCTGGGAATATTTGATTGAGTGAATCAAGAAACCTCACCCGATCTGCAGGTGAGAACTCATCTAGGGCACCAATGCATACACATCTTTACGGCGAAGGTCAGATTCCCTTCAAGAACACCACAACTTCATCCACCGAAAGCCTCAGGCCACCAACGAACTCTTCTCTCCCAAAAAAGCTTTGATGATTCCCTCCCGAAGCTCGCCCAGTACACCAACAACCAGTTTGAGCACAGAGCCTTGAGTTGCAGCGGGAAATTGATCCTTCTAAGAGGCGAAGTACAAGTAGAAGCACGGAACTGCAGCATTCTCCCGCACAGCCTGCCAGCATAGCGCACCTATCACCAACAAGCTAATGTCACAGCTGATTAGCAATACCTTTCTTCAAAAGCCCATCTCCCACCTCACCGACCCCCCAGGTTTGCAGGTTATGTCATCGGCTACCTTATAGCTATTTGATATATTGTTAACCAACATGGGTACAAAAAACAAATCCTGTGCAAGGCGGACAACTGCAAAAACTACAAAGACATATACCTTATATCCAACATCTCCTAGTGGCATAGGTGCAACCCTGAATATCCGCACTGCGATATCACGCAACCCTGCACAAGAGCAACTCACCACAACCGCAGGCTCTATAGGGTACTATCCAATAAAGTACACTAGAACTTGAAGCAGGAAAAGCTTTAAGCCCGCACTGCCACCTCTGCGATAGAGATGTCCAGACCAGAAGATGATCACCAGCGATGGGCGGCTAGTCAACCTTAGTTGCTCTCCTGGACAATATGCTCCCTCGGCTATCCCACACAAAGTGGACTTCCTTTCTACTCAAATAAAACACCCACTCTCATACCTCAGCCAGCCAGCTATCCCGCACTCAGCAGAATACTCTTCTATACCAAGAAAAACTTTTACGTCATACCTCACCCAGCACGCTACCTCATATTAAGCAGACTACGTCGCTACTCAAATAAAAACCTCCACATCTCAGCCATCAGGCTCTATCACACTCAGCGGACTCCTGTTCTACTCAAATGAAACACACTCTCTCATACCACAGCCAGCTGGCTATCCCGCACTCAGCCGAATACTCGTCTATCCTAACAAAAGCCTCTCTCCCATACCTCAGCCAGTAACAAAATGTATCAGGGAAAGCGTGCACTTCTCGGACTCGAAAGTGGCCCAGGTGGGTGAACGAGTATATCCAGGATTGTCTTATAATTCAGTGACCTGATTTTTTCTAACAATGTGGGCTGAGCGGAGTTGTTTAAATACACAAAATCAATACAAAGCAATCTGTCCTTTTCCCTAACACGATCACGCCATTGTTTCCCACTTTGGCATATTACCTCATTACCTCCTCGTTTCTTCCCTGTCGGTATTTCTTGCCCACCCATTACTTCCTAGCGCAAAGGCTATGAGTGCACCATTCAGGTTAAACGTTCCGACAAACTTCCAGCACCTTCCAAGAAACCAGTAACAATAGCAGAACATGAGTCATGCCAAACAGCGTGTCATAAACGGAGTGCCGGTGTTTAACAACAGCCAGCACGCTCCCTAGCACTCAGCAGACTTCCGTTCTACTCAAATAAAATACTCTCCCTCATATCTCAGCCAGCTGGCTATCCCGCACTCAGCGGAATACTCTTCTATACTAACAAAAGCCTCTTTCCCATACCTCAGCCAGCAGGCTCCCTAGCACTCAGCAGACTTCCGTTCCACTCAAATAAAATACTCTCTCTCATATCCCAGCCAGCAGGCTATCCCGCACTCAGCCGACTACCCCTCTACCCAAATCAACCTTTCCCTTCCCTCCTACCCAGCAGGCCATCCCACAGCCAACCGAATACCCTCCTAAGCCAATCAAAAACCGTCTCTCATAGCTGGGGTAAGTATATCATCGTAAAGGCGAAAGGGACTGGGAGGGGCTGCCCATGATGCGATAGGGCGAGATACAAGTATTAATGGCAGAGCAACCAGCTTATAAACAAGCCACCACGATCAAAGCTACAACGCGGAGCTAGCTTATCAGAGCACAACTTAAAGAAACCGAAAACCTCTCTGCTCGTAGACTCGAGACCCCTCAATGATCAATTGCTTAAAGCTCTCCCAACCTCCACCCCAGAATCACAGACTGGAGTATATATAAACAACAAAGAAGCCATCCAGGCTCCCTTTTCCGATCCTTCCAATGATCACAACAACGATCTATTGCGTTCCACGCAGAGAAAAATCATGCTAACCAAAGAAGGACCAACAGGTCAAAAAGAAAACCTCTCCAAGCTCCTGGGCCTACTTGTACCTGACGTCTCAGGCTCCTTCACTGATCCAAAAGTGCATATCCGGTAGTTTGCTGAACAACAACAGCATAGGCTGCGCCTATCCTCAACATGCCAAGTTGTATCATAATCGCGCCCCTTGAAGGCTTTTGCGGTGTGCGCGTACCTGTAGGTAGCGATCATGTCCGCTAGGCTGTCGATAAACCACTCTCCTATTCTATAAAAAACCCCCTCATCTCTCACCCTGCAGGCTACCCCCCATGTTGTTGACCACCAGATATAGCTCACCTTTTCTCCTCCTACAGAGACCAACCAGACCAGACGCAATCTTTGATCGCAAGTGAGCTTTGCTCACATTAGTTCTTTATGACATGAACGCTTTTATCACCTCTATTCTTACATCCTAAACCAGACACCACCTATTTGCGCATCCTGCGACCTAAGGGGATTAGAGTCAAAGCCAAGAACTCAGGGAAGTATTCCCATGAGAAATAAAAGTCATAGCACAATGACTTGGCGTCGCAATAGATCACTAGCACCTCCATCCCTGGTCCGGCTACCAGCACTCAGCCCCGGGCGTTACCTGCAGTTCCCCTCATATATCTCAACATTTGCCCAGCCCACTTTCGAAACACCTAACTCTCGCACAAATCTCGCGGCCGTGTCTTGCTGTCCCCGATCTTGGTTCCCCGACCGTCCCGATTCGGACCCACGAACACCTGGTTCTTCCTACCCAAGCCGGAAGTCGAAGCATATATCCATAGGGAGGTACAGCTATGTTGCTTTGAAAGAGAGCAATAAGAGCCATTCATGCCTCCAGTTATTTGACAGAGCTTTACTCGTACTCGACCGGAAACAATATCACTCCCAGAACATTTGCTGGGACAGTATGCGAGTCTGAAGGCAGATGGGAGAATAGCCTGCCTAGGATTGGGGAGTCGTTGGCCACCGAACGGCAGGCAATTCGGTCAGCTCCTCCACCTGCCTCAGGGTGGGATCTATCGGTGCCAACGATCCCCAGCGTCAAGGGCAGCGGCATCTCCCCAACGCCTCCGACAGTGGAAACATGGAAGATGGTTGATGGATGGAATAGATCGCGTAGATCGTTTTGGGTTTCCTTATTTCTCTGTACTCTCAGTGTTTCTTTCTCATATTGGTTCTCAGCTCAATGCATGTGTTTGGCTTTGAAAAATTGGACACCAACCTCCGATGTTCACCAAAAACCTCTTTGACAACAGTTTGGGCAGCGTAGTGAGTTCCAACGCGTAGCCCGGGGACATTCCTTGCCCATAGCTTCCTCATTTCTCTTCTGCAATCTCTCCCCCCGGCAGTGACTATGGTTATTCATTGACTCTGAACTTCGTTATGTATTCCTCCGAGGTCCTCCTCGACTACTCGTACCTGAGGAGAGGTAAGCTCCTCCAGGAGGACAGCGGAGGGGGCTGGGTGCGAGGCTGCCGGTGAGGATTCGGCGGACCCTTGGGGATCCGGTGGAAGACAGTGTTCCCAACGGGCCAGGCCGATGGTAGGCCGGCCTATAGGCCGTAGGCCGGGCTAAGGCAGGCCGCTCCGGAAGACAGCCTAGGCCCATATAGGCCGAATTCGATCGGCCTACGAAAGCCTATCAGGCCTGATAGGCGCCTATAGGCCCGGAGATTTGCGTTGAGAACAGATTGCGTTAAGGGTATTCAACCCCCCCCTCTTGCGAGTTTATCGCCTGTGATTTTTTTCCCTCCTTTACCTTCGGCTATTATGATACTTCTTAATTAATCACAAAATGACTGATACACAACCAACACAATAAAGCCTTAGAAATTTACCTCCAGGGTCACAAGCACAACCCTATCATACCATCATTCTCCCCTATTTTGTAAACTATTTACAGTCAACCTCTCTTATTGATGCCTTCGAAATAGTCACCGTCCTACTGCACATAGTTGATCCACCAACCGCAACTCTTTTTCTACAATTAATTCAACTAATTAATTCACTACCTCTAGTATTTTTTTGTGTTTTTTTTGCTAATAAGCGAAACTGTTACTTTATTTTTAATCATATTCTGTAGTTGGGAAACATTTACCGTGAATTTTGCTGTTGACACAGAGCAGCCGCTCACCATGAGTGGGTCGGCTGAAGCCATATAAGCCGGCCTAGGCTATATAGGCCAGGCCGGCCTATCAGGCAGCCGGGAAAAAGCCTATATGGCCTATAGGCGGGCCCGGCCAGGCCGGGCTCAGGCGTAACCAGGCCTGCAGGCTCGGGCCATGCTAGATCCGAGAGAATTTGGACAGGCCGGGCCCGGCTTTACCGAAGCCTGGCCGGCCTGGCCCGTTGGGAACACTGGTGGAAGATGTGCAGTGGTTTAGGAAACGCACGCAGGTTGTTTTGGCGCCGGTGGTTTGCTTGCAAGTTTCGAGTTTCTGGATGTCCTTATGTATGTTTTTCAGGCCGGAGAGGCCGGCGTGACAGCCACTATTTCAATTGGTTTAGCAGCTTCGGTACAGAGTACAATTGATGTAGAGAACGAACCCGAACTCAAGATATGACTCATTCAAATTCTTAAGGTACTTGCCCGTTACTTCTATACTGGTAGACCAAATACGTTCCAATGATACATGCACGACCGCAGTCCTCGGCTAATAGATCCACAACCCGAAAGGAGAGATTTTGAAAATGTGTATCCACAATACAATACAAATTTAAGACAGCAAGTAACTGCAGCGTAAACACTGTAAAAATAAAGGAAACATACTTTAGAAGCTCAAGCACCTCCTATCCAAGATACTAAACGAAATAATAACAGAAAAATCAGCTCCATTGTCACAGCTACTACGAAAATCATTCAGAGAAGGTAAGCGCACTCACGGCAATTAATGACACTCATGAGTTAGTTCACCATTGCAGTCCTCCCTCTTATTATTGTACTGGCGAAGGCGTTTTACATACTCAATCTTCTGGAATAGCTCCTTGATACTTATGTACAGGCAATGAAATTGTTCAGAGGACATCGAGGCGAGTATCGGGGCGCGTCGGTATTTAATGCAGGGACCCTGGGAGTTGTATAGGCGATCATATTCTTCCAAAGGCTGGTAAATAGGTGGCCCAGTGTCCAGGTGTTCATCGGAAGCACCCTTGGTGTTTTGGGCGCAATCACATTCCTCAGAGGACTGGAGAGTAGGTAACCCAATGTCCAAGTGTCCATCGGAGGTGTCCTTCGTGTTTAGGGAGCCATCGCATTCCTCGGAGGCTGGTGAGCTCTGGACCCCATTGCCTAATTGTTCATGCGAGGTATCCTTGGTGTTTAGGACGCGAACTCGAGGATTCGTCTGGGCTATACAGCCTGTACACACTAATCTTCCAATCAAACAACCCACCAAACCACACATAATACTAGTGAGTAGCATGGAAAGAATAGCTAAAGGATATGGCGACGCGGAGTCAGTAAATTTAACCTCACAAAACTCCAGGATTTCTCAAACAAACCAGGAATTGCTCCTTGTGTTGGGTATATCAGGTATGACAAAGTGAGGGGTTGGTGGTTGGTTGTTCCGATATTTCCCAGGCAGCGTTGACCAAACTGGGTTTAAGTATCCAATCTCACCCTCACAGTTATTGTACGTGGCCTCTACATGTCAGCTGACTGGGGGAGGGGAAATTTTGTGGCTTCCCAGACACCTGTTCTCTCCATGCTTGCTAACCCTGTTGGTTTAGAGAGATTTTGGATGGAGTACCGTAAAAACTCTGAAATTTCCCCCCTGGGATACCGGAGAGTCGCAGCACACCCACGGGCGAAAAAAAGAAAATACACAGTGCTTTACTACAAGAGGCAATTGCGACGATAGCACGCCGGCCTTGTATTCGAATTTTACTGTACCTCAGAGTAGATTGCCCTTACTCAGGTAGTTGAACCATATTTGGGAGCGGGACCACTATTCCATGATATCATGTCTTGCTAGTAGATGCCAGATCGGTGACTAGGATAAATTTAAATAGATGGTGCCACGATACGGGATAAGTTATCCGAGAACTTTGTCTGTGCTGCCGGATTCGATGTGTGTTACATACAACCAAACGCAATGAAACTTCAATCTAGCACTGGCTTGGGTGCGTGTACTCGGAAGGGGCGAATAAATCGGAAACAAAGACCAGCAAGATTGTCCGGGGAGCAATGCTCTGAGGAGAACATTTTGGGGGAAAAATGGAGGTTAGCAGACATCAGAAAGCCGGATGGTAGTTTGGGGAAGAAAATACGGATACTCCACTGTACCGTATTCTGAACTTAACCATCAGCCAGCCCAGGGGGATTCTGGCTGCCCCAGTCACCATCAGAAGTCCTCCGTCATACCTCCCAAGTGAAGCATTCCGAGTGATTGTTGAAGTATGCCATTAAAAAGAGAGGCCGAAAGACCAACGCTATTTGCGCCCCAGGCAAGTAGTAGAGTATCCCCAAACAGGGATTCGAAAAATAAATGGCAAAACGTATGGAGGGTTGAGAAAACCCATTGCCAATTTTCCAAAGCCAAAGCAATACATTGAGATAATAACCAGTATGAGAGAATGAAGTAAGAAAACCAAAAACCATCTAAACGAGCTATTCCATCAATCAACCTTGTTGCATAATTCCACTGGCGG
>Ga0307513_10010607_pt1 | contig 11528 bp, 9 predicted proteins | sample 15_EM_MG_FD_202174 | JGI IMG/M metagenome (GOLD analysis project Ga0307513, IMG submission 202174) | Populus trichocarpa ectomycorrhiza microbial communities from riparian zone in the Pacific Northwest, United States - 15_EM | ecosystem: Host-associated > Plants > Roots > Unclassified | place... | reverse complement strand
AGATCGAAGGAGTGGATAAAGATTGGTAGACTCCATCAAGTTCTCCGCTGTTTCCGATTCCCGTCGCAACCTCGATTTCTGTACGCGTGTGCGAATCCCTCTGGCTGGTTTCCCCTCCATCGACGTCCGTCTCTCCCTCTTCTTGACCGTTATTGCTTCCGTGGGTTGGTACAGATTCTGGCCCATCTGGCTGAGGGGGCGGGTCTGTCGAAGAGACTTGCTCTCCAGCTGCGTTAGCTCTATCTCCTTCTCGGTTGTAGCTTTCGCCCGCTACGCCGTGAGACTCTGGTTGCGGAATCGGAGTCGTCAAGTCAGCCCTCTCCCCACCGGGATCAGCTCCTGTTCCGTCTGGTTTGCGTTTTCTTCCCGTCAGCCGGTGCTTGAATCCCTTCTTCATTTTGGAGAATGAATCCCGTAGGTTGTCCATATCGGTGTCGGATGAACGTAGATCAGCGTAGATGGTGGTGCAATAGTGGACGATTGGCCTCGTGGCTTTGACGCTCAACTCGGGCACGGTGCGTTACCATGAGGGCGTCTACCCCCTGCAATGAACGGTCTTGCGTGGCGGCGTCCGTCCTTTTCGCCCAAATTCATGTCAGTGTTTTACATGTATACGTGGTTTATCATTGGCTGACCAGTGCCTGCACCCCTTAGATTTGAAGTCCGCTTTGTCACCTCTGAGCTTGGATGTCTTCGACTGATCCTTCCTCGAAGGACTACACGGCTCTGGCCATCCCTACCGTCGTCACTGCGTACGAATCGTAGGAGAAGGCGTCGGAGACCTCCATACAGAGGATGTACGTTACTTTCCGCACTGGACCCCGGATAGCTAGGAGGGCATCAACGGATTGGGGGCGAGTTATGTTGGGAAACTACACCTGAGACTGGAGAGGGTCATCGAGGCAAACGCCGTGGTTGTGAGCGGCATCTACAGATTGGTGACGACAAGTGCGGCCGAGGTGAAGGGTAGGGACACAAACCTACGTCCAGTTGCTGGATATGTGTCCGCGGGGGTGGAGGATCACCGCAGTTTCCGACATACACCAGAACACGTCGAAAGGTTGTGAGGATACCGACGGTCGAAATCTGGCGGTAAGTGACGTTCGTACCCCACCCATCACCGAATAAATAGTGACAACTGTCTAGGCTCAAACCAGGTCAGCGACTTCGAATATTGTGGGCCCCGGCCTTAAATTTCCGTTTAGGTACTTGGAGAATCACCTCGCCGCCCAGGGCCTTCGGATGCGACGAGTTGCTCGAGAAGATCGTTGACCCTGCGGAAAATCTCGTTCCGGTTGCTCTCATTGGTTCCGGCGGGTTTGGCAAGACATTCATCCCTCTGGCCGTCCTCCGTCGCAATTGCATCAAACAATGATTTGATGGGGATCGTCGGTTCATCTGGTGAGCCAATTTCCCAGCAACGTCCACTCGTTTCCTCCGGCCTCCGGCTCTTCAAGGCGACCGGTGCAGGGATCGAAGATCCTGAGGATTTAACGTTAACCCCCGTGTGTCCATCCCCATCCTCAAAGGAAATGGTCCGACAACATCGGATCTATTCTTAGTCAACAGCGAACGAACACTCGGGAGATCTACGCCTTAGAGCTGAGTCGACTGGAGGCCGCTTGTCTCTGTATCACGTCCCGCCTTCCCATCCCTTCCCCCGACTGTAAGACCACCAACGTCCCGACGTTGTCAATGGAGGCTGCACGCGACACGTTCTATCCCATCTACGAACACGGCGAACGGCCCAACTTGATCAACATCCTGAGACGACCCGACTTGCATCAGCCGTTAATCACCCCGCTCGCTACCGTCGCGTGTCGCAACAAGTGGAGTACAGACTGACTCACAAGGGAGCAGGAGAGACGTCGAGCAAACGTCAAGAGCCCCACCGCCCCAATCGAACTTTTGCTTGCCTCTCCAAGAACTCGAGCCTAGGCCTGACGCCCGAATGCTTCTCAGTCGCGCAGAAGGGGATACGGGTAGGGTTTATGCGATGAGGACGTTGAAGAGAGACTAGGTTCGTTCGTTATGCCCTCTCTTCACTCTATATGTTATGTGATACGCTGACCTTACTTTCCATTCACCCCTCGTCCATTATTGGCTCGCTCTCGTCCGCGCAGGGTGCCGCGTCCTTGCCAAAATCCGGCTATCCGTGGACCATACAATTGTATCACTCATCCCAGGACCCTACACACTTGTATCTCATCATGAAGCTCTTGGCCGGAGGCGACTTGGTGACGAACCTTGATCAAGCATGATACGTTCGCGGACGGCGGTGAAGTTCTATATCGCAGAGTGCGCTACTCCCCCCTTTTTTGGTGTAGCAGAACGTGGTAGAATTGATGGAAATGCGAAAATGATTGGATTGTGTTCGTTCATACATGAAAATCTCGGGTGAGAGTGTAACGTTCTCGCGAGGTCGATATCGAAGGATTGGTGAGCCGATGATCCATCAAGGGTGGGATACTCGTTTCCTCAGCTTCCTAGTCTAATCGAAGCCGACAATCTACGAGGTACGCACACGTGAAACAAATGCAACACGACATACAGAGCGAGGGACACTACAAAATATAGATCAAGGATGTCAGTATGGGGCGGGTCAACATATGCGGGACGATGGGTGTGAGCAGATGGAGGATATGATAGTGGTATCGAATGACATCAAGGTAGACGGGGTAAAGGGATGGGGTGTTGATGACTTGCTATGGAATCTGTCTGAGGAAATCGGCGGGGTAGTCGCCAACGTCATCATCCGGTTCCCTGAGCTTGTGGGAAAAAGGATGCGGAGGAATAATACTGTTTCCAAGAGCTCACCGTTGAAATCGAAACCCGAATCGCCAGGCCGTTTATTCCAGCCCTGAATCAATCTTCCCCCTTCCATATCTCTGCAGATCCTGCGCAGCCCCGTGCTTCTCAGAGACCGCGACGGCACGCAAAACTTCGGATCTCGCCTGTTCACCAGAACCTCGCCCGCAGCTCCATCGCGCGACCGTGGGTTATTGGCCGCGAGTTACCCAGCGTGTCCGATGTGGGGATTTGCGTCGTCAAACCTCCCTTGGCCTGAAAGCAGCTCCGCAAGACAGCAACAAATCCGAAACTGCCGATCGTGCCAGCCGAACTGAGAGGATGCGACTCGGAGGGCTGTTCCGAATAGGAGAGTCGCCTTCTCTGTCTTGCCCTCGGACGCGACATCGGAAATTGATTCCTCTTCTCTGGGAGGAGACCAATTACACGGGATCCAGCTTCTTCTGCGGGGTCGAGCTGGCGGTCGATGGTCCGTAGTGAACCAGGTTTGGAGCGAGTCCGTCTGCCGAGGACGCTGATTCAGCGAGGGTCGTGACGACTTCCGATAGCAGTCTTGACACGAGCGGGATGGAGGACGGGGACAGTTGTGAATTCACGAGCGGCAGGACGCACGGTGTCTTCAACTTTGCGCACCCATTTCGCTTCAGCTACACCGCCCTGCAGAAGTCTTACACGGACACACACCTGAGCGAAGAGCGAGGATGGAGGTCTGCCGTTGGTATCAGCATGGCCGTGAGTTAAGGCCATCAACGGAGATGAGATCGGTGGCGGAGATCAAAGTTTGGATCAAAGTCTAGCTGGGGTCCGCAAAAAAAGTGAAGGCACTCTCATCTACATTCCAAGCCCCAAGTCTCCGTCTCTCCTCTTTCCACCACATTCACCTCTTCTCTCTTAGTCAGAGACGTCTCCTCCAAAAATCCTGTTCATAGACTCTCACGATTCATTCACTTTCGAGTGGGTTGTCTCGTCCCATCGGAACGGTCATTGCTGCAGGAGCCTCATGTGACCCCAGCATCGCAGCTTTATGCAGAGCATCCATCCCGGGCTGCGAAATCCACATCATCAAGAACGACCAGCTCACAATCCAGAAGCTCATCCTGCACCTCCCCCGTTTCGCCGCAGCAATCGTCCGTCCGGATCCAGGTTCGCTGTCAAATCCGCAGGATATTGGGGTCATCAAGCATCTATGGAAACTGCCGGATGAATTGCTTCCACCTGCGTTCGTTGTTTTCCCCAGATCTCCAGAGCCTTTGCCTCGAGGATGGAGTCCGGGCCGAACGCCTGTCAGTCGTGAAGCACGGTCTCCTTTCCAAGATTCACCACACCAGCAAAGACCCGTTCAAGGGCGTTGGCTCATTGAGCCGGTTCGGTGTCATTCCCTTCGTGCCGACATTTCCGGTTGTCTTGACCTTGAAGAGTTGGCGTGGGCTGACGACGGGTCGGAGAACGGGGTGGGCATTCGTCACAAAACCGTTGTGGGGAGTCTAGTATCATCCTGAATTGATACAAACCGTCGGAGGGGGGAAGCAAGTCGTCTGCAATTTTGGTCGTTTGTGAAGATAAGGAACCTGACTCGGGATGCGAAGCCGTCGCGAAGCCTTGGGGCCGGACTCAGCATTCCACCTTCGGACTGTCCTGTCCCCCGCTCTCAGTCCAGGACGCCTCCGCTCCAAAGTCACAGATAATCATTCCGCGAACCGCCACCACCACAGTTATTCGTCTCCTACACCCCTCGACACCAGTAGTTTTCGAGCTCCTTGGTGTCAAGGATGAATCATCCCCATTTGTCGTCCTCGATTCCGCTGCAAAACCAGGTCGCTTCGCCATCGTCGCTTCACCATTGACACCCTCTCCACAGTTCATTTGCTACTGTTGCGACTCGTTTGTCACCGTCAAGACGGGCGATAGCACTCGAAAGGAGCAACTCGGTGCCAATGACGTCTGGTCATGGATGAAGTCCTTCATGCGTCAGAGACGCGGCTTCGCCGGCTCTCTAGATGTTCCCTTCTGTGGGGGGGGGGCTTGTCGGGATTCTAAGTTATGAGATTGGTGTAGACAAACTCAACATTTTGGGTTGGCGCCACTGGATGGGGTGAAGGCATCCAGATCTTAATGTGGTCTTTGTTGAATGGTCCGTCGTGGTGTATTCCATGACAAAAAGTGTCTATATCCAGTCATTGTTGCCGAACGACGACACCTGGGTGTCACATACCGTTGCTTCCCTGAAGGAGGTCGTGTCTCGTGGTGTGACGGACACCACTCCCACAAATCCAGCACCAGCGATTATTACCCCGAAGGAACCCTTGTATGAATCATATATCAGCCTTGCCAAGGAGAAGCTCTTCACTGGAGAGTTGTACAAGCTATGTCCCACAGCTCTCAGTCACATCTCACTTCCTCACCTTCAGAGCAAATTTTCCTCTTCTTGGGGATTGTTCCATGACCTTCGAAAGGCAAATCCTGCCCCGCATTTGGCCTATCTTTGACTCCACCCGACCACGCTCGTCTCATCTTCACCAGAGCAGTTCCTCTCTTTCCCTTGCTCACACGATCTGGTCTATCAGCCTTGTCCCATCGAGGGGACAGTCAAGAAGGTACCGGGGATCACACAAACTGTCGTGGAGGATGCTCTCATAGGGAGCCCCAAGGAAGTTGGTATGTACTTCGGAAAGTCATGTGGCCGACCGAGTACTTACTTGGTCCACGGATGAGAACCTCATGATCACTGATCTCATCACCCACGGTCTGCATGGGGTTGTAGGTGAGAAGTTGGTGGTCAAGAAAATTTGTGGAGTGGAGGAATACAAAATAGTCTGGCAACTCGTTAGTGTCATCGAAGGCATCCTGCCTTGGACAATCCACAGTCCTGGGGCAGGGTGGGGGTTAGGGTGTGACCTTCTCGGTGACAGACTTCCATGGGGTGAACCCCTTTCACTTTCTTCCTCAACTGTATATTAACTCTCGGCTGTGTTTTAGGTAGTATCACTGGAGTCCCCAAGAAACTTGGTGTCAAGACCCTCTGGACTCTGGAGGATTCTGACAGGAATGTATACTAGTAGGGCTGAGCTGTCACAATCTGCGGTTGTTTTAAATATGATGGTTCTGGCACCTCAGATTTGGATAAGGAAGAGTGGAGAATGGGTGCAGGGGGAGGTGGCATCAGGAACAATGTTGTCATCTTATTTGCTTATCATGCTTGTTCAACCTCATTTTTACTAAATCACTGTTATTTGGACCCTTCTAAAACATAAAAAGTTGGATTTGGATTATAGAATGAAGATGACTGGACATAAACAAGCACAAATACAGAATAAGTGAGAAACAAGACTTCTCCACATTCTCTGATGGGATTTGCACAATACCCCAGTGGCTAGTTGTATGATGTAAACTGTGAGTGCTTTTATTTATCTGGAAAGGATTTTTGGGACATAGAAGTACAGGAATGAATGAACAAACACATAAGCTACAGATCCCTAATGAAGTACATGATTGCACTGTAAAATCAACACCTCTCCAGAGTCATAACCAGCAACCAGATACTGACCATCCCACTGTGCATCTGAACACCTTGTAAGTCTCTCAGGCAGTTGGAAAACTACCCTCCCAGAAACTGTATCTTTGACTGCAGGTAGAAATGACTTGTTCTTCCTGGGACCACCAACAAAATCCATGCAGGGCCTATTTTTGGAGGTCTCTGATAGCTCAACAGGAGATGAGCCTGGGATTCCAAAGTCCCAACAGATTAGGCTTTCCACCCTACGATAAAACATACTCTGGTATTCCACCCTGGACCAAACCCAGACTCTTAGGCCATCAATGGTCAGGGGGGAATCATGTCGTAAGTACAGACCCTCTGTCACTGTCCCCACAATTTCTCCTGTCTGCAAAGACCAGGCCCAAATAGACTCCTGATACAGACAGAAAACTGTAGATCCATCCCCTGATATCCTGAGTTCCATAACCTTATTTATAGGTAGCTGTACTGTTCTGAGAAGCCTCCCTTTCTCAGTATCCCAGATACAGATCTTTCCATCTGTACACCAAACAGAGATCAGCCCACCATCAGTCAAGTGGGTGTCCATCCAGTGGCAATCTTTGGCTGGGGTTTGGAAGGATGCCCTGCAGAGGCCAGTTGATATATCCCAGATCCTCACTATCCCATCTGAATGGTTTGAAATTGCAATGCCAGCTTTTTCCTGGAGAGTAATGGACTTGACTGGAGCTGAAGCAAGGGGTGGAGACTTTAGATCAGCTGGAACTGGATCTGTGGATAAGGTCTCAATCTGCCAGAACTTGACTGATTTGTCCCTGGATATTGTGATGAGGGAAGAGGGGGAGGAAAATGCAAGGGAGAAAATATCCAGAGAGTGGCCAATGGTGGTCTCAAGTAGGTGAGGGTCTGTGCTGGTGATATCCCAAATATAGACAGTAGTATCAGCAGCCACTGCAATAACCTGGTTATCAGGGGAGAAACAGCAGCACCTAATCTCATCATTGGGAATAGAGAATGTAGCCACAATTTCTTTAGAATCAGACCTTCGAACCTCAAAAACTGGCCCATCACACACAACAAACAGGGTACCATCTAGGGAGAAAGCAAAGCAAGAACCATTAGATTCAGGTGCAATTCTTCGACCACTAATGTCCCACTGCCAGATCTCACCACCAGATATAGATATGAGGTGTTTGGGGTCTAGGGGAAAGAAGCAAACATAATCCACATCATCCTCCTGCTCTATGATTTGATGGCACTCCCCTGTCTGAATATCCCACAGGCGAACTGATTCATCAAAAGATCCTGAAGCAATTGTGGTGCAGTCTGCTGAGATGGAAACAGAATTAACCCAGCCTGTATGGCCTTGGAAGGTCTTGATAACCCCACCAGTCTGCATATCCCAGAGTTTGACAGTATAGTTCCGACTACTAGACACAAGCAATGCTCCATCTGGTGAAAAGACAAGGCCCCCCCCATGACCAGTATATCCAGAAAGAATGGCCACCTGGCCACCTGTGATGGCACTGAGAATGATGATGGAGCCAGAATCTAAACCAACTGCAACAGTATCCCCCCAGCATGCAAGGGCCTTTGGTTCACTATCCAATGAAATCATGCGGAAGCATGCCCCCCATCCAGCTGAGACCCCCTTAGCCACCTTGATCTCTTGTGAGAACTTTCCACTGTAGAACTGATGGAGCCAGGATGAAGGAGAAATTGGAAGGGCAAAGTCATAGATGTAGGAGGGTGAGCCACAGATCATGTCAAAGTGTTCTAGGATCAGCCTCTGGCTATCAGCTGTCCACTGACACCTGACTCCTGCCTAAATATGTGTCAACACAGGTCTAAGGAAACAGTTCTGAACAACACTCACCAAAGCACACCACTGCTCAACATCATTTATGGCATAAACACCAACATCAAGGTTTCCTGTGAGTGCAAGGACCTCAATCCAATATGGCAAACATATTGTGAAGAACCTATTGATTCCTGTCTCCACTTCCTTGATACAGGAGCTGCTGGCAGGAACCCTAAGAAGGTGCTTTGCCCAGAAGCAACATGCATATTTGAGGGCATCTCCAATGTGGGTTTTGCAGAGAGCAGAAAGATCCTCAACCCCACCAAGAACAGCATGGCTGTCCAGGTTGCAGATATTCTTCTTTAACCTTTCCTCCATCAGGTTAAGACATGACAGTAGAATTTCTGTGTGATGGACTGCAGGCTCCACAAGGAATCTTCTGTCTTTGCACCTGGCTGGATCTGTGAGGAAGTCAGGAAATGACTTGTGGAAGACCTGAATGGGATCTTCTGTGTTCTCAGGGATAAGGAGGAGAGAATGGAGGGAGGAAAGGGTAGTTGAGATGCTAGGGACTCTCAGGAGTTCTAAGAGTGCCCTTGCTGAAAGAGGGTTGACCACAAGTAACACTGCTCCAACTACAGTCTTGAAACGAGAGTGGACCTCCTCAGTATCTAGATCCATGTCACCAACTGCTTGCTCTAGAACCTGGGTGTAGAGGAGGTCAATCCCGGACCGTATTTCGTGAGTGGTACTTTGTGCGAGAGAGATGATCCGGTCCAGCTGTTCAGTGGGTGTGCGGCTCCTAGATGCAAAAAGTTTGACAACAGTTGAAGCGTAGATGAAGAATCCTGCCGCATTTTCGCAAAGGATCCTGATGTCATATGCGCTTGGTCGATCTTGTGGCAAGTCATAGTCACTTCGGGTTTTAGCAATGTCGGTCAATCGAGTCCTGAAGAACAGCTCGATATCACTATCCACTGATGAACGTTGGACATCTTGCAGCCTGAGGACTTCTGTGATGGGTCGGAGTGACTCGAGACGGAACCCAGAACGGATCCGGGACTCTGGACGACCGGTGATGAAGAACTTGACGTGGGGGATCTCGTCCACGTAGCGTGCGAGCACGGAGAGGATGGCCGAGGCCGGTTCTTCGTCCTTGCACTCGTCGAGAGCGTCGATGACGATAAGTGTCCGAATCTGGGCGGTTTTTAACGGGCGGACAATAATCCTCTCCATCTGGGAACAAAGAGATTCCCGTCCAACATCTGGATTGGCCTTCAAGACCTTGACCAACCGCTCTCGATATAGGAGGTACCGATAGGCGAGTTGGAAAGCGAGAGTTGGGAAGATCGCTCGAAGGTTGCTTCTGTCCTCGAAACTCCGCGAGCAGAAGAAACTGGCACCGAGCTTTCCGTCTGCGAAGCTGATATCGGCAAACGTCTGGGCGATGGTCGACTTCCCGGTCCCTGCAAGGCCATTTAGCCAGAACACTCGGTTGTCTTGTTCGTCTCCCAGCCATCGTTCGAGTTGCAGAAGCACATCCGTCCTAGTTCCCCTCAGGCACCCCTGCCTGTCCCCGGCACGATGCCCAGCTTCAGCGGTGTGATGCATCTTGTCCAGAAGTTGACGATCCGTATCCCCCTGTTCGCAAGTTACTACGAAGAGTGGAATCGTAAGGGAACGAGACTCACGATCTGCTCGCAGCGTTCATCATGGAGGTCTTGTTGCAACGAGGTCTAAGCACTTGTTAGATATGACGAGAGCAAGCCATCCGGCAGGGCAGACCTGATAGTCCATCAAAGCATAGCCAATATCTTGCACCAGACCGTTGAGCTTCTGTGCGTTCTCAGAGTTTTTGAGGAAGAGCGAGAGATCCTTCTGGGTCGCCGTCAACTCCATGTCTTGGCCAATTGCTTCCAATTTCCTGGAATTACAGTCCGTCAGACTTGGCTCTCGATCCTGGAGAATGCGGGCTCACCGTTTCAGCTTGTTTGCCCTCCCCCCCTCATTGACGTCGCCTGGGGGAATAGGCGCAGAGAGCGATTCAGAAAGTATTCTGACCCTGGATGCCAATGATTCTATGACATGTTCGTTTACCTCCGTTCGCTGGAACAGTCATAAGCATTGCGAACTGAATGTACGGGAAGGCCATACCTGGCAATTGTCGAGAATAGAGCAGAGAGATCTGGCGACAGATTTGAGCGGACCGAACCCGCCTGGGGAGTCTCTCACCCCACGGAGCAATTCGGCCGTGGCAGATGGGGTGGGTTTGAAGTCCGATTCGTTCTCATCCGGGGCGACGCTCGGTTCGGGGGTCTCGTCGAGACGAGCAACTACTGGTTCGTCATCAGGAAGGCCAGAGGTGCCTAGATTTTCAGAAGGAACGGTCAGGAGCAGAGGCCGAAACAATCACGTTCACGTACTGTCGGCCTTCCCACCATGTGGGATCGAAGGAGTGGATGGAGAGGGATGGACTCCCTCGAGTTCTTCGCTGCGCCCACTTCCCACCGCAACCTCAATTTCTAAGCGTGTGTGCGAATCCCTCTGGTTGGATTCCCCTCTATCGATGCCCGTCTCTCCCTCTTCTTGAGCGTTATCGCTTCCACGCGTTGGCACGGATTCTGGCCCATCTGGCTGAGGGGGCGGGTCTGTCGAAGAAACTTGCTCTCCATCTGTGTTAGCTTTATCCCCTTCTCGGTTGTAACTTTCGCCCGCTACGCTGTGAGACTCTGGTTGCGGAATCGAAGTCGTCGAGTCGGCCCTCTCCCCGCCGGGATCAACCCCCGTTCCGTCTGGTTTGCGTTTTCTTCCCGTCAGCCGGTGCTTGAATCTCTTCTTCATTTTGGAGAATGAATCTCGTATGTTGTCCATGTTGGTGTCGGATGAACGTAGATGGTGGTGCGATAGCGGACGATAAGCCTCGTGGCTTTGACGCTCAATTCGGACGCAATGCGTTACCATGAGGGCGTCTATCCCCTGCAATGAACAGTCTTGCGTGGCGGCGTCCATCCTTTTCGCCCAAATTCATGTCAGTGTTTTACATGTATACGTGGTATATCATTGACTGACCAGTGCCTGCACCCCTTCGATTTGAAGTCCACTTGTCACACTGAGCTTGATGCCTCCGACCGATCCTTCCTCGAAGGACTACACGGCTCTGGCCATCCCTACCGTCGTCACTGCGTATGAATCGTAGGAGAAGGCGTCGGAGACCTCCATACAGAGGATGTACGTCACTTTCCGCACTGGACCCCGGATAGCTAGGAGGGCATCAACGGATTGGGGGCGAGTTATGTTGGGAAACTACACCTGAGAATGGAGAGGGTCATCGAGGCAAACGCCGTGGTTGTGAGCGGCATCTACAGATTGGTGACGACAAGTGCGGCCGAGGTGAAGGGTAGGGACACAAGCCTGCGTCCAGTTTCT
>Ga0307513_10010605_pt1 | contig 11529 bp, 9 predicted proteins | sample 15_EM_MG_FD_202174 | JGI IMG/M metagenome (GOLD analysis project Ga0307513, IMG submission 202174) | Populus trichocarpa ectomycorrhiza microbial communities from riparian zone in the Pacific Northwest, United States - 15_EM | ecosystem: Host-associated > Plants > Roots > Unclassified | place... | reverse complement strand
CGCGCATGCTCGTGGCGCGCCGCGGTCTGCGCGGCGTGCGCCAGCTCGGCAATCTGGGGCCGTTCCTGGCCTACGCCCTGATGCCGCAGCCGGCTCGCGATCTCGGCCGCCGGATCGTGCGCACCTACCGCAAGCCCCGGCCGCACTTCCTGGCCGCCGCCGTCGCCCCCCCGGCCTGAGCCGATGACCGGCGCCCCCCGCCTCGGCGTCTCGCTCGTCGCGCGCATGACGCGCATCCTGCGGCTCGCAGCGGCCCCCAGCTGGGCGGCGCCCGCGGTCGTCGGCCTCAGCCTCGTCGGCGCGGCGCTCGAGGGCGCGGGCCTCTACCTGTTCATTCCGCTGGTGCAGAGCCTGGGCGGCTCGGCCACCCGCGGCGGCGCGCTCTCCGCCGGCGTGGAGGCGCTGCTGGCGCCCATCGCGCCGGGCTGGCGCACGGCCGCCATCGTCGGCGCGCTCTGCATGACCGTGCTGCTGAAGAGCCTGGTCGGCCTGCTGAACGGCTATCTCGCCCAGGTCGTCGACGGCCAGGTCGCCCATCAGCTGCGCCGCCGCATCTTCGCCCAGACCCTCAGCTCGGCGGTCGACGACCGGCCGACATATCGCCTGACCGACCTGGCCAACACCGTCGCCAACAACACCTGGAGCGTCAGCAAGGCGCTCAGCCTGTGCTACCGGGTGATCGTCTGCGTCTGCACCTGCCTGGTGTTCCTGGCCCTGCTGCTGGTCATCTCGCCGCCGCTCACCCTCTTGTCCCTGGCGCTGCTGGCCGTCACCGCGCTTCTCGTCCATCGCGTCACGCGCCGCGCCGAGGATGTCGGCCAGGCGGTGGTCGACGAGAACAAGCGCTTTGGCCTGCGCATGTGGGAGAGCCTGGGCGCGCTGAAGCTGATCCGCAGCTTCGGGCGCGAGGCCTATGAACTCCGCCGCTTCGACAGTCATTCGGAGGCGATCCGCGGCCGCATCCTCCAGCTCAACATGCTCTGGGCGCTGCCCGGCCCGATCGCCGAGGTTAGCGCGGCCCTGGTGATCGGCGTGCTGATCCTGGCGGGCGTCGCCTCGGGCGCCGGCGTCGCCGAGCTGGCCGCCTTCCTGGCCGTTCTCTACCGGCTGCAGGCCCCGGTGCGCGAGCTGATGCAGTCGCGGGTGGCCATCGACAGTCTCACCGGCTCCGTCGACGACGTGGAGACCTTCCTGAAGGAGACCGCCGAGCCGGGCCTGGCCGACGGCGCCGCCCTGCCTCCGCCGCTCGCGCACGCCATCACGTTCCGCCACGTCTCGTTCCGCTACGGGCCGGCCGAGCCGCTGGCCCTCGACGATGTCTCCTTCGAGATTCCGGCCGGCAAGACCACCGCCATCGTCGGCCGCTCCGGCGCGGGCAAGTCGACGCTGTTCTCCCTGCTGTTCCGGTTCCGCGACCCCGAGGGCGGCGAGGTCCTGGCCGATGGCGCGCCGCTCACCGGCTTGCGACTCGCCGCCTGGCGCGGCCAGCTGGCGCTGATGTCCCAGGACGCCCACTGCTTCAACGACACGGTCGAGGCCAACATCGCCTATGGCGATCCCAACGCCAGTCCTGGCGATGTCCGCCGGGCGGCCGAAATCGCCGGCGCCGACGCCTTCATCGCGGGCCTGCCGGACGGCTACGCGACGATGCTCGGCGACCGGGGGGTGCGGCTCTCCGGCGGTCAGCGCCAGCGCATCGCACTGGCCCGCGCCATCCTGCGGCGCGCCTCCATCCTGCTGCTCGACGAGCCCACAAACGCCCTGGACAACGAGTCCGAGCACGCCTTCCAGGCCGCGCTGGAGGACTACGCCAAGGACCGCACGATCGTGGTGATCGCCCACCGGCTCTCCACCGTCCAGTCCGCCGACCAGGTCGTGGTCCTCGACCTGGGCAAGGTGGTCGAGCAGGGGACCCCGCGGGAGCTGCTGGCCCGGCCCGGCCGCTTCGCCCGCCTCTACGGACTGGAAGCCCGCCCGCCGCTCGGGCAGGGGGCGGCCTGATGGCCTACCGCATCTGCGACATCGACCTGTCCGAGCCGCCGCCCGCCATCCAGCTGGCCCCCGGCCAGGACGGGCTGGCGCTGGTCGCCCGCTGGCGCGGCGATCTCGTGGGCTTCGTCATGGCCCCCAGCACGCCCGGCGCGACCTGGTCCGAGCGCGACGTCCACGCCCTGGCCCAGGCGCAGTTCGCCCGCAGCCTCGTCTACCGCCAGGCGGCGACCGCGCTCGCCGCGCGCCGGCCGCCGTCCGACCTCGCCCCGCCGTCGCTGACCATCGCCATCTGCACCAAGGACCGCGCCGTGCGCCTGGCGCGGCTGCTGACCTCGCTGACCGCCGTCTGCACCCGCCACGGGTTCGCCGCGCTGGAGATCCTGGTGGTCGACAACGCCTCGCAGGACGACGCCACCCAACGCGCCGTCCAGGGCTTCGAGGGCGTCCGCTATCTGCGCGAGCCGAAGCCTGGCCTGGACTTCGCCCGCAACGCCGCCCTGGGCGCGGCGGCCGGGGACCTGCTGGCTTTCCTCGACGACGACGTGGTGGTGGACCGCAACTGGCTGGACGGCCTGCTGGCCGCCTGGCGGCGCCAGCCCGGCGCGGGCGGCTTCACCGGGCTGGTGCTGCCCTTTCGCCTCGACACCCCGGCCCAGGTCTATTTCGAGTCCCACGGGGGGTTCGGCCGCGGCTTCCGCCCCGCCACCTTCAACGCCGCGCGCTGGGGCGACGACCTGTATCCGGTGGGGGCGGGGATCCTGGGCGCCGGCTGCAACATGTGCTTCGACCGCGCGCTGCTGGCGGCGCTCGGCGGCTTCGACGAGGCGTTGGACACCGGCGCGCCGCTGCCGGGCGGCGGCGACCTGGACATCTTCTACCGCGTGCTGCGCTCGGGCCGGGCGATCCTCTACGAGCCGCAATACGCGGTCTATCATGAGCATCGCGAGACGCTCTCGCAGCTGAACCGGCAGTACTGGTCCTGGGGCCTGGGCTTCATGGCCTTCCTGGTGAAATGCGGGCGCGCCGACCCGGCGCTCCGATCGCGGCATCGCGCCATGCTGCGCTGGTGGGTGTTCGACAAGGCCGCGGCGCTGGCCCGCGCCCTGCGGCGCGGTCGCTGGCGCGAGGTGCGCTTCACCCTGGCCGAGGTCTGGGGAGCCATCCAGGGCTTCTTCGGCGAATACGACCGGTCGAGGGAGCGGGTGGCGATCATCCGGGCGCCGAACCCATGAGCGCCTCGCGCATCCGGATCGTGCACCTCGACGTCGCCGGCGACGACCTGTCGCTGCCGGCTTCCGAGGCGGCCGCCTTCGCGGTGCTGTGGTGGAAAAGCCTGGCCCTGGGCTGCGTCACCCTGGCGCCGGAGGAACTGCCCGCGCCGGACGCCCGCCTGCGCGACCTGGCCGCCGGTTTCATCGCCGACCAGCTGATCGCGCGCGCCCCACGGTTCGGGCCGCCACCCTATGCGCTTTCCGACGGCGCGCCGTTCCAGGCGGTGGACCTGGAGCCGGCCCTGGCCCCGGCCGACCTGCTGGGAGACCTGGACGCCATCGCGCTCGCCCCGACCCTGCCGGCCGAACAGCTCTCGGTGGTGGTCTGCACCCGCGATCGGCTGGGCAGCCTCAAGCGTTGCCTCGCCAGCTTGCTGGCGCTCGACCCGCCGCCTGGCGAGGTTCTGGTGGTCGACAATTCCGCCTCGGGGTCGGCGCGTCCGGTTTGCGACGCCCAGCCCGGGGTCAACTACCTGCACGAGCCGCGGCCGGGCCTGAGCATCGCCCGCAACGCCGGCGTCCGCGCCGCCAGCCGGGCGCTGATCGCCTTCACCGACGACGACGTCCAGCTGCATCCCGGCTGGGCCGGGGCCCTGGTCGGCGCCTTCGCCGGCTCCGACGCCGAGGCCGTCACCGGCCTGGTCCTGCCCGCCCGCCTGGACACCGCCGCCCAGGCCGCCTTCGAGCACGACATGGGCGGCTTCACCCATGCCTTCACACCGGTGCACTTCGACCAGCGGTTCTTCGCCGCCACCGTCGACCTGGGTCCGCAGGTCTGGCGGATCGGGGCCGGCGCCAACATGGCCTTTCGCCGCTCGGTGTTCGATCGGGTGGACCTGTTCGACGAGCGGCTGGGCGCCGGCGCGTCGGGGTGCTCGGAAGACTCCGAGTTCTGGTACCGGATCCTGGCCACCGGCGGCTCGTGCCTCTACGAACCGCGCGCCGTGGTCTTCCATCACCACCGCGCCGAGTGGAGCGCCCTGCTGGGGCAGATGCGGTCCTATATGTGCGGCCACGTGTCGGCCCTGGTGGTGCAGGCCGACCGCTTCGGCCATCGGTCGAACATCCGCAGGATCTTCGTCCAGTTGCCGGCCTATTTCTTCCAGACCGCGCTCGGCGTGCTGAAGTACCGGCGCCCCGGCCGGTTCAGCATCTTGAAGAGCGAGATCCGCGGCTGGGCTCAGGGGCTGGCCTATGTCCGCGACCGGGCCTGGCGGCGGCGCACCGAGGAATGGCCGGGGGAGGGCTCGCCCTATGCATAAGGCCCCGCTGGCGGCGTTCCTGGCGCGCAATCCGTTCCCCGACGGGCTCAGCGACGGCCTGTTCTACCGGGAGAAGATGCGGGCCATCCACCGCGTGGCGCCCGACCGGCTCACCGACGGACCGGACGCGCCCCGTGTGCTCGACATCGGCGGCGGCCGCAGCGGCTTCGCCGACCTGCTCTATCCGGGCGCCGACGCCGTCACCCTCGACTACGACCCCACCCAGCGGCCCGCCGACAGGCCGTTCATCTGCGGCGACGCCCGCAACCTGCCGTTCGCCGACGCCAGCTTCGACGCCGTCCTGCTGTTGGACGTGCTGGAGCATATCGAGGACGACCGCGCCGTGGCGCGCGAGGCGCGCCGGGTCGCCCGGCCCGGCGGCGTCATCCTGGTCTCCACCCCCGCCGCCGACTGGCGCTATCCCTGGTACGGCTTCATGGCCCCGGTCTGCCCGCCGGAGCGCGAGCTGATGGACCAGTGGGGCCATGTGCGGCGCGGCTATGACCGCGCGGCCCTGGAAGCCCTGTTCGGCGCGAAGGCCGAGCGCGCCGCCTCTTTCATCAACGGCCTGACCGCCTTCTATCACGACGTCGCCTTCTCGCGGCTGGGCCGCCGCAAGCGCCGGCTGCTCTATGCGCTCACCGCGCCCCTGGTTGCGGCCGGCTACCTGCTGCACCGGCCCGGCGCGCGGGGGACCGAGTCGGCCTTCGCCTGGACGACATGAGCGCCGATCCACGCGGCGCCGTCGCCCTGTTCCCCTGGGGCGAGGTGATCGAGGAGTTCCTCGAGCCGCTGGGCCTCACCCTCGAGGGCTTCGTCGGCGAGATGTCCGGCGGCTGGCTGTTCGGCTACGCCGCGGCCCTGCGGGCGGCCGGGTTCCAGCCGGTCATCGTCTGCGCCTCCGAGGCGGTCGCCCGACCGACGCGCCTGATCCACGCCGACACCGGAACCCCCGTCTGGGCGGTTCCCGGCCGGCGGACCGGCGGATTTTTCGGCCGGCATGGTCCCTCGACCCGCACGCTCGGCCACTGGCTGGGGGCGCCCTGGCGCGATTTCCTCAAGGTGCTGCGCGCCGAAGGCTGCGGCGCGATCATCGCCCAGGAATACGAATACGCCCGGTTCGAGGTGCTGACCCTGATCGCGCGACGGCTGGGCGCACGGCTCCTGGCCACCTTCCAGGGGGGCGACGTCACCGCCTCGCCGCTGGAGCGCGCGGTGCGGCGGCGGTCGCTGGCGGCGTGCGCCGGGCTCATCGTACCCTCGGCGCGGGAACGGGCCCGGCTGGCCGCGGACTATCCCGGCCTCGGCCTCGCTATCGCACCGATCCCCAACCCCCTGGACGCCACCGCCTGGCGTCCCGGCGACCGCGCCGCGGCCCGGAGGGCGCTGGACCTCCCGCAGGACGCCTTCATCGTCTTCAACCACGGCCGAATCGACATCCACCGCAAGGGCCTGGACGTGATGGTCGAGGCCTGGACGCGGTTCGCCGCCGACCACGCGGACGCGCGGCTGGTGCTGGTGGGGGCAGGGCAGGACAGCGATGGCTTCGCCGCGCTGCTGGCCGCGCGGGCGCCGCCAAACGTCACCTGGACGGCGCAGTACGTCACCGACCGCCCGCGGATGCGCCGCTGGCTGAACGCCGCCGACGTCTATCTCACCACCTCCAGGGTGGAGGGCATGCCGGTCGCCCCCCTTGAGGCCATGGCCTGCGGCCTGCCGGTGATCGCCGCCGACGCCCACGGCCTGGCCGACATCTTCGCCGCCGGTGAGGCCTCTGGCGGCGTGGTGGTCCGCCGTGGCGACGCCTTCGCCGTGGAACAGGCCCTGCGCCGCCTGGCCGCCGATCCCGCGCTGCGCCGCGCCCTGGGCGCGGCGGCGCGTCGACGCGTGGAGGAGGCCTTTTCCATCGACAGCGTCGGCCGGGCCCTGGCCGGCCTGCTCTGAGGTCGGGATGCTCAGGCGGGCGCCAGCGCCATCCAGATGCGGCGCAGGGCCTTCAACTCACCTTCCACGGGCTGGTGCAGGTCCAGGCATGAACGGAGCGCCACGCCCGCCAGATTGTCCTGCCGCCAGGTCAGCTGCGCCTCATAGGCCAGGCCGGCGGTGATGTTGATCAGGGCGAAGGCTGGAGGAAGCGGCTGGAGGTCGGCGATCTGCAGCAGCGCGCCCTCGGCGGTCAGGTTCTTGATCCCGCAGGGGACCGAGATGACGTAGTGCGGCCCATGGCAGATCCGACCGCGTAGCAGCGTCCTGCCGCGCGGGGCGGCCCTGCGGTCGACAGGAGGTTCAGCGGGCGACATTTCAGGGCCACAAGCCGGCGGATGGGCCGACCCGAGACGCTACCATTGCGCGCACGAGGGTCTCCAGAAGCTTCAGGCTGCAACGGCTCAATCGCCGCACGAGTTCCGGCCCCGATCACCGCGTCGGGAGGGCGCCGGCCCTAAAGGCTGCGGGTCACGTCCTGGATCATGTCCCGCAGCCAGGCGATGGGCGGTTCCTGCAGTCGATCCCGCCGGAATAGCAGGCTGATGACCACGGGAAGCGAAGGGTAGGGCGGGTCGATCAGTTTCAGCAGGCCCGCCTCCGCCCAGGCGCTGGCCAGGCTTCGGGGAACCAGGGTCGCCATCTCGGAGCGGCTGGCCACCGCCAGGGCGGTGGAGGCGTCCGGTACGGTCACGGCGATGCGGCGCGTCAGACCCTCGGTGGCGAGAGCCTGCGCCAGCGACCCGGTGTCCTCCCAGTTCGCGCGGGTGACCAGGCCCCGGCTGGTCGGCCCGGCCGTGGGCGGCGCCTGGCCGACGATGGCGATGTGGGGCGTCGCGGCGAGGTCGGCGAGGTTCACCGTTCTGCGGCGGGCCAGGGCGGCGCCCGTGCTGACGGCCCAGACGAGGTCCTCGCTCACCAGCGCGTCGCAGGCGAAACGGTCCGGGGCGGAAATCACGCCGGTCACCGCGAAGTCCGCCGCCCGGGCGTCGAGCAGGTCGAGCAGGTCGGCGCCGTAGCCCCTGACGATCAGCTCCACGCGCGGCGCGGCCCCGGCCAGCCGTCGCACCAGCGGCGGCGCCAGCACAGCGGCGCCATAGGCCCCGGCGATCAGTGTGAAGCGCCGCGGGCTCGTGGCCGGGTCGAAGTCCGGGGGAGAAAACGCCGCCTGCAGCGCGGCCATGGGCGCATGCACGCGCGCGCCCAGGTCCAGCGCGCGCGCCGTCGGCAGCATGCCGGAAGGGCCCCGCACGAACAGCTGGTCGTTCAGCAGGTGGCGCAGCCGGCTCAGCGCGTGGCTCACCGCCGACTGGGAGAGACCCAGGCGCGCGCCCGCGCGCGTGACGTTGCGCTCTTCCAAGAGTACGTCGAACACGCGTAAGAGGTTGAGGTCAGGAATGGACATGCATCTGATTCATGCCGAGCGTGACGACTTACCATTTTGCTCATTGGCATACGCTGCCTATTTCAACCTTGCGCAAGGGCCGGCGGAACGACGCCGCGCTTCTCCCGCATTCTTCTGATGTCGCTGTCGAGACCAAGGGGCCAGGGACGTGAGCCACCCGCAGGCGGACGCCACGCATGACTTGAAGCCGCGCCGCGCGCCCGGACTGCGGCGCTGGCGCTGGCCGTTGATCGTCGCAGGCCCGCTGCTGATCCTGGCGGCGGTGGCCTACGTCGTCCTCACCGGCGGGCGCTACCAGTCGACCGACAACGCCTATGTCCAGATCGCCAAGACCCCCGTGGCCCCCTCCATCGCCGGCCGGGTGGTGGAGATCTATGTCCGGGAGAACCAGATCGTCCGCCGGGGCCAGGTGCTGTTCCGCCTTGATCCGCGCGACGTCGGGGCCAATCTCCAGGCGGCCGAGGCGCAGGTCGCCAACGCCGAACTCGACGTCAGCCAGGCGCGCGCCGCCTATCGGCGCGAGAGCGCCAACGTCGCCGCCGCCCAGGAAGCCTTGGCCTACACCCCCCGCGTGGCCGCGCGGCAACGCCAGCTCTCCGCGGCCGGCGTGTCTTCCCGCCAGCAGATGGACCAGGCCGTCCATGCCGCGGCTCAGGCGCGCGACCAGCTCGCCGCCGCCCGCCAGCAGGCCGCCGTCGCCCTGGCGGCGCTGGGCGGCGATCCCGACATCGGCCCGCGCGCGCCGGCCGTGCGGCAGGCCAGGGCGAACCTGGAGCGCGCCCGCCTCAACCTGTCCTACTCCACGGTGGTCGCGCCCGCCGACGGTGTCGTGGCGCGCGTCGACCAGATGCCGGTCGGCGCCTATCTGAACGCTTCCCAGACCGGATTCTGGCTCCTTTCCGGCCGCCCCTGGGTGGAGGCCAACTTCAAGGAAGATCAACTCGCGCACATGAAGGTCGGCCAGCCGGTGCGGATCGACATCGACGCCTATCCCGACGCCGACCTTGAGGGCCATGTCGCCAGCTTCGCCCCGGGCACCGGTTCGGCTTTCTCGGCCCTGCCGGCCCAGAACGCCACCGGCAACTGGGTCAAGGTCACCCAGCGCCTGCCGGTCCGCATCGAGTTCGATCGCAGCCCGCCCGGCATGGCCGCCCGCGCCGGCCTCTCGGCCGCGGTGAAGGTCGACGTCCGCGCCCCCGGGCATGCGGGCTGAGGCTGCGCCATGAGCGTGTCCAGCGAGGACCGGACCGCAAGCGAGTTCGTCGAGGTCGCCAACCGCTGGCCCATCACCATCAGCATCATGCTGGCGACGGTGATGAACTCCCTCGACACGACCATCGCCAACGTCGCCCTGCCGCACATCCAGGGCAGCGTCCAGGCGGGGCCCGAGCAGATCGGCTGGGTGCTGACGTCCTACATCGTCTCCGCCGCGATCATGACCCCCCTGACCGGCTGGCTGGCGACGGGCCTTGGCCGCAAGCGCCTGTTCCTCGTCTCCATCGGCGGCTTCGTGGCGGCCTCCATGCTCTGCGGCATCGCCACCACCCTCCCGGAGCTGGTTGTCTTCCGGCTTCTCCAGGGCGTCTTCGGCGCCTCGCTCGTACCGCTGTCCCAGGCGGTGCTGCTCGACATCAACCCGCCCGAGAAGCACGGGCAGGCCATGGCCATCTGGGGCGCCGGCGCCATCCTCGGGCCCATCCTCGGCCCGGCGCTGGGCGGCTACCTCACCGAGAACTTCTCGTGGCGGTGGTGCTTCTACATCAACCTGCCGGTCGGCATCCTCGCATTCCTGGGCGTCTTCCTGTTCGTCCCCCACGACCGCCTGGAGGCGGCGAAGCGGTTCGATTTCCTGGGTTTTGGGATGCTGACCCTGTTCATCGGCGGCTTCCAGATGGTGTTGGACCGTGGCCCGGGGGAGGACTGGTTCTCGTCGACCGAGATCTGGACCGAGACCATTCTCGCAGCCATCGGCCTGTGGGTCTTCATCGCCCACACCGTCACGGCGGAGCACCCGTTCTTCGACCGCCGGCTGATCGCCGACCGCAACTTCGTCACCGCCAGCGCCTTCGGCTTCTTCATCGGCATCCTGCTGTTCTCGACCATGGCCCTGCTGCCGCCGATGATGCAGCTGCTGCTGGGGTATCCGGTGCAGACGTCCGGCCTCGTCAGCATGCCGCGCGGGGTGGGCTCGTTCATCGCCATGTTCGCCGTGGGACAGCTGGTGGGCCGGATCGAGACCCGCCTGATCCTGTTCACCGGCCTGTGCCTCAACGCCGTGGCGCTCTGGCAGATGATGCATTTCGACCTGTCGATGACGGAAACCCCGTTCCTCGTCGCGGGGTTCATCCAGGGGCTCGGGGTCGGACTGCTCTTCGTGCCGCTCTCCACGCTGGCCTTCGGCACGATCCCGGCGTCGCTACGGGCGGAGGGCTCGGCGGTCTTCACGCTGATCCGCAACATGGGCTCCAGCGTCGGCATCTCCATCATGCAGGCCCTGCTGGTCGCCAACACCCAGACCATGCACGCCTCGCTGGCCGGCAAGGTGATCCCCACCGATCCGGTGGTGCGCGACGGCCTGCCGGCCATGTTCAACCCCGCCACCGAGGGCGGCCTCACGGCGCTCAACAACGAAATCACCCGCCAGGCTACGATGGTGGCCTATGTCGACGACTTCAGATTGATGCTCATCATCACCATCGCCTGCATGCCGATGCTCCTGCTCATGCGCAAGCCGCGCCGCGGCCTGGATTCCGCCCATGCCGCTTTCGAATAGCTTGTCGTTCGGGGCCTGCGCGGCCGCCGCCCTCACGCTCGCCGCCTGCACGACGGCGGGGCCGGATTTCAAGGCCCCCGCGGCGCCTCAGGGGCCGGCGGCGGCCGGCTACGCCATGGCCGGCGACACGAACGCCCCGGGCGTGCGCCTCGATCCCGAAGCCCGCGGCGCCGGGCCCTGGTGGCAGGCCTTCGGCGATCCCGAACTCGACCGCGTCATCCGCCAGGCGCTGGCCGACAGCCCGACCCTCGCCGAAGCCCGGGCCACCCTGGATCGATACCAGGCCGACGCCCGGGCCGCCCGCGGCGCCCAGTTGCCCGAGGTCACCGCCAACGCCGGCGCCCAGCGCGAACGGGTCAACACCCAGGCTTTCGGCTTCACGGGTTTTCCCAGCCCCACCCTCAACCTTTATTCGGTGGGCGCCGGCGTCAGCTACGATCTCGACCTGTTCGGCGGCGGCCGCCGCGCCACCGAGGCGGCCCAGGCCCGCGCAGACCGGGCCGCCCGCCAAGCCGACGCCGCCTACCTGGCCCTTTCCGGCAATGTCGCGCTCCAGGCCACCCAGGTCGCCGGCCTCCGCGCCCGGATGGCCGCCGTGCAGTCGGTGATCGCCGATGACCGCACCACGCTCGCCATGGTCCAGCGCGCCGAGGCCGCCGGCGGCCAGGCCCCCTCCGCCATCACCGGCGCGCGGGCGCAGCTGGCCGAGGACGAGGCCCTCCTGCCGCCGCTCCAGCGCGAACTCGACACGGCGCGCCACCAGCTCGCCCTGCTGGCCGGCAAGTCTCCCGCCGAGTGGGTCGCGCCGGACTTCGAACTGGCCCGCCTGACCGCGCCGGCCGA
>Ga0307513_10010604_pt1 | contig 11529 bp, 10 predicted proteins | sample 15_EM_MG_FD_202174 | JGI IMG/M metagenome (GOLD analysis project Ga0307513, IMG submission 202174) | Populus trichocarpa ectomycorrhiza microbial communities from riparian zone in the Pacific Northwest, United States - 15_EM | ecosystem: Host-associated > Plants > Roots > Unclassified | place... | reverse complement strand
AAATCTCAACGCTCAGCAATATTTCGGGCAATGGCGGTCTTCCCTGCCTCAGCCAACCATTTCCTCACCTTACCGACAAAATCACACACAATGATGAGGCTTCATTTCTTGTATAGCGGGGTACTTATTTATAAAGACTTGGGTATCATTTTTATACCATCGTCTTCATTACCTTCTCCGTTAACACCTCCAATCCCTCCTTCGCCTGGCTCTCAGACAACTCTTGGAGTACTTATCAGCGTACGCCTGTGCCAACGCCCACGTACGCTGGACACCCGACGAACGGAAGACGTAATCTCGAGCCTACGATGAAAATTGAAAGGAATAAAATTAACAGATATGAATGGAAAATAATGTAACAACGCACCAGCTCAACATCACCAGGGTGCTCGAACTTGCGCTGAATGAGTTCGCCCATTTCTGGGTGCTCTTCCCATGCGTAGAGAGCGGGCCCAGTGGCGAGTCCTAAATTAAGATCGGCACCACCAGGCTTCCCGAGGGTTGCAGAGGCAGGTTCATAGTCGAGGACATCATCCATGAGCTAATCCAAGTTATAAGAAAAGAAAACCCGTACGATAGACTTTCACGCACCTGGAACGCGATACCCAAGTTCCGACCATATGCATAGGCAACCTCCTTCCATACCTCACCTTCGCGGCACCCTCCCAGGACGACCGCCGAGCGGGCACCCTTGGCCATCAGGCTCGCGGTCTTCAGGCAGGTTTTTTGCAGGTAGATATTCCATGCATCTCGACTGGTTCGTCCGCCAGCACTTTGTGAACTCCTTTCCAGTATCTCCTTCGCCAACTGGTCGTTGCGACGTCGGCGTCGAGCTTTAATTCCCTCATTTGCAAAATTTCACCCTCAACGAGGTTCGACAGAACATTCGCGATGAGTTCGGTGACTCCGCTGTCGCCTAGCCGTGAAAGGGCTGCAGAAGCCCGACCAAGAACGAAATTTCCTCCAAGAATTGAAAGCCTGTTCCCAAACGAGGCTGGGGCGGTAGGAGCACCCCGGCGAAGGGCGGACGCGTCGATTACGTCGTCGTGCAGAAGTGAGGCAGTGTGCATCCTCTCTACAATTTGGGCGAGGCGTAACTGCGTAGGTAGCATCGTATTCGCGAGTATCCGTGTCTCCAGTGACGATTGAGGCGGCGGTGGTATGGGTCTGGGATCGCGATGAATCCGTGAAGGCTTCAGAGAAAATGAGGAATTAAATGATTCAGTCTCGCTGGGATTTCAATCGTTCAAAACATCGGGTCGAGTGAGTGACTTGTCCAGTTCCTCTTCCCGTCCTCCAGCACCAGCATTATGAGCCTCCCAAAACTTCCTGTCCTAATCCCCACCCAACCCGTTTGTCGCTTGCGAAAAAAGCAGCATAATCACAGGGTGTGCTTGTTTAGAGGGGTGTTGGAAGTAATATTTTGTTATCTCGCTTATAGCAGGGTGTCCTGAGCCGAGCATGGATAACAAGGAGGTGCGGAGTTCAGAGAGCTGCGGTGCGAGGAAGGTGAAGGGGTCAAGGCGGGGTGGGGTTGGTATCGGGCGTGGATTTGGTGGTGGTGTTGGGCTGTTTGGGGGAGAATATTATTGCCGCTACTCTGGTTTCGCATTTGTAGGGGTGCCCTTCGTCTCCGGAGAAGACATTTCTCGGCGTCAGATGCAATTCGCGACAAACATCGCTGCTGCATGTCAAGGCGATAAGGAACTAGAAAGGTAAAAAGAATAAGAAATAAAACATCTTCAATAATACTGGGAGAGCTTACGGTGCTTGCATTAGAGTTCAAAAAGTCCAAGGCTCCGTCACGCTCACCCCTCGCAACCACGAATTACCGCCCCTACACACCCCAGAATAAACCCCAGACATTTTGTGAGCCGAATTTGAAAGGACCCTCGAAAACGTAGCTCACGACGCGCGAAATGCGGAGGGGACGAGGAAGAAATACAAAAATCGACGTGGCTTCGGACAAATCACGTTCTTTTGATCCATTGATCCGGCGCCCTGAGCCAATCCTCAACGAAGGTGGAACCACCTGCCAATACAGCGCAGGTTATCGTTCGGTCCTCAATTTCAACCCCTATTCAATGACTACGTAGTCACATACCGCCATGTCCTCGATAACTTGAAGGGCAGAGGCTCAGGAACGCGCTTCGTGTCAGAACTTGGACACCGAAGTAAGACGGTGACATCATGACTAAGGTCGGTACATACTTTCTATCGCTAAGTAAAGGTGAAATCCCAGTTGCCCAAGAACGATTGATGCGCCTTGGCCGTTGATGGCTTAAGCCCCTCTCAAACAACAAATTACAATGACTTCCAGGTTAGGGCAGTCTGGATAACGGCGATTGTTTACTGCGGCAATTTCCGTGACGAGAAAACGTGATGACTGTAGCCGTTTCGACGGTCCCGCTGGCCACCAAGGGTACTTTAGCGGTAAGCTCCTTTGTAAACAAGCTGAACCATCCATCGCGAGTAAATTGTGCTGTGAGTTCCATTTTTTTTTTTCCCTTTGTGGTTTGAGATTTGCTCCGGAATCGCTCAAGGTGCACATGGGTAGCACGCAGCCCGCAATACATTTCTGTGCTGGTTCCTTGTAGATTATTCGGTGATTGTATGTACTGTTTTGAGCGAAGGACTCTTGATAACGCTCGGCAGGGAAGAAATTATGGGCGACAAGAATGCTCGCGTCGTCAGCCCCCCGAAATTGGTTGCGAAAGCAATCGACAAGTCAAGTGGAAGGTCATCCACCAACGCGTCCTTCCAAGATGGCCTAACAACCAACTATTATTTCCAGTTGACTGTATTGCTAGTGATCTAAACATTTGCTTAGCACGAAAAGGTTATTCTGAATATTCCAAGGAACGAGTAGCGAAGAGACTAAGCACCCTGCGCGGACCTCCTCTTTCTAATATTTTGGAAAAAATCCCCACCTGCTGTTAAATCAACCTGTAAATCCAACCCTGCTTCAGCGAGCTGCAAGATTTGGAAGGCAGCTTCGTCTGTTATATCGGGTTGGTGGTGAAAATCTTCAGCGTGAGCGACCGCTGGTGGTCCCGACGATAGAGCTTCGGTATAGACATGGACTCATCTGCGCTGCACTCTATAACTTGGAGGTGAAACAGAAAGGATGCAGAGGTAGGGCTTTCCCCTGACATATTACTGCTACCAGGGACGGTGAAAAATATTCGAGTCAGGATGTCAACATATCGCCGCCTCTGTAGGAAACGGAGAATAACCGTATGCGCTCAAGTGGTATTGATTCAATTAAAGTGCCGAGATCCTCATCATCCTCAGAGGGAGGGTAAAGTTCACCGAAGTTCAAGACTTTGAGGCGACAGCCTGAGCGCTTAAGAAGGGACAGCGTGGCTGCCACGGTGTCCCAACAACAGCCCATATTCATTGTCCATTCTTCCAAAGACGGAAGGTTGATTGCCTCTGAGATGTTTTCTGAATCCCCTCCTGACAGATCAAGCGAACGGAGTCGGGGATGAAGGATGGGATTTATAAAGCCGATGTCTTCCGATCCATGCATGGAAACACGATAAATTTCCAGGCTGGATGCTCATCGTAAGAAGTCGAGGCCTTCCTTAGCGGCAATACTAGAGAAGGTTGCTGTGTGGTGTTGTCCCAGCGAATGTTGAGCGATGTCAAAGGAAATTCAGTGAGTATTAAGTGTGTCGGATTGAGCTCTGATTCCATCATGAATTTCGGCTGTGCCAATGATGAGTACGATTCTCCAACAATAGTGGACGTGAGATCAAGGGTAACAAGTTGCCTAGGTTCGACTGAGCTCGAGAAGCGCTCGAAGATGTCCGCCCTCTTCGCCATCGGCTAGAGTGCAAGTTAAGAATATCTATAACCAAGCATGTCGCAACTTGCAATTTTCCGGTCATCCTGGTGTGGTCGGCGCTGGAATACCCATGATGATTGCGGTAACCAACATCTAGATTCATCATGAGAGAAGTGAATGGTCAAGGGCAGCGCCCGATCGACCGAGCCATTCATGGAGCAAACCAGGTAGCAATTCAGCTGTAGGGGACATCATGAATGGGTAAATCTTGAGGTATAACGCTGTACAGAGATGTGGTGTTGCCCATGTCAACTGGCGCCACTGGCGATACACCGATCCCAGTGTCAAAGGCGTTGCCCATTCGGCGCGCCACTGCTCATGTAAAGCATTTTGCTCGTGTTCTCCATTATTTAATGTCGGCAGGGAGAGTTGGAGAATACGAGAGGCGATTTCTGGGGGGAATTTGTATGTAAAGGGATCGTGGACTGCGTTCCTCGTCGTTCCAAAGGTGTCCTGTTTAGCCTTCGATTTCTTCTTCCAGCTGTTCAATTCGATGACGGATGGCTGCCCGCTCTTTCCATGGCGAGCAAGGACTCCCTTCCAATACAACGCAGGTTATAGTTTGGTCCTCAGCTTCGACTCCGGATCCCCTGCAACGATGGCATAACACCGCCATAATGGAAGTGCGACTGGGGGGAAATCATGTATCTTGTTGGAATATGGACAGATAAGGAGGTGAGATTGGTATATCACTATCGGTGAGTATGAGTGAAATCCCAGTTTCCCAAGCACTCGCGCAGATGGCAAGTTGGTTATGTGTTTGATCGTGTTTATGCCATTCGCCAAAACCCTTTTGATAGCTTCTTCACAGAACAATGACACCTAGCTTAGGAGATTTTACTTCGTCTCGACGAAGGATGGCATGGCCTCCTTGAAAACAACCAACCCATCCAGCATTCACCATAGGACACTGCGCTATGTATATCCTGCCGCGGCCCGCGACGACAGAGCAACGAGTTTTTCTTCGTCCAATCGAACGAATGTTTTCCGAAAGCATTATCTCATTTTTTGTTCTCCATGAGCTCGTATATTCTCTGGGAATTAGACATGCATGGATATTTGAACTGGAACAACTTGTGCGGAATTCCATCGTTGACTTGCGTCATCGGTCATGGATTCTCTTGGGTGTAGAATCCAGCCAGTGCTCAGAATCCTAACTCTCTTACTCTGCTCGTCTGTTTTGTTTGCGCTAGGGTCTCGCTGTGTATCTTCGTCCAATTTTCTACACCACGTCTATCACTTTCACCAACACAAAAATCTGGGCCCTTTCAATTCAGCTAAATCATCAACGATGGCGATTACACTACCAACAGAATTGCGCCTTTGTCGATGAAAACTTCCTCGTACTCCTAGAGCCTCTTCTGGAACCCTGACTCGTCGAAAATAAGTGGGATATCGAGCGCTGGCAGAATCATGCCGTTACCTTTCCCAACACTGTTACTCGTTTTGTTCCTAGCAAAAAGCTCTTACAAACCTGCAGAGATCGTCAGATAGGGTCGCTTGTTCTCGTCAACATTACAATGTGCGATGACTCCTCTCGATCTATCTCAGCGTATGTTCCCTTGTCCCGCTGGTAATGAGGCGTGTTCTCTCCACCTGGACGGTCTAAGGATACAGTTCTCTTGACCTCGCAGTGAATCTTATGTCATGATACTATATAGCCACTAACGCAGTTATATAATGGCGTATTTTTGTTGCACGAACCCTCCTCTCATTGGAGAAAAACTTGACTGAACCGCTCCAGTGAGTGCTAGGTATAAACCTCTGTCTATTATACCCTTGGAAGATATCGGTTGAACATGCACAAGGGCTCATTCATTTGTGATCGGGGTGGGGCAGATCGTAACAGCCTACAGGGATCGGTAGTTCTTGTTTTGGTTTACTGGCACCTTGATCTCCTTTGGTTTGTCCTGTTATTTCTTGGCACACATAAAGGATATTCTGAACAGCTTGAATTCCAGATTGTACTGGAGAAAATAGCCTCCTAGCTCCGATCCCAGATCGGCCTCAATCGCGTGATCCAGGTCACGACTAACACGAATCACAGAATAAGCGGTACCAAGGGCATGTACTAAGTATATTTCAAAATGATTCTGGCAGAACTATTTCCATTTCGATAAATTTGTGGAAGAAAGGCTACAGAGCTTCTTCCTAAAATTCTCGAGAAAATCTCCACCCCCTTTAGTTGTCTTATCACAAATCTGCAAATCCGCCCCTTCATCGATGAGCTTTAAAAGTTGGAGAGCAGTTCCATCGCTGATGTGTGATTCATCGGCGGTAGACCTCAGCGTTAGCGAACGCCGATGGCCCTGACGATAGAGCTGCGGAATGTGATTCCAAGAAAAGGGTGCAAACGTCGCATAGGATAATGGTATACATTCCATAAACTGAAGGTGAGGAAGAAAGGATTCGCGGCTGGCTTCTTCCGATGGAATAGTGCTGTTACCGGGGGGCGAGTTAAATATTCGAGCGAGGATGTCGTCCATTACGCCGTCGGCGTTCTTGACCGAGTAGAAGTGTAATTGGAGGCGCTCAAGGGAGGGCATTGCTTCAAATAAAATGGAGAGGTTGTCGGGAGGGGCTGAGATATGTTGCAAGCTCAATATTTTGAGGCAACAACCAGAACGCTCGAGAAGGGACACCATGGCTGTCACGGATAAGGGACCACCGTCAGTGTTCTGGACCCATTCTTCGAGGGAAGGAACGTTGATCGCGTCCAAGAATTTTGTTCCTCGGGATGTAAAATTTAGCGAAAGCAGCCGTGAATTGAGTATAGTTGGAACAAAGTTGACCGTGTCGTCGTCCCGAGGTTCTGCCACACAATATTCCAGGGCAGGTGCTCGTCGTAAGACGTCAAGGCACTCGTTGGCGCTCAGACTGCACAAGTTTGCATGTGTGATATTGTCCCAACCAATATCAATCGATGTCGGTGAGAAATTGAAGAGTGTTAATTGTGTAGGGAAGGGCTTAGTTTTCATGACGAATTTCTGCGTAGGCGAGGTCTTTCCACTGACTTGGAGGTCGAGGCCAAAGAGTTGGTTGTTGGGCTGTACGGAACCGCAAAGCCGCTCAGAAATGTCGGCGGCGCCCACATCGAGATGGAGGCTTTGCCATCGGCCTGAATATAAGTTAATAATCTCTATAACCATGCCTGTCGCAGACTCCAAAGTATTAGCAGCAGATTCATCCGAAAATTCGTCATTGGATGGGGAATAGTCGCTTTCTTCGGAACACCCAAAATGCTGGAAGAAGATGGTCAGAGGACGCAACCCGGACCGACTCAGCCATTCGCGGAGTAAACCAGGCAAAGATTCGGCCAGAGAGCGGCTCGTCGACGGTTTAATCTTGAGAAATATGGTATCCCAGAGGTCTGGTGTTGTCCAAGCCAATTGGCGCCACTTCCGACACACTGCTCCCAATCTCATCACTCTAGTAAATGTCGCTGCTTTATTCCATAGGTCAAAATCTTCAAAATCCAATGTCGGCAAGAAGAGGCAAAATATATGGGAACCAATTTCTGGTGGCAATTTGTGAATAAAAGGATCATGGATTGCGTTCATCCCTCCTCCTAGCGCGTGGTGTTTCGCCTTCAGTTTGGTAATTTCTTCTTCCAGTTGTTCGATTTGGCCTCGGATTACTTCCCTCTCTTTGCATGGCGAACATGGGCCGCCTTCCAGCACAACGCAGGTTATCGTTTGTTCCTCAGCTTCGACTCCGGATCCCCTGCAACGACTGCATAACAGCGCCATATTTTTTTTTTGAAGTGCCACTGGCGGAACATCATGCATTTTGTTAGAACGCGGACAAAATAAGGAAGTGATATTGATATATACCTCTATCGGTGAATATGAGTGAAATCCCAGTCGCCAAGGACCCGCGCAGATGGCAAGTTGAAGAATGCCAGTTGTCAATTATGTGTTTGATCGTGTTTGCCGTTCGCAATCTCTTCTTCACATAACAATTCGGACTCTAAGCTTAGCAAATCTTAGAACTTCTTCTGGATGAAGAATGGCATGGCCTCTTTTAAAACAACCCACCTAGCTAGCGTTCATAATAGGGCACCCACGCTATGTTCATCCTGCCACGGCCCGCGACGACGCAGCGACGAGTTTTTCTTCATTGAACGAATGTTTTCCATGAGTTCGTATATTCTCTAGGAATTATATATTCACTCGACATGCACGCATAATATTTGAACTGGCACAATTGCCTCGGAATTCCATCGTTGGACTTGGATCATCGACCACGTCTTCTCTTGCGTGTTAACTGCTCTGCTTGTCTGTTGTTTTCGTTCACACCGGCGTCTACTAATAGTAGTTTTGTTTCTTCGTCTAATTTTCGTTCCACGTCTATATCGTGACTTTCACCATCATACAAATCTGACACCGTCTTCAATACTTATCGGCAAGCCCTTTTCCAACTCAGCTAAATTATCAACAATGGCGACTGCGAGTTAAGTACCACCAGGGCTGTGCCTATGTCGATGCAAACTTCTGTTCCTCGTACTCCTAAAACCTCTTCCGGAACCTTGAGCCTTCGTCTAAAACAAGTTGGAATCACGCCATTCTCTTTCCAAACATTGCTACTCGCTTTATATCGCGAGGGGCTTCGTAGTAGAAATCTACAGAGATCGTGAGACAGGGTCACTCCGTTCTCGTCAACATTACTTACAATGTGTGATGACTCCTGTCGATCTATTTTGGCATATGTTCCCTTGTCGTTTTTACGGAGGCGTGTTCTCTCCAGCTGGACGGTCCAGGGATACAGTTCTCTTAACCTACTGTCAAAGGCCACTCCATTTGCAGTGAATCAAACGTCATGATACTGTGCAACTACGAACACGGGTATATAGCGGCGTATTTTTGTTAGACTAAACTTCCTTTTACTGGAGACAAACTAACTGAATCACCTCAACGAGTTTTGGGTGTAGCCCTGTGTCTTTTGTACGCATGGAGGATATCGGTTGAACATGCACAAGGGCTCATTCATTCTTGATCAGGGTGGGCGGAGTGTAAGAGGGGTTGGTTTTTCTTTTTGTGGTTTACTGACACGATACACCTTGTTCTTTCCTTGCACACATGAAGGATGTTCTCAACGGCGTGAATTCCAGATTGTACTGGGGGAAAAGGCCTCCTGCCTGGATCCGGTCCCAGATCAATCGTGTATTCATATGCGCATTTCAGGTCACGACTAACACGAATCACGGATTAAGCAGTGAAGGACGTACAGTGTATCATAAAATAATTCTAGAAGAACTATTTTGGTATTGATAATATCTCAAAGGCTACGGACCCTCTTCCTAAAATTCTCGAGAAAGTCCCCACCCCCTTCAGTTGTCCTATCAAGAATCTGCAAATCCACTCCTTCATCGATAAGCTTCAAAAGTTGGAGAGCGGTGTCATCACTGATATGTGATTCGTAGGCGGCGGACTTCAGAGTTAGCGAGCGCCGGTGGCCCTGACGATAGAGCTGCGGTATGTGATTCCAAGAAAATGGTGCCGTCGTAAGGGATGGTGTACATTCCATAAACTGAAGGCAAGGAAGAAAGGATTCACAGCTGGCTTCTTCCGGTATAGTGCTGTTACCGGTGGGCGAGTTGAATATTCGACGGAGGATGTCGTCTATTACGCCATCCGCGTTCTGTACCGACCAGAAGTGTAATTTGAGGCGCTCAAGGGAGGGCATTGCTTCAAATAAAGAGGAGAGATCGTCGGGAGGCTCTGAGATATATTGCAAGTGCAATATTTTCAGGCAACAACCCGAGCGCTTGAGAAGGGATACCATGACCGTCACCGATAAGGAACCACCGCTAGTGCTGTGGATCCACTCTTCGAGGGAGGGAACGTTAATTGCGTTCAAGAATTTTATTGCCTCAGATGATATATCTAGCGAACGCAGGTGTGGATGGATAGTTTGACCAAAGTCGACCGTGGCGTCGTCCTCAGGTTCTATTAGACAATATTCCAGAGCAGGTGCTCGTCGTAAGACCTCGAAGCACTCGTCGGCGGTCAGATAATACAACTTTGCACGTGTGATATTGTTCCAGCCAATATCAATCGATGTCGGTGGGAAATTGAAGAGTGTTAACTGTGTAGGGAAGGGCTTGGATTTCATGACAAATTTCGCCGTAGGGGAGCTCCCACCGTCGATTGCGAGGTCGAGAAAAAGGAGTTGGTTGGGCTGTATGGAACCGCAAAAGCGCTCAGGAATGTCGGCACACACATCGAGATAGAGGTTTCGCCATCGGCCGGAATGCAGGTTAAGGACCTCTATAACCATCTCTGCCCTCAAATTTTTAATGGGGGATTCATAGGAAACTTCGTCGTCGGATGAGGAGTGGTCGCTTTCTTCTGAGTTTCTTCTGAGCTAAGACAACGAAAGAAGATAGTCAAAGGACGCATCCCTGATCGACTCAGCCATTCGCGGAGTAAATCAGGCAACCATTGGACCAGAGAGCCCTTCATCGACTGTGGCTGTGGAATCTCTACATATAGGGTATCCCAAAGGTCTGGTGTTGCCCATGCCAACTGGCGCCACTTCTGACACACTGCTCCCAGTCTCAACACTCCAGTAAATTTCGGCGCTTTCGACCATAGGTGAGTACTTTCGGATTCCAATGTCGGAAAGCAGAGGCGAAATATATGTGAACCGATTTCTGGTGGCAATTTGTGAATAAATGGATCGTGGATTGCGTTCACCCTGCCTTTCAGCGCGTGATGTTTCGCCTTTAGTTTGGTAAGTTCTTCTTCCAGTTGTTTGATTTTCTCTCGGATCGCTTCCTTCTCTTCGCACGCGGAGCAAGGGTTACCTTCCAACAAAGTACAGGCGATTGGTAGGTCCTCGGTATCGACTTCTTTACAACGGCTGCATAAACCTGGTTCCCCCATAGGATCGTTGATGGACCGTGCTTGTCGTTGGCGAAACCTAATGAGATAGTTTGGATGAGTATCTACCTGTGAGTTAGCTTCTAAATGGTGAATAAAATACCAGATCGAAGGGACTTGTGGAGACGAGACCGCGACGGGCGTGGGTGATAGGTGTGGCAGCTAGATTCCGTCCGAACTACTTTTCCCCATCACGTGAGACTAATTTGTACGTGAGCCATCTAATCTAATCAAATGCTAATGTTAACACTGATTTTTTGTTTGTTTCGACCAACCTGCATCTGAATCCATGAGTGGGATAGAAAACGCAGTATCCCCATTAGATCTTATCCAGGAAAAATGAGGTCAGACCGATAATGAGGACCCCAGCACACATCTCATCGTCATACAGGCAGCCATCGCAGAGGTTTAAGGAGAGAGCGGAGCGCTCGTTTTTGAATGGTTCGGATCGATTGGTTTAAGTCCTCCGAAATTGGTGTCAAGTTTCGGATACTAGCAGTCTCCCGTAGTCGACTATCAAATTCGCGGTCCTATTTTACTTGGTGTGTGGTGGTCAACCCGCACTCCATGAAATTGACCTCATCGAACTTCTCTTTCCACTCCGCTGCAATGTATGGCGGTCTCAAAGGTCAGGCCTCAGGTTAGTCACCAATAAATTGCCTACGCCCTCAACACCAATTTCGTATGATCCTCCGTTCCTATTTTTTATTTTCATTTTAATTCCCATTATGCTCGTTGGGCCTTTGGCCTATGTCGAGCGCCGCGTGCCTACGACCTCCGTTCCTATCCTCAAAT
>Ga0307513_10010603_pt1 | contig 11529 bp, 6 predicted proteins | sample 15_EM_MG_FD_202174 | JGI IMG/M metagenome (GOLD analysis project Ga0307513, IMG submission 202174) | Populus trichocarpa ectomycorrhiza microbial communities from riparian zone in the Pacific Northwest, United States - 15_EM | ecosystem: Host-associated > Plants > Roots > Unclassified | place... | reverse complement strand
ACCGCGAGACGCGCAGAATCGTTCGGGCGGCCATCCGCGTCGTGCGGGAACGTAGGCTGGTCGTCGCAACGCCTCAGCGGCGAAGCCCTCACCGCGCCTGCATCCCCGGTCATAGCGCTTGGGCCGGATGGGTAGCTGAGTGTCAAACTGAGTGTCAATCGGTGCGGAACCCCCCGGACATTGGCGGACGCCCACGGACGCTCATGCCCAGGTCAGTGGCACTTTCCGGCAAGGTCAATCGACCATAATCGTTGCTTGACACGGAAGAGGTCACTGGTTCGATCCCAGTATCGCCCACAAGTCCCCAAGGCCCCTATGTCCGCTGAGAAGCGCGGACATAGGGGCCTTGTCATGCTGGCTCAGGGGGCCGAGCCCCCTGAAACCCCACGAAAACCGTTCGGCGGTTAGCGGGCGGATCGGTGTGGGTTCGATCCCAGTGTCGCCCACACGAAACGCGTACCGAGACGCGGCCTGCACGACCGGTTGAACCGCTGGTCATCAGGCGGCCTTTGGTGCTGGTTATTGTGGCCGTCGATGGTGGTCCAATCGTTCGCGTTTGCCGCCGGTATGGGTCAGGCCCTGGCGGGACGATCACCCTGGGTGCGGAAGCTCGCCTGCGGGATCAGCATCTCGACGACATGGTCGCGCCGCCGCCGCGCCTCTCTGCGGTTCTGGGCGGGGCGCTGCGACGCCGGGCCGGGTCGTGAGGCGGGGCGGGAGCGGACGGCGTACTGGCATTGGGCGGGACGCACGCTGACTGAGCAGGAACGGCGCGACGACGAACGAGCCGAACCCCGACCTGGAGCTCGCGTTGGCCGACGCCTACGACGCCACCCACCGGCAGCTGTCGGCGTGGGCGGTGCTGCGGTCGCTGGGAGCAGGCCGGCCTGATCGACCTGCGCCAGACTAGCGATCGTCCTCCGGGCAGACGCCAGGAGCAACAGAGACACATCTGCCCTCAGTGCCGATCAACCAACAGGTCGGCCGATCGGCCTGTCTGACCTGAGCCCGATCCGGCGAGAGGGCGGTGCAGGGGCGCACCATAACTCTCCATAATCGTCCCTGGGTCAGGGGTCCTTCCGGTGCGCAATCATCTGCCGATGTGAGCGCACTTGACTATGCCCTGGTTGGGGTTGGGTTCGACCATTGCGTGCCGTGCGACGACTGAATCCCGCGCGCATCCGTCAGCGTATCGGCGGCGACGCAATACCATTCAGCCGTCGGTGCGTGCCCTCCTAATACGCCTTGAGGTCGCCATGGCTCGGGTCCAGCTTCGCGGCCGCTCACACGAGGTGTCGACCGCCGTCGCGCTGGTGCGCGCGGCGGCACGTACCCATCAGAGCGGTGTCATCATGGTCACCGGCGAGGCCGGCATCGGGAAGACCGCCGTGTTCAACGCTGTCAGCGCCGACGCCGTCGATGAGGGGTTCGTGCTCGGCGCCAGCAAGGCCGACTCGATGGGGCAGATCTCGCCCGGGGCGCCACTACTGTTGGCACTGCGGTCGGGGCCGTCGCCGCTGCTCGACAGCGACGCGTTCACTGAGCTCACAGAGCTGCTGGCCCAACCGCTGCTGTTGGTGGACCGGATCAGTGGACACCTGGAGTCCATCGCAGCGGTGACGCCGGTGCTGATCGCGGTCGACGACGTGCACTGGGCCGACCAGCTCAGCGTGTTCGCACTACGTATCCTCATGTCGCGGCTCGCCGGCTCGCCCGTGGTCTGGATGTTCACCAGCCGCAACCTCGCCGAGGGTCTCGTGTGGGACCTGTCGCTGCCCGGCATCGCCGACCTTGTGGTCGAGACGATCCATTTGGGTCCCCTCGACCCGGGGGACGTGGACGCGATCGCCCGGGACCGGCTCGGCGCGGAGCCGTCGCAGCGTGCCCGCGACATGCTCGACAAGGTGGGCGGCATCCCGTTCCTCGTCGTGCAACTCCTTGACGGCCTCGTCCGCTCGCGCGCCCGGGGCGACTCCGACGAGCAGACGCCGCCCGAGTTCATCCTGGGGGTGCGCCGAACTCTCGGCAACCTGGCCGCCGAAGAGGTGGAGCTTGTCCGGGTGGCCGCTGTCCTTGGTCGGCCGTTCGCGATCGAGGAGATCGCCGGGCTGATGGGTGACCACACGGCGGGTCGGGTCGCCGACTGGCTCGGCCGGGTCATCGCCTCCGGGCTCATCGCCAACGCCGGCGCCACGATGACGTTCCGCCACGACCTGGTGCGGGAGACGATCTACGCCGACCTGACTGATCAGACCAGGCGGGCACTGCACCGGCGCTGTGCCGCGTACCTGATCGAGGCGCGCGGTAGTGCCCTCGCCGCGGCACCGCACGCCCTCGCCGCGGCGGTCGTCGGGGACAACGAGGCGGTGGCGATCCTGCGGCGGGCCGCTGAGGAGGCCGTCACCGCGATGCCGGGCACCGCGGGTGACCTTATCCGCCGGGCCTTCGAGCTGACCCGGCCGACCCATCCGCGCTGGTTGGAGACGGGTGAACAATGCGTCGACATTCTGTCGCGGGTCCAGCGGGCCGCTGACGCGGTCGACGTTGCTGACATCCTGCTCGGCCGCGTCGACGACCCTGAGCGGGCGGCCCGCATTCAGGTGCTCGCCGCCCGGGCGCTGTGGTTGGGCGGCCGGCTCGCCCTCCTGGTTTCCCGCGTCGAGCAGACGCTGCGCCGGCCCGGTGTGTCCGACGCCCTCCGTGCCCGGCTCGAGGCCAGCCGGGCGCTCGCGCTCACCCGCCTCGACCCGACTGACGCAGTGCGCCGCGACGCCGGGGTCGCCCTGGCGCACGCCCGGCGCGTCGATGACCAGCCCGCGAGGCTGCTCGCGATCCAGGCACTGGGCGAGGCGGCGAAGAACATCGGCCACCATCACGAGTCGTACACGCTCTTCCGCGAGCTGCGTGAGCTAGCCGGCACCACCTATCTCGCCCAGGAGATCATGGGCCTGCAGCACCTCGACCGCTATGCCGAGGCGGATGCGATGTTGCGGGCCGCGCGGCAGGACGCCGCGAACAATGTCGAGGCGGTGCTGCCTTCGCTGTTGTTCGCCCAGATGTGGCAGGACGCCGACCTGGCCAACATCGACGATGCCGAGTCGGGCGCGCGTACCCTCATCGACTTGTGCCAGGAACTCGGCAACCACATGTACGAGATCGAGGCCTGGATGGTCCTGAGCGCCCAGGCGCTGCGCCGCGGCGACTTCCCCGAGGCCCGCCGGCGCCTCGAACCGACCGACGTGCCCGGCGTGGCCGACGACGACGTCCGGGTGCCGTACCTGAACCTGATGAAGGGCTGGCTGGACTGGATGGAGGGCGACGTCACGCACGCCCACGACATTCTGGTTCCGGCGCTGTATGCGGCGCGCGAGTCGCGTGCCTACTGGCCCTGGTGGCCGGGCTGGATGCGGCTGTTCACCGTGATCGGCCTCGTCACGGGCGACGCGAGGTTCGCCGAGGAGTCGGTCGCCGTAGCCGAGCAGGGCGCGGCGATGAATCCGGGCATCGCGAGTTTCGAAGGGATCGCGATACAGCTACGCGGTCTCGTCCGCGCTGATCTGCCGATGCTGCGCCGGGCGTCCGACGTGCTGCTGCGCAGTCCGCGACCACTGCTGCAGGCCAGCGGACTCAACGACTACGCCCGGGCGCTGCTTGGGGCAGGACGCCCGGCCGAGGCGGTCCCGCTGTTCGAGCACGCGCTGGCAATCTACGACCGCCTCGGCCACGAACCCGGTCGCCAGCGCATGCACAGTCAGCTGCGCCGGGCCGGCGTCCGCCGGGTGGCCTGGGACCGGCCGCACCGCCGTCCAGACACGGGTTGGGAGGCGCTGACCGAGACCGAACGTAAGGTCGCCCGCCTGATCAGTGCCGGCCACACCAACCGTTCGGCGGCCAAGACTCTCTCCGTGTCCACCAACACCGTCGGTACCCACTTGCGGTCCATCTTCGCCAAGCTGCAGGTGCGGTCCCGGGTGCAGCTCACCAATGTCGTGAACGGTCACCCGGGACCGGCCGGCGCGGTTACGGAAGGGCCGCGAGGGCCTGCCTGACGAAGTCGGTGACCTCGACCGGCTTGGCGATGAACGCCACGTGCGAACCGTCGATGACTTGCGTGGTCGCACCCATCCGCTTCGCCATGAAGCTCTCCGACTCGGGGTTGATGGCGTTGTCCCGCGCCGACACCAGGAACCAGGACGGCCGGGTCTTCCAGCCCGCCGCGGTGCACCGCTCGCTCAACGCCGCGGCCGCGATCGGTCGCTGCGTGGCGGCCATCACCTCGGCAACGTCGACGGGCACGTCAGCGCAGAACGTCTCCCGGAACCGCGCCCGGTCGATATAAAGGTCCGGTCCGGCGGGGGCGCCGCCACCGGCAGGGTAGTCGGTGGGCCGGGACGTCGACGCGAGGAGCGACGGCGGGTACGGCGCCTGCGTCTCCAGGAACGTCTCGCCCTCGTCCAGGCCCCACGCGGCCAGGTAGATGAGCCCGATCACGTTGTCCAGCCCCGCCGACGCCTGGGTGATGACGGCGCCACCGTAGGAGTGCCCGACCAGGACGACCGGGCCGTCGATCGCGGCGACGAACGTCTTGACGTAGTCGGAGTCGAAGCTCAACCCGCGCAGCGGGTTCGCCGGCGCCAGGGTGGTCACCCCGGCCGCCGTCAGCTCGCGGATCACTCCGGCGAACCCGGAGGCGTCCGCGAACGCGCCGTGCACCAGCACCACCGTGGGCCGGCTCTGCTTGTTTGCCATGGTTACCGTCCAATCTCTCCGTGGAACTGCTTCCACTCCACCACCGCGGCCGGCCCGGTCCCATCACACAAATCCATGAACCTGTAGTGCCCCCTCCCGAGCGGGGCATCACGCGAATAGATGAGGAGTTCCATTCGGCGGTGACGTCAGACTCGCACGGTGGTCAGCCAAGGCGGCATCAGTTACCGCTGCTTGATCGCGTGCGGATTTGCCGCCGAGAGGGGACGCAGGTGCTCGCGGTCGCGGTCACGTCGCCTGTTGTGCTCCCCCGGGCGCGGTGACCGGATACGCCGCGCCCGCCATCGCAGCGAGGGCGGTGAAGCCGGCCCACGGCACCGGCTTCGCTGGCCTAACCGGACCCGACATCGGCGAAGTTGTCGTACCCCGCCGTTAGCTTCACCCGGCGCACAAAATTCGTTCCTACCGATCCTTGATCAACGCTGTAGCCACGGCGCTGTCGAGGACTGCGGTCTATGGAGGAGGGACTTCAGTGCAACAGAGATCCCTACCGGCCTGGCTCGAAGCCGATCTGGACACGCCACCCGTCGTGTAGGGAGCCCGGCTCGTGATGCTGCCCTTCGAGTCGCTCACACCTGTGAACTTCGAACGTCTCGTGCTGCGCCTCGTCCGCCACGACGCCGATGTCGAGCATGCCCAGCAGTACGGCGAGTCCGGCCAGGACCAGCACGGCATCGACCTCTACCGCTGATAGGCGCATCCTCTTGCTTCGCCCTGACGCTCTCGCTCACCCGGTGTGACTCTGGGGCGCAGCAGGGATGGCGCGGAGGTCCATCTCGGTGGAGTTGCTCGCTGAGTTACTCCGTTCGTGGGTTTGCCTGCGGCGGTCGGCCGTTGGCAGTGTGATGGGGTGCGTCGGTAGCAGCCCACCCGTTTGCGTAATGGTGGGGCCCGGCGGATCATGACGCTGTGCGTCGGCGTACCGCTGCGACTGGCACATCTGGCCCGTGAACTGGGAAAACGCGGTTCTTGTTCTGCCACGTATGGTCCGCCCGAAGCGCCTACCGAGACGCGGCCTGACGGCGATCTACCGAGCACCTACTCAGCCGGGTCGTCCTGCAGCATGGCGCGATCGGCCAGCCCGAACTCCGGCGAGGGGATCACGGTCTCCCGCACGAACCGGATGACCGCGTGGTCGGCCAGGTCGGTGACCGTCTGGTCGGGATAGCGTCCACCCAGTCGCTCGCTCAACTCGCGCAGTTCGGCGGTGAAGTTCGTGAATTCGGATTCGGTGACGTAGAACACGACTCCCTTACCGGGCAGTCGTTCGTGTCCGCCGGTTCGGGAGTCGTTGGGCGTGACGGAGTAGGGCGAGAACAGAATGCTCACCAGCCGCGCCTGGGCTGCGGTGGTGATCTCGTCCACATCGCGGGGCAGCAACTCGTCGCGGAACGGCGGAGCGACGTCCGTGAGCGACGGGCAGAAGACGATGTCCACCACGTTGTTGAGCGTGACCTCGTAGATGCCTTCGTACAGGCCGGCGACACCGGCCGGCATCTCGACGGACATTGGCCGGACGCCCACGGGATAGTCACTGCGCGGGCTGATCTTCATGCGCGGATCCTATCCTCCCGGCAATTGTGCGCGGATTTCCTTGACCCGCGCCTCCAGCTGCTGGATGTCGGGGAAGTGTTCCTCGGCCCAGGCGCGCTGGCTTCCGCTGCGGCCGCCCTTCAGTCCCTTCTCGAAGTACCTTTCCTGCCACTCGGCCACACCGCCGAGGTGCTCGCGGATGAGCTCGGGCGACGCACCGCGATCCGCGAGGGCGATGACCTCCTGCAGCCGGTTGTGATATTCGGTGATCGGGTCCTGCCACCGGGTCAGCACGCCGGACTGGTTCGGCGCGTCGCGGAACTTCCCCGGAGTCGCCTCGGTGACGATGTTGGTTGGCGGCGGGCCGTCGGGAAAGCGCTGCGGGTCGGTCAGCTGGTTCACGTGGCCGATCTCGTGTTCCAGGTCGAGGAAGCGCATCCCCTTGCGGATGTGCAACTCGAGATCGGTCCGGATGACGGCGCCGTCCTTGCCGACCACCCGTCGCACCACAACGCAGGGGTCGCCGGTGGTCTGCACGATCGTGAATCCCCGGGCCTCGATCTCCTGGATGGCGGCGGCAAAGTCAGGGTGCTCCTCCATCCGGACCGAGCCCTCGTTGATCGACTCCGGAGTTGGATCGTTGCCGGTCTTCGCCCCGGTCCGGAGCTTCGCCGCGGGTGCGGTGCCGACGCCGGTCGCGGGGGTGGCGTCGACGGTCGTTTCCGTTGCGGCGGTCGTACCGGCCGTTGGCGGCCTCGTGCCCCCCGGGTTCGGTCCGACCGGGAACTCGGCGATCTGGCTCGGCGACGGCCCGCCGCCCGGACCCCGCGGGAAGATGTGTTTCGGCAGTTGGGTCTGCGGTCCGCCGCCGGCAAGTTCCTGCGGCTTGCCGGGCGTGACCGGCTGCGGCGCGACCTCGGACCGGATCGTCGGCGTGCCGGCCGGGACCTCCAGGACGCGGACCACGTCGACCGGGTTGCCGGCGGATCCGACCGCGCCGCCGCTCGGCCAGTCGACCGGCAGGGCGGAGGTCTCGCGGATGTAGGCCGAGCCGCGGGCGGCGAGCTGCTGCGCGTACGCCATGGCTTCCGCCTGCGTGGCGAAGAGGTGGTCGACCCAGGAGCCCGGCGGGCCGACCCGGACCGCGTACATCGGCTTCGTGGTGACCTCGAATACGCCTTCCTGGGCGTACTCCCCGCCCTTGACTTGGCCCAGCTCGCCGCGGTACGGGCCGCCGTTCGGATTCGACTTGTCGAAGGCGCGCTGCTGCGGATCGACCTCGAGCTGGCCCGGCTTGTCGAGCTTCGCGCCGGTCGGCACCAGCCGCCCGGTGGCCGGATCGATCTCGAGCCCGAGCGCCCGCTGGACGTTCGGGTCGTCCCAGTCCACATCGGTCTTCCTCGGCGTGGACGCCACTTCGCCGCCGACGTTCATCATGCCGCCGACACCGCTTCGGACCGCGCCGCCGAAGGACTCGCCCAGGCCCATCGACCGGCCCTGGATGCCCTGGACCGCCTTCAGCCCACCGGCGCCGCGCATGCCCAGCCCGACCGCCACCGAGGAGATCACGGCCATGCCCAGCGCCGCCCAGCTGAACTGGCCCGTCGAGACCACGTTGATGATCGTCTCGGTGATCACGTTGAGCGCCGTGTCCGCGACGAACTGCCGGAACGCCGTGTTCACGATGGTGGTACCCGCCTGGGCCGCGGCCGTGAAGTAGGCGCCGAAGCCGCCACCCACCGCGCCGCCGATCCCGCCGACCAGCGCCGCGCGGGCGACGCCCTCGGTGAGCGGCCGGCTCTGCTCCCAGTTGTTGATGACCTGGATGGTCGCGCCGGTCGCCGCGCCGACGATCGCGCCCGCGATGACACCTGTGGCGATCGCGCCGGTGCCCAGCGCCGCGCCTACCGCGCCGATCACGAACGGTCCGGCGACCAGGGCGACCGCGACCACCACGGCGATGATCAGCGCCCATTTGACGATCTTCTTCCACCGCGGCGGTACCCTGGCCGCGTTCTCCTCGGCCCTGGTGCGGATCTCGCCGGGCATTTTCGCGAGGGCACCGCGCAAACCCAGCTCCAACCCCGCTGCGCTCTGCGCGAACCCCAGGTCCAGCGAGCGGGCGATGTCCCCGAACGCCTTGTCCACCCCGGCCACCACGTCGCCGTAGCCGCCGTCCGCCGCCGCCGCGATCGTCGCGAGGCTGCTGGCGTGCTGCTGCTCGACCGACCCGAACGCGTCCTCGCCGGCGCCCGCCACGTTCTGCACCGTGCTGCCGAGGTCGGCGCCGCCGGACGTGGCCGCGTCCAGGCCCTGCTGCGTCGAGGCGCCGAGGCCGGTGACGACCGTCTGGCCCGCCTGTGCCAGCGTCTCGGCGCCCATCGCCTTAGCCTGGACGACCTGCGCCTCGAAGACGGCCAGCCCGGCGTCCATCTGAGTGGTGGCCTCCGCCAGGCCCGCGCTCAGCGCGCCCACATCCGGCGCCGGCGCACCCTGCAGGACGGCGGACACCTGGGCGCCGATCGCGAGCAACCCCTGCACGGCCTCGCTGAAGTTCTGCGCGGTGGCCGACACCAGCAGGGCCGCCTGATGCTCAACCTCCGCGGCCTGCGCTTCCGCCGCGGAGGTGATGTTCGCCGCCAGGGTGGTCTCGAGCCCGCCGAGCATCGACTGCCCGCCGGCCCGGCCCTGGGAGATCGTGGCGGTCAGTGCCGCGTACGCGTCGTCTGCCCGCCGCAACGCCTCCGTGTTCGCCTGCTCCACCGTGGCCAGGCTGCTCGCGTGCTGCTGGGTCAGCGCGGTGCGGGCCTGCGCGGCGGTGCTCTGGGCGCGTCCCGCCTGTGCCTGGTCGGCCTGCTTGTCGGCCTCGCTGGCGAGGCCCTTCTGGTACGCGGCGGACATCTCGCGCGCGGTGTCCCGCCGCGCCTTGGCCCGGTTGTACGTGAGCGGCCCGTCCCAGAACCCGTCGCTCTCGTCCTTGACGTCCACCATGTACGCCTCGGCCAGCTGCGTCCCGGTTGCCACAGCCTCGTCGCCGACCGTCCTGCCGCTCGCCCGGAACTTGGCGTCCCCGGCGGCATACTTGGTATCGATCTCGGCCAGATGAGTGGCCAGCCGCGCGTCGATCGCGGCGAGCGAGGTGTGGTACCCGGCTTCCAGCTTTTCGCGGGCGCCGGCGGTCGCGGCGGCCACCGCAGCCTTCGCAGCATCCCGGCGGGCCAGGACGGCCGCGGACGCCGACTCCGCATCGGTCTGCGCCGCGGTGGCGAGCTGGGCCACGTGCCCGGTGACCGCGACCGTCCGCTCCTGCGCGGCGGCCCGGATCTGGCCGGCGGTCGCCGCGGCGGTGGCCCGGTATTCCCCGGCGATCGCGGTCCCGGTCGCGGCCATCGCGGCGGCCCGTGCGCCGATCGACGCCAGGAACTCCGAGACGAGCGCGCCCGCCTCGGCGGCCGTCTCGCCGGCGGCGAAGGTCACCACGCCCGGCGCGGTCGCGGCGAGCGCTGTCAGCCCGGCAGTGGACTGCTGGGCCGTGGCCAGCGCGGCGTCCCGCAGGGCGAGGGCGGGATCGGCCGGAACCTCGGGGCTGATCGGGGCTTGCTCCACAGGGGCCGGTGCCTGCTCCACGGGGGACGATGCCGCGACGGGCGCCGGCTGCGCGGTGGCCGCGTCGAGCGACCGCATCGCCGCGCCGCCCTGCTGCTCGACGGCGGCCGTCGGCGGCGCGGCCGTCACCTGCTCCGCGGTGGGCGCCTGCACGGGCGTTTCGGTGCGCTGCACCTCGGCCTCGCCCGGCGGTGCGGACATCAGCGCGGCCACCTCGCGATTGCTCGCACCACCCCCCAGAGCGAGCAGCACCTCGGCGGGCAGCGAACTCCCGCCGGGATCGTCCGAACCGAGCGAGCGAGCCAGCGCGGCGTTGCCGACCGCCGGAAGTTCCGGACTCCGCGACTCACCGACCGCCTGTTCCAACGTAGGCGACAGCGCACGCCCCCGCTCGAGCGCCGACGTCGGCTCAGCGGCGACCTCGGGGGTGCCACGCTCCCGCTCAACCACGGGACAAAGTATGGTTCCTGCACGCAAGCTGTTACTTCGGGTTCACAAGGCTAGCGATGTGGTCAGGCGCTGCCCCGGAACACGCGCCGAAAAGGTGGCCAGACCAGCCCACCCGATGAGCTTCCTTCGGATCTCGATGGGAATGGCAATCCTCCGCGGACACGGCCTCCGCCTTGCCGGATGTACGGCCAGCGACGATGCCGACCGACGAAGACTCCCTTGTGCAGAAGGCCGCGCTCGCACTGGCGGCGATGGCCACCGGCACCATCGAACTCGATGCTGATCTACTCGCAACCCACCAACACCAGAACGTGCGGCAGGTAAGCGCGCACCTGTGCGTGCGCCAGCCCGAACGATACGGCGCTACCGCTCAGGTTGAGGTTCCGCTGTCGGTGCGTGACGTGTTGACCAGGATCGCCGATGTTCTGGCGTCGGGTCGTGGTGTGGCGATCGTGCCGGTGGACCGGGAGTTGACGACCACCGAGGCGGCCGGGCTGCTCGGGGTGTCCAGTCCTACATTGATCAAGCTGTTGGAGGTCGGAGAGCTCCGTTACTCGCGGCCGAACGCTGCTGCACCAACCGGCGGCGAGAACACATCTCTCTATCAAAGTGGGGAGCTTCAGCCGAAGGCCACGGTCGCTGTCCCTCTCGAGCACCGATACAGGTGAGCGCCACCCGCGCCCGAACGGCCAAGTCCAGCCCTTGTTCGGGGGTTTCGCCGAGGAGCCAGACCAACCCGGAGGAAAAAGCGACAACCTTGCCGGACGACGTCATGTATACATACGAAAAGCTGAGCCACCATCCAATTGGAAAGACCGTTTCACCAGCAGCTTTCTCGACCTCGACGGCCTCCAGCCGGTGCCTCTTTCCAACGCCGAACGGATCAACCAGGAGGGGCTCAGTGTTCTGAAAATTCGGCCCACTCGTATTGAGCGGCTCTATCCGGAGGCCCAGCAGCGCCTTCAACGCTCCGATTGCAAAACGAATTCGGTGTAAAGCCATCGTCGACGAGTTCGGCAACCACATCTCGCACATCCATCGACCGTCGAGAATTCCAGCCAGCGTTCTCCAATACCGGCTCTTCGAAGTTGGCGGGGGTCTGGCTGTCCTGAGTGGACCCCGGCGTGAGGGTGCCCGTGGCTCTCGGTGATCATGCCTGTTGTCTAGGCAAGC
>Ga0307513_10010602_pt1 | contig 11530 bp, 6 predicted proteins | sample 15_EM_MG_FD_202174 | JGI IMG/M metagenome (GOLD analysis project Ga0307513, IMG submission 202174) | Populus trichocarpa ectomycorrhiza microbial communities from riparian zone in the Pacific Northwest, United States - 15_EM | ecosystem: Host-associated > Plants > Roots > Unclassified | place... | reverse complement strand
CTCGCCCCTGTCACTTCACTCAAGAAAGGTGCGGACCGGCGTGGCCGACCGTCTCATCGTCCGTGGCGCGCGCGAGCACAACCTGAAGAACGTCTCGCTCGACCTGCCACGCGACTCGCTCATCGTCTTCACGGGCCTGTCCGGGTCGGGCAAGTCCTCCCTGGCCTTCGACACGATCTTCGCCGAGGGCCAGCGGCGCTACGTGGAATCGCTCTCCTCGTACGCCCGTCAGTTCCTCGGCCAGATGGACAAGCCGGACGTCGACTTCATCGAGGGTCTGTCCCCGGCGGTCTCCATCGACCAGAAGTCGACCTCGCGCAACCCGCGCTCCACGGTCGGTACCATCACCGAGGTCTACGACTACCTGCGTCTGCTCTTCGCGCGCATCGGCAAGCCGCACTGTCCCGAGTGCGGCCGCCCGATCTCGCGCCAGTCGCCGCAGGCCATCGTCGACAGGGTCCTGGAGCTGCCCGAGGGCAGCCGCTTCCAGGTGCTGTCCCCGCTGGTGCGCGAGCGCAAGGGCGAGTTCGTCGACCTCTTCGCCGACCTGCAGACCAAGGGCTACAGCCGCGCGCGCGTGGACGGCGAGACCGTCCAGCTCTCCAGCCCGCCCACGCTGAAGAAGCAGGAGAAGCACACCATCGAGGTGGTCATCGACCGCCTCACGGTGAAGGACTCCGCCAAGCGCCGGCTCACCGACTCCGTGGAGACCGCGCTCGGCCTGTCCGGCGGCATGGTCGTGCTCGACTTCGTCGATCTCCCCGAGGACGACCCCGAGCGCGAGCGCATGTACTCGGAGCACCTGTACTGCTCCTACGACGACCTGTCCTTCGAGGAGCTGGAGCCCCGCTCCTTCTCCTTCAACTCGCCCTTCGGCGCCTGCCCCGAGTGCACCGGCATCGGCACGCGCATGGAGGTCGACCCGGAGCTGATCGTCCCGGACGAGGACAAGTCCCTCGACGAGGGCGCCATCCACCCCTGGTCGCACGGGCACACCAAGGACTACTTCGGCCGGCTGGTCGGCGCCCTCGCGGACGCCCTGGGCTTCCGGACCGACATCCCGTTCGCCGGTCTGCCGCAGCGCGCCAGGAAGGCCCTGCTCTACGGCCACAAGACGCAGATCGAGGTGCGGTACCGCAACAGGTACGGCCGCGAGCGCGTGTACACCACGCCCTTCGAGGGTGCCGTGCCGTTCGTCAAGCGTCGGCACAGCGAGTCCGAGAGCGACGCCAGCCGTGAGCGCTTCGAGGGCTACATGCGCGAGGTGCCCTGCCCGACCTGTCAGGGCACGCGACTGAAGCCGATCGTCCTCGCCGTCACGATCATGGGGAAGTCGATCGCCGAGGTCTCCGGCATGTCCATCAGCGACTGCGCGGACTTCCTGGGCGAGCTGAAGCTCAACGACCGCGACAAGAAGATCGCCGAGCGCGTGCTGAAGGAGGTCAACGAGCGACTGCGCTTCCTGGTCGACGTCGGCCTGGACTACCTCTCCCTCAACCGCGCGGCCGGCACACTCTCCGGCGGCGAGGCCCAGCGCATCCGCCTGGCCACCCAGATCGGCTCCGGCCTCGTCGGTGTCCTCTACGTCCTCGACGAGCCGTCGATCGGCCTGCACCAGCGGGACAACCACCGGCTGATCGAGACCCTGGTCCGGCTGCGGGACATGGGCAACACGCTCATCGTCGTCGAGCACGACGAGGACACCATCAAGGTCGCCGACTGGATCGTCGACATCGGCCCCGGCGCCGGTGAGCACGGCGGCAGGGTCGTGCACAGCGGCTCCCTGAAGGAGCTGCTCGACAACGCCGAGTCCATGACCGGGCAGTACCTGTCCGGCAAGAAGGCCATCCCGCTGCCCGACATCCGCCGCCCGCAGGACCCGTCCCGCCGGCTCACGGTGCACGGCGCCCGGGAGAACAACCTCCAGGACATCGACGTCTCCTTCCCGCTGGGCGTCTTCACGGCCGTCACGGGTGTGTCGGGATCCGGCAAGTCGACGCTGGTCAACGACATCCTGTACACGCACCTGGCCCGCGAGCTGAACGGCGCGAGGAACGTGCCGGGGCGGCACACACGCGTGGAGGGCGACGACCTCGTCGACAAGGTCGTGCACGTCGACCAGTCGCCCATCGGCCGCACCCCGCGGTCCAACCCGGCGACGTACACCGGCGTCTTCGACCACGTCCGCAGGCTGTTCGCCGAGACGACCGAGGCGAAGGTGCGGGGCTATCTGCCCGGCCGCTTCTCCTTCAACGTCAAGGGCGGCCGCTGCGAGAACTGCGCGGGCGACGGCACGATCAAGATCGAGATGAACTTCCTCCCGGACGTCTACGTCCCGTGTGAGGTCTGCCACGGTGCCCGGTACAACCGGGAGACCCTGGAGGTCCACTACAAGGGCAAGTCCATCGCCGACATCCTGAACATGCCGATCGAGGAGGCCACGGACTTCTTCGAGGCCGTCCCCGCGATCGCCCGCCACCTCAACACCCTCAAGGACGTCGGCCTCGGCTACGTCCGGCTCGGCCAGTCCGCGACCACGCTGTCCGGCGGCGAGGCACAGCGCGTGAAGCTCGCCAGCGAGCTCCAGCGCCGTTCCACCGGCCGTACGGTCTACGTCCTGGACGAGCCGACCACCGGGCTGCACTTCGAGGACATCAGCAAGCTGCTGACGGTCCTCTCCGGCCTGGTCGACAAGGGCAACACGGTCATCGTCATCGAGCACAACCTCGACGTCATCAAGACCGCCGACTGGGTCGTCGACATGGGCCCCGAAGGCGGCGCGGGCGGCGGTCTCGTCGTCGCCGAGGGCACCCCCGAGGAGATCGCCGGGGTCCCCGCCAGCCACACCGGCAAGTTCCTGCGCGAGATCCTGGGCGCCGACCGGATCAGCGACGGCACCTCGGTGAAGGCCCCGCGCAAGACGGCCGCCAAGAAGGCGGTGGCGGCCAAGTCGGCGGCCAAGTCGACGGCGACGAGGACGGCGACGGCGAAGACCGCCAACAACACGGCCACGAAGAAGGCGACTCCGGCGAAGAAGACGACAACCCGGGCCCGCAAGGCCTGAGCTGTCGACGAGCCTGGAGACCACGGAAAGCACGGCAGACACAGCAAACACGGCGGCCCGCAGGAACTCCCTGCGGGCCGCCGCCCGTTGCACAACCAGCCACGATCAACCGCCGAGCCTGCCCTCCCGCAGTCCGACGAACAGCACCTCGACGAACAACCGCCCCTACAGCGCACCCAGTTCAGCCGCGTACGGCGGTTCCGCTCCCGCTCGTGAGCAGGTGATCGCCGCCGCCCGGGCCGCGAGGCGGAGCAGGTCGGTCCAGCCGTCGCGGCCCAGGCCGGCCAGGGCCGCCGGGGACAGGGCGTCCCGGACCGACAGACCGTGCAGCAGCGCCGCGTTCACGGTGTCGCCGGCGCCGATCGTGTCCACGACGTCGACCTCCTCGCCCGGCACGGAGTGCTCCGCGCCCTCACGGGTGAAGACGGTCAGCCCGTCGCCGCCCCGGGTGACCACGACGGCGGCAGGACCGGCGGCCAGCCACTCGTGCGGAGTCCCGCCGAGCCACTTCGCGTCCTCCTCCGACAGCTTGAGCAGCGACACCGACGGCAGCCAGCTCTTGAACCGGGCCCGATAGGCGTCCGCGTCGGGGATCAGTACCGCTCTGATGTTCGGGTCGAGCGCGGTGAACACCCCCTGCGCGGCGGCGCTCCGCAGCAGCTCCTCGTACGCGGTCGCGCCCGGCTCCAGGACCAGAGAACAGGTGCCGAAGGACACCGCCCGGGCCGCGTCGGGGAGTTGGGCGGGTGCCGTGAACAGCCGGTCGGCGGTGCCCTCGACATAGAAGGAGTAGGCGGCCGAGCCGTCCGCACCGATCGAGGCGACCGCGAGGGTCGTCGGCTCGCTGCCGCGCTGTACGGACGACACATCGACGCCCGCCCCGCGCAGCCCGTCGAGCAGCGCCTCGCCGAAGGCGTCGGACGAGACCCGGGAACAGAACGCGGTGGGGGAGCCGAGGCGGCCGAGGGCCACCGCCGTGTTGTAGGGCCCGCCACCGAGCGCCGGCCGCAGATCCGCGAGGGCGCCCGCCGTACGCGGTACCAGGTCGATCAGTGCCTCACCGGCGACGACGATCACGAAACGGGTCCTCTCTCGGACTTGGGGGAGTTCTCGGGGTGTGGTCGCGGGCCCCGTCGCCCGGCGCAGCCGCACGACTCGCGGTGGACGAACGCGCACGGCAGTCGCACGGTCCGGGTCGGGCGGTCCGGGTCGGCCAGCCGGTCCAGGAGCAGGCGTACGGCCTGGGCGCCGATGTCCTTGGCGGGCTGTGCCATCGCGGTGAGCCCGGGGGAGAGGAGATCGGCCCAGGCGAAGTCGTCGAAGCAGCACAGCGCCAGGTCGTCCGGCACGGTGAGGCCCCGCTCGCGCAGGGCGCGCAGGGCGCCGATGGTCATCGCGTTGTTGGCGGTGACGAGGGCGGTCGGGGGCGCCGCGAGGGCGAGCAGGGCGGCGGTGGCCCGCTCGGCCCCCTCCGACTCGGAGTCGCCATGGACCACCAGGCGCTCGTCGTGGGCGAGCCCGGCGAACGCGAGGCCGATGCGGTAGCCCGCGATCCGTTCCGTCGTCGTGCTGAGGCCGGGGCGGCCCGCGACCAGGCCGACGCGTTCGTGCCCGAGCGCGGTGAGGTGGGCGACCAGCCGGGCCATGGGTTCGGTGTTCTCGGCGCACACCTGGTCGAAGCGCGGCCTGCTGTCCGGGGGCGTGCTGTCCGAGGGGGTGTCGAGCAGCCGGTCCAGGAGCACCGTCGGTACGTCGTGCCGGGTCAGATAGGCGACCAGGGCGCCGGGATCCGCCGAAGGAGCGACGATCATGCCGTCCACGCGGCGCTCGTGCAGCAGCTGGACGACCTTGCGCTCGTGTTCGGGGTCGTCGTGCGGATCCGCGATGAGAAGGCTGTAGCCGTGTTCCAGGGCGCCGGCCTCGACGCCCTGGACGATCTCCGTGAAGTACGGGTTGCTGATCGCCGACACCGCGAGTCCGATGGACCGCGTCCGCGCGGTGACCAGGGAACGGGCCAGCGTGTTCGGGGTGTAGTCCAGCACCTCGATGGCGTCGAGGACGGCCTGACGGGTCGCGGGGCGCACCACACGGGTGTCGTTCAGTACATGGGAGACGGTCGCCACGGACACGCCCGCGTGCCGTGCGACATCGGCCATCGTCGCCATGGGGCCGCGCCCTCCCGTCCCGATCCGGCGTCAACAGCGGCAACGTACCGCATCCACCGCAGGACGTAAACGCTTACGCGAGCGTTTACGTAACCGCTTACGTCCGCTCCGCCGGTCACTCCCAGTCCCAGCCGATGCCCAGGATCCCCGGTCGCAGCCGCGGCTCGACGAGATGTACCGAGCGGTGGCGGGCGCTCACCGGGAGGTCCTGGCGGCCACTGCGGGGCGCCGCGGCCGAGTGCTGGGCGAACCGGTGGCAGCGCACCGGCAGGGACCCGTCGTCGAAGCGGACCTGGAGCGCGTACTGGCCGCCCGCGACGCCGAAGCCGCGGACGTACTCACGGGACACGCCCGCGGTGCCGTCCTCGACGGCGTAACGGAAGAGGAACGTATCTCCGGCGCGCAACCGGGTGTCGAAGAGGAGTTCGGCGACGAGCACCCCGGTGTCGTGGTGCCGGCGTACCCGTCCCGTACGGCAGTTCTCCAGGGCGTGGACCGACATCCGGTCCGGCGCGCACCCGGGGTCCCCGTGGTGGACGGCGACGAACCGGTCGGTGCCGTCCCGGTGGGCGCGCACGATGTGGTGGGCCTCGCGGACGAGGAGTTCGCGGTGCGCGCCGATCCGTATCCGTTCGTGCAGGCCAAGGGTGTGCAGACCGCCGTCGGGCGGTGCCTCCAGCTCCGTCAGCAGCTGCTCCAGGACCCCGGACGCCTCCACCAGGGAGCGGTACGAGCGCGCGGCCGGTCGCTGTGTGCCGGCGCGTTCGTCGTCCCGGGAGAGCAGCCGGATCAGCGATTCCTCCGGCAGCTGCAGGATCTCCTCCAGGGCCCGCACGGCCCGCAGCGACTCGGGGCGCTGCGGGCGCCGGGCGCCCTGCTGCCAGTAACTCAGGCTGGTGACGCCGACCTTGACCCCGTACCGCCACAGATGGTGCTGGACGCGTTGCAGCGGCAGACCGCGGGCGGTGATCGCCGCCCGCAGGGCCACATGGAAGGGGCCGTTTCGCAGGGCCGTGTCCAGTTCCGCGGTGGCGTCCTCCGCGATGGCGTCGTCCGCGTGCGGTGTGCTCTGGCGCATGCAGGGGGCCCTTCTGTGAATGGTCGCGGCGGCTGGTCGGACCGCGCGCGTGGCTCGAACCGGGGCGGTACGGCGGGCGTACACGGCGTCCTCGCCCCCGTGTGTCCCTCACGTGCGTACGCGGCCGTTCGCGGCCCCGAGTTCCCCCGCATTGAAGCGTGTTGACCAAGGCGCGACAACACCTGAGGCGCAACATGCGCAACTGCCGGGGCTCTCCCTTCGCTGTTCACCCCTCCGTGGGGACCGGGGCGTCCGTCCACAGGACCGCCGCGCTGTCACACCCCGCCAGTAGGGTGTGAGACATGGCCGACCCCTCCAGCTACCGCCCCAAGCCGGGACAGATCCCGGACTCTCCCGGGGTGTACAAATTCCGCGACGAGCACCGCCGGGTGATCTACGTCGGGAAGGCGAAGAGCCTGCGCCAGCGCCTGGCCAACTACTTCCAGGACCTGGCCGGGCTCCACCCGCGCACCCGCACGATGGTCACCACGGCCGCCTCCGTGGAGTGGACGGTGGTGTCCACGGAGGTCGAGGCGCTCCAGCTGGAGTACTCCTGGATCAAGGAGTTCGACCCCCGTTTCAACGTCAAGTACCGCGATGACAAGAGCTACCCGTATCTCGCGGTGACGATGAACGAGGAGTACCCGCGCGTGCAGGTGATGCGCGGTCACAAGCGCAAGGGCGTCCGCTACTTCGGGCCGTACGGGCACGCGTGGGCGATCCGCGACACCGTGGACCTGCTCCTGCGCGTCTTCCCGGTGCGCACGTGCTCGGCCGGCGTCTTCAAGAACGCCGCCCGCACCGGCCGCCCCTGCCTCCTCGGCTACATCGGCAAGTGCTCGGCGCCCTGCGTCGGGCGGGTCTCGGCCGAGGAACACCGCGAACTGGCCGACGAGTTCTGCGACTTCATGGCCGGGCGCACCGGGACGTACATCCGCCGCCAGGAGAAGCAGATGACCGAGGCGGCCGAGGAGATGGAGTACGAACGGGCGGCCCGGCTGCGGGACGACATCGAGGCCCTCAGGAAGGCCATGGAGAAGAGCGCGGTCGTGCTCGCCGACGCGACCGACGCCGACCTGATCGCGGTCGCCGAGGACGAGCTGGAAGCGGCCGTGCAGATCTTCCACGTACGCGGTGGGCGGGTGCGCGGCCAGCGCGGGTGGGTGACCGACAAGGTCGAGGAGATCACCACCGGCGCCCTGGTCGAGCACGCCCTCCAACAGCTCTATGGGGAGGAGAAGGGCGACTCCGTGCCCAAGGAGGTCCTTGTCCCCGCACTGCCCGACCCCGTGGAGCCCGTCCAGGAGTGGCTGGCGGAGCGGCGCGGGTCCGGTGTCTCGCTGCGCATCCCGCAGCGCGGCGACAAGAAGGCCCTCATGGAGACCGTGCAGCGCAACGCGCAGCAGACGCTCGTGCTGCACAAGACCAAGCGGGCCTCCGACCTGACCACGCGCTCGCGCGCGCTGGAGGAGATCGCCGAGGCCCTCGACCTGGACAGCGCCCCGCTGCGCATCGAGTGCTACGACATCTCCCACCTCCAGGGCGACGACGTGGTGGCCTCCATGGTCGTCTTCGAGGACGGCCTGCAGCGCAAGAGCGAGTACCGCCGCTTCCAGATCAAGGGCTTCGAAGGACAGGACGACGTCCGGTCCATGCACGAGGTGATCACGCGCCGCTTCAAGCGCTACATCGCCGAGAAGGGGAAGACCGGGGAGTGGGCGGACGGCCAGGAAACCGGCCAGGAAACCGCCCCGGAGCCCGGCCAGGAGCTGAAGGACGACGACGGGCGGCCCAAGCGGTTCGCCTATCCGCCGCAGCTCGTCGTCGTCGACGGCGGGCAGCCGCAGGTCGCTGCCGCCCAGCGGGCGCTGGACGAGCTGGGCATCGACGACATCGCCGTCTGCGGCCTCGCCAAGCGCCTGGAGGAGGTCTGGGTGCCCGGCGACGACGACCCGGTGATCCTGCCCCGCACCAGCGAGGGCCTGTATCTGCTCCAGCGCGTGCGTGACGAGGCCCACCGCTTCGCGATCACCTACCAGCGCGTCAAACGGGCCAAACGCTTCCGGGCGAGCCCCCTGGACGACGTGCCCGGACTCGGTGAAACCCGGAAACAGGCGCTGATCAAGCATTTCGGCTCGGTGAAGAAGCTGCGGTCCGCCACAATCGACCAGATCCGCGAGGTTCCCGGTATAGGCCTCAAGACGGCCGAGACGATCGCCGTGGCCCTCGCCCGGGCGGCCCCGGCCGCACCCGCCGTCAACACGGCGACCGGAGAGATCATGGAAGACGCAGCAGACGCAGCAGACGCAGAAGGCACAGCAGACACGCAGGACGGGGAACCCGGGACGCGGGCGGGTTCCCCTGGGGAGCCCGTGACCGCGGGCGCCCCGGACGAGCGACGGGGGCAGGAGAAATGACCGAGCACGAGACACCGAAGGCCGAGCCCACAGCAGAGGGCCAGGCAGGTCACAAGGAAGCGGGCGATGATCGCTCGCGGCACGCCGAGGGCCCCGCACCGGGCGGCCCGACGGGCCAGGAACCACCGGGCCAGGAAGACGGAGATCAAGTGGGTACGGGCATCGAGACAGCCGGGGTTCCCGAAGCGGCCATCCCCGAGCTGGTGATCATCTCCGGTATGTCCGGAGCCGGCCGTTCGACGGCCGCCAAGTGTCTGGAGGACCTCGGCTGGTTCGTCGTCGACAACCTGCCACCGGCGCTGATCCCCACCATGGTGGAGCTGGGCGCCCGCTCCCAGGGCAACGTCGCCAGGATCGCGGTCGTCGTCGACGTACGCGGCAGGCGCTTCTTCGACAACCTCCGTGAGTCGCTCGCCGACCTGGCGATCAAGGGCGTCACCCGGCGGATCGTCTTCCTGGAGTCCTCGGACGACGCCCTGGTGCGCCGTTTCGAGTCGGTGCGCCGGCCGCACCCCCTCCAGGGGGACGGCCGTATCGTCGACGGCATCGACGCCGAGCGCGAACTGCTGCGCGAGCTGCGCGGCGACGCCGACCTGGTGATCGACACCTCCAGCCTCAACGTGCACGAACTGCGCGCCAAGATGGACGCCCAGTTCGCCGGCGAGGAGGAGCCCGAGCTGCGGGCCACCGTCATGTCCTTCGGCTTCAAGTACGGCCTCCCGGTCGACGCCGACCTGGTGGTGGACATGCGGTTCCTGCCCAACCCGCACTGGGTCCCGGAGCTGCGCCCGTACACCGGCCTCAACGAGGAGGTGTCGGCGTACGTCTTCAACCAGCCCGGCGCCAAGGAGTTCCTCGACCGGTACGCCGAACTGCTCCAGCTCATCGCCGCCGGATACCGTCGCGAGGGCAAGCGCTATGTGACCATCGCGGTCGGCTGCACCGGCGGCAAGCACCGCTCGGTCGCCACCTCCGAGAAGCTCGCCGCACGCCTTGCCTCGCAGGGCGTGGAGACCGTGATCGTGCACCGGGACATGGGACGGGAATGACGGGACGTACACCGCGGCTGAGCAGGCTGCGCCGGGTGACCCCCGAGGGCCGTGCCGGCCGGCCTGTCGAGGCCCGAGGCGCCAGGCCGCGCCGCCGGGGTGCCCAGCCCAAGGTGGTCGCCCTGGGCGGCGGCATGGGCCTGTCCGCCTCGCTCGCCGCACTGCGCCGGATCACCGGCGACCTGACCGCCGTCGTCACCGTGGCCGACGACGGCGGCTCCAGCGGGCGCCTGCGCGACGAGCTGGGCGTGCTGCCGCCCGGTGACCTGCGCAAGGCCCTGGCCGCGCTGTGCGGCGACGACGAGTGGGGCCAGACCTGGGCCCGCGTCATCCAGCACCGCTTCCAGTCCAAGGGTGACCTGCACGACCACGCGGTCGGCAACCTGCTGATCGTCGCCCTGTGGGAACAGATCGGCGACCACGTCCAGGCCCTCGACCTGGTCGGCAGGCTCCTGGGCGCGCACGGCCGCGTCCTGCCGATGTCCGCCGTACCGCTGGAGCTTCAGGCCCTGGTCAAGGGGCACGACCCGGAGCGGCCGGAGGACGTCGACACCGTACGGGGGCAGGCGACCGTCGCGCTGACGCCCGGCGAGGTGCAGAGCGTGCACCTCGTGCCGCACGACCCGCCCGCGGTCCCGGAAGCGGTCGCCGCAGTCCTGGACGCCGACTGGGTGGTCCTCGGTCCCGGCTCCTGGTTCTCGTCCGTGATCCCCCATCTGTTGGTGCCGGAGCTGCTCGAAGCGCTCACCGAGACGAAGGCCCGCCGGGTACTCTCGCTGAACCTCGCGCCGCAGCCCGGAGAAACCGAAGGGTTCTCCCCGCAGCGTCATTTGGAGGTTTTGGGACGACACGCCCCTAAACTCGCCCTGGACGTGGTGCTGGCCGACGAGGCCGCCGTGCCCGACCGCGATTTGCTGACCGATGCCGCCAAGGGGTTCGGCGCCGCGGTCGAGCTGGCGCCGGTGGCCCGGACCGACGGATCTCCTCGGCACGATACGGAGCTGTTGGCCGCCGCGTACGACCGTATTTTTCGGATGCATGGAAGGATCGGCCCATGGCGATGACGGCAGCGGTGAAGGACGAGATTTCCCGGCTCCCCGTCACCCGTACCTGCTGCAGGAAGGCGGAGGTCTCCGCCATTCTGCGGTTCGCCGGCGGCCTTCACCTGGTCAGCGGGCGCATCGTGATCGAGGCGGAGCTGGACACCGCGATGGCGGCACGCCGTCTCAAGCGGGACATCCTGGAGATTTTCGGCCACAGTTCCGAACTGATCGTGATGGCACCCGGCGGACTGCGCCGCGGCTCCCGTTACGTGGTCCGGGTGGTCGCGGGCGGCGACCAGCTGGCCCGCCAGACAGGGCTCGTGGACGGCCGCGGGCGCCCGATCAGAGGTCTGCCCCCGCAAGTGGTCTCCGGGGCCACCTGTGACGCGGAGGCGGCCTGGAGAGGGGCCTTCCTGGCCCACGGCTCGCTCACCGAGCCGGGACGCTCCTCGTCCCTGGAGGTGACCTGCCCCGGCCCCGAGGCCGCGCTCGCCCTCGTCGGCGCCGCCCGGCGCCTCTCGATCGCCGCCAAGGCCCGCGAGGTCCGGGGCGTCGACCGGGTCGTCGTCCGGGACGGGGACGCGATCGGCGCCCTCCTCACCCGGCTCGGCGCGCACGAGTCCGTGCTGGCCTGGGAGGAGCGGCGGATGCGCCGCGAGGTCCGCGCCACGGCGAACCGTCTCGCCAACTTCGACGACGCCAACCTGCGCCGCT
>Ga0307513_10010601_pt1 | contig 11530 bp, 12 predicted proteins | sample 15_EM_MG_FD_202174 | JGI IMG/M metagenome (GOLD analysis project Ga0307513, IMG submission 202174) | Populus trichocarpa ectomycorrhiza microbial communities from riparian zone in the Pacific Northwest, United States - 15_EM | ecosystem: Host-associated > Plants > Roots > Unclassified | place... | reverse complement strand
GGTCACGCCCCGCCGAGGGGCGGAGGGTGTGACCGGGACGGAAGTGTCTGCGCGGGGGTGGGGAAGCAGAGGTCGCGTCAGAGATCGAACTCGTGCGGCGGCAGGTCGAGGGCGAAGCAGGCCTCCCGTACGACCGCCTGCTCGGTCTTGTCGAAGTCGCCGTCCGCGCCGCCGATGACGATGCCGATCTGGATCACGGCACGGGCCTCGGCCGGCTTCTTCTTGGCCTTGGCGACCTCCTGGAGCACGGTCACCTTGCCGAAGGCGAAGTCGGCCGTCAGCTTGGCGATGTTCTCGTCGAAGCGGCGGCGCAGATCGTCGGCGGGGAAGTTCTGGAGGACGTCGTTCGTGGCGATGAGCTGAGCCACGCGCTGCCGTTCCGCCGGGTCGATCGTGCCGTCGGCCGCGGCGACCAGGGCGCACATCGCCATGCTCGCGTCCCGGAACGCGCCGCTCTTCAAGTCGTTCTTCTTCGCCTCCAGTTGGGTCTGCATCGTCGATGCGGACTCCTTGATGCGGTCCCACAGGGCCATGAGAACTCCTCGTTGCTTCCACGTCTGTTCTACGTCTGTTTCTACTTCCGTGTAGAAGCTATCAGTCGTCCTTTTCCCCGCTTCAGGTAGCGCCTCCCGCACCCCGATGGTGGGGCCAGCTACACCCCCGGTTCGGGAGTACACGTCATCGTTTCCGAGAGCGCGCGACGGCATCGTTGAACCCAGTTGATCCCCGTGATCCACAGAGGTCCACAGCCAGCCCGCCGGAAGGAAACCGCCGTGAAGTCGCAGCTCTCGTCGAAGCCCAGGACGACCGGCGCGACGCTGCGTACGGGCGCCGCCGCCGCTCCCGGACCGCTCGCCTCCTTCGCCCGGTTCGTCCTGTGCGGCGGTGGCGTCGGCCTCCTCTCCAGCGGCGCCGTCGCACTCCTCGCGGCGACGATGCCCTGGGTGCTGGCGAACGCGCTGATCACGGTCGCCTCGACGATCCTGTGCACCGAACTCCACGCCCGCTTCACCTTCGGGTCCGGCAAGAGCGCCGGATGGCGCCAGCACTGGCAGTCGGCGGGCTCGGCCACCGCCGCCTACGTCGTCACCTGCGTCGCGATGTTCGTCCTGCACCTGGTCCAGTCGTCGCCCGGCATGCTGACCGAGCAGATCGTCTACCTCAGCGCCTCCGGCCTCGCCGGCATAGGCCGCTTCCTGGTCCTCCGGTTGTTCGTCTTCGCCGCCGGCCGGAGCAAGAGCACGGCCGCGGTGGTCCCGGTGACCCTGGTGACGCCGGCGGCTTCGGTGACCCCGGCGATCCCGGTGGCTCCGGTCGCTCCGGTGATCCCGGTGCCCTCGACCGTCCGCCGCACCATCCTCCGGGCCCCGGCCATGAGGGGCATCGGCGGCCTGAGGACGAGTACGCGACTTGCGCCCGTCTCCTGACGAGGGCACGGACCGCCGACGGCACCGGGAAGGGCCTCACACCGTCACACCAGCGTCGACGTCGAGTCGGCGCTGTCGTCGTCGGTGTCCGTACCGCCCGCTCCCGCCGCCCGCGTCGGCGGATGCTCCTTGGCCAGCTTCTCGCCCTCCACGTCGACATGCGGCAGCAGCCGGTCCAGCCACCCCGGAAGCCAGCTGACCCGGTCGCCGACCAGGGCCAGAACGGCCGGTACGAAGGCCAGCCGGACGATGAACGCGTCGAACAGCACGGCGATGGCCAGGCCGAAGCCGATCATCTTGATCATCGACTCACCGGCGGTGATGAAGCCGGAGAACACCGCGATCATGATGAGCGCGGCGGCCACGACCACCCGCGCGCTGTACCGGAAGCCGGTGGAGATCGAGGCGCCGGAACTGTCCCCGTGGACGTACGCCTCCCGGATGCGTGAGACCAGGAAGACCTCGTAGTCCATGGCGAGGCCGAAGACGATCCCGACCAGGAAGATCGGCATCAGGCTCATGATCGGGCCCGTGGTCTCCACACCCAGCAGCGAGGCGCCCCAGCCCCACTGGAAGACCGCGACGACACACCCCAGCGCGGCCAGCACCGACAGCAGGAAGCCCACCGCGGCCTTCACCGGGATGACGATCGACCGGAACACCAGCAGCAGAAGCACGATCGCCAGACCCACCACGACGATCAGATACGGGATCAGTGAACCCTGCACCTTCTGGGCCACGTCGATGTTCAGCGCCGTCGTCCCGGTGACGTCGAAGGTCGCTCCCGACGCCGCCGACTCGATCGAGGACCGTTCGTCGCGGATGGTGTGGACGAGGTCCACGGTCTTCTCACTGGTGGGCGCGTTCGCCGGCACCGCGGAGAACATCGCCGTGTCGCCCGCCGCGTTGAACCGCGGGGCAGCCACCGACACGACCCCGTCGGTCGCCCCGATCCGCTGCTCGATCGTCGCCACCGCGGCCTTCGGATCAGCGGCGTCCCGCGCGTCGACCACGATGGTCAGCGGCCCGTTGAAGCCCGGCCCGAACCCCTCGGCGAGGTCGTCGTAGGCGCGCCGCTCGGTGGTCGCCGTGGACTTCGCCTCGTCCCCGGTCTGCCCGAGCTGCAACCCCAGCACCGGCACCGCCAGCACGACCAGCCCCGCCACCGTCGCCAGCAGCACGGGTACCGGATGCCGCAGCACGAAATTGGCCCACCGGCTGCCCATGTTGCCCACAACGCCCTGGATACGCCGCCCGGTCTTCTTGTACGGCCGTGACAGCACCGCACGCGGCCAGAAACCCAGCAGCGCGGGTACCAGCGTCAGGGAGATCAGCACCGCGACGACGACCGCGCCCGCCGCCGCCAGACCCATCTTGGTCAGCATCGGGATACCGACCACCGAGAGCCCGGCCAGCGCGATGACGACGGTCAGCCCGGCGAAGACGACCGCCGAACCCGCGGTGCCCACCGCCAGACCGGCCGCCTCCTCCGTCGTATGCCCGTTGGCACGCTCCTCGCGGTACCGGAAGACGACGAACACCGCGTAGTCGATGCCACAGGCCAGGCCGAGCATCGTCGCCAGTGTGCCGGTCGTCGACGACAGCCCGAACGTGCTGGCCAGAGTCGTGATCGAGGCCATGGAGACACCGACACCGACAACCGCCGTCAGCAGCGGCAGCCCGGCCGCCGCCAGCGACGCGAAGGTCACTATCAGCACCACGGCGGCGATGGCGATACCGATGATCTCGCCCACCCTGCCCGCCGACGCCTGGGTCGCCAGCGCCGTACCGCCGACCTCGACGGTCAGACCGGTGTCCCTGGCCTGCTCCACGGCGGCCTTCAGCGTGTCCTTGCTGGCGTCGCTGAGTTCGTCCGGCTGCACCGTGTAGGTGACCGTCGCGAATGCCGTCGTCCCGCTCTGGCTCACCGCGTTGGCGGCCTGGAAGGGGTTCACCACACCGGCGACCTGCGGTCCGCCCGACACCTCGTCCACCAGCCGGTCGATCGCCGCCCGCTCGTCGGACGCGGTGACCTTCTGCCCGTCCGGCGCGACGAACACCACCCGGGCGACCGCGCCGTTGGCCTGCGCACCCGGGAAACGCTCTTCCATCAGATCGAACGCCCGCTGGGACTCGACCCCGGGAGTGGAGAACTCGGTCTCAGGAGCCCCGGGCGCTTTGGCGGCGCCGAAACCGACGGCGGCCAGGACGGCCACCCACAGCAGGACGACGTACCAGCGCCGCCGGAAGGCCAGACGGCCCAGTCGAAACAGAAAGGTAGCCATGGACGGAGATCTCCGCTCTGCCCTCGGAAGCCCCAAGCTCTCCGAGTATGGAGCGGCCGTGCGTCGTTCGCCCGTCGAGAAGATCTAGACCGGAGACCGCCTCCGACGATGTTTCACGTGAAACAACGAAGGGCGATGTTTCACGTGAAACATCGCTGTGGGGCGGGAGACCCTCAGGTCTCCCGCCCCACAGCGACACCACACACGAACCGTCCGTCGAGCAGTCGTCAGCGACGGTCCTCGTCGCTCTCCGCCGCCTCAGACTCGGCCTCCTTCGCCTCGACCTCGGGGTCAAGATGCGACGGAGTGGTGCCGTCCACGGACGTCAGACGGCCCGTCTCCGGGACCTCGGTCGCGGCGGGCGGCTCGACCAGCCAGTCGGGGTTGGCCTGCTTGTCCCACCACTTCCACGCGGCGAAGGCGCCGCCCGCCAGGATGCCCAGCACGACCAGCCCCTTGGCGAGCCGGCCCGCCCGGGCCCGCCGCTCGTGCTTGCGGGCCAGCTTCCGGATCTCCTGCGGAGTGACCTGCCCACGCAGCGCGGCCAGCGCCGCGGCACCGCGTGCGGCGGCCTCCTCTCGTACGGGACCGGCTGCCGCGACCGCACGCTCCACGCGCGGCGCGGTGTAGTCGGCGGCCTGCCGGGCGGCCTTGGCGGTACGGACAGCGGCTTCGTGGGCGGCATGGTCGACCTTCGGCGGCACATGCGTACGGGCCTGCTCCAGTCGCGGCGCGAGATGCGCGCCGTACTGGACGCGAGCCTGCTCCGCGGCCTGGGACACCCTGGGCGCAAGCCGTACGCGTGTCTCGTGGGCGTACTGGGTGGCCCTGTCCTTGGCCGTGTCGGCGTAGGGCGCCACCACGTCCGCGGCGTGCAGGACGCTGTCCTTCGCCGAGCTGGTTGCGGCGCGCACGCTTTCGATGCGGGTCACGGGATCCTCCTCGTCGGTGGCGTACGGTTATTCGACTCTCCACCCTTTTACGGATCATGCCTGCCAATACACCGTGAGGCATGCGAGGGCGGGCATCCGGGTCATGGACGGCCGATCCCATGGGACTGGTGGCACCGAACCGATCGCATGTGGCAGCGGATGACGATCACATGCAATAGCGATGAATACCGGGCAACAGGAGCTTGTCGTCGACAATGCCACGGATCGCCGCGCCGTGCCCCCGTCCCGTGCCTACTCGACCGGTTTTCTGCGCAGCGCCGGAAGCGCAAGCGAAATCGCCGGATTTTCGCCCGGAGGAGGGCGCCGGGCGACGCACGGCGTGGACCGTGCAAGGATCGGGGAGTCACAAGAGGACAACGGAAGGCAGATCGTGGCCGAGCAGCTTTACGCCACCCTGAAGACCAATCACGGCGACATCGAAGTCCGGCTCCTGCCGAACCACGCGCCCAAGACGGTCCGGAACTTCGTCGAGCTCGCCACCGGCGGGCGTGAGTGGACCAACCCGGAGACCGGTGTGAAGTCCACGGACAAGCTCTACGACGGCACGGTCTTCCACCGGGTGATCAGCGGATTCATGATCCAGGGCGGTGACCCCCTCGGCAACGGCACCGGCGGTCCCGGCTACCAGTTCGAGGACGAGTTCCACCCGGACCTCCGCTTCGACAAGCCGTACCTCCTGGCCATGGCCAACGCCGGCCCGGGCACCAACGGCTCGCAGTTCTTCATCACCGTCTCCCCGACGGCGTGGCTGACTCGCAAGCACACCATCTTCGGTGAGGTCACCGACGCGGCCAGCCAGAAGATCGTGGACGCCATCGCGACCGCGGCGACCAACCCGCGCACCGACCGCCCGGTCAACGACGTCGTCATCGAGTCGGTGGTCGTCGAGACCCGCTAAGGCTCACCCCCGGGACCCCCTCCCACCAGCTCTTCCCGGAGGGGACCGACAGGGAACCAAACGCCCCGCTCATCCGTAAGGATGGGCGGGGCGGTGCATTGCATACGACGCCTGACCGAACGACGACGGACTGACGGACTTAGGGGATCCCATGGACCAGGCGCCAGGCAGCCCGCAGGGCCCGCAGGACGCCCAGAGCCTGCCCACCTGCTACCGCCACCCGGACCGCGAGACAGGCATCCGCTGCACCCGCTGCGAACGCCCGATCTGCCCCGAGTGCATGGTCAGCGCCTCCGTAGGCTTCCAGTGCCCGGAATGTGTGCGCAACGGCTCCGGCACGGGACACGCGCCGAACGCCTCCCGCCCCCGCACCCTCGCCGGCGGCACCGTCACGGCCGACCCCAGGCTCCTCACCAAGATCCTGATCGGCATCAACCTCGCCGTCTACCTGCTCCAGATGACGCTCGGCGACGAGTTCACGGACCGCTTCCAGCTCCTCGGCAGCGCCTACGTCCCGAGCCTCGGCTCGATGGAGGGCGTCGCGGAGGGGCAGTGGTACCGGCTGCTGACGTCGATGTTCCTGCACGGCAGCGTCATGCACATCCTCTTCAACATGCTCAGCCTGTGGTGGATCGGCGGCCCCCTGGAAGTCGCCCTCGGCCGCGCCCGCTACCTCTCGCTGTACCTGGTCTCCGGGCTCGCGGGCAGCGCGCTGACGTATCTGATCGAGAACCCGCTCCAGCCGTCGCTCGGCGCCTCCGGTGCCATCTTCGGCCTCTTCGGCGCGACCGCCGTCCTGATGCGCCGCCTCAACTACGACATGCGGCCGATCCTCGCCCTGCTGGTGATCAACCTGATCTTCACCTTCGGGTGGAGCAACATCGCCTGGCAGGCCCACATCGGCGGCCTCGTCGCCGGTGTCGTCATCGGCTACGCCATGGTCCACGCCCCGCGCGAGCGCCGGTCCCTGGTGCAGTACGGCGTCTGCGCGGTGGTCCTGGTCGCGGTGGTCGCCATGACACTGATCCGCACAGGCCAGCTCCTCTAGCGGCCCGTTCAGCCCGTCCGACCGGTCACTCCTGTCACTGAGTGCCTGTTGTCCACAGTCCGTGGCGCTACCTGTGCACAGTGTGCGGGAACAGCTGTGCCCCCTGTCACCGACCGGAGTTTTCCCAGGTCAGGCAGGGGGCGAACAAGCTTGCGGTTACCGGTGTGTCAGTCGTACCGGCGTCAACACTCGATGAGTTATCCACAGATCGTCGTCTTTTCCCCAGGCGGGGTGTGGAAATTCAACCCTGGCTGTGGATAACTCAGCGGAAAGCCCTGGGTAGAGCCCTGAGGGCCCGCCCTGAAGGCCCTACTTCCACTGCGTGGAGACACCGAAGCCCGCGGCGATGAAGCCGAAGCCCACCACGATGTTCCAGTTGTCCAGTGAGTCGATCGGCAGCGTGCCGTCGGTCACATAGAAGAGGACGATCCAGGCCAGGCCGATGAGGAACATCGCCAGCATGACCGGTGCGACCCAGCCGCGGCTGTTCAGTTTGATAGCCGTCGCCTGCTTGGCGGGCGGCGGCGTGTAGTCGGCCTTCTTGCGGATACGTGACTTCGGCACGAGGGTCTCTCCTGTCGATGCGCTGCGTGGCCGCGCAGGGAACTGGGTCGGGCTCCGGGGCAGCGTACAAGGGGACACTTAGTGCTCCCCCGGGCGTCCGTTAGCGTAGTGCTTCCGCGGCGCCGAAGGAGATAAGGGTACGTTGAGCAATTCTGCCGACTTCCCCGGGACGGATTCCAGTCCTGCCCGTAACCGCCGTTTCCGCCCGGTCCGGGTGCTCACCGTGGGGGTCTTCGCCCTCGCGGGGCTGATTTTCTTCACGAGCTTCGACACGGCCAAGGGCACGAACATCCGCACGGACGCCTCCCTGCTGAGGCTCTCGGACCTCATCCAGGAGCGCAGCCACAAGAACGGCCGGCTCGACGAGTCCAACGCGGCTCTGCGCGGCGACGTCGAGGCGCTCGCCGAACGCGACGACGGCAGCACCGAGGCCGAGGACGCCAGGCTGGCGGCGCTGGAGAAGTCCGCGGGCACCCAGAAGCTCAAGGGCGAGGCCCTCACGGTCACCCTCAACGACGCTCCGCCGAACGCCACCGCGAAGCTCCCCGGCTACCCCGAGCCGCAGCCCGACTACCTGGTCATCCACCAGCAGGACCTCCAGGCCGTGGTGAACGCCCTCTGGCAGGGCGGGGCCAAGGGCATCAAGGTCATGGACCAGCGGCTCATCTCCACCAGCGCCGTCCGCTGTGTGGGCAACACGCTGATCCTTCAGGGACGCGTCTACTCACCCCCGTACAAGATCACGGCGGTCGGTGACCCGGAGAAGCTGAGGAACGCGCTCTCGGCGTCCAAGGCGATCCAGAACTACATGGTGTACGTCAACGTCTACGGGCTCGGCTGGCAGGTCGACGAGGACGGGACGGTGACTCTGCCCGGCTACTCGGGCACAGTGGATCTGCAGTACGCGAAGCCTGTGAAGTAGCTGGCGTAGCTCACCACTGGGGGGCCTGTGTCGGGGCGCGTGATCATCAGGACGGTCAGTGAACTGTGCGTCACGGTGGGCACGGTGATCGTGCTCTTCGTCGTGTACGTGCTGTTCTGGACCGGCGTGAAGGCCGACGGCGTCATGGACGAGCAGATCGACCGGTTACAGGACCAGTGGTCGAAGGGCACGGTGACACAGGCGCCGGAGCCGGAGCCGTCGGCCACCCCCACGACCACGGCGAGCCCGAAGCCGCCCGGTCCGTACAGCTCGGGCAGGCCCTTCGCGATCATGTACATCCCGCGGCTCGGTTTCACGTGGAACAAGCCCGTGCTCGAAGGCACGAAGACGAACACCCTGAAGAAGGGCCTCGGCCACTACGCCACCACCGCGCGGCTCGGCCAGGAGGGCAACTTCTCGGTCGCGGGCCACCGGCGTACGTACGGCGATCCGTTCAAGGACTTCCCGAAGCTGCGCCGCGGGGACGCGGTGGTGCTGACGGACGGGACGACGTGGTTCACGTATCGGATCGACAAAGGCCCCTACAAAACCGTGCCCACGGACATTGAGGTGATCGATCCTGTGCCACGTAAGAGCGGGTACACGCGTTCGGGCCGGTATCTCACGCTGACCACGTGCGATCCGGAGTGGGGGCACAGCCATCGGCTCATCGTCTGGGCACACCTGGATTCCACACAGCCTGTGGAGGCCGGGAAACCTGGGGCGCTGCGCCGTTAATCTGGTGAGGTACGCGTGAGTCCGGTGCCGCGAGTCGGGTGCCGTGGGCGACGGAAGGGACGGCATGTACGGCTGGATCTGGCGGCATCTGCCGGGGAACGCGTGGGTGAAGGCGTTGCTCTCCCTCGTGCTGGCGCTGGCGGTGGTCTACGTGCTCTTCCAGTACGTCTTCCCGTGGGCCGAGCCTCTCCTTCCCTTCAACGATGTGACGGTGAACGACCAGTGAGCGCACGGATTCTCGTCGTCGACAACTACGACAGCTTCGTCTTCAACCTGGTCCAGTACCTGTACCAGCTGGGCGCCGAGTGCGAGGTGCTGCGCAACGACGAGGTGTCGACGGCGCACGCGCAGGACGGCTTCGACGGTGTGCTGCTGTCGCCGGGCCCGGGTACGCCCGAGGAGGCCGGCGTCTGTATCGAGATGGTGCGCCACTGCGCGGCCACCGGGGTGCCGGTGTTCGGGGTCTGCCTGGGCATGCAGTCGATGCAGGTGGCGTACGGCGGTGTGGTGGACCGGGCGCCCGAGCTGCTGCACGGCAAGACGTCCCTCGTGGAACACGAGGGCAAGGGCGTCTTCGCGGGCCTCCCCACGCCCTTCACGGCGACCCGCTACCACTCCCTGGCGGCGGAACCGGAGACGGTCCCGGCCGAGCTGGAGGTCACGGCCCGTACGCACGACGGGATCATCATGGGCCTCAGGCACCGCGAACTCCCGGTCGAGGGTGTGCAGTTCCACCCCGAGTCGGTGCTCACCGAGCACGGTCACCTGATGCTGGCCAACTGGCTGGTGGAGTGCGGCGACCGGGGTGCCGTGGCGAGGTCGTCGGGGCTCGCCCCGGTGGTGGGCAGGGCCACGGCGTGACCGCCCTGCGCCCCGAGCGCGAGTCCGGCTCCGCGTACGGAGACACCGGCGACCAGGGAACCCCGTACGGGCAGCAGGAGCCGTACGGGGTGCCGGGTGCGTTCGAGGCGGCGGCGGAGCGGCCGGCGGATCCGCTGAGCGATCCGTTGCCGGGGCAGCGGAACGATCCGCCGCCGGGCAGCGGGCGGCGCAGGCGCGGCCATGCGCGGCCGTACGACGCCTCGGCCGAGCAGGGGGCGGCGGAGCACCGCGGCTCCGGGCCCGAGTCGGAGTACGACTCGCGGGGGTACGCGCAGGACTGGCAGGTGGGGGTGTACGAGGAGCAGGCGCCGTACGCGCCTCCCGTGGCCCCTCGTGCGACGCAGCCTCCCGTGGCTCCTCCCGTCGTGCTGCCTCCGGTCGACGAGGAGACGGTGGCGCTGCGGCTGGCGGATCTGCCGCGAATACCCGACGAGGACTCGGTGTCGGCCGCCTCAGCCGGCGCAGGGGCCACAGGCGCCTCTGAGGGCCCTTCGGCGGCCGGTGGGCGGGCAGCGCGCCGGAAGGCCGCCAAGGCCCGTCACGGGCGCCATGGAGGCCCTCAGGAGGCATCGGAGGGCACGGCCGCCGAGGCGGCTGTGCCGGATGCGGGGGGCGCGCCCCTCTCGCGGGTGGCCGCGCGGCAGGCGGCGCGGGCGCAGAAGCCGGGCATGGCCGTGATGGCGAGCCGGGCGGTCGGCGAGGTGTTCATCACCACAGGTGTGGTGATGCTGCTGTTCGTGACCTACCAGCTGTGGTGGACGAACGTACGGGCGCATGCGCAGGCCGGGAACGAGGCGAGCAGCCTCCAGGACGACTGGGCGAGCGGGAAGCGGGCGCCGGGGGTGTTCGAGCCGGGGCAGGGGTTCGCCATCCTGGACATCCCCAAGCTGGACGTGGTCGTGCCGATCGCGGAGGGCACCAGCAAGAAGAAGGTGCTGGACCGGGGGATGGTCGGCCACTACGCGGAGGGCAGCCTCCAGACGGCGATGCCCTCGGCGGCGACCGGCAACTTCGGGCTCGCGGGCCACCGCAACACGCACGGCGAGCCCTTCCGGTACATCAACCGGCTGAAGAAGGGCGACGCGATCGTCGTGGAGACGCAGGACAAGTACTACGTCTACAAGATGGAGGCGATCCTGCCGGTCACGTCGCCGAGCAACACGAGCGTGCTGGACCCGGTCCCCAATGGCTCGGGTTTCACCGAGCCGGGCCGCTACATCACCCTCACGACCTGTACTCCGGAGTTCACGAGCAAGTACCGGATGATCGTGTGGGGCAAGATGGTCGAGGAACGGCCGCGCAGCAAGGGCAAGCCGGACGCGCTCTTGTAGTACCGGTCTCGTGCAGCAGTAAGGGCGATGAAGAGTGGCAGCGACGACGGACCACGACGAGCAGACCTCGGACGCGCCCGTTTCCCCCTCGCAGGCCCGCCCCAGGAGCACGGGCGGCAAACTGGCCACCGCGGTGAGCGTTTTCGGTGAACTCCTCATCACGGCGGGCCTGGTGCTCGGGCTGTTCGTCGCGTACTCGCTCTGGTGGACGAACGTCGTCGCGGACCGCGAGGCGAACAAGCAGGGCGACGAGGTACGCGACCACTGGGCCGACGCGGACACGGGTCCCGGCGCCCTGGACACCAAGGACGGCATCGGCTTCCTGCACGTGCCGGCGATGAAGAACGGCGAGGTCCTGGTCAAGAAGGGCACGTCGTCGAAGGTCCTGAACGACGGCGTCGCCGGCTACTACACGGACCCCATCAAGTCGGCGCTCCCCCAGGCGAAGTCGGGCAACTTCACGCTGGCGGCACACCGGGACG
>Ga0307513_10010600_pt1 | contig 11531 bp, 5 predicted proteins | sample 15_EM_MG_FD_202174 | JGI IMG/M metagenome (GOLD analysis project Ga0307513, IMG submission 202174) | Populus trichocarpa ectomycorrhiza microbial communities from riparian zone in the Pacific Northwest, United States - 15_EM | ecosystem: Host-associated > Plants > Roots > Unclassified | place... | reverse complement strand
TATCAATTAATTTATGCCGGATTAAAAAAAGCGATCAATGCGGGCTCATATTGCCATAATTATCTTCTTTACTTTTCTGGTGTCCGGTACCTGCTTCACGAAACCGGTCTTATCGCAAAACAGGCAGGCCGCCGCCAACAGCCGGCTGAAGATCATGTCGTATAATATTCATCATGCCAACCCGCCTTCAAAAGCCGGTTTAATTGATGTGGATGCCATTGCGGAGGTTATTAAAAAAGAGCACCCGGACCTCGTGGGCCTGCAGGAGGTAGATAAGGGCACCAAACGCTCAGGTAATATCGACGAAGCTGCCTTAATAGCCCAAAAGACGGGCATGCATTACCGTTTTTTTAAAGCGATTGATTACGACAGCGGTTATTATGGCCTGGCTATTCTGAGCCGGTTTCCTATCGACACATCCGGCAGCATTGCTTTGCCGCAGGTAATGAAAGGTGAGGCGCGTATCCTGTCCTTCATCGGTCTTCGGTTGCCCGGCACAGGCCCCGTTATATTTGCCAATACACATTTGGATGCCCAGCATGCCGACAGTAACCGGGTGGTACAGGTAAAGCGGATCATAGATGAATTGGATAAAAAAAACGAACCTGTTATCATCGCCGGCGATTTTAACAGCGAAGCCGGCAAAGAAACGATCCAGCTGCTCGACCATAGCTTCAGGCGTAGCTGCATTGACGGTTGCCCTTTTACCATCCCCCAGGTAAATCCCAATAAAACCATTGACTATATCGCTACCCGGAATACCGGTTGGCCCGTGGTGGAACATGCTGTAATACCCGAAACATACGCGTCGGACCACCGGCCTGTTATCGCCGTTTACCAGTTGTCACAGGGTGCCCATGCCCGTGCCGATGGCGCGGCCGGGGCTGTTTATGCGCTTATCAGGCGCATCGTGCCCGTTCACAGCAGCCGGTTTGAAATAGCATTTATACCCAAAGAGAACGATAAGGATGTATTTGAGCTGGAATCAAAAAACGGGAAAATAATTTTACGCGGCAATAACGGTATATCGATTGCCAGCAGTTTAAATTATTATCTGAAGAACTATGCGCATTGTGACATTAGTTGGAACGGGACAAACCTGCGTTTTCCGCAGCAACTGCCGGTCGTACCTGTAAAGGTCCGGCGAACATCGCTGTACAAATACCGTTATTACCTTAATTATTGCACTTTTAATTATAGTATGAGCTGGTGGGACTGGAAGCGCTGGCAATGGGAGATTGACTGGATGGCGCTGAACGGTATTAATTTGCCGCTGGCCATTACCGGGCAAAACGCCATTTGGCAAAGGGTGTACAAAAGTATTGGCTTTACAGACGACGACCTGTCACAGTTTTTTAGCGGCCCCGCTTATTTTAACTGGTTTTATATGGGCAACCTGGATGCCTGGGGAGGCCCATTGCCGCAAAGCATCATTACCGGGCAGGAAGCACTGCAAAAGAAAATACTGGCGCAGGAAAGGGCTTTCGGAATGACGCCTGTTTTGCCTTCCTTTACCGGGCATGTACCATCCGCTTTCAAAACCCATTATCCCAATGCACGGCTGAAAAAAACGCATTGGAGCACATTCCCGGAAGTGTATATTCTTGATCCCAATGACCCGATGTTTACCCGCATAGGCAGGCGATTTCTGCAGGAAGAAATAAAAACATTTGGCTCCGACCATTTTTATACAGCCGATACCTTTAATGAGAATACACCACCCACAAACGATTCCCTTTATCTGAATGATATCAGCGACAAAGTGTACCAGGCCATGATGCAGGCCGATGACAAGGTCGTTTGGATCATGCAGGGATGGCTGTTTTACCACAACGAAAAATTCTGGCAGCCGCGGCAGGTAAAGGCATTGCTGAATGCCGTGCCGGATGATCGGATGATGATCCTTGATCTGTGGAGCGAAAATCATCCGGTATGGAACCGTACCCACGCCTATTATGGCAAGCCATGGATATGGTGCATGCTGCACAATTTCGGTGGCAATATCAGCCTTTACGGCCAGATGGACGTGGTGGCAACAGCACCGGTAAAAACATTCAATGATCCAGCCGCGGGTAAAATGACAGGCATCGGTTTAACGCCCGAGGCCATTGAACAAAACCCCGTGATGTATGAGCTGATGCTGGACAATACCTGGACAGATAAACCGATAGATGTGAGTGCCTGGCTGAAAGCATATGCCTGGCGCCGTTACGGACAAAAGAACCGCTATGCCGATACGGCATGGGATATTTTGCACCGGACAGTTTATTCCGGTGGCGTATTGAACGGCGGGCCTGAATCTATCATTACGGGCAGACCAACCATGGCCGCCACCACCCGGGGCACCCACCCTAAAAAAAACTATGCACCGGCTGACCTGCTGCCGGCCTGGGATAACCTGGTGAAGGCATCCGCTTCGTTGACCAGCGAAGGCTTCCGGTACGACCTGGCAGATATTACCCGGCAGGTGTTGGTGAACTATGCCGATACGCTTCAAAGAGCATTTGCAGCAGCCTATGCCAAAAATGATAAGGAGCAATTTCATTTGATAAGTAGTAAATTTATAGAGCTGCTCACGGATGTAGATCAGTTGCTGGCCACGCGCAGCGATTTCCTGCTGGGCAGATGGATTAGCGATGCCCGTAAATGGGGAACCAGTCCGGGAGAAAAAAAGCTGTTTGAACGAAATGCCCGCAACCTAATCACGCTTTGGGGAGATGAAAAAAGCACGCTGAACGAATATTCGTGCAGGCAGTGGTCCGGCCTTATAAACGGCTTTTACAAGGCCCGGTGGAAGCAATACTTTGATTACGTGAACAGGCAAATGCGGCAAAATGCGCCAATTGATCAGAAAGATTTTGAGTCGCGGATAACCCATTGGGAATGGCAATGGGTGAATGGGGGAGAAGCTTATCCTGATAAACCCGGCGGCGACGCCATTACCATGGCCAGGAAACTGTATAAAAAATACCATACCGAAATAAGGAACACCTATCAATAAACACCAAAGCCTTTATTATGAACCGCAGGCATCTCATTAAGAACCTCACTTTATCGCTGGGCGCCGGCGTTATTGCTCAAAAAGCCATCAGCTCCGGTATCGACCCCAATGTGTTGCACTATTCCATTCCCTCCAACCCGGCGCATAAGCCCTTCGACAAACCGGTTACTGCTATTACGCTCGGGGCCGGCAATCGCGGTAATGTATATGGTGGCTTTGCCGCCGCTTATCCCGGGCAATTAAAAATTGTTGGCGTAGCCGAGCCTGTTCCATTTCGTAATAACAGGTATGCCAAAATACACCATATACCGGATAATAACCGCTTCAATACCTGGGAGGATGTATTTGCCCGCCCCAAATTTGCCGACGCCATTATTATAACCACGCCGGACAACCTGCATTACGGGCCCTGCATAAAAGCATTGCAAATGGGCTATGATATATTGCTGGAAAAACCCATTTCGCCTACAGAAAAAGAATGCCGCGATATACTCGCCCTGGCCAAAAAAACAGGACGGATTGTGGCCGTATGCCATGTATTAAGATATGCGCCCTACTTTGTGAAGATGAAGGAGCTGATTGCCGCCGGCGCTATAGGCCGGGTCATAAGTGTACAGCATTTAGAGCCGATAGAGCATACGCATATGGCCCACTCTTATGTACGCGGCAACTGGCATAATTCCAAACAAACCACGCCTATCCTGCTGGCCAAGTCATGCCACGATCTTGATATTATTAAGTGGGTGGTCAATAAGCCCAGTAAGGAAATTATCGCCATGGGCGACCTGCAATGGTTTAAAAAAGAAAATGCGCCCGAAGGAAGCACCAACCGCTGTACGGACGGTTGTAAAGTAGAAAGAACATGTCCCTATTCAGCCATACGCGAGTATGTGGAAGACGGGCGCAGAAACAAAGCGCTGGATATACCCGATGATGCAGTGGATAAAAAGGCAGTGATCCTGGAACGACTGAAAACCACAAATTACGGCCGCTGTGTGTATCGTATGGACAATGATCAGCCCGATCACTATATTACCAACATACGTTTTGAAGGAGGCATTACGGCCAGCATGAGTATGGAAGCTTTTACCTCTTATGCAGGCAGGCGCACACGCGTTTTTGGTGCTATGGGCGATATGACAGGTGATATGGAAGAATTGGTAGTAACTGATTTCCGCACCGGCAAACAAATGAAATACAAACCGGTTGCCGAAGATGTGGAGGGATATAAAAACAGCGGTCACGGTGGGGGCGACTGGCGCCTGGCCGCCGATTTTGTGCAGGCCGTGGCACAGCAGGATGCTAAAATACTTACCTCTACCATAGATGAATCAATTGAAAGCCACCTGATGGGCTTTATGGCGGAGAAAAGCAGGCAAACAAAAATGATCACTACAATAAAAGTCTGAATAAAAGTTTATTGAAAGGTCCATCTTTCCCGGCCGATTTCTTTCTTTTCGGATAATTCACCGGAATTCAGGTCGGGTGGCTCTACACCTATCAGGTGCTTAACAAAGAAATTACGTTTCTTCATCCTTCCGTACGGCCCGCCATCACTATGGTCCATACCGGGTATGGCAAGAAAATCAAAGTCTTTGCCGGCTTTAATCAATGCATCGGCTACCCTGTAGGTAGATTCGGGCGGCACGTTGCTGTCGGCTTCACCTACAATCAGCAATACATGACCTTGCAGCCTGGCGGCATTGGTAACGTTCGACTGTTCCTCGTACTGCTTTCCCGTTGGGTACCCCATCCATTGTTCATTCCACCATTGCTTATCCACCCGGTTGTCATGGCAGCCGCAGGCCGAAACACAGGCCTTGTAAAACTCCGGGTGAAACAGCAGCGCGCCCAGCGAGTTTTGACCGCCGGCAGAAGTACCGTAAATACCTACGCGGGTGGTATCCACATAAGGGTATTTTTTCGCCAGCGCCTTTATCCATAAAATCCTGTCGGGCAAACCGGCATCGGCCAGGTTTTGCCAGCAGATATCATGAAAAGCCTTGCTCCGGTTGGCCGTTCCCATTCCGTCGATCATCACCACAATAAAACCCAGTTCGGCAAGGCTTTGCATTTCGCTGTAAGGCAGAAAAGACTTGGGTACAAACGCATCGTGCGGGCCGGCATAGATATTTTCCAATACCGGGTATTTTTTGCCGGGATCATAATCGGAGGGGCGGCTCACGATGCCCCATATATCGGTTACCCCATCCCTTGCCTTCGCTACAAACACTTCGGGCGGTGTAATACCGATGGTTTTGTAATAAGAAATATCTGCGTTTTCCAGCAATGCTATTTCCCTGCCATCGGCGCTGCGGCGAAGTTTGGTGACCGGCGGCACATTGACCATGGAGTAATTATCGATATAATACTTTCTGCCAGGCGAAAATACCACGTTGTGATTACCCTTGTCGGGTGTTAAGGCCAGCAGGTGATGGCCATCAAACCCAATGCGATAATAGTGCACCAGGTAGGGATCTTCATCTGCATTCATACCGCTGGCGGTAAACCATATTTCTTTATTGGCCATGTCCACGCTGTCTACGTTTCTTACCACCCAATTGCCTTTTGTAATGGCTTGCTCCCGGCCGCTCACAAGATCTACAAGGTACAAATGCCGCCAGCCGTCTTTTTCGGAGGTACGGACGAGCAGGTTGCTGCCCGCGGGATAATACGTGTACTGGCGGTTCTGGTAAATAAAGGTGCGGGTCTTTTCATCCACTATATTACGGGTTTGCGCCGTGCCGGCATCTACTTCAATGATCCGGAAACGCTGATGCCCGCGGTCAAATTTTTCATAACTGAAGAGCCGGGGATTATCATAACGCCAATGCAACAGGGGCGCATAAGCGGGGAAATTGATTGTTTCCGTATTTACTTTAATTGCTTTTTGCTGATCAACCGGAAAAATAAACAACTCATGTGTTGTAAACGAATCGCCGGGCTGCTTGTAGGGGCGTCCGCGTAATTTTCCTCTCGTGGTGCCGGGCACGGCCGTTAAAACAACATATACCTGGGAGTCCTTTACCGGGTGAATAAGATAACCGGCCAGGTATTTACTATCCGGGCTCCATGCCATAGCGCCATAGGGCGCATCTTCAGAACCATCGGTGGTAAACTGCACCGGCGTTCCGCCACTCACCGGCTGTACAAACAAATTGCCTTTTTCAATAGACGCCTGCCATTTTTTATCGGGCGATATAGGGCCGTTTCTGAATTTGCCAAACCAGCTGCCATCCTGTCTTCCGTCTGTTGGTAGCCTCTTTGCCTCCGGCGCCTGCGCCGGTATTTTTTCCTTTTTACCGGTGGCGGCATCTACCCGGAAATATTCCCTCACACTATCTTTCAGGATATTACAATACCAGAAGGATGCTCCGTCAGCCCACCAATGGGCGTCTACGCTTGTCTTGAATACCGCGTTTTTGGTAAGGCTGTCTGTTTTTTTTGCACGCTTGTACCGTTCTACCATTTGCTCGTGGGTAGGCTGAAAGCGGGTAAGGGTCTGGGCATAGAGGGGTGCGCTGCACGCCATTACCAGCGCCAATATACCGGCGCGGATGCTTTTATACATAGTCATAACTGGTTTAATCAGAAGACGAATTTATCGGGAATACCACCAACGGATATACCGGTTATTGACCGGTTTCGGCTATAATTTAACAAAAAACAGGTTATTGCTGGCCGGAGAGTTTAATTATAGATGGCAATCCTGTGGGTTCTTATATAATAGGGGATATTTTTTGATTCCCGGCCATTGTTAAACCAGATGGTTTTGGAGGCTTGTAATGGCATATGGCAACTAATGCAGTTTTGCCCGTTGGATGTGATAACGCCCGCCGGGTGCGCAGCATCCCGGTGACAACTCACGCATTTGGAAATAAACCCGGCCAGCCTGTTCTCCTCCGGCTCGTGTGCATTGTGGCAGGACCCACAGGTCAAATCACTATTCCTGAAGCACTTGCTTGATTCAAGTAGCTGTAGCTGTTTACCGTGTACATCAGGATCGGATTTGCCTGCACCGAAATCGGGATAATAAAAATGAGATAAGGTATCGCCGGGTACAAAAGCAAAAAGGGATCTTTGTACAGACTGGTCGTTGCCCGAATGGCACATGGCGCATACATCCAGTTGTTGTTGCCTGCTTAAGGCTCCAATCGACGTAATATACTTCCCGGTTTTAACAGATGGGTTTTCCTGGTGAAAAACAGCATGCTGTGCTGCCGGTCCGTGGCATCGCTCGCAATCTATTCCATATACAATGGAATTCCTGTCAAGGTTTTCGCTTACGGATAACCGACCCGATTGTACCAGCTCCTTATTGATATAGGAAGCATGGCATTCAAAGCAACGGCTTTCGATAGCCCGGCCATAATGGGCGCGCCCGGCGGGAAACCCCGGGCTGTTGGCCCAGCTATTCATACTGGTATACCAGGTAAGGGGCAGCTGGTACAATTTGTTTTCTTTCCAGTAGCCATAGGTCTGTGCTTTTTCGGCCGACCCAAACGCCATATCAAATTTTTTGGATACTGTCTCTTTTTCGTTGACAAAATAGGATTGAAACAGGGCGCTGTCTTTTTCTTCGATGCGGATATAATCGGTGCCGGTGAAATAAAAACGGTTGTTGGATGGAGCTATTAGTTTTTTAAGCTGATTATTATTGACTTCCGATGATGTGTTGTAATGGTTGCTGTGCGCATAGGAATTGAATATGTTTTGGTGACAATTGATGCATGCTTTTGCACCCGTATATTGATGGCCCCTGGGATCATTGCCGGCCACGGAATTATCATGGAAACACCTGGAGAAGGAAAAGACCAGCGCCAGAAGTAAGCTGGTAACAACAATAATCTTACAATACCGCATGGTGATATTTTTAACAGCCTCTCTATATAATTAATAAATCAGAAAGCGGTTACACACCGCTTTCTGATAATAGGCTCCAGGTTTATCCCGGATGTATAGGTAAAGGACTGGATTATTTGGTGCCGCCCCACTCTTTGTTCTGCTCTATTTTGGTATTGTTCAGCTCACTTTGCGGTATGGGAAATATCTCGTGCCTGCCGGCGATAAAGCCTTTCGATGCAAGGGTGGCGGCAGCCTTACCCCAGCGCACCAGGTCCGGCCAGCGCTGGCCTTCGCCTGCCAGCTCAAGCCTTCTTTCTGTTTCAATATTATTCTGGGTCACGGCTACCGCGGGCAGGCTCACCCTTGCCCTCACGGCATTCAGCAATTGATATGCCCTGCTGCCTACGGCTACGCTGGCGCCGGCATTCATTAATGCTTCGGCTTCCATTAGGTAGGTATCGGCCAGCCGGATCTCATACTCATCCTGGCCAAAATTCAGTTCGGGCGTGCTGGCCGCTTTATTGGATACACGACCGATAAACTTACCCAGGAAATAGCCTGTATTGTTATATCCCGGCGTGTAATTGGCTGCACCGGCGGTTTTCAAACTATCCAGGTTGGCAACGGTAGCCGCAAACCTTGGATCAAAATGGATGAAGTCAAAGAATGTTTTGGTGAATACCAGGAAGCTGTAACCCGAAAAATAATCGGGTGCAGACGGCATCAATTGCGAATAGCCCCTTGGTCCGGTCGTGATGCATAACAGGTTGCCTTCGCTGGCGCCGGCATCCGCCCAGCCACCGTTGGAAGCGGAGCTGTGAACAAATTCTATGACAGACTCTGTATTGAATTTGTTGGTCGTTTTCCACAGGTCGGCAAAAATGGGCAATAGCTTATAGCCATAGATGGAAGCAGATACACCGGGCGCCGTGCCGTTTACTACGGCCAGCTGGTCGGCTGCTGCCTGCCATTTCTTTTCATACAATAAAACCTTGCCCAATAAAGCCTGGGCGCTGCCCTTTGTAAGCCGACCGCCTTCTGTAGCTATCGGGACCGTTGCGGGCAAATCGGGCATGGCATCATTGAGATCCTTTTCCACGTAGGCATATATTTTATCAGGCGTTGTCTGTAAAATATTATACAGGTCCTTTATATCCACCGTGCCTTCAATAAGCGGGATGTTTTTGAAAAAGGTAACCAGGTCAAAATAAAATGCGGCGCGCATGGTTTTGATTTCCGCGATAAACCTGGTTTTTTTGGCAGCATCCATGGGGATGGCGCCGATTTTCGACAACAATACATTGGCCCGGTATATACCCGAATAACCCCTGCTCCATAAATACCCCTGCGGCCCCGTGCTGGCGTTGAGCGTATAGGTTTGCATCACCTGCAGGTCGTTGATATCTGTGGGACCGCCGCCACCGGCCAGCTGATCATCGCCGGCAACATCCATGATGGAGGCTTTGTCATACAGGCCCCCGCTTTGAAAACCAAACCGGTCATAAATGGCTACCAGGGCTGCATATGCGTCGGCCTCGGTTTTATAGTAATTATCTATCAGTACGCGGTTTTGCGGATTTACATCCAGCTCTTTTTTGCAGGAGCCCACAAAATGCAGGCTTACTGCAAGCGTTGCTATATATAAAAAATACTTTTTCATATTTGTATTTATTGCTTGTTAATTTATTTCTTTAGAAACCAAGATTTAATCCCACCAGGAAGGAGCGGGGCTGAACATAAGTGCCACGATCTATTCCATATTGTGCACCGCCGCCTGAATCGGGGCTCACACCTATTTCGGGATCAAAGCCACTGTATTTGGTCATGGTAAACAGGTTTTCGCTTAATACATACACACGCAATCTTTGCATGCCCCATTTGCTGATCAGTGCCTTGGGCAGGGAATAGCCTAATTGTATCGTTCTTAGTTTAAAGAAATTCCCGCTTTCAAGGTAGAGATCGGTAAACTTGGAATAATTCCCGTTGGGATCGCCATTCACTATCCTTGGCAGGGTAGCCGAAGTATTGGAGCTTGTCCATGCATCCAGGTATTTGGTTTGATAGTTGGCCGCGGCAATATCAAGCCTTCTCAGGCCCTGGAAAATCTGGTTGCCGCCCGAGCCGCTGCCGAAAGCAATAAAATCGAAGTTTTTGTATCCAAGGTTCAGGGTTAAACCATAACTAACGGTGGGGTTCGGGTTACCTAAATAAGTACGGTCGTCGGGATTGATGATATTGTCATTGTTTAAGTTGGCGTATTTGGTATCACCCGGTTTTGCATTGGGCTGCAGCTTTGTTGTTTTATCGGCGCCCACATAATTATCCACTTCGGCCTGGCTTTGGAAAATTCCCAAAGACGTGTAACCGTAAAAACGCTGGTACGCTTCATTTAAACCCGTACGGGTGATATTCCCCATATTCTGGAAAGTAGCGCTGTTGTCCTCGATAAAGGTTTGCCCGGGAAGCATTTTGGTAACCTTGTTCTTATAGAAGGATACGTTGCCGTTCACGCCCAGGCTAAGCTGGCCCAGCCTTTTTTTGTAACCCATTTCAATCTCCAGTCCCGTATTTTCTATGTCATCGTAGTTCTGTGCAAAGCTGCCATAGCCTGCATAGCTGGGGATAGTGGGATTTTGAAGAATACCCGTTGTTTTCTTTTTGTATACATCAACAGTTAATGTCAGGGTATTGAAGAAGACAGCGTCAAAACCGATATCCGTTTGCCTGGTTTCTTCCCATCTTAAATCAGGATTGGCAGGAGCGCCGGGGCTGTAACCAATATTCACTTTATCGGTGGTGCCGAAAGTATAATTGCGCTGACCGCCCGCGTCTATTGTGGCTACATAAGAAAAATCAGGTATGCCGTCATTGCCCGTAACGCCGTAGCTGGCGCGTATTTTAAGGCTGTTCAGCACTTCGCTTTTAGGAAAAAAAGATTCCAGCGTGGGTACCCATCCTACGGAGACGGATGGAAAGTAGCCGAATTTATTATTGGAGCCAAACCTCGAAGAGCCATCACGCCTGATCAGGGCGGTCAGCAGGTATTTTTCATCGTAGTTATATTGCAAACGCGAGAAAATGGAATTGATCCTGTGGTCGGTGCCGTCAGAACCGCTGCTGTTTTGCCTGTCGGCAGGCAGGGAATTATACCTGAAGGAGGCCTGTTCAAAAGTAGTGGCGGGAATATTAAGGTACACTGCCGTAGCGCCCCTTGGGTTGTTGTCCTTGTATTCGCCCATCCCGGCCAGTAAGGTGACATTGTGTTTGTTGAAAACCCGGTTATAGGACACCGTGTTTTCAATATTCCAGTTCACCAGGTAATTTTCAACACGGGTTAAATTGGATTGGTTAATGGTAGTGGCTGTATTATAGAAAGCAACAGGCGTAAAACTTTCACTTCCATAAAAGGACAGTTTCGTGCCCAGCGATGAATGTATAGTCAGTCCTTTTGCAGGTGTGATATCGGCAAACGCATTACCCACAAAATTGTGATCCCAGCCATAATTACCCAGCCTGTTTTGAATAACCGCCAGCGGGTTCTTCATTTCCTGCAATACAAAGGGCGATATGCCATATAGTTGGCCCGCGGGGTTCCTGGTAGCAGCAGCCAGGTTGGTAGCGCTGGCGGGCACATAAGCGGCCTGTGCTACCGGGTCGGTAATAATAGTGGGTGTTGTGGGGTCGA
>Ga0307513_10010599_pt1 | contig 11531 bp, 10 predicted proteins | sample 15_EM_MG_FD_202174 | JGI IMG/M metagenome (GOLD analysis project Ga0307513, IMG submission 202174) | Populus trichocarpa ectomycorrhiza microbial communities from riparian zone in the Pacific Northwest, United States - 15_EM | ecosystem: Host-associated > Plants > Roots > Unclassified | place... | reverse complement strand
AAGAGTGTTGATCCGAGGATCAACGAAATCGCTTGCGCAACAGGCCTGCGATTGAATGCATTCATCTTGTTCATATGCCCCCTCAGTAAAAATTGTGTAAGCGTCAGACAAAAAAAATGTAAGCGCTTACAATTTTTACGCTAGCATGCACTCCAGCCTCAGGCAAGCAATCAAGTGCTGACAAACCCATGTCTTGTATGTCTTTTTTGATGTCTTCAATTTCGACTTTCATTAGTCAAACGAATTCGGCCCGCTGGTTAGCCGTGATAGCGGTAACCGCGGCACTTTTCTCGTCGGCTTGCGGAGGTGAAGGCAACGACAGTCCCCCTGTTCCCTTACCTAATCCTCCGCAGCCGACGGGACCTGGCACACCTGGAATTTCCGAAACCGGCGGAATTCCCAACGGTTTTCGCCTCGTCTGGTCCGATGAGTTCGCAGTCGCGGGGCTGCCCGACTCCGCAAAGTGGGGTTACGACATCGAGCGCAATGCAGCAGGCTGGTACAACAACGAGCTGCAGTACTACGGAAATGCGCGTATCGAGAATTCGCGCGTCGAAAACGGAATGCTGGCGATCACGGCGCGCCGCGAAGACCTATCTACCGCGGGGCTGCCGGACTGGGGCAGCCAGCGCTATTCCTCGGCGCGGCTCATCACGCGCGACAAGGCGACCTGGCGGTACGGCTTCTTCGAAATTCGCGCCAGACTACCCTGCGGTCTTGGCACCTGGCCCGCCATCTGGATGTTGTCCGCGCCCCCACAAACCCAGTGGCCCGACGATGGCGAGCTCGACATCATGGAGCATGTGGGCTTCGACCCCGGCGTCGTGCATGCGACAGCGCACACTGGCGCGTTCAACCACACGCGCAACAACCACCGCACCGCCACCACCACGATCCCGGACGCCTGCACTGCGTTCCACCGCTACCAGCTGCACTGGACCGCGAATCGCGTTGCCGTGGGCGTCGACGACCGCAACTACTATCAGTACTCCAACGACAACTCCGGCAATCCCGAGTGGCCCTTCGACAGTCCGCAATTCCTGATCCTCAACATCGCCGTCGGCGGTGACTGGGGCGGACAGATGGGCGTCAACGACGCCATCTTCCCGGTGACCATGGAAGTGGACTACGTGCGCGTCTATCAGTAGGTGCCTCAGTAGGTGCCGGGCCGGATTGGAGTCCGACAAAGCTACGCAGTGGGTTCGGTGGATGCGCTAAACCAAAGTTATCCCGGTTTCCCGGCCCGGCACCATCAGAGGCACCATCAGAAGGCCAAACGGCGCGCGAAGAAAGGCAAGACCTCCGTATACACGCGCCCATCGTCGATCCAGTACTTGTCCCACGGCAGCCCGCGGTATTCCTCGGCCTCGTGCTCAATGCCGAGTTCGTCGAGCTTTCGCGTGAACGCCTGATTTGCGTACACGTGATCCTGGTTCGGGTCGTAGCGGCCCCAGTCGAACTTGATGCCGCCTAATAAACGTACCTTGTCGAGATTGTCGACGACCACGCGCTCCAGCGTGAATCGCGACTTCAGCAATTGCAGGTTGGCGACATTGAGCTGCGGCTCCCCATTCACCGGCTCCATCAGGTAATCGCAGTAGAACGGCGGGCGATCCGGATTGGGAAGAAAGGTCTGCGCCATCGCGACGAACACCGGCGTATACGGATCACCCGAGATGCCCGAGATGTCCGCGAAGTTCTTCGCGGCGTACACCTTCTTCCAGTCCGGCCGCGAATACATGGGCACGAGCCCCGACCCGGTGCCGACGGGATGCAGTCCATACACGGCGCCGAACACCTCGGGGTGATGAAACGCGTACAGCAGCGCGCCATACGCGCCCATGTGTTCACCCATGATCACGCGGCTCGCGGGCAAGGCCAGCGTCCGGTAGTGGGCGTCGATGAACGGAATCACCTCCTGCAGCGTGAAGTCTTCGAATCGGCCCGCGGTGGACGAGTTTGCGAAGAACGTGCCCGGGCCTGAGGTCGTGTAGTCCGGTGCGACGGCGATGAACGGCCGGATCACTCCATCGGCTATGGCCCGGTCGAAGGTGCGCTGAATCGTGGACTCCGGCGCGAACATGCGTTCGTTGCTCCAGTTGAGCCCGTGCAGCATGTAGATCACCGGGTAGTGCGACTTGCCCTTCGCATAACCGGGCGGCAGGTAGACCTTCAGGCTGCGATGGAGACCGAGCCCCACTCGATTGTCCTCGAGTACTTTCGAGTCGATGTAATTCGTTTCGATGACGCTTGCGGGCGAAGCAGCGGGCGTTGATGCTGCTCTCGTCTGCGAAAGAACGGCCAGCGAAAGTGCGGCCAGGGTCAGTGCGGCAAGTTTCATGGAGCCTCCGAAGGATGGGAGGCTCGAGATTCCGTGAACTTTGTTCCGCTGGCGTCCTACCTGATCGGCGAGGACTCGCGAAACTCGCTGGGCGTGGCGCCCGTGTAGCGCCGGAACGCGGCATGAAAGGCTGACTTGGAATTGAAACCGACGTTCATCGCGATGGAGAGCACGGACTCCTCCGGCGATTGCCGCAGCAGCCGCATGGCGTGCTCGATGCGATACCGGTTCACGAGCTCGTAAAAGCTGGTGTTCATTTCCTGGCTGATCACTTGCGATACGTAGTGCGGATTCTCTTTCAGGGTTTCACTGAGCAGCCGCAGGGAGAGATCGCTTCTCTTATATATGGCGTCCTCGCCGAGCCTGGCTTCGAGTTTGCGGCGGATGCGAGTGCGGACCGACGCACCCAGCTGCGATTTCGCATAACGTTCGCCGGTGCCGGCTTCCGGAGCGCCGAACTCGCGCAGCAGCGCGTAAAGCGCGCCCACGGTAACGCTCACGCTGATCACGGCCACGATGGCGGAAAACAGCGGAGGCCACTTGATGAACGCGCAATCGACGGTGCGCAGGATGGCCAGGGCCCAGGTGGTGAAAACGATGGCCAGCGGAAGCTGCGCCCAGTGATTACGCCGCCCCTGCAGCCGATCGAGCAGAATCCGGCGGCAGCGCAGCAGATACCACGGTACCTGCACGACGAAGATGCCGACACACATCAACATGGTGGCGTGAATGAAGCGCGCGTGAAGCCAGCTCGTGGGATGCGCGGGATCTGCAAACGTATTGCCCAGGTGCGCCGAGAACATCAGCGGCCAGGTCAGCAGAAATCCCCCGGCAATGGCCAGCCAGTGCCCGCGCGGCAGCGCGGCGAGGCTCGGCCGCGTGCCGCCAATGCTCTCCTGGAAAGCCAGCCATAGGCATGGCGCCACCAGCAGGGAACTCGACATCAGGAGTCCCAGCCACACCGACTTGAGCGGCGTCCCGGGATGCGCGATCAGCAGCTCGAACGCGAAGGCCGCCGATTGAATGACGAGATACCAGGTAAAGAACCGCAGCGGCATGCCGCGCCCCGCCCTGCGCGTCGTCAGCCCGGTCGAGAAAATGCATAGTGCAACGGCGATGAGATAAAGGGTGATCTGGATTGAGCTGGCCGCCGAGCTCATAACAAACCGCTGCGCAGTAGATAGGATGGCGTGCAGCTCCAGGCGTGGCAGTAGCTGTTGATGTGAATGTCACCGTACGGCGAGCGCAACGGCTGCGCCGGATCATAGATTTCCCAGAAGGTGTCGGCGCCCGCGGCGATCATGCCGCCCCAGTACGATTCGAGCAGGGCGCGCGCCTCTTTCTTGAGGCCACCCGCCAGCATTCCCTCGACCACGTAGTGGTAGAGATAGGGAGTGACCGGCCGGACCGCGTTGGCATCGGCGACCGCGGTGCGCATGGCATCGGCACTTTCGCGACGCGAAGAAACACCCGCGATTGCCATCCAGGATTGGGAGGCCCACGACACCTGGCGGTTCGGGCCGCTTACGAACACGCGTTTTGACGCATCCCAGTAATGTTTGCGAGCCGCGGCGACCATGCGATCGATGCGCACAGCGTATTCGGCGACTTCACTTTCCCGGCCAATGCGGCGTGCCAGCGCCAGCGTCTTCCGATAGGCGTAAATCAACACGCCCTGAATGGCCGCGTTCCGGTCGAGCTTGTCGGACCAGTCGATGAAGATCCACATGTTCTTCGGATCGACGTAGAGGCCTTCGGCGTTCACGTCACGACCGAGGATCTCGAGCTGGCGCTTCGCGGCCGGCCACAGGTCGCGGCCGGTGTCGACATCGCCGGTCGCTTCCACATAGTCGTTGAGCGTCACGTTGAACAGCGCGGCGTAGTCGACGATGTGCAGTCCGCCATATCGGGCCGCCGGTTTTTCGAAGACACACGCCGCCACCAGCCCATCGGCGCGCGGCAACGCTGCGAAGAGATACAGGCAGCGGCGCACGACGTCGTTGGACTTGAACGTATGGTAGTTAGTGAGCGCCTGCAGGCGCAGGTCACCGATCCACAGCCGCCGGTCACGGCGCGGGCCGTCTTCGAACGTGGTCTGCATGCAGTCGCGCAGCGTGGCAATCGACACCGCGTCGATGCGCTGCATCAGCGGCGTTTCCCTGGTCAGCGGCGCCGGAACACCGCGCGCGGACGTGACCGCGTGGGCCTTCAGGTCCTCGAAACGGATCCGGAACTCGGGCGACGTATCCAGGACTTCGATCTTTACGTAGCGGAACGCGTACCGCCGCGGCATCCGCACATTTTGGGGCAGGTAGTCGACGTTGATCAGCTCGTCGGGCAGCCAGGCCTCGCTCAGTTCTCCTTTATAAGGATAGAAAGGCTCGGCGACATCCGTCGGAACTTCACCGAAAGTGAAGCGCAGGCGAACAGGGGCGTCCGGCTCGCGCCCTTCCGTGGCCAGGCGAAACGACAGGTAGCCCGTGCGATGGCCTTCGAAGTCGACAATGACACTATCGCCCCGGCGAAGCTGCCGCCCCGCCAGCGCCGACGCCGGCGCTTCCGTTTCCATGCGAAAACGCAGCGGCGCCTCGGGAGCCGCAACGGCGCGCACCAGGTGCACCGGCAGCTGCTCGGTTTCGATGAGCACGGGGATGAGCGACTCGGCCTTGGCCGCCCAGGCTTTCAGTGCGTCGGCCGAGGGCGGTGGCGAGAGGGACTGCGCCGCAGCCGTTTCACCTTGCGCGGACGCCGAACCCGCGATGGCGGCGCCTCCTATCGTCAACAGCAGTTCGCGGCGATTCATGGCGCCACATTAACGTGGCGCCTCGCGGCCGTCACCGCGTTTTACATTTATCCGCGCCAGCGCAGTGCACGCGTGCGCTCGCGGATCGCCTGTAGTGCGCGCCGGTATTGCGGCCGCCATCCATCGTCGGGTTCACGATTCACGTCGTGCCAGAAGAACTTGAATTCGTGGCCGCCGTCGTCCGTGCAATAGTGAGTCCAGGTCTCGGGGAGCTGGGTCTTGAAGGTGCATAACTGCAGCGACCAGATTTGACCGTGATGACCCGAATGCCAGGTGCCGAGGTCGGTGGCGATCGCCATATCGGCAATTCCGGCCTCCTCCGCCAGCTCGCGGAGCGCAGCAGCACGTGCGTTTTCGCCAGGTTCGATGCGTCCCTTGACGAGTTGCCGGCCCGCCTTTGGATGCTCGAAGGCGAGAATCTGCTGCAACGACGGATCGCGAAACACCACGGGGCAGGCCTTGTCCGCAAAGCTCATCGGGATTTCTCCTTGATCTTTTTCCATCTCACTAACTTCTCTGCAAAGGGCATGCCCGCGTGCGCGGGGCTCGTCGACGGCATGGACACATAACGGATCGCGGCGAATTCGGCTGACACCCCGGTCAGCACGAATCGCCGGTACAGTTCCTCGGCCTTGCGGCCATTGAAGTAGACGCGGCTGATGTGCGGATGAGCTCGGTAGAAAGCCGCGAAGTCGTTCGCCCGCACGGACGCGTGGACGATCGAACTATCGAGGCTGCCGGGCCGCTCGGCCGCCGCCAGAACATCCCATAGCGCAATGCGGTTGGCCGTCAGTACTTCTACTCGTTGCATGTAGGGCAGCGATGACTCCGCGCCGTAGATCCGCGCCATGAGTTTCCAGAACGCGTTCTGGGGATGCGCGTAGTACTGCTGCATTTCGAGGGACTTGCGCCCGGGAAGCGAACCCAGGATCAAAGACTCGGCTGTGGCGTCTTCGATCGGTGCCAGGCAATAATCGAAACAGTCGCTCATGACGTGTGCGCCACTGTTAAACGGCTGAATTCCTTGATCACGCAACATATTTTATTACGAATCGGCGACGGGTTCGTCCTGGCGACGGCGTCTAATCGAGCGGCGGTGCTTCATCGCAAGCGCATTCGTGGAGCTTTCGTATGTTTCCGGATGTAACTCGCGTCGTGAGGTTCGCTGGCCTGGGTGTCGCTCTGCTCATCGGCGGGATGTTCAGTGCTATCTCCGGCGCCGCACCGGCCAACGCGAGCCCCTTCGATCTCGCGAATCACCGTGGCCGTGTCGTAATCATCGATTTCTGGGCCTCCTGGTGCAAGCCGTGCCGGCAATCCATTCCCTGGCTCAACGCCATGCGCGCGCGCTACGGTGCAGACGGTCTCGATGTGATTGGTGTGAATGTCGACGTGGTGCGAAGCGACGCGGAGCGCTTCATGCGCGAGGTGCCCATCGAATTCGAGATCATTTACGATCCGAACGGTGAGCTCGCGAAGCAATTCAAGGTGCAAGGCATGCCCAGCTCGTACGTTTTCGATCGCAGCGGCAAGATGGTGCAGACACATCTGGGATTTCGCAACGCGAAGAAAGCCGAGAACGAAGCCGCGCTCAAGAACCTGCTGAATCAGTCAATTCAATGACGAAGGTACTCCCCATGCGAAAGCTATTCCTGCTGGCAACTGCGTGCGGCGCGCTACAAGGTTGCGCAAACCTCGGAGTGCAGCCGTGGGAGCGCGAAGTCCTGGCGCGCGACGACATGCAACTCGACGTGAACGCGCTCGACACCGCATTCGACGATCACATCTATTTCAGCAAGGAAGGCACCAGCGGCGGTCGCGGCTTCGGCGGCGGCGGCTGCGGGTGCAATTGATATGGCGAACAAGGATCCCGGAATCGGCGCGGCAGTGGCTGCGGCCACGTGTAGTTTGCTGGGAACCGCGACGCCAGGCGTTTCCGTCGCCGCCGATGCCGAACCGAAGTGGGACATCGAGTCCGCTTTCCTCTATTACGGCGAGAGCGACGGCCGCGTCAAAGACCTGAGCCTGAGCGCGCTCGCCACGCGTGACTTCGGCGACGAGCGCAAACTCGGGTTGGATCTGAGCGTGGATTCGCTCACTGGCGCATCACCCAGCGGGGCCATCGCCAACAGCAGTGCGCAGACCTTCACCAGTCCTTCGGGCCGCGACACCTACAGCACGCCCGCCGGAGAAATCCCGCTCGACAATACATTCCTCGACACTCGTTTCGCGCTCAACGGCAGCTGGTCACAGCCCTTCGCGCGCCTGTACACGGTAAACGCGGGGCTGGGATTCTCCTCGGAATACGACTACCAGCACATCGGCGCGAATTTTGGATTGACGCGCGATTTCAACCAGCGCAACACCACGCTAAGTGCCGCGCTGGCGTACGCGCAGGACACCATCAAACCTGTTGGCGGACTGCCGCTGCCGCTCGCTCAGATGACCGACGCCGTCGATGACGAGCAGAGCCCCGGCAATCGCGGTGATAACAGCGACAGCAAGAACGTCCTGGACGTGCTGCTGGGTGTTACCCAGGTAATCGGCCGCCACACCCTGCTGCGCGTGAACCTCTCGTACTCCGATTCGAGCGGCTATCTCACCGATCCTTACAAGATTCTCAGCGTCGTCGACCCTGTCACCGGCGATCTCATCGGGCGTACGCCGGCGCCCGGCGCATCCGGGCCCACTGGCGTCTATCGCTTCGAGAGCCGCCCCGATTCACGCCGCAAGGAAGCGTTGTACGCGGAGCTGCGTCATGACTTTTCCGGGAAGGTGCTGCAACTCGGGTACCGGTATTCCACCGACGACTGGGACGTGGATTCGCATACCCTGGAGTCGCGCCTGCGACTGCCAATCGGCGGATCCAGCTATTTTGAACCGCACGTGCGCTACTACCAGCAGACCGCAGCTTCGTTCTATCGTTACAGCCTAGCCAACGGTGCTCTCCCTGAGTTCGCGTCGGCGGACGCGCGTCTCTCGGAGATGAGCGCGGTCACGATGGGGCTCAAGTACGGTCACGTGAATGCCGGAGGTAATGAATGGAACACGCGCCTGGAGTTCTACCGGCAGACGGCAAAGGCGCCGAACGAAGTGCTGATCGGCAATCAGCCCGGCAACACGCAGATGCCGGACTTCGACGCGGTGATCCTGCAGTTCGGCTACCACTTCAAGCTCTAGACTTGACTCGCGGAGACGGCCTGTGGATTGGCCGTTTCCGTGCCATGGGCGGGCCGTGCGAGGTGCTCACCGAGATCGTCGACGAGGCTGCGGCACGCAAGGTCGTTGACGTCGTTGCAGCCTGCGCGTGGCGCATCGAGGGCAAATTCAGCCGCTATCGCACGGACAACATCGTCGCACGCATCAATGCCTCGGCCGGCGCGCCCGTCGAGGTAGACGAAGAAACCGCGAACCTGTTCGATTTCGCGGCGCTGATGCATCGGCTGTCAGATGGATTGTTCGACATTTCTTCCGGAGTATTGCGCCGTGCGTGGACCTTCGACGGTGGCGATCGGACTCCGGCACCTGCCGAGATCGACGCGCTGTTGCCGCTCGTGGGTTGGTCGAAGGTGCGCTGGGAACGCCCCGTGATCACGCTATGCCCGGGAATGCAGATCGATTTTGGCGGCATCGGCAAGGAATATGCGGTGGATCAGGCCACGCAACTGGCAGCGCAAGTCAGCGGCGCTGCGGTGCTCGTCAACTTCGGCGGCGATCTTGCCGTCACTTGCGCGCGCGATGGCGGGCAACCCTGGCGCGTGGGTATCGAAAGCATCGACGCGGGTCCGCGGCGCCCGGCGCGGCTGGTCGATCTGGCGGCCGGCGCGCTCGCGACCAGTGGTGACACCTATCGTTTCGTCAAAGTCGGCGGCGAACGGATGCCTCACATCCTGGATCCGCGCGATGGCCGCCCGATTCGCGGCGCGCCGCGCTCGGTGACGGTCGCAGCCTCAACCTGCACACACGCGGGGATGCTCGCCACGCTCGCGATGTTGCGCGGCGAGCATGCCGAGGAATTCCTGGCGAACGAGGACGTTCGCCACTGGGTGCAACGCGCCTAGCTGATCACAGGACATTTCGGCGGGCATTTCCGCCGCAAGTTCTTGATCGAGCAGCTGTAAGAGTCGCCATACAGTATTGGCCGCGGGGCACCACTGGTTATACGCGGACCGGGATGGCCGCTTAAACTGCGTGGTTCCTGTTCAATTGCACGAGAAACCGCGCTTGACCATCCAGCAGATAAAGATTCGTGGCGCCCGCACTCACAATCTCAAGAACATCTCCGTCGACCTGCCGCGCGACAAGCTCATCGTGATCACGGGGTTGTCCGGCTCCGGAAAATCCTCGCTGGCCTTCGACACGTTGTACGCGGAAGGCCAGCGTCGCTACGTCGAATCCCTGTCGGCGTATGCGCGCCAGTTCCTCTCGATGATGGACAAGCCGGACGTCGATAGCATCGAGGGCCTGTCGCCCGCCATCGCGATCGAACAGAAGGCGACCTCTCACAATCCGCGCTCCACCGTCGGCACGGTCACGGAGATCTACGACTATCTACGCCTGCTGTTCGCACGCGCGGGCATCGCGCGCTGCCCCGATCACGGCATCGATCTCGCGGCGCAGACCGTGAGCCAGATGGTGGACCAGATCATGAAAATGCCGGAGGGCCTGGCGGTGCTGCTGCTGGCGCCCATCGTCATCGATCGCAAGGGCGAACACGCGGAAGTATTCGAGCAACTCCGTGGCCAGGGGTTTGTGCGAGTGCGCATCGACGGCCGCGTGCACGAGCTCGATGCGCTGCCGAAGATCGACGCGAAGAAGAAACACACCATCGAGGTGGTGGTGGACAGATTGCGCATCCGCGCCGACGCCGCGCAGCGCCTGTCGGAATCGCTCGAGACGGCATTGAAGCTCGCCGGTGGCACCGCGCGCCTTGCGCCTTACGAAGCAGACAGGGTCACGAAGCCGGAAGAGGAAACCCTGTTTTCCGCGCGCCAGGCTTGCCCCGTGTGCGGCTACAGCGTGCCCGCACTCGAGCCGAAAATGTTCTCGTTCAACAGCCCCGCGGGCGCCTGTCCCACCTGCGATGGCATCGGCCTCAAGGATTTCTTCGACCCTCTTCGTGTTGTCGCTTATCCGCATCTGTCTCTCGCGGGTGGCGCCATCAAGAGCTGGGATCGCAAGAACGCGTATTACTTCGCGTTCATCACGGCCGTGGCCAAGCATTACAAATTCGACGCCGAAACGCCGTGGGAAAACCTGTCGAAGAAGGCACAGCAAGTCATGCTGTTCGGCAGCGGCAATGACGAAGTGGAATTCCGCTACGTGCATGGCAACGGGCGCACCACGAGGAAGAAACATCGCTTCGAGGGCATCATTCCGAACCTCGAACGTCGCTACAAGGAAACGGACTCGATGCCGGTGCGCGAAGAGCTGGCGAAATATCTCGGCAGCCAGCCTTGCCCCGACTGCAATGGCACGCGCCTCAATCGCACGGCGCGCAACGTTTTCGTGGGCCGTCACAGCCTGCCGGAGATCGCGCATCTCACCGTCGGTGATGCGAAACAGATGTTCAGCACGTTCGACGTCGCGGGCTGGCGCGCGGAAGTCGCCGACAAGATCGTCAAGGAAGTCGGCGACCGGCTGAAGTTCCTGGTGGACGTGGGCCTCGACTATCTCACGCTGGATCGCAGCGCCGAATCGCTGTCCGGCGGCGAAGCACAGCGCATTCGCCTGGCGAGCCAGGTGGGCTCGGGCCTGACCGGCGTCATGTACATTCTCGACGAGCCCTCGATCGGCCTGCATCAACGCGACAACCAGCGGTTGCTCGCCACGCTCAAACACCTGCGCGACCTCGGCAACACGGTGATGGTGGTCGAACACGATGAGGAAGCGATCCGCGCCGCGGACGAAGTGCTCGATATCGGGCCGGGCGCCGGCGTGCATGGCGGCAGGATCGTGGCGCAGGGCACGCCTGCCGACATCGAGCAACACCCCGATTCGCTGACGGGCAAATACCTGTCCGGCCGCGTGAAGATTGCGCTGCCGGGCCTGCGCACGCCGCGGGACCCGAAGCGTGTGATCAAGGTGATCGGCGCCACCGGCAACAACCTCAAGAAGGTCGACTCCGAATTTCCGCTCGGCCTGTTCACCTGCGTCACCGGCGTGTCGGGTTCCGGAAAATCCACACTGGTGAATGACACGTTGTTCACGCACGCGAATCACAAACTCAATGGCACCGTGATGGACATGGCGCCCTGCCAGGAGGTCAAGGGACTCGAGGAAATCGATCGCATCATCGACATCGATCAGAGCCCCATCGGCCGCACACCACGCTCCAACCCGGCAACCTACACCGGCCTGTTTGGCCCGTTGCGCGAGCTGTTCGCC
>Ga0307513_10010598_pt1 | contig 11531 bp, 12 predicted proteins | sample 15_EM_MG_FD_202174 | JGI IMG/M metagenome (GOLD analysis project Ga0307513, IMG submission 202174) | Populus trichocarpa ectomycorrhiza microbial communities from riparian zone in the Pacific Northwest, United States - 15_EM | ecosystem: Host-associated > Plants > Roots > Unclassified | place... | reverse complement strand
GCTGAGTACTTGTTCCACAATTCAAATGCGGTTTTTAACCAATGATGCTAGATCAAAGGTAGAACTATTAATTTCGTTTCTGAAGCTATCCTGGCTCATTTTGAATGTTCTCGGGCTCGTCTGAAAGATATAAATCATAGCTTTCAGGACGATGTCTGATCATGTTTCTGCGTTGGGTACTTATTCCGCAATTCAAATACGAGTTTTTGACCAATAATGCTAGATTAGGTAGAACTATTAATTTTGTTTCTTGAGCTATCCTGGCTCATTTTTAATCAAGGGGGCACCAGGATCGAAAAAAAAGACCCAGAGTCGATTTTTTTTGCTAAGGCCATTTCAGCTGGACTAACTAACTAACGTAATCAGGCACATGTCCAAATATGATAATTGCGAGCAAAGCGAGCAATCATTCTCTAAAGGCTGAAGGCTGGGACAAACAAAGCCAAACTTTTTGATGACAACATTGATTAGGATATTTCTGAAAATCTTCTCTCCAAAATTCTTTGAAACTTGTTCCTCTCATCTTGTTAATTGAGTGTGACTAAAATTTCAAGGTCTGCACTTTACATAAGCATTTTCTGACACGGTTCGGGGGGCACGATAAGAAACAGACCACATACAACATGATTCGTACAACACATAAAAAAAAATCACCAGTATCGTGGTCTGTCTACGAGAGACTAAATAGTACCCTGGTGAAGTTCTATAATGAAAGTAATGCTGATCCATTACACCTTGGACAATGGTGTATAACAGCCAACCCAATGAACACCAATCATAGATTGTTGGAAATCCACAAAGCCAGAACCATGGCATGAGATAACCAGGATGTTCGATGGTTCAGTCACTTGCGCTGCTGGTGGTACCCACATAAGGTGGTCTGTCCCCTGCGACGAGACAATCCAATTTGTATTGGCCAGATTCCAAATGGGGGTGACCAAGCTGTATGCCCGCACAGACTGGTCATTCGAACCAGACACAATCTGTGTGCCATCACTCGAAAATGCAACTGACTTGACCGAGCTGGTGTGGCCCTTCAGCACCTTCACCTCTGCACCTGTCAACGCATCCCACACCCGCACAGAATTGTCATCAGAGCCAGACACAATCTGTGTGCCATTGCCCGAAAAAGCGACCGAGTAGACCGAGCCGGTGTGGCCCTTCAGCACCTTCACCTCTGCACCTGTCGACACATCCCACACCAGCACAGAATTGTCATCTGAGCCAGACACAATCTGTGTGCCATTGCCCGAAAATGCGACCGAGTAGACCGAGTTGGTGTGGCCCTTCAGCACCTTCACCTCTGCACCTGTTGACGCATCCCACACCCGCACAGAATTGTCATAAGAGCCAGACACAATCTGCGTGCCGTCGCTCGAAAATGCGACCGAGTTGACCAAGCCAGTGTGGCCCTTCAGCACCTTCACCCCCACACCTGTCGACGCATCCCACACCCGCACAGATTTGTCATCCGAGCCAGACACAATCTGCGTGCCATCGCTTGAAAATGCGACAGCATTAATTGGATTCCCAGCTGGTATTGTCATCAATGGGAGATCAACACTGCCTTTGGTATGAATATAGACAGGGATGCGAGAGAATTGCTTTTTCCAGTTCCGACAGAGACTGGTGTCTCGCGACCATGTTGCCAATGCTGAGATATACAGGTGCGGCGTCGATTCAGCAGCTGGGCTCCCAGTGAAATGGGTAGCAAAGTTGGCAGTTTCACGAATGTCACGCGCTAAGTCCAAATACCGATTCCCGCACTGACTGACAAGGTTAGTTGTTGCAAAATAGCTCAAAATCATGTGATTCATACCGTTAACACCCACAGGCGCGCACGTTGAAGCATGGGAGTACATTGATTGCGTAATCCAAGAAGGTTCATCACTTCGATCCAGAACAAAACACGAATTTGGAGGAATTTTGAAATACAGTCACAAAGATTTTCGGTATCCACCAACTCAGACGAGGACAAGTGGTGAACCCAGTGGCGAGATGAGTACTTAAGAATAGCAGGGGTGTTTTTGTTAACCTGCTCAGACAGTGCAACAGCGTTGTCACAGTCGAACAGGAAGGACGATCTTATATCACCCATGTTGAACCGTAAACCAGACTTCATGACACTGAAGCAAGATTCTCCCAGAAGCTTGTGGTGGGCGGGTTCGTTACACGAAAACTCAAAATTCTCCTCACCAACGCGAAAGTTTGACCGGGCAGGATTAAAGATGAAGTCGGGGAAGGAAGCATGATACCAAAAAACCCGATCGTCTTGGGTGTAGAGCACAGCATGGAGATCTCCCGCAACGCCCATTACAGAGTCATCATCTCCTTCTGCGACGAGGGCGGAAACGATAGAGGGGGATGTGCGTTCAGCTGTACACAAGAACGTATAAAGGATGGACAATCGGCGAGTCAGAATCTCTCCCTCGAGCCCCGAAAAGGCGTCGTACATGATCTGCCGGTATAATTCGTCAATCGAGAATGTCGCCTTGCTTGCGGAAACCGGTTCGGATGATTTAGAAAGGAGGCTTTTAAGCATCACGGTCTGCTCTATAGCACTGATCGAGGTGCGCCGAGTCAAGTGCTTCACCGCTGTGGCAGCATAGATGAATAAACCACTTGCCCGCTGCCCAAGGTCAGCCAGATCTGGACCGCCAGCGAGCATTGACAGCTTGGTATTCAGATACGTTTCGATGTCCAACTTCGCCTCCTCGATCGGCACGTCTTGTAGGCGACAAACGGCATCGGACGTGAATGCATTGCAAAGTTTAACGAGTTCAGGATCTGACCGGCTCGTCACAAGAAACTTGAGACCTTTTATGTCGAATTCGTCGATTGCGCTGAGTAGGTCGCGTAGAAAAGCTGACCCTCCGTTGGTCACGATCTCATCGAGAGCATCGATGACAATGAGGTATGGTGGTATATCGGGTCGGCGTGTGGCTTCGGACTGCTGCCAAGGTCCAACAAGAAGGTCCTTCATCTGCGTGGCGAGATCGTGATTGACTGCGTCGAATTTGTCGGCGACGTGCAAGGCGTCTGCATATGATTTGCATTTACGAGCGAGGTGATAGGCGATGGTGGGCAGGATACAAGTCTGTTCTCGCGTCTCTTCGAATTGTCGCGAGCAGAAAAAGTTGCCGCCCAAGACGATGTGTTGCCCGGCATTGGTGTCCTTCTCGAACCGTTTGGCTATGGTATATGCAATGGTCGTTTTGCCGGAGCCAGCTTGACCGGTCAGCCAAAAGACGCGCGCACTGTAAGACGAAGGATCGTTAGCCCAATTTGTTATGTCGTCCAATATGTTGACGCGTGTTCCGGCCGTGCACTCTTCACGCTTCAAGGCCTGGACTGCGAGAACAGTTTTGTGGTCGGCCTTCGCAGGGGGACGCAAACGATCCAGGGCTGCTTTCTGTTCAATCGTTTAGTCTTGGTCATAAGCCAGGAAACCTATATACTTACCTTGACGTCGTCGTGTATCCTACTCGCCGTATTCTGGATGCTGATCGCCATTTCGACCTGGGAACGACCGATGAGCACATATATGACGTGAGGTAAATATAAGAGTACGCACCTGAAAGGACGTCGTAGCGTCGTCGACACGTTGAAAAATTTGCTGGATCGTGATCTTGTATTCTGCATGGTCGAATATCCGCGCGGCCAATGATTTCTTGGCGAGATCCTTTAATTTCTTCATTTCTTTCCCAAGGATCCTAGCCACCGATGTGTTCATTATGATATGACTTTTGGTGTAAGGAAGACAACGTACCGTTTGAGATTTTCCATCGCCTGTTCAGCAACCTTCGGAACGCCGCCCTCTACAGCTCTCTCCACAGCCAAGAGTCTGTTCGCCGTTACTTCGAGGCGTTGTGCAAGCTCGTCCTGGCTTCCTGCGACCGACTCAAGGCATAGTCAGTCTGTGAACAAGATACGAAGACGATGACTCACATCTTTTATATCAATGATCACCTTAGCAATGGCGAATGCCACCTTAACTGGGTTGGCATCGACACACTCTGGCACGCGCTTGAGGAGCGTTTGCGTAAACCGAGAGGCCACTCCAAGGCCCTCCTTTGCGGTCGCCTTCCAATCCGAGACCGGCATTTGAGGGTTAGTCGAGGCTGGTTGTAAAGTAGGAGTCGAAGTGCAGCTGGTTTCGCCACCGTGCCCTTCGAGACCGGTCCGAGGTCAATCTCTCAGATGCGAAGGCTCAATGTATTGCGATCTCACCTAGACCCACAGCGGAAACCATCATATCTGTAACGCTCGATGATATAGCTGAACGGAATAGGGTGGCAGGGTCTGGAGGGTGGGTTGAGTATGTTGGATCTGCGGGTAGGAAACCAGGACAGGACATACCCTGATGCAAGGTACCACTTGCAGCTGGAGAAAGGTTGAATCGTCGTCGATAACTCTAAGATGGCGCTACTATACTTACCCGAAGCTGCCGGCTCTGCATTTCCTGCGTCGTTCCCTTGACCAGGATCGTGATCGATCGATGCTGAAGAGATAGAAACCCTAGTCGAATTCGGCTGGCTAGCAGAGGCGTTGCCCGATTTGAGTCCTTTGAACGAATCCAGAAAGCGTTTTCTTTTGCTTCCGTCTTTTATCTTCAACTTCTTTGTTGCGGTGGAAGAGGCCATGGAGATGATAGCGAGAAGCAACAAGGCAATGAGGCCCAACTGGAGGCAGCTGTCATAGTGTGCGAACTGATCCCATGAATCACCGGAGGACCCTGTTGAATGTTCAACGTTTAACTTATGTACGGATGATTTTTCGACGTTTCCGTCCGCATTTCCGGTGAGGGCGCCTGGATTTTTTGAGTCCTGGCTCTTTGTTCGTAGGGTGAGGAGCGCGACTTGGTCGATGATGAGGTCGGTGGGTATGGTTGGTTCGGTCCGGATATGGCTAGAAGCTCCAGCCACACATTCACAAACAGGGATTCATCAACGCCCTCCATCTCTTCATGTGCCAGATACGATCCTGAACGCGACTATGGTTTACGGCAAGTTCCTCATTGACCTTGCATGGACAGCCCGTACTTACTGATACTCGGTTCATTCCTCCTCTCAGCCATTCTTCCTATAAACCACACCTCGCATGGAGCGGCGGTGGGCAGATATATTCTGCATGACAATCTTAGGTATGTACGTGTCCGTTCGTCGACGAGCGACTACTTACAGTCCACTAAATTCCTCTTGCTCCCTCCTCCCAATCAGCAGACGGTTACGGTGCTGCTCAAAACCCACACCTTTCGACGATGGACCACCCTTTAACACTAGCTACGAAGCAGGATGGCGAGCGCCATGGCAGGATTTTGCACATTTCAACAATGGCGCGCAGCGGCGACAACAAGAAGCATGAGTACTTCGAACAAGAGTTTTGGTAAGTTATAATTCTCCTTGCCAAATAATTAGCCGGTACTCACCAGTCTCCTCCACTTTCACTCATTAGCCCATCGCCGACGCTGCCAAATCTCAACCCCGCACCGTCAACGAGTTGATATTCGCACGGACAGTGGAGGGTTGCATACAACGAGCACATAGATAGCGTCATGTCGACGGCTGCTATGAGACACATGGCGAGTACAGTATTTTCATCCACGAGCGGTTTGATTACGACACTTGTTCACATTCGTCTCATTCAGCCCATCTACTCCTCCCCACCTTCATGGCGATGGTCAAATCAAGCCGGCTGTAACAAACGTGCGTCAGCAAACAATCTTACACGTCGCCGGGCGACGACATACTGTACACGTGCAACGCCTCACGAGCAGGGGTGCTATCGAAGATAGGGTGAGTCCGGATCGATTATCCCTGACCGACGAGCAAACTCTGACCATTTCCAAAACCATAGATTATCCGGCGAAATAGCGCATACATTGATGACGAGCGGAGCGACCGGACTTCCCCAATGCTGTCGTCGACGACCACTGGAGAGATCGTTGACGAGGAAATGAGCAGGGATTTATCTGCTCCACTGAGTCAACACGGCGCGTGGAAACGAATAATTCAATTGCTCACTGGATTCATCCTAGGACACAGCAAGGATGAACAGCTAGAAACGACGATGAGTACCCTGGAAGAGAAGAAAAAGGAAGAGAGCAACTTACCGCGGCGCCGTCATTGACGAACCCAAGGATGAGAAAGGAGGAAAGGGATAAACTTCACCCCATTCTGACGCCGAGCTCTTTCATACGACTAGGTGCAATACAACAGCACCCACTGGCGCCTTCGGAGCGTTCGGGTGAAGGAGGAAGTGCTCGTCGTTGGTTCGTCCTAGGAACGGGCCTTCCTTTACATAAATCCTCGTCAAACGTCGACTGAGCTCCCTCGTCCCCTCCTCCATCCCTACCCCCATCTACATGCGCATCCCAACCCCTCGCCCTCCTCACAGCCAACGGCCCAACCAACCGATCATCGTCCGAACTACCCTCCAAAATCGACAGCGACGGCGTGCGGTTGGCTACCACCAGTGGCGCGAGGTGCCGCCTAAGCATGAGATGCTTCGCCGGGTCTGAGATGCTTCGCCGGGTCAAGAGAAGGCGGCGACGCGGGGGGCAGCGGGTCGCTGAGGAGGGCAGTTCATCACCCGTCTTCAACGGCGATTCTGCTTCCTAGGCCGACCGTGCTGAAGATTTTTCATTGCAATTGGTCTTGATCGCGACCATGATCGGATCGTCGTGCTTCTTCGTGATCTTTCTTCTTTGTCTTCCCTCCTCTCTCAGTCGCGCTTCATGCCCGGGTTATCCAACTTCCTTCCTCCTCGAGCAGTTGCCTCATGGCGCTCGCGAACCCGCTGAACGCTGGCAACGTCAGGAATGTGTGGTTGTACGTCTCCTCTGGGCCTTCGAGCACCGAGACCCGGATGGGAGAAGTGGCTAAGAGGTTTGTGGCGTTGGTATTTGGGTTAGAGGTGGTATTGGAGGTTGGGTTGGATTAAGAGAAGAGAGCAATAGCGTTTTGCGAAAGCGTCGACAACCGACTGTTGTGAGTACACCGACACCTCCAAATACATCGACATCATCTGCTCCTTTCTCAGCCCTGACGGTCGTTTTGAGAACCCAGCAGCAGGCGCCGTCGAGCCAAGTAGTGGCTGAGGCTCCTACACACTCCCGCAGCTGCGGCACCGGCAGCGTACTATCGATGCCATACCTCGACCTATTCGAGTCCGTACGCGCTCTTGAGTCCAATACACTACCAACAGGCAAAACTCAGTCTCGACTCAGGTACAGGCGGCGTGTTGGTGTCGCCGCCGCCTCCAAATCCACTTCCAGCCCCGCCGAGGGAGAACCCTGACATCTTGCTGGTCATGAAAAACCTGAAGTAACGATAATCGTCGTCGATAACCGACGCGCCCTTCCAGGAGTTCATGGAGGCTGTAGAGGTTGCTGATGCTGCTGATGGAACAAGAGATGGTTAACGTCCGCTTTCTTCAAGATTCGAGATTCGGAGGGAAGTTGGGGGTTGTGGGCGAGATGGCCGGAGAAAGGTGATGTACGGTCGGGAAAGAGTGGGTTAGGAAGCTGGGCGACGTTGCGGGAAGTCGTCCATGTCGAGGTGGTGGAGTGGTGTTGGCATTGGTGTTGACGCTGCTGTCGCTGGTGACGCCGACCCTCTGATACTGGAAAAGGTTGGATGGATTGCCAGTCTCTTCCGGCTGTCTGTCGCGTTCTTTCACGTGAGCGCTCCCAGTGAAACCCGACTCTGCACGACTCTGTATCATTCCGCGCAGAGCTGCAAATATAGGCGGCGGAAGGCAAAATCGGAGATGATCGATTGATCCTCTACAATCCGCAACGCAGACTGACTTCTCCACCATCTAAGTACGTTGAGAGCCACACTATGCGAACTTTTTACATTTTTATCTTTCCAGAATTTTTCTCTGCCCCCAGTTCTCGAAGTTCTCTCCCCTCTGCACGTGATTCTGGTCTTACAGCGCTTCGACTTCGCCAACCACTTCTCGTTTCCCATCCACCATGCTCCCCCAACGTTTGCTTCCTCTCTTCCTAGTCTGGTCTCCTTGTTCCACTCTCGTTTTACTTAAAGGTCACGATGGCCTCGGGACAATGTGAGTGTTCCGGAGTCAATCTCTGTCTGGTACTCTCCTGACCGTCATGTGTAAACGCAGGCACATATGACGATCGTGGTACTTGTATACAAGTAAGTCGATTATATCAACCCTATATTGACTATTTTAGGCGCATATATTGCGCATTGGTTTGGGTTCGTGGCGCTTTCTTCACGCCTTCCGACGACGTCTCCGTTACCTTCATCGACATTAGGTGAGTTATGTTCCCATTTGCACCTGCCGCGGCCGTGTAATGATCAACGTTTATAATATGGCAGACCCTCGATCGCTCCTCCACGACGTATCCAACCCCACCAACCGCTTTCAGAAGTAACGTCGCTTGGGAGAATTGAATGGGTTGCGCAGAAGGAGTTGGATCGGTCGCTGGACTTTGGGGTTTCATGAGTGCAATGGCTGCCAGTATCTTACACGCCCTGGGCCCACTTCGGGGACCACTGGAGGCGCATATATACACAGATATTCATGTATTCTAAATTGTGATATAAATACTGTTTTGCCTACAGACCAGTACCGAGAAGCGCAGAAGGGAACCAAGAAAAGCAGAAAGGCGCAGACATTTCAGTGAACCATGTCATTTCGTTATGAAAAACGAGCAGATCCTCGCGGAAAAAAATCCGCAAAGGGGACAAAATCCCATTCGGTTCGCGACTTTCCGCATAGCCGAAGATCGCCGATATCTGCACATATTTTGCAAATATCTGCGGCTGATAGCAGAATCGATTCTCACTGAGCGCTGAACATTATCGCCAAACGTTTGTTTATATAATTTACTGCATGTCAATCGGCCACGGACATGGTCTAAATTGAAGACGCGATGTGGTAACCATAGGTGGAGTGCGTGGTACACAAAGCCAGTTTCGGATCTCGGGTTTCTCTTCCTCTCTCCCCACCTTCTCGCTTTCACTGATGCACGTATGCGCAATGCGATCCACTAGGCGCTTCGCTCTCAGAATTCCTAAGCTCTCGACTGATATTTTCCCACCTATTTTCCTAGATGTATAGTACGCCCTCCTTGACGCGATATCAACAACTCGGAAAGACTGAGTTTTATCAGAGAAAGAACCCATGAACTCTCTTACGGTAAACAGCTCCCCCTATATCTTACCCTTTATATTGAAGATCTCGTTTCGTTTTAAGTCACCCCATTGATCGGGGCGTAAGGCCGCCCAAATAATTTTCCCCTGACATATCGTCTGCAACTTCAGCACCAGGTCCTTCACTTCCACACCCTAAATAGTCTTAAAAGACGTTTACATCATGTAACCTGTTTGCAAACTGTGTCCATTTGCCTGTTCCACCTTCTCCTGGTGCCAGTTCCTTTGCCTTCTTGGGAATTTCAGGACTTGATTCGTTGTTGACTCGGCGACTGGAGATTCAATTCGTCTTTCTCGGGCGACCAACAAGAGGTCCGACTTTTCGAGTGCCCACAGTAGAAGATATGTGTTCCTTTATCAACGCACAAGGAGTCCTGGCCGCCGTCTTGGCCTTTGATAAGCTCTCCCCAAAATTTGGGCCTTGTATTTTCCATATTTCGCAATGCATCTCGTGCATTGAAGCCCATCTTGAAGGTGTGCGATAAATCCCACTACGACACATTCTTCAAATGCCTTAGCTGGCCGGATAAGTTCAGCACATGAATACTTCCGCATAAGTCCTTCACTAAAATTACATAGAAAATGTGCACTCTTCACACGCATCCAGAGAGGCAGAGAGAAAAATGCGATACCTTGTGTCAAAAAATGTCTTGTGGTTGCAAAACCCGAATTAAGGTTGTCATCACTTTCACTGCGCAATCAGGACAGGCTGCGGGCAACGTTCATGTCGATGTCGCGGATGAGGTTTCCTAAATTACAAATTGATTGGCGCTCTGGGGTAATGAGACATATCGACAATGCTGTGTACTTGGTTCAGTGATGATGGCGAAGTCGGCAAAAAGAAAAAAGGTATTCCACTTGTTTACAGATGAACTGAGGTTAGCAACGTATAGAGTGAACCCGTGAAAAATCTGCAGTGGACCCTTGTTTCTCAAAATAATATTACGCAGTCCCAGGCACCACTCAACGATTGGGAATCCCTTTCCCAGTCCGTTTATCCTTCACATTTCAATCTGCAAGCTTCAAGGCTCAGGGTCATATGCGGTATAGTAGAACCTCACTCTTAAGATAGCACTGAAGTTGAATTCCCAACTATAAATAGTCATAACAGACTTCTTCGAGACGACATCAGTACAAAAGCACAGGAAAATACGCCGCGTCACTGCGCAGAAGGAGGATAGAACCGAAGTTCGAGAGGTCATTCTGCATGTAGGAAGCCACTGGGCATTGGCATATACTGTATGAGGAATGATGAAGACATCTAAATGAGGAGAAAAAAACGGGATAATACTCACCACATATAGTAGACGGTGCGCGACATGCTGAGCAAAGCTTACGAAAATCAAGCTGGCAACGAACAACGAAGTCGAACTCAATTCCCAGCAAGACGGGCCAGGGGCACTTGATATTATTCCAATATCCTTCAGTTCAAGCTTTCAACAGACGCGCCATTAGGAACCAGCCACGCAGGAAAGAGTATCACGCACAAGAGTGATCGAAACTGAAAAACAAAGGTATCCCGTCTCATCCAGGACTGGCACTCACGACACCAGCAACCACTCGAGCACCACCAGCGCACCCTGCAGCTGCACGGCCGGCCAGGGCAGGTAAGGATGGTTAAGAATCAATATTCGTGTTGGGTTGAGTTGAAGGGTCACGTGAAATTGATTGTGGTGGCTCCGCACAGTGGCAAGCGAAAATCCATTTCGTGTGATTCGACTCTAGAAGGCATAGAGGCAGACCAGGAAGGAAGACGCTGCAAGTGCGCGTCGTGATCGTTACGAGTCTTTGTAGACGATTGACGTAGTGTGCAAACCGCGAGAGGTTGGTCTGGAGGCAGTGGCGGAGGATGCATCATGCAGAATCTTGCTCAAGTGCTGGTCATGATTTCGGCACAGTCACTGCATGTTGGAGCTCTGGATAGGGATAGTAGTCAGAAGAAAAGCAGGAAAACAAAGACGCCAGTGTATGCCACCCACTCACAAGAGGGAATATGGTTTTGTTTTCGGTGATCGCGTTGGACAGTACTTTACAGTCCCCGGGTGATTCCATATGGACTCCATGGAGTCCATATGGACTAATTTTCAAACTCTACTAAAATGACTAAAATAAGGACTCTGACTATGGAATCCATATGGAATCCATGGACTGTTCCATGGAATCCATATGGACTGGTGCATGGAATCCATATGGACTGTTCCATAGAATCCATATGGACTATTCCATAGAATCCATATGGACTATTCCATGGAATCCATATGAACTGGTGCATGGAATCCATATGGACTGGTGCACAGAATCCACATGGAATGGGATTTTATCAGAAAATTCACCAAGTCCAAGATG
>Ga0307513_10010597_pt1 | contig 11532 bp, 8 predicted proteins | sample 15_EM_MG_FD_202174 | JGI IMG/M metagenome (GOLD analysis project Ga0307513, IMG submission 202174) | Populus trichocarpa ectomycorrhiza microbial communities from riparian zone in the Pacific Northwest, United States - 15_EM | ecosystem: Host-associated > Plants > Roots > Unclassified | place... | reverse complement strand
ATATTCATTATCAATTATCCAACAAACTAAAAAAACACTTATGTTAAATATTCATTATCAATTATCAACTATCAACGTTCATACATACAAATTTATACATATATAAATTTACGGAAATCACAACTTTGCAATAGAATTGATAACAATCAAAACTGATCTGTTAAACAATCTATTATTTATTTCATCACAACACATCTAATTCGGTGTAATTCAAACAAAATTTCAACAATTTAAAAACAAATATAATTTGACAAAATATAAAACAAACTATAACAACTATAAAATTATACATTCATACTACAAGTTTCTTTGACAAATAACAATCAAATAACTACATACGTTAACAAAATAGAATATTTGATTCTTCAACCGGTCAAGCCCATAAAGTTACAAGGGCCCATTACCCGTTTCAGCTTCCGGGTACGTATGAGGAAGTGCTAATGCAGCCATGCGGGTGTGTCAACCTCATATTCCTTGTTGCTTGAATCCCTTTTAAACAAAAAAACGTGGCAGACTATCTATCCCGTCGTCAACATTTTTCTGACTGGTTGGAATTTTAAATTCTAAAAATTTAGTTTCAGTCTATTTTCATCTTGGTGAATCAATTTTTTAACTAAAAACAACTCTAAATCAATTAAAAAATAAAATAAATAAAATAAAAACTTTATATATAATTGTTGTATCTTACGCATGTAAAAAAATAAAAAATAAATAAAAACCCCAATTTAAAATAAATAAATGGAGGAATGAGTTATAATACCATATTTTATTGATAAAATATCTCCTATCTTTATAATTGTTAGAGAGTATCAATTTTTTCTCAATTAATTATGAAATCTTTATACAAATAACATAAAAACCCAACAAATATGTTTGTAAATATTAGAGAATAATATAAATTATATATTGAGACCTTACTTAACAACTTAAACTTTTAGGTTGTATTGGTTTTTTGCAATGGTATTAGAGTCTTGATGATCACGCGGTCCCGAGTTTAAATCTCACCATCCATATTTATTTGATAAAAATTAAATATAAGGTAGTGTTGATTTGTTCAAATTTTGAGTTCAAAAGACTTTTATTTGAGAATGTGTGTTAGAGAATAATATAAATTATATCTTGAAATATCACCTAACAACTTAAATTTTTGAGTTGAATTAATTTTTTTTGTTAATAAAATCAGAATACTAGTGGGGAAAATAAATGAAAATATAAAATCAATTCTTGAACCATATTTGAATTTGTTTAATATAAAAAGAAAGAGAACAGGATGAAAGGGGCTGTGGCCAATGATTTTACAATAGTTAGGGTGTTTTCTTTAATAGGATAACAGATATGGAGAGAGGATGGCGCATTAAAATTAATATTAATCTATTGTCTAAAATCAACACTAATATGTCCTTGCACTCATCAAGCTAATTAGTGTCATTGCCCTCTTGTCACACGTGGCATGACAGGTCTTCGTTCTTTTCCTCGCCATCCTCGAAATGTCCGTATGGTATCGGGTTAGAATAAACTTTCCTTTTTTAGTTGATTTAGCTATAAATCCCCAGGAAGAAAATTAGCAACAACATGGAACTGCAGCTAGCAGACAAGCAAGTTGTTAATTTAACCACCAGTCTCGTGTATATGAAATAGTCCTATTTTTCATCTAGCTCAATGATGCTGAGTATATATTCAAAACTTTTCGGTAGGTTAAATACTTAGAAACCGCCAAAGAACTTGCAAGGATGGTTGGGATTCAAAAGGCTCCAATTCTCCATCACTTCTCAGAATCAGTCACTGATGTAGTAACTTTCCGTTACTTCAGTCAAGAAGAAAAATTATACACCACAAATTTTAACCTGATCAATGACTTCTCATGCATTGCCTTTTTTTAATTCTACAACTGTGGAATGGTTCTGCGTTCTGATCAACTTTCTTTTCATTCTTGAATTTTTCGCTGTTCTTGTCATCTTGTAGAGCACACCAGGCTACCTACTAGCCTTAGTAAGCATAGTTATTAAACCCGAACTAGTTTGACCTGATAGGTGGACCCAGTGGCTGGACCGATCTAGCCAAGACAAAAGACTCGCGAGTGCAATAACTTGGCAAAACCCGGTCGACTCGACGGGTCGACCCATGACCCGGGCGAACCCAGATGAGATTTTTTTTTAAATGTGGTTTTTCTCCTAAACCCCTCTTTTTTCATATTTTTTTAGTTAGTTATTAACACTTTTTAAAGTTCACTATATAAATACTAGAAAAATGTTTTATTTTTTCAATGTGGAATTTGAAATCCTTTAGTAAATATACTCTATTTTCCCAAGAAAAAAATTAATTTTTTAATGTTGGATTTAAAGCCCTTTCGTATATATTTTTCAACTCTCGGTGAAATACCGACAAAATGCATCCATCGGTATAAACGGTGATTATGGCATTTGCAGTAAATATTTCTCAACTCTCAGTAAAATACCGACGAAATGTTTCCGTTTGTGAAGACGTTGGTGATTGTGGCATTTCCAATAAATATTTTTCAACTTTTTGTAAAATACCGATGGGAACATTCCGTCTGGAAATCTGTCGATGATGTTTTTTTAAAAAAACATTTTAAAAAATTATTTAGAATAAATAATATAAATTAATAGTAAAAAAAAAACAAACCAAAACAAACTTACATTGAAAGGTCGTCATTCCAATGTACCTCGTACTTGTGAGTGAATTGATTTCGTAGTGAAGACACACCATCTCTACATTGTGTAACCGCGCTGGAAAAGGCAGCATCGTGAGTCAACGCAGGTGCCTCTTCTTGATCGGCACCTAAGGACATGTCATCCTCACTGTTGGAAGAATTAGCTGCGACCATATGTGAGCGACGAGCTGTTGATTTCGTTCTACGCATCTACACAATTTTATACGAATAATTACATAATTAAATTTGATTATTAAAAAATAATTTGGCAGCACCTCCCTATACTGGAGGCTACTCAAAATTTTCAAACCTGCAAATATTGACTATCGCACGTGTACGGCGTCGCGACGATCGTCCACCCTTTCTCTTCTCTTTTTTCTCCTTGTCCCCTCTCTTGTTTTTTTTTGTCGTGCTTTTGTGCTCTCCCCCTCTATATTTATAGGTAAAATAGAGGGGAGAGAGGCAGGGGCAGCCACAAAAAACGGACAGAGGGGCACGTCCCTTTTGTTTTTTTCACTGCCCCGTGGTAGGCCACGAGTCAGAGTTTATGCAAGTGGCTATGGTTGGCATCTTTTTGATGTTTAGGGGGGAGAGAGAGAGAGAGAGGAGAAACGTCGGTGAAAACAAGGGAACAAAACTTTCTTCTTCCCCAAGGGAAGAAGAAAGGCTATAGTGTTGTTCAAAATGACACAGTTTTGGGATTCCTTCTTTTTTTTTTGAACAATGTATGAAATGGTTTTGGACAAAACGCGCCGTTTCATTTAAATGAAAAGGCGGAAAAATGTGTTAGAGTTCACATTGGTCCTCAATTTGTGATTTGTTCAATCGCGTCCTCAATTGCAATTTTAATTGTAAAAATCAATTCAATTACATCCCTGCCAAATTCAAACAGCGGCCCTGAAGTTGGCTACCTTTTTCACTTTGGTCCTTGGTCTTGGATTAGTGCAATTTGACCTACAATTGAGCAATAAACTTCTAATTTCTTCAATTTGGCCCTTGATCCAGTTTTAATTACAGCCCCTCTATTTACGCACCTTTTCCAGTTTGGTCCTTGCTTTCAGATTTCTTCAATTAAGTCTCTAATTAGTCATCAAACTTCAATATTTATGCAATTAAGCTCCTGATTTGACCAAATTAACTCTTAAAAATTATAATTTGACCCCTAAACTTTAATTTCTTCCAATTAAAGCCTAAATTGACTTCAAAAATCAATTTTTCTTGTAATCAAAACCTCCATAAATTCAATTAAACCTTCAATAAAACTTAATTGAGTCCATAAATATCTGATCTTGGACTTTTCTTCCTCAAATTGAATTTTCTTTGTCAACAGGGCTATCATCAGTCAACAAAATACTGGTAAATTTCAATCTTTGTTTTTTTGAACCTCCTCAACCAATTTTTGATCATTTTCTGAGTGTTCTGGCATCCTCTTTTTACTGTTATATTTTTGATAATATTTTTGTATTTTTTGTATTTTTATTATTTTTTGTGCGGGGACCTAAAAATGGGTTACAACATTGACAAGAGCCACAACCAAGTGACCCCATTCAAAAATCTTATATATAACCTTACATCCATAGAAATAACAATTAATATCAATGGAAATAATTAAATACATATTATGCAATAATAGAGTAAAATTGAGATAAAATAATTAGATTTATTCCTATATATTCAATTACTAATTACAAGGTAAATTCAACAATAACAATTAAAATTCAACAAAGTATTCAACAAACAATAAAATATATAGAATGTATTAAAAAAAAAACTGTAGACTTTAGGAATGAAAAATGCTTACCTTAATAATGTGTTTATTTCAAGACTTTATCTATATTATAAAAATACACAAAAACAAAAATAACAATAACTAAATCAAAGAAAAAATAAAAAATAAAATCATTAAGCATATTAAATGGAAATACATACCTTTTAATTTTTTGAAGAGTGAACTAGAGATTACAAGCAAAAAAAACAAAAATTTGGCAAATGAGAGGAAAAAAACAAAAACGAGAGAACTCTCAAACGAAGCAGAGAAAAAATGAACTGAAGGGGCGGTCACTGGGATTTATTTCGCAGTTTTACCAACGAGATATTTAAATACTATTATTTTTAATTATTCCATTGGTGAATTTTCAAAAATACGTAGGAAAATTTTGAATTTTGCACTAATTTGTTTTAATTACCCTCCTTAATTTTCGCATTCTGTCGGTAATTCCATCGACAAGTGCACGTGGTCAAAGATGCATTAATACTCGCCCTTTGAAATTCACATTGTCTGTCGGTGAGTTTGTTGGTAATTGTGAACTGTCGACAATTGCCAATGGAATATATCTATCGGTATACACAACGGTGATTATGGCATTTCCAATAAATATTTTTCAACTCTAGGTAAAATACTGACAGAATGTTGTCGTCTGTAGTGACGTCGGTGATTATGGCATTTTCAGTAAATAATTTTCAACTCTCTGTAAAATGTCGACGCATACAATATCCGTCGGTATAGATGTCGGTGATTGTGGCATTTCCATTAAATATTTTGCTACTCTCGGTAAAATACCGACGGATATTTTTTGTCTATAGAGACGTCGGTGATCGTGCACTGTGCATGAAAGATTATGTTTGTATTGCCTATATACTTTCCTGCAAACACTTAAATTACAAACTACCCACACAAAACAATAACAACTGTTAACAATTATAAAATAAATATTTTGTGTTACACAATATTATCCATAATATTACATTATAAAAAAATGCTTTACACTTTCCTTGATTCTGATAGTTAGTCAGAATTTTCTTCTTTTTCAACATGCGTCTTGTTCTTAACCTTTTTCTTAAGATTGAACAAGTACCTACATGGAATTAATCAGATATTTTCAATTAAAAAAACAAAAAAATACTTTTATTTATGAATTACATTGCAACTATAATATCTAACCGTTCGAATGGATACATTCCTCGAACAGTAAATGTATATGGAGATACTCCATTTAGTCAAAAAATGATGGAGGGAATATCATCTCAAGTTTGCATATTGTCTCGATGATATTTGTTTCAAGCCTCTCAATGTGATCAACATTCAACTTGTTGGAGCATATATCTCTAAAAAAATGACTGATCTCCGTAAGTGTATCCCATATCCCTTTTGGTAACAAATCACGATAAGCTAATGGAATGAGTATTTGCATAAAAACGTGGCAGTCATAACTCTTCATTCCATACAATCTGCATTCCTTCATATTAACCAACCTTGATATGTTCGAGGCATGTCCAACAGGAAAACACAGACTCTTAAGCCATTTGTAGACTACTAGTTGTGTATTTTTCTCTAACACGAAGCTTGCTCTTGGTTTTACGACTCGTGACCCATAAAAAACCAACTTCATATTTTTACGGTTACAGAACAAAGTTATATCCAATCTAGCCTTGATGTTGTCCTTTGTCTTCCCTTTCACATCCATGACGGTGTTGAAAATGTTCTCAAACACGTTCTTTTCTATATGCTTGATGTCAAGGTTAGGGCGGAGGAGATTTGTCTTCCAATAAGGAAGCTCTCAAAAAATACTTCGCTTTACCCAATTATGGGTCAAACCAAAACCATAAAACTTCTACTTACCTGATTGGAAACCAAACACAATGTCATCGTACTCTGATACAACATCATGCAATTCTTCACCAGAAAGACGCGGGGGTGCAACATCCTTTTCAAATTTGCCAATAAAGAAATCCTTTTTGTTCTTTCTATACCTGTGATTCGTTGGGAAGAAATGACGGTGACAGTAAAAAGAAATGCTTTACCTCCATTTGTTAGCGTGAATGCCTTGTTGTTTTCCATGCAATATGGACATGCTAGTTTTCCATGCGTGCTCCAATCAGAAACCATTCTATAAGCTGGAAAATCATTGATAGTTCACATCAAAACCGCCCTCATAAGGAAATTTTGTTTCCTTGATATATTATAAGTCAAAGCTCCGAAGGACTACAACTGCGCCAACTCATCAATCAACGGTTGAAGACAAACATCTATATTCCAGCCTGGACTGCTTGGACCGGGTATGACAGTCGATAAAAACATGAACTCCGGCCTCATACACATTCCTGGTGGCAAGTTATAAACCGTGAGTATGACCGGCTAGCAAGAATAAGGAGCAGCAAATGACCTGAATGAGTTGAATTCGTTTGTACACAACCCAAGATGCACGTTCCTTGATTCAGGTGAAAAGTGAGGATGCACACTGTTAAAGTGTTTCCACGCTTCACCGTCAGAAGGATGCATCATCACTCCATCAACCACTTCATGTGATTGGTGTCATGTCATGTGCTCAGCAGTCCTTAGTGACATGAATAACCTTTACAGTGTAACTGTAAATGGGAAATTTATAAGTTTTTTTATGCCATGAAAGTCTTTCCCCTACCAGTTCTAGGTATGGAACGGGAATGCCGACATGCCATGCACTCGATCAGCTTATCATTTTCAAGGTAGTATAACATGCAAAAATTAGGGCACATGTCAATTTTTTGGTATCCTAAACCGAGGGGTTTCATCATGGACTTTGCAGCATAAACGTTCCTTTTCAGCCTATTCCCTTTTGGTAAAATGTTTTTCACTCATTCGATAATTTTGTCATAACCGCCCTCACTTAACCCGTGATCTGACTTGATGGTGAACACCTGTGCTACAATTGATAATTTACTGTGGTTTGTGCAGCCATCCCATAATGGTTCGTCATAATTTTTCAACAGATCAAAAAACTTTGTTGCATCTGCATTAGGTTCTTTTTCTACTATTGGACATTGACTGACATTACCTTGATTCATTCTCATTGCATCCAAAACCATATTCCTGTAAGGATTACTGTTGTCATTTGCAACTACATGCACGTTGCTAATATTAGAAGTTAACCCAATCACCCTCTCTTCCATGCTATCATTACGAACAAATATTTCTCCGTGTGCATACCAACACAGGTAATCCTTCATGAACCCTTTGTGTAGAAGATGCATCATTAGAACATCTGCATGCAGATACTTTTTAATTTGACACTTCCTGCATAGACACCAAATACCGCCTCCAGTAAAATTTCTAGGAATAGATGTTGCGAAATTAATAAAACCTTGAATCCCATTACAATAATCCATCCTCTGCAATCCTTGAGGTGAATCTCAATACATCCATGAACGATCATCCATGACTTCTATCGAACCTCTATAAAATTATGATGACAACATGTATTAATTAACTATGTTAGGTAAATAAATTTGCAAAAATATTGGTTTACCTCCAGATTATCCAACAAACTAATTAAAACTTCTCATAAATATTCATTATCAATTATCAACGCCTATACAAATTTATATATATAAATTTACGGAAATTACAACTCTGCAATAGCATTGATAAAAATTAAAATGGACCTGTTAAACAAGCTATTAATTATTTGACCACAACACATGTAATTCGGTAATTCAACAAAATTTCAAAAATTTACAAACAAATACAATTTTATAAAATCTAAAACAAACCATAACAAGTACAAATTTTACTTTCATACTACAAGTTTGTTTGAGAAATAACAATAAAACATGTTCATACTAACAAAATACATATGCTAAAAAAAAACAATAAAATTGACATTTAAATATTAAAATAAAAAAGATAGATTTACTTTCAAAAAATGATAAAATCCACAATAAATCAGAACACGGATGCTATGACCACAAAACTTAAAGAAATATGAATTGTGTTGAGAAGAGGGGGTTATATTTAGGGGGGGTGATTGTTTGTAGTTTGGGAGGAGAGAGTTGGGATGAGAAAAAAGAAGGAGAAATAGGAGAGGAAATGGTCAGTAGAGTGGTGATATATTAACTTTTGCCGATGGAATCACCGAGGGACTCTTTCGGGGATTCTGTTAGTAATTCTGACAGTGAATTGGTCACGTCACTGTATGGAGATCCTATTTTAAATCCCTCGGTAAGTCCATCGGTAAAATCGCCAGTAAAAACTTTCATGTCATCTAACCATTTTTTTTATTTTATATATCCCGTCTGTATTTCTGTCGGTATATACCAACATAAATATTTTGTCAGTATATACAGACTAAATTACAGACAACATAGTGGTCGTTAGTAATTATCACTGTAATTTATTGATAGAATTATTCTGTCGGTAATTTCCTTGGTTTTAGGTGAATTTATGGTAGTGTGTTCCAAAGAAAAAAGTTAATTTTTCAATGTGGAATTTGAAACCCTTTCGTATATATACTTTATGTTCACAAGAAAAAAGTTAAAATTTTTCAATGTGGAATAAAAAAATTTTGGTTTAAATACTTTAACTTAAAAGGATAACATAATATCTTTTTAATATGGGATTTGAAGCCTTTTAATATATATATATACTCTATGTTCACAAGAAAAAAAATTATGTTTTTTCAATATGGGATAATTTTTTTAAAAAATATTCTTTTACACTTAATTATTTACAACATCTATAGCCTATATTCACATAGATTGTTTTTTTAATTTTGTCATATGAAATATTAAAACTTTAAATATTTTTTTAAATTTTTCCCGGATTGACCCATGAAACCCGAGACTCGACCCCTTGGCCGGGTCAACCCCCAGGTCAAGTTTAATAACTATGCTAGTAAGCACCTCTTCACCCCTCTCTGTATTATTTGAAAAGATTTTTTTTATTTCACATTGAAAAAATATTATCTTCTTCTTTTAAGTTGAATTATTTAAACAAAGAAAATTTCTTATCCTACATTGAAAAAACATAACTTTATTCTTGTGAACATAAAATATATATACTAATAGGCTTCCAATCCCATATTGAAAAATTAAAAGCTTCTTCTAGAGTTTATATAATGAATTTTGATAAGAGTTGGTAACCATAAAAAAAATTGATAGGCTCACTCGCATAAGGTTGAGTTTCTATATGTACATTACCTTTTGCCTTTGTTGATAATTTATTCTATTCCACATGCATGCCATATAAAAAATAAACCACCTAGCTCTTCATGGATCCTTTCACCTTTATTAATTTATTCAACATTGCTCACAGAAGTTGGTATAAATATATTTTTATAAATTAAACATTAAAAAATCATCACAATCTAATTAAAATATAAATCCAAAATTTATTTCAAAAAAGTATCAAATAATGCATTATTATTAAAAAAATCTAAATTGTAAAAAACTTATATAAAAAAATAGAAAAGAATGAGACCAAGCCTAGCATTTGGGACATGCCTTGTAGAAGATCAAGCAATGGTTACTGCATTCACGGGTGGATCAGTATCTTCACCCTTGAATTCAGTAACCATTACTTGATCTTCTACACGCCCCCTCAATCTGGAGGGTAGGTCACGAACATTCAGATTGTGTTGAACCTGGGTGAATTTAACTGGTGGCAAAGGCTTGGTAAGTGCATCAGCTAACTGATCTTTACTGGAGATAAATTTAACCACGAGTTCTTTGTTGTAAACTTGGTCGCGGATGAAATGAACATCAATCTTGATGTGTTTGGTTCGTGCATGAAATTTAGGATTGGACGTCAAGTAAGTTGCACCAATATTATCATACCACAAAGTTGGACTATGCTGCGGAGGCAAACCAAGTTCATGGAGTATGGATTTAAACCAAATGAGTTCTGCAGCAGCATTGGCAATTGCTTTGTACTTAGCTTCTATGCTGCTGCGTGCTACTGTAGGTTGTTGTTTGCAACTCCAAGAAATTAAGTTGGAACCCATGTAAATACAGTAAGCACCAACTGATCTGCGATCATCTCTGTCGGCGGCCTAGTCAGAATCGGAGAATGCCTGCAAGGTGAAATTAACAGTTTTGGTGATGAACAAACTAGTTAAGATGGAGTGCTTGAGGTAGCGGAGGATACGCTTGACAGCCAGCCAATGAGTGTCCAGAGGATTGTGCATAAATTTGCTAACTTTATGAACAACAAACGCTAAATCAGGTCTTGTGAAAGCCAAATACTGCATGCTACCTACTATACTGTGGTAAAGGTTGATGTCTGATCAGTACTTAAAAGTGCATTTTTATCAAGGTTTTATATCATCATTTTGCACTTGAAGTATCAATAACTCCTTAACTAAAGCATGTTTTATAATAACATATCTAATTATATAAGATACTTTTAATTTATGGTAAATGTTCATCTTAAATGCAGGCCTATCACATAAATGAAAGAATTGATTGATGAGTTGAAATACTGAAATTGAAAGGACAAAGAGATGGCCAAACTTAGAAAAGAGATGCTGGTGCAGTGTAAACTGGAACACTGTTCGGTAATTGGGTCATATCTGGAGCTGTAGATCTTGGATTTAGGTCCGTTTTATATGGATGGAAAGATAAGACATAGGCCTACAACTTTCATGTGGAGCCCAAGATTTAAAAAGGCCGTTTTCAAGTCCAAATTATAGCAACAACAGAGAAGTCCGAATCTGTCCTGCAGCCCAGACACTGTTCAGTGTTTAGCCCATATCTCGAGTTCTAGAAGTCCAAATGACCTCATCTTTTTTTTCCTGGAAAGCTGAGACAATTGTCTAGAACTTTCATGGGAGAATCTATTCAAATGCTAACGTTATCAATGACGTTTTTGGCAGACAAGAAGATAAGGATTGTCACCAAGTCAAGATGTGGCCACCCACTCATCAATTAGTCAACAAATCAATAGTTCTAAATTTTGGCCTATAAAAGGAGGCATTTGCCATGTATTTAGGCATCTTGGTGTTCAGATCAAGATCATGCTCTTGCTCTCTCTTTATATTTTGTAATGCTTAAGTTTGCTTATATTAATTTCTTACTTATGCTTTTCATTTCCTTTCCTTGTTTATTTATGT
>Ga0307513_10010596_pt1 | contig 11532 bp, 13 predicted proteins | sample 15_EM_MG_FD_202174 | JGI IMG/M metagenome (GOLD analysis project Ga0307513, IMG submission 202174) | Populus trichocarpa ectomycorrhiza microbial communities from riparian zone in the Pacific Northwest, United States - 15_EM | ecosystem: Host-associated > Plants > Roots > Unclassified | place... | reverse complement strand
CCTTAATGCTATGATCCATCGCCTTCGACGAAAACATATGGAATTGATTCGGGAGAGCCTGAGGGCATTGATGTGAGAAAAAGCAGTGTCTGTAATTTGTATAGTAAGTCATCGAAGCTGTCATAGAAATATATTTCTCAAGATTCCCAGTGTTTAATCGCAAAGTATAGAGTTTTGTAACTTAGAGAATTTTCGATGGTTCAATCACATGATGTATCACGTTGTGCGCATGTCACATGTTACCTTCTCGAGCAAACGCCTTCGCAAACGCTTTCACAACTCTTCGTCAACCATCCTCCACCATGCCCGCTTCGAAAGCCCCAAAAAAGTTATCTGCTGAGAAGACACGCATTGCTGAGCTGGAACAGCGCATTGCTGAACAAAGCAAGACCATTGGTGTGCTCATCTTGCTCTACAGATAAGCAGACACTGATGCGATTATTCAAGGGCATTTGGAAAAAAAGATTGGGGAGGCCAAAGAAGTCGTTCCAATGAACGACATGATACCGAAGCCCCCAGGCCAGGCTGGTCGTACTAAGGGCTACTCACTTTTAGACGAGCTAAAGCTTCCAAAAGCTCGTCATGCCCGAATCTTGGTATGTACAAGATTATTGTTAGTATATGCGCATAAACTGTTATCTTTTCAGTCAGAGAATTGTCAGAAGAATCGCCAGTCATGGTTTAGACCCCAGCAAGTCTTTCAGAGAGCAGGACAAGTTGAGAATGAAGCTCGTTGTCACAAAGGTATGCTATACTTATTCATCAAGAATTGTGGTTGAATATATGCGTCTAGGTTGTAGCCAGCGTTCCTATTATGAAGCGCTATCATGGCTACTGGCCAGTTCTCGCCATCATCAAACAGTACCTCTCGAATGTGAAGAAACGACTAGCTGAAGATTTGAAAGCAGAACAGAACGACCCCGGCCTGCCTGGGAAGATGAAGGCCCAAAATAAACCCCAAAAGCGTCATTCAAGTGGTTCAGATGCGGAATCGGATGAGGAGCTGAAGGTGGATGAGGAGGAATCAGAGGTTGAGGAAGAATCGGACGATATGGTTGAAGAGAGCGATGAAGACAAGGTTGACTCAGAGGACGACAGAGCCGAGATGGAGATGTATGAGTACTATGGTTCAGGTCACCAAAACGAACAAGATGATGATGACAGACCCAGAAACGATCACAGAAAAATTCCACCAGTCAAGAAATCCGTTGAGTAGCGGCTGTTTCCCAGTTATCTCTCACTGACGCTTTATTATACCGAATAGAACGCCATTCCTCAACAAAATTTTGTAGATAAATCTGTGGTAACTTGTCCTATAGTATTGTTATGATGTCAAATTCTGCACTGATGATTCTAAACGTTTTAGAAGGGAAAGGGAAAATCCACCCAGGCGCTAGCCAAGCCTCGGTTATCCAAGCCCGAGGTTGTTAAGACTGTTGCTTTCACAGCAGAGTCAGGGAAGACAAAGGTACCATCTGTGGTATAGTTCCGTCGCATTACCCTCTAATTATATCTAACTCTATTCTTTTTGAGAAACGACCAGTGGTCACAGAAACATTTGGTGCCGAACCTGTCCCCAAGCGCGCTAAAATAACCCCAGTTGAGTAACCATGGCCTGCTTTCTCTACTGCCATGCCATCGCTGCTTTCTGAACCACCTCTATATCGCCTTCTGGTTTCGCTCATGTTTCGCAGAATTTCTACTAATTTATTTTAGGTGGTCAGAACTGGCGAAGTGCGGTGCCCTGCAGAGGGGTGTGGGGACGTGCTTCAAGGTTCTCCGAGTGAGCGCTTGGAGTCCATGTTCGACAAGCTTTCGAGTATACAAAAGGGCAAGGAAACGGGCACACCGCTCGTCCTTGGCCTGCTGATTTGTGAGGCTATCAAGGAGGAGTTGCGTTTCCCAATGCTGAAGGCACTTGGAGAGCGTCCGGGGTGGCCATCAAATATTAATTTCGAAGCTGTGCCTGACCGGATTATGAGGTTCAAAGACGAGATCCGCGCACTCCTGAAAAATGAGATTGTCCTTGGTACCTCGTTCACCTGGAGGGTTTTCGTGAACAATGTTACCAAGAAGGCTAATATGTCGTTGGCTGACTTCTCGCATTCCAACGAAGCAACTCGGCTCTCCATTGCGGGGGCTGGAAATAATAAACACGCTGGATAGTAAGTATTTGTCGTTTTTGAGTTATTTATTGCTGATGGGTGTTTTAGCTTTGGGCTGATGGGCGAATCGGTCATTTTATCCACACTTTATCGTCTATTTCCAGACGCATCATCCAACACACAGGAACTGGCATCGACCCTCCAGTCTCTGTTTGAAAACAAAACAACCGACGTCGAACCTGGAGATACCCCTCAACGGTTCTGGGAAGGAACCAGAACCGATCCCTGTCCCATCACCCTTAGAGACTTCCTGATGTATCTCATTGTCCCAGAAACAGCCACGTTGCTAATCGCACAAGACCTTGGCATCTCCAATGCAGAGGCGAATAAGATATGAATCCAGAGTAAAGAGTACGGCCACGCGTTTTACAGTGCCACCGATGACGGAAGGATTGACGACATCACGAACAGTAATATTCGGGTGTTGGTGCGTCGATGTATTTTATGAATCTTTCCTTTGTAACCTCCTATTGTAGCGCTCTGATCCGTCAGGTGGGCAATTTCCACCTCGCATGAAAGGAAAGGGGCGATCCTTCCTCCTCCGCTGGCGGTATGATCCCTGTTTAGTAATGTCAAGAATACGCTTTGACACATCCCAAATCACAGCTTGAAACCACAACTCCCGGCTTTGGGTTCGACGGAGTCGATGAAAATCTGCCTCCTGCCATGAAGACCAAATCCCTTTCTGCGGCTAAACTCCCCAGCAAAGGCGGCGTCATGCAACCCACTGTATCAAGCGACCCTACATCTTCCTATGTCATCGTTGAATTCTGATGCTTTTTCTTGTAGTTTCGAAACACGAGTCCTGGCCCCGGGCCCAAAACATTAGCCAAAAAAGCTATAAAGGCTGCTGCCGCGGCGACGAAGGCCGGTATTCTTCTACATGATTTCCGCTTGACTGACACAGGAAATAGCCCAGTCGCCGTTCTGGTCGCAAGGTTCAGAAAAAGTTATGAAACGCCCGCACAAGAATAGTTTATTCTTTGAGCTCCCCACTGTTTGTCACTTTATCATGTCATGTCTCATTCAAGCGCCTTGGATGCGGCGGTAGTAACTTCTACCATGTTTCTAATCATTGATGTAACTACCTGTAACGTTAACAATATGACCACTTTTGCTGAGGTCACTGTAACTACCATTGAGATTCATGATGACTACCTATACCGCATGTATTGTAACTACCTATACAACGCTCATAATAACTTCCTCTACCACACTTGTTATAACTACCTATATCACACCCGTTATGACTTCCTTTACCATGCTTATTATGACTACCTCGAGCAAGGTGGTTATGACTGCCCAGAAAACAGTCACCGAAACCGTGGAAAAGTACCTTTTTGGGGGTCAATAGAACCGTTGACTATCAATCATGTTGACTACTCGAAGGTAGTCAGCGTGGACTGTCTTTTGGTAAGTCAATATGACCGGAATTTCTAGCCACAGTGCTGAACGGTGTCTATTCATCGGCATTGATGCGAGGTGAATTCAATATTTATTAGTGTCTTCTCGTCACTCATTTCTACAGTATTTGGATGAACGAGGCCCAGATGGCAGTCAACATTAAGCCTGGACGAGGTACCCGAGCTGACGAAAACCCAGCAGTTCGGGTTCTCTTCTACCGTCTCTGTCGTCTGTTGACCCTGCCCATTATTCCTATTTTTGTCTTCGATGGTCCTGACCGCCCAAAGGTGAAGAGGGGGGTCAATGTCAAGACGGGGAAGTCACATTGGCTTTCCTCACCGTTCAAGAAGTTCATTGAGGTATTCGGCTTTTTCTGGTATATGGTAAGTGTTGCTTCAGGTGAATTGGGTTTTTTCTCTAAACATTTTATTCCTTTAGGCTCCAGGAGAGGCTGAAGCCGACCTCGCTGAACTAAACAGGAGAAACTTCATTGATGCGATCTTTTCGGAGGACAATGATAATCTAGTTTTCGGGGCTCGCTGTGTGATACGCATGTGCGCAATCTTGATTTCATCTATTCAAATTTCTAACAATTTTATCCAGGAGCAACATCAAAGAAGCCGGTGATCAAGTCACTGTTTTTAATTCCGAATCTATTGAAACCAATCCCCGGGTGTTGTTGAGCCGTGAGGCCCTTTTTTTCATGGTGATTCTCTGTGGGGGTGACTATGACAAGGTCAGTCTCATGTCAGCTGTCTCTCTTCCACTATCTGATTCCCACTTGAGGCTGGACTTGAAGGTTGTGGATGGAAAACTGCATGATTGCTCGCCCAGAGTCAACTCGCAAAATCTTTATTTTTAGCGGCGTCGACATCATCATCCCAGGCAGGGCTGCGGGATTTTCTTCGTGACTGGGGCCCAAAATTCCAGACTCTTCTAGTGCACGACCCGCAAAATATATTGGGGCGGAGGTATCCCTCACTTGCGAAGAACGTCACTGATACTTTTCCATCAGTTGACGTGGTCTTTCAATATGCTCAGCCGCTTACATCATGGACGATGGATCAAGTTCCTGATGTGAGATCTTGGAAGCTTCGACGGCCACGTCTGGCTGAAATTGCGACATTAGGCGAGAAGTACTTTTCCTGGGGGTCATCTGGGGATATCGTGGCCCGCTTTAAGGAGACGCTATGGCCAGGTATCACTGTTTGATACCTTTTACTGGTGAGAGACATGATTTAGAACTTTCTGTGTACTGATATCATTTAAATGTAGCTTGACCCTGATAAATATTTAGCACGCTACTCCTCTGAGGGCTTTGTTACTGATGGATCGTCGACAAACATACATGTCCTTCATATCTGTCAAGCCAGATTCAGTCCGGGTGCTCGCTCCAATGTTAGCGGCTACACAATTCAAATCGCGACACATGGCATTCTTCATGACACCGCTCTTGGACTAGATCCTGCCTCACAATCCCTCACACAAAAATCCGACTGCCACACGACTTCTTTTTGGGTCCCAGGTTCTATTCTCAGCGCTGCGCTGCCTGGCCTTGTCAAATACTTTAAAGGAAAACAAGTGGTTCTGCCGGCGGATAATTATTCTCGTGTGAGTTCTAAAGTTCTCATCTACTCTCCTGTACAAATCAAATGCCTGCAGGTCCTCGCATCTCCGTTTAATCCACTCCCATCTCCCAGTCAATTTTCTGCTCATGATGCGGCCATGGCCACTGTCTCTTTCAGGTTCGTCCCTTCAAGTGTATTGCAACTGAGAGGCTAACCAATATTAGATCTGGAGCTTTGGTAGCAAACCCAATCGTCATTGACGAGCAAGAATTAGCAGAAAACATGATCGACAACGAAACATGTGATCAACAATTTATTCAAGGATCTTCAACTGGTGCCGGGCTCGTCTTTTTGGGCCATCTCAATTTATGTACACCATCTCCGCCTCCAGGAATGCAAGATCGGGAGTTTATTCAAGGGTCATCCACTAGTGCTGGTCTCCGGCCTGTGTTTTTGGGCCACATTGATTTGTGTACACCGTCTCCACCGCCTTAAAATTACACTAATTTTCTTAGCTAGCTTTTGTGTAATATATTGGGGTACCAAAAATAGCGACGGATGAGAGACAGATCTGAATCATTGAATCCCGTCTCCCTCCTCTTTTCCTTTCATCTGTTCACCTGTTGCCTTCTCTATCTCAATTTCTACTGCAATGCCACGAGCAACACCAACTTCGAATCCAAAACGGAGAGGCCGTAAATATGCACTGAAGGACAAAGGTGTCAAGCCGGATGATCTACAAGGCCTACAGGGCATTTGCGAAGCTGAAGTATCAAAATACAACAAAGTGAAAAATACTGATGGTGCTTACAATGGTCAACGTTCGCGGGGTAGGGGCTTTCTAAAGAATCTCGTCGCGAAAAGAGAGAAGGATGAGGCCAATGGGCCCATCAACGATGGCATTTGCACTGCTCTCTTGGCAAAGGCATTCGACGATGGGCCACCTAACAATTATTTGGCACTCGCACTGGAGATGTTCATTGTTCAGAAGTGCTTCAATGAAGGTTGTGGGAAGGATACTGCTGAGGGGATTTCCAGTGCATTTGCGGCACTCTGGGATAACATGTACGTTAACAAAAATTTATTGATCCAAATTTGTACCGACTTGGAACAGAGATGGCGAGAACTATGCAGGCGAATACAGATGCAACGAAGAGACTGGCGAGGTTAAGGGATGCCCAGCATGTGCAAGCAATGTCAAGGCTGTCATACATTCAGTGAAAACACGCCAGAAGTCGAAAGGAGCCAGCGCGACTCGCAATCATGCTGAAGCCATGACACTGGAAGAGCTGCAGCGATTGATGGAATGGTCGACACAGGAATGTCCTAATGAGTGGCTTACCAATGACAAATGGCAGGACTCTGTCGCTGCTCTGAAGCACCGTCTCCAACATGGATTCATGCGCGGATTCATGTCCTCGGCATTTACCCTGTGGACCAGGTCAGTAATAATGTTTTGTCAGAGATAATATGAACTGACCTGCATGAATTTGCAGGTGCTTCGAGTTACTCAGCCTTCAGGCCCGCGATCTTACAGAAGGTTGTCTTGGCCCAGCCCCTTTCTATGTTCCTCACTTTAAAGTTGAGCTCCTGGAACGAAAGGGATGGCAGAACGAGAAGGGCTATGATGGTCCAAGAGAAGGTGCATCAGCACAGTCACCCTAACGATGTAACTTACTCACTGTGCATTGCAGCTTGCATATACGACATTTATCAGCAACCAATTCCAGAGATGGATATGCATTCTCACCTGCTTCGGTGGAAAGCTTTCCTCGAAACTGTTATTGGAAGGAAGCTTGCCCCGGAGGATTATCTCTTCCCTCACATTGGCGTCAACGGCGTTATTCGCACAGATCGGCAAATGAGCTATGATAGCCTTCAGGGAATGTTGACAGAGTTCTGCCAACGGTCAGAAACCCAAAAGCGATATACCACCCATTCTTTCCGACGAGGCGGTGCCCAGTATCGCTTCATGTACGCTCCAATTGGCCAACGGTGGTCCTTAAATCGGATTCGATGGTGGGGTGGTTGGGCTGTTGGCGAACATGTGCACTTGAAATTTACGAACTGCAATGAATTCCAGTTCTGAGCCTTTCTTTTAGTGTGACACATTGATCAAATATCTTGTCGACTCACTTCAAAGCTTTGAAAATGGTCACGGTGGTGCCCTCCACCCAATTCCAATTGACCCAACCAATTTCTTCATGGGCGACGACAGTGCGATGAAGCCAGCGACGTCTGAGGAAGTTCGTCAGCTTGCTGCCTCAGTGAATCGAACTGCAGCTACCTTGTCCACAACTGTCCACTCAGTCCTTTCGCAAACATCTAATGCAAGGAATCATCCACCATCTCATATCGGGTTTTCACAGAACTACGAGGCATGGAACTCACAAAATACAACCATATCTCACCAGGTCGATCTGACAGGCTCTGCCGTGAGGTGCTGCTCTGTTTCCTTGTTTGATTCCCAGAGCGGGGGTAGCTCCATGTTACAGTCATCCCCTCCCATCGGCGATCGCAGGTGTCTCCATTCCTTCCTTGGGACATGCACCTGGGGCATGGCGTCGAGCCGTAAAGCAATGGACAGAGATGGATCCACAGACAGGGCTTGCTCTGAAGGATTGGCCAGCAAAATGGTACACTGGTCTGATGAGGACAACAACGGGAAGTTTACGCAGTCAGCGACAGGTGATATTTGAAGAGTATGAACGGTGAGTTTACGCACTCTTTGTCCCATTGAACATCCGTTAATGCTTCACTTAGCTTGGGATGTGATGTCAATCAGTTTCTTGATGCATACCCCGATGCTGATAAAAGTGTGACCCACCTCATCCTAACAATTCGTCGGAAGACACGAAGGGCCAGATCAAGCAAGAATGGGACACCAGAGGCACGTAGTTCAGTTTCACGTAGTGGGTCAGTGGAGAGTGAGTGATGAAAACGTGCAAGAGAAACTCGGTTTCCATGAAATGATCCACGGTCACGACTCAATCTAATCCTATCTCAACAATCTATTTCATTCACATTCAGTTTATACTTGATACGAACGGTTTATTGATTAGGATAGACATAAAATACAAAGCTAATAATTAAGACGAAAGGGAATAATGCAGTTGCAACATTGGGAGCACGTTCAAGAATGTCAGCAGCAAGGTATTCAAGGACAGTGGCGAGGTAGGAAGGTGTTGGAGTGTAGTTGCCCTTCTTCAAGAGACGTTTGTGGAAAGGTATTCGAGAACGGAGGCAAGGGAAACCAGTGAAGTGAAACTAAACCCAAATTTACACTCAGCGTCGTTTCGGATGACGAGCTGCAGACGACGAGAGACTGTATATTGCTTCTTGTTATCACGAACACCATTGAAAAAAATTCTGGAATAGAGAAGTTAACAATGAAAGGGAAAAGGAAATAATACAGTTGCTCACGTTGCAACGCGAGCGAGTGGCAAGGCATTCGGGAAGGTTTGACGAGCTGCAGATGACAGGGGACAATACATTGCTTCTTGGTATCACGGGCGGCATTGCTGGAGGAGAGTGTTCGAGAATTTTGTGGCGAGGTACTCGAGAACGGCAGCGAGGTAGACTAGGCAAAGCGAACATGAGATTAGCAACTTGAAACCAAAGAATAAGATAATGGTAGTTACCAGGTGCAGCACGTTGGAGCACAGCTGCCTTTCCTCAGGAGACGGGCAGACAAGGCCAACAGAGAATTGGAGACCAGCCATGGCCGAGCAAGATTGAGACTTCGAATATGAAGTCGAGTCACTGCCCCAGCCAGCAGCACTCCCGCCGAACCTCCCAGGTCTTCCTTTACCAGACGTTGTTGACGCGCACTAATCGCCTCGTCCTAATGAGCAAAAAAAAACCGTGAATATGGGAGTGAGAGACCATACAGCGACGGAACACACCGGCGGGTTGCAGCATTTAATGACGTCGTCGTACCAGCACTCTGACACGAACGCAGGCAACCGGCCTCCTCTCGAATGAAGCACGAAGGAAGCACAGCCGTGACTGTGATTGATCTGGTTAGGGTACGCGACTGAGGTGGAGTGCCCGAAAGTGGAGAAATACCTTTTGGAGAGGCCGATGGAAAAGGCAAATGCCCCGAACTGGGAGCCGCACACGAGAAGGGACCAGCCGATGACGAAGTCGTGCCAGAAGAGGCAAGACTGCCCCGAAAGAGGTCCTCCGAGGGGCCAGGTTCGCCCCCCTCCAGAGGGGGGGAAAGGAACGAGCGCAGGGGGCGAAGGGGAAGGTGGGGGAGGGAAGCCACGCGAGCGGTGGCGGTGCAGTGGCCCCAAAGGAGGCAGGGGCAGGGGAATCCGGCGTATGCCGCCGTAAATCACTCGGCATAAGTATCTGAAGAAGAGATATCGCCTGTAGAATGAACTAAATCAGGAACAGCCGAACTTCCACTTTGGAGTTTCATAGTGGCCTCAATTGTAACTCCTTCTCCCCTCCGTTCCTATGGACCTGTGGAGGTCTCAGGTATATTTCTTGAAGTCGGTGGGAAATTCAAATCCGCATTCAATGCGCCGTTAAGATGGAGATTATGGGATATGACAGGTGAATAATCCAGGTTTCCTGTCAACCTCACGTCACGAGGTACTGGACATCGAAGTGTTTCTGTCCAAGGGACAAATTGGGACACTAGGAACTCACCATACACTGGACGACCATCGGCAGTAATTTATCTATTCTATCTTTGCTCAGTAATGTTCCAACAACATTGGGACCCCTCATCACGTACTACGAGATCTGGCTTATCCAATCCTATTGCCCTGCTGCGAGACTCCGTTGAACACTGCAATTGGACAAGGTGGGCGAAAGCGCTCTGTCCTTTAAGCAGGGAGTACGAACGAGCGCTGCAATACCCAGATATTAGGAACATGGCAAAGTATCGAGTGTGCGAGGATACCCCGATGTTAGAAGCCAGGCGTAACGATTAAAGGTTAGTAAAGACATGAATATATATCGAAACGTAGCGTCTTGAAGAGTGTGACATTGTCGAAAGATGTAGTGTGAAGCCTGTGAGCATCATTTATACACCCGTCTGAGATGTGTACCATGTATCATATAGCGTGTTTGTGGCCAGTATGGACGGGCCCTAAATATATTTCAGGACGTTCCTTATTCGAAAGAAACACGAAATAGAGTATTTCCGGATGTCTAAACTAGGAGTCTCTAAGGATGAAAAAAGCATAAAAGGGGGAATTCGTCCTGCTCTCATCATCGCCTTTCAAAGAAAACACTTACAAGGTACATAGCCAACAGATCAGGTCTTTTCTTTCACTCACGATCTAAAAAGCAGAGGTACTGCACATTGAATTTCAACAATCAACATCCCCACCATGACGGGCTTCAACATTCAAGACCGTTCCAATACCAACGGCCTCCAGGTGTTCGTCTCCAAGTACTCCCACAACGATGGGAGCGACAATTGGTTCCCTGTCGCGCCTAACTTCGATGACCCTTCCGCGTCCCATTGGTACAGGAAAGGATGGGAGGTGATTGTGTTCCGAGATCCTGCTACCGGGACTAGGCGTGGATGGTACCTCAATTGTGCAGACCAGATTGTCAACGTTACCTTCTTCGGGTTCCACCAGGATATTGGGCTTACTCGTGCGTAACCTGGGCAGTAGTCTCCGCGTACAACGCGGCGTTGTAAACTGCTGTGGTGCGTCATTGCACTCAATATAATCCAGATCCTTGTCTCATTTCCGCATTACACTCCGACCCATATTTTGCTTCTGCGCGTTGATAATTGCACATTGAGAAATACAGACTGCTTGAATTGGTACCGGTTTAAATATCGAGCGGCTGGCAACGGCGCTATGAGTGCTATATGGGCTGTGTCGGTTTCTATATACTTTTGACTTGAGTCATGCCTCTACTAACCTTTCAATCATCACGCCTGGCTCCTAACATTGGGCTATCCTCGCACATTTGATATGTCGCCATACTCCTAATAGCTGGGTATCGCAGTGCTCATTCGGACACCCTGCTTAAAGGAGAATGCTAGAGCAGGTGTCGCCAAGTGCTCTGCACTTTCGCTCATCTTGCCAAATTGCAGTGTGTGACGGAGCCTCGAGAAGCAGGGAAATAGGACCATATATAGTTAGGCTGCATTACCAGAGAGGTCCCGATGTTAGAACTTGGAACGTTGCTGAGCGAAGATAAGCATAAATATATTGCTGCCGATCAACGTGACAACGTCCGGCACTGTATGGTAAGTTCCTTGTGTCCCGATTCGTTACTTGGACAGAAAAACAATTCGATGTCCAGTACCTCGTGGCATGAGGTTGACAGGAAACTTGGATTATTCACCTATCATATCCCATAATCTCCATCTTAACGGCACATGATCGGTGTCCTATCATGTCAAACATTGCCCACCG
>Ga0307513_10010595_pt1 | contig 11533 bp, 5 predicted proteins | sample 15_EM_MG_FD_202174 | JGI IMG/M metagenome (GOLD analysis project Ga0307513, IMG submission 202174) | Populus trichocarpa ectomycorrhiza microbial communities from riparian zone in the Pacific Northwest, United States - 15_EM | ecosystem: Host-associated > Plants > Roots > Unclassified | place... | reverse complement strand
TCTTCGCGATGCCCAAGTTTCGCACCATGCGCACCGACACGCCGGACGTGGCCACCCACCTGCTGGCCGAGCCGGACCGGTGGGTGACACCGCTGGGCCGCGCCCTGCGGCGCAGGAGCCTGGACGAGCTGCCGCAGTTCTGGAGCGTGCTGGTTGGCGACATGAGCCTGGTGGGGCCCAGGCCCGCCCTGTTCAACCAGGACGACCTGGTGGCGCTGCGCACGCAGGCCGGCGTCCACCGGCTGCGGCCCGGCGTCACCGGCTGGGCCCAGGTCAACGGCCGTGACGAGCTGCCGATCCCGCAGAAGGTGGCGCTGGACCGCGAGTACCTCGACCGCCGGTCCTTCGCCTTCGACCTGCGCATCATCGCGCTCACGGCCGCCGCGGCGCTGAGCGGGCGCGGGGTCGCCCACTAACACTTCGCAAACCCTAAGGCCGCCTCGCGCGTTGTGCAGACTTCCCCGGAGTCCGCCGTGCCCGAACCTGCCCGCCACGAACGACGTCCCAACCCGTTGGCGCGAGCGGCGCGAAGGGTGGCCTCGCGCCTGCGCCGGGACGGGGCCGCTCCGCGCCGGCCGCCGCCGATCCCGCGATCGGTGGAGGCCCCCCGGGCGCCGCGCAGGCGTCACCCGCTGGTCTGGGTCGGGGGCGTGCTGGGCGCGCTGGTCCTGGCGCTCGTGCTGATGCTGATCCTGATCGACTGGAACTGGCTGCGCGGCCCGATCGGCCGCTACGCTTCGGCGCGTACGGGACGCACGGTGGAGATCGCCGGCGACCTGGATGTGACGCTGTTCTCCTGGAACCCGTCGGCGACCATCAACGGCCTGCGCATCGGCAATCCCAAATGGGCAGGGCCCGGCCGCATGGCGGAGGTCGAGCAGGTGACCGCCCAGGTCAGGTTGCTGCCGCTACTGAAGGGCGAGGTGCTGATGCCCCGGCTGGAGGTCCGGCGGCCGACCCTGAAGCTCCTGCGCGACGCCCAGGGCCGCGCCTCCTGGGATTTCTCCAACGGCCGAAAGACGGAAAAGCCGTTCCACATGCCGCCGGTGCAGCGGTTCGTGATCCAGGACGGCAAGATCGATTTCGTCGACCAGAAGCGCGGCCTGAGGCTGAAGGGCGTGGTCAACGCCAACGAGCGGCTGGGCGGTCGCGTACGCGGGTTCGAACTGAAGGGGCAGGGGTCGCTGAACGGCAATCCCTTCCTGCTCAGCGTCACCGGCGGGCCGCTGCTGAACATCGATCGCGACAGGCCCTATCCGTTCAACGCCGATATCCGGTCTGGGCCCACGCGGGTGATCGCGGTAGGCGAGGCGCCCAAGCCCTTCGACCTGGGCCAGCTGCGGATGAACCTGAACGCCAGCGGGCCGGACATGGAGGAGCTGTACGACCTCACCGGCCTGGCCTTCCCCAACACCCCGCCCTACCGGCTGCACGCCCGGCTGGTCCGCGACGGCCAGCAGTACCGCCTGACCGGGATCGGAGGGCGGGTGGGCGACAGCGACCTGGCGGGGGCGGTCTCGGTGGACGCCGCCAGCGACCGGCCGTTCGTCAGGGCCGACCTCAGCTCGCGCCGGCTCGACTTCGACGACCTGGCCGCGGTGTTCGGCGGCGCGCCGTCCACCGCGCCGGGGGAGGCCGCCTCGCCCGCGCAACAGGTCGTCGCCCGCAAGCTCGCCGCCGAGCACCGGATCTTCCCGGACGCCACCCTGAAGGTCGACCGCATCCGGTCGATGGACGCGGCCCTGACCTATCGCGCCGCGAGTGTCGTCGACGCCAAGGTCCCGCTGCGGGCCGCCTCGGTGAAGATGACGCTGGACAAGGGCGTGCTGACCGCCGACCCGCTGGTGTTCGACCTGCCGCAGGGCGCGCTGTCGGGTCGTGTCCGCCTGGACGCCCGCGGGGCGACGCCGGCCACCGACCTGGACATGCGCCTGGCCAATGCGCGGCTGGAGCAGCTGGTCCCCGCCAGGGGCGGCGGCGCCCCGCTGCAGGGCTCGCTGGTGGGCCGCGCGCGGCTGCGCGGGACCGGAGCCTCGGTGCATCAGACCATGGCCAGCGCCGACGGCGAGGTGCTGGTGGTCGTTCCCGGCGGCGAGATCCGCCAGGCGTTCGCCGAGCTGATGGGCGTCAATGTGGTCAAGGGGCTGGGCCTGTTGCTCTCCAAGAGCGAGCAGCAGGCGCCGATCCGCTGCGCGGTGGCCCACTTCCAGGCCAGGGACGGGGTGCTGACCGCCGACCGCATCGTCTTCGACACCGGCCCTGTCCTGGGCACGGGCTCGGGGCGCATCGACCTGGGCTCCGAGAAGATCGCCTTCCGCGTCCAGGGCCACCCGAAAAAGCCGCAACTGGTTCGCCTGGCGGCGCCGGTGACGCTGAGCGGTTCGCTGGCCGCGCCGAAGCTCGGCGTGGACACCGGCAAGGCCATCACCCAGGGCGGCTTCGCCGCGGCCCTGGCGACCCTGGTCTCGCCGATCGCGGTCCTGCTGCCCTTCGTCGACGCGGGCCTGGCCAAGGACGCCCAGTGCGGCGCGCTGCTGGCCGACGCCGCTCGGGAAGGCGCGCCGGTGAAGTCGGCGCGGCGTTGACGGCGTCTAGAACGTGACAGCCTGAGGTGGATGCCGGTTCAGGCGCCCGTCACGCTCTAAAGCTTTGAAGATAGGACCGTTTTATCCGCTTCGCGTGAATCCGCTTGAAGCGGAAAGGGTCTAGCGGCCGACGCCGTCGGCGGCGTCGCGCAGGCACTTCAGCCAGGCGTCCTCGCGGGCGCGCTCGGCGGCCTGCAGGGCGGCTTCGGCGTCGCGGACGCCTGCGTCGTGCTTGCGGTATTCGGCCACCGCGCCTTCGCGGGCGGCCCGGGCCGACTCCATGGTCGGGAAGCGGGCCAGCACGGCGCGGACGCTGTAGCTGACCGGCGGGCCGACGGTCTCGCGGTCGGGATAGAAGCCGGTCACGGAGTCGGCGGTCTCGGTCTCGACGTGGAAGACATCCGCCCAACCGGCATGATGGCGCATCAGGGCCCAGGGCCGTTCGATCGCGTCGCTCACCGTATTCTCCTCGAAGCCTGACGATTCAGCCGTCCGGTCATTGGCCGTCCGTTCCACCGCTTTATGGCGTCAGCCGTAGCCGCGATCCATGGAAAAGCGTCAGCACGGCCTTCGATCCGTCGCGCAAGGTGAGGCTCCGTGGCGGAAACCGATTGGCGAACGCGGCGTGGCGGTCTTCTCTGTCGGGCGCAGGGGAGGGACCACATGAAGCCCGCATCGGTCGCGGACTACCGGGAACTGGCGCGTCGGCGACTGCCCAGGATGCTGTTCGATTACATCGACGGCGGCTCTTACGCCGAAGTGACCCTTGGCCGGAACGTGTCCGACCTGGAGGCCATCGCGCTGCGCCAGCGGGTGATGCGCGACATGACCGAGCTGGACATGACCATCGCGACCCTGGGTCAGACCTGGGCGGCGCCGGTGGGCCTGTCGCCGGTGGGCATGGCGGGCATGTATGGCCGCCGCGGCGAGGTGCAGGCGGCCAGGGCCGCGGCCGACGCCGGCGTGCCCTTCTGTCTGTCGACCATGGGCGTCTGCTCGGTGGAGGAGGTCGCGGCGGCCGGGACGCCGCCCTGGTTCCAGCTCTACATGCTCAAGGACCGCGGCTACATGCGCGAGCTGCTGGCCCGGGTGAAGGCCGCCGGCTGTCCGGTGCTGACCTTCACGGTGGACCTGCCGATTCCGGGATCGCGCTACCGGGACGTCCGCAGCGGCTTCACCGGCGCCTCGGGCGTCGAGGCCCTCGTCAACGAGGCGTGGCAAGGCCTCACCCACCCGGCCTGGCTCTGGGACGTCTGGCTGAACGGGCGGCCGCACACCCTGGGCTCGGTGGCGGGCGCGGTGTCGGGCCGGGGAAAGGTCACCGACTTCCTCAACTGGATCGCGCGCAACTTCGACCGCTCGGTGACCTGGGCCGACCTCGATTTCGTGCGCCAGGAATGGGACCGACCCATCGTCATCAAGGGGATTCTCGATCCCGAGGACGCCCGCGACGCGCTTCGGGCCGGCGCCGACGGCGTCATCGTGTCCAACCACGGCGGACGGCAGCTGGACGGGGTGCGCTCATCGGTCTCAGTCCTGCCCAGGGTGGTCGACGCGGTGGGCGGCGAGCTGGAGGTCTTCCTTGATGGGGGCGTCCGATCGGGGCTGGACGTGCTGAAGGCCCTCGCGCTCGGCGCCAAGGGATGTTTCGTCGGCCGCCCCTGGGCTTACGCCCTGGGCGCGGGGGGCCAGGCGATGGTCGCCAGGATGCTCGGCACACTGAAAAACGAGCTGGCCGTGGCGATGATCCTGACGGGCTGCACATCCGTGCGGAAGGCTGATCGAACGCTTCTGGATATCGCAGCTTAGAAGGTCATTTCAAAACAGCGGCTTCGGACCCATCGACAAGAGACGATCTTGCCGGGTAAATGCCGCGAAAGAGCGCGGGTTCGTACGGCCGCCCCGCGGCCGTGCGCATGCGCGTCTGTAGCGAGCTTTGAGGGAACGGGCGAATGGGGCCTGAGCGCCAAGGACTGTACGATCCGCGGAACGAGCACGATGCGTGCGGCGTGGGCTTTGTGGCCAATATCAAGGGCCGCAAATCGCACGAGGTGGTGGAATCGGGCCTGCAGATCCTGGTCAACCTGGACCATCGCGGCGCCGTGGGCGCCGATCCGCTGGTGGGCGACGGCGCCGGCATCCTGATCCAGATCCCCGACGGGCTCTATCGCGACTGGGCCGGCAAGGCCGGCGTCGACCTGCCGGCGGCGGGCGAATACGCCGTGGCCATGTGCTTCCTGCCGCAGGACGAGGCTGCGCGCAGCCTCGCCGTCGCCCAGTTCGAGCACTTCCTGAAGGTCGAAAAGCAGCCGCTGGTCGGCTGGCGCGACGTTCCGGTCCAGACCGAGGGCCTGGGCGCGGCCGTGCTGGCCGAGATGCCGGTGATCCGCCAGGCCTTCATCGGGCGCGGCCCCAACGTGAAGGACCAGGACGCCCACGAGCGCAAGCTGCTGGCGGTCCGCAAGCAGCTCCAGAACCCGCTGGCCGAACTGGCGATCAAGAAGGACCTGCCGGGGCTGACCCAGCTCTACCTCCCCTCCCTGTCGACGCGGACGGTGGTCTATAAGGGCCTGCTGCTCGCGGGCCAGGTGGGGACCTTCTATCGCGACCTCTCCGATCCGCTGACGGAGTCGGCCCTGGCGCTGGTCCACCAACGCTTCTCCACCAACACCTTCCCGAGCTGGAAGCTGGCGCACCCCTACCGGTTCATCGCCCATAACGGCGAGATCAACACCGTGCGCGGCAATGTGAACTGGATGAACGCGCGCCGCCGGTCGATGGAAAGCGACCTGCTGGGTCCCGACCTCGACAAGATGTGGCCGCTGATCCCGTACGGCCAGTCCGACACCGCCTGCCTGGACAACGCGCTCGAGCTGCTGGTGGCCGGCGGCTATCCGCTGGCGCATGCGGTGATGATGCTGATCCCCGAGGCCTGGGCCGGCAACCCGCTGATGGATCCCAAGCGCAAGGCCTTCTACGAGTACCACGCCGCCCTGATGGAGCCATGGGACGGCCCCGCCGCGGTGGCCTTCACCGACGGCCGGCAGATCGGCGCCACCCTGGACCGCAACGGCCTGCGCCCGGCGCGTTTCGTCATCACCGACGAGGACCATGTGATCATGGCCTCGGAAGTCGGCGTGCTGCAGGTCCCCGAGGAGCGCATCGTCCGCAAGTGGCGGCTGCAGCCGGGCAAGATGCTGCTGATCGACATGGAGGAAGGCCGGATCATCGAGGACGAGGAGATCAAGGCCTCGCTCTCGCAAGCCGAGCCCTATGAGGATTGGCTGGCCGACACCCAGTTCAAGCTGGAGGAACTGCCCGACGTCGCCGTCGAGGTCTCCCGGGCCAACGACCGCGCCGACCTGCTCGATCGTCAGCAGGCGTTCGGCTACACCCAGGAGGACGAGCAGTTCTTCCTGGAGCCGATGGCCGTCACCGGCGACGACCCGATCGGCTCGATGGGCGCCGACACGCCGATCGCGGTGCTCTCGCGCCGCTCCAAGCTGCTCTACGAGTACTTCAAGCAGAACTTCGCCCAGGTCACCAATCCGCCCATCGACCCGATCCGCGAGGAGCTGGTGATGAGCCTGGTCTCGATGATCGGGCCGCGGCCGAACCTGCTGGGCCGCCAGGCCGGCACCCACAAGCGCCTGGAGGTGCTGCAGCCGATCCTTTCCAACGAGGACCTGGCCAAGATCCGCGCCATCAACGAGCTGCTGGACGGCTCCTTCCGCACCGCGACGCTGGACGCCACCTGGCCGGCGGAGGAGGGCGCGGCGGGGCTCGAGCGCGCGCTTGACCGGCTGTGCCGCGAGGCCACCGACAATGTGCTGGCCGACAAGAACATCCTGATCCTGTCGGACCGCCTGACGTCCACCGACCGCATCCCGATCCCGGCGGCCCTCGCCACTGCGGCGGTCCACCACCACCTGATCCGCCAGGGCCTGCGCATGCAGACCGGCCTGGTCATCGAGACCGGCGAAGCCCGCGAAGTGCACCATTTCTGCGTGCTGGCCGGCTATGGCGCCGAGGCGGTGAACCCCTATCTGGCCTTCGAGACCCTGGAGCAGCTACGGGTCCAGAACGGCCTGACGCTCAGCGCCTACGAGGTTCGCAAGAACTTCATCAAGGCCATCGGCAAGGGCATACTGAAGGTGATGTCCAAGATGGGCATCTCCACCTACCAGTCCTATTGCGGCGCGCAGATCTTCGACGCCGTCGGCTTGTCGTCGAGCCTGGTGGATCAGTATTTCACCGGCACGGCCACCACCATCGAGGGCGTCGGCCTGTTCGAGGTCGCCGAGGAGGCGGTGCGCCGCCACCGCGACGCCTATGGCGACAACCCGATCTACAAGTCGATGCTGGACGTGGGCGGGACCTACGCCTACCGCCTGCGCGGCGAGGCCCACGCCTGGACGCCGGAAACGGTGTCGCAGCTGCAGCACGCCGTGCGCGGCAACCTGCCCGACGCCTATCGCGACTTCGCCCGCGGCATCAACGAACAGAGCGAGCGGCTGCTGACCATCCGCGGCCTGATGCGCCTGAAGGTGGCCGACCAGGCCATCCCGCTGGACGAGGTCGAGCCCGCCGCCGAGATCGTCAAGCGCTTCGCCACCGGGGCGATGAGCTTCGGCTCGATCAGCCGCGAGGCGCACACCACGCTGGCCATGGCCATGAACCGCATCGGCGGCCGGTCGAACACCGGCGAGGGCGGCGAGGAAGCCGACCGCTTCAAGCCGCTGCCCAACGGCGATTCCATGCGCTCGGCCATCAAGCAGGTGGCCTCGGGCCGGTTCGGCGTCACCGCCGAGTACCTGGTCAACGCCGACGACATCCAGATCAAGATGGCCCAGGGCGCAAAGCCCGGCGAGGGCGGCCAGCTGCCCGGCCACAAGGTGGACAAGAACATCGCCCGCGTCCGCCACTCGACGCCGGGCGTTGGCCTGATCAGCCCGCCGCCGCACCACGATATCTATTCCATCGAAGACCTGGCCCAGCTGATCCACGACCTGAAGAACGTCAATCCGGGCGCCCGGATCTCGGTCAAGCTGGTCTCCGAAGTGGGCGTCGGTACGGTGGCCGCAGGCGTCGCCAAGGCGCGCGCCGACCACGTGACCATCTCGGGCTTCGAGGGCGGCACCGGCGCCTCGCCGCTGACGTCGCTCACCCATGCCGGATCGCCCTGGGAGATCGGCCTGGCCGAAACCCAGCAGACCCTGCTGCTGAACGGCCTGCGGACCCGCATCGCCGTGCAGGTGGACGGCGGCCTGCGGACCGGCCGCGACGTGGCCATCGGAGCCCTGCTGGGCGCCGACGAGTTCGGCTTCGCCACCGCGCCGCTGATCGCGGCGGGCTGCATCATGATGCGCAAATGCCACCTGAACACCTGCCCGGTGGGGGTGGCCACCCAGGACCCGGTGCTGCGCGCGCGCTTCACCGGCCAGCCCGAGCACGTGATCAACTTCTTCTTCTTCGTGGCCGAAGAGCTGCGCGAGATCATGGCGCAGATGGGCTTCCGGACGGTCAACGAGATGATCGGCCGGGTCGACAGGCTCGACCTGCGCCCGGCGGTGGAGCACTGGAAGGCCCGCGGCGTCGACCTGTCGAAGATCCTCTACAAGGCGCCCCAGGGCGCGGCGAAGGGGCTGTGGAACATGGACCGCCAGGACCATGGGCTGGACAAGGCGCTGGACAACCAGCTGATCGCCGACGCCCAGGCGGCCCTGGAGCGGCGCGAGCCGGTCCGCGGCGCCTACCAGATCCGCAACATCAACCGCACGGCCGGCGCGATGCTGTCGGGCGAGGTGGCGCGGCGCTACGGCCACGCGGGCCTGCCCGAGGACACCATCTCGCTCAGCTTCCGCGGCCAGGCGGGACAGAGCTTCGGCGCCTTCGCCGCCCGTGGCGTCTCGCTGGAGCTGATCGGCGACGGCAACGACTATGTGGGCAAGGGCCTGTCGGGCGGCCGGGTGGTCGTGCGCCAGCCGCCGGAAGCCAACCGCAACCCGCTGGAGAACATCATCGTCGGCAACACGGTGCTCTACGGAGCCATCGCCGGCGAGGCCTATTTCGAGGGCGTGGCCGGCGAGCGGTTCGCCGTGCGCAACTCCGGCGCCGTGACCGTGGTCGAGGGCGTGGGCGACCACGGCTGCGAATACATGACCGGCGGCGTGGTGGTGGTGCTGGGCGAGACCGGCCGCAACTTCGCAGCCGGGATGAGCGGCGGCGCGGCCTATGTCTACGACCCCAAGGGGCGCTTCCCGCAACTGGCCAACCTGTCGATGGTCGACCTGGAGCCGGTGGCCCCGGCCGGCGAGCGGTCGGACGATCCGCTGCGCCCCAGCCAAAAGTCGGTGTCGGTGGAGAACAACGGCATGGGCGACATGCTGCGCTTCGACGCCGAACGGCTGCGCATCCTGATCGAACGGCACAAGCTCTATACGGGCAGCGCGCGCGCCGCCGAGATCCTGGACAACTGGGACGAGGCCCTGCCGGCCTTCGTCAAGGTGATGCCCAAGGACTATCGCCGCGCCCTGCTCGAAATGGACGCCGAGCGCCAATCCGCCGCCGCCGTCGCGGCCGAATAGACCCTCGTTTCCGGAGACCACGCGTATGGGTAAGCCCACCGGCTTCCTCGAGATCGAACGCCAGGACCGCGGCGCCGACAAGCCCGCCGACCGCCTGCGCACCTGGGAGGAATTCGTCCAGCCGCTGCCGCTGCCGGCGGTGGCGCGGCAGGCGGCCCGCTGCATGGACTGTGGGATTCCGTTCTGTCACCAGGGCTGCCCGGTCAACAACCAGATCCCCGACTTCAATAATCTGGTCTATCGCGACCAGTGGCAGGCGGCGCTGGAGAACCTGCAGTCGACCAACAACTTCCCGGAGTTCACCGGCCGCGTCTGCCCCGCCCCGTGCGAGGCGTCCTGCACCCTGAACCTCGAGGACAGCCCGGTCACCATCAAGACGATCGAGTGCCAGATCGTCGACCGCGGGTGGGAGGAGGGCTGGATCACGCCCCAGCCCAGCCCGCGCGGCACCGGCAAGCGCGTCGCGGTGGTGGGGTCGGGCCCGGCGGGCCTGGCCTGCGCCCAGCAGCTGGCCCGCGCCGGCCACGCCACGACGGTGTTCGAGAAGTCCGATCGGATCGGCGGCCTGCTGCGCTACGGCATCCCCGACTTCAAGATGGAGAAGCACCTCATCGACCGTCGCATCAGGCAGATGGAAGCCGAGGGGGTGATCTTCCGCACGGGGTTCGAGGTGGGCGTCACCGTCTCGGTGGAACGGCTGCTCGACGACTACGACGTGCTGGTGATGTCCGGCGGCGCGGAAGACCCGCGCGACCTGGAGGTCCAGGGCCGGGCGATGGACGGCGTCCACTACGCCATGGAGTTCCTGGTCCAGCAGAACAAGCGCAACGCCGGCGACGACGAAGACGCCGCCTCGGGCGGCAGGACGCTGTCGGCCAAGGGCAAGCATGTGGTGGTGATCGGCGGCGGCGACACCGGCAGCGACTGCATCGGCACCTCCAACCGCCACGGGGCGGCCTCGGTCACCCAGCTGGAGATCATGCCCCAGCCGCCGGAGCGCGAGAACAAGCAGCTGACCTGGCCCGACTGGCCGCTGAAGCTGCGCACCTCGTCCAGCCACGAGGAGGGCTGCGAGCGCGACTTCGCCGTGGCCACCAAGCGCGCGGTCGGCTCCAACGGCCGGATCGAGGCCCTGGAGTGCGTGCGCCTGGAGTGGGTGCGCGAGGACGGACGCATGCAGATGCGCGAGATCGCCGGCAGCGAGTTCCAGCTGAAGGCCGACCTGGTCCTGCTGGCCATGGGCTTCGTCGGGCCGCGGCATGACGGCCTGGTCCAACAGGCCGGCGTCGAGCTGGACCCCCGCGGCAACGTCAAGGCCAATGTCGAGGACTATCGCACCTCGACCCCGCGCATCTTCGCCTGCGGCGACATGCGGCGGGGCCAGTCGCTGGTGGTGTGGGCGATCCGCGAGGGCCGTCAATGCGCCCAGTCGGTGGACGCCTACCTGATGGGCGCGAGCAAGCTGCCGCGCTGAGGCTCGCCTCTAGCTGGCCAACACCCGCCCGGCGACGGCCTGAAGCTTGCGCACCAGGTCGGGATCGCGCAGGGCCGGCGCGGTGATGATCGCCCCGTCCAGTCCGGTGTCGATGGGCGAGGGCGCCCGGGGCCGGCCCGCCAGGCCGCGGGCCAGGCGGACGACGAGGTTGGCGGCGCGCTCGGCGTTGTCCTGCAGGCAGGCCTGGATCTGGGCCACCTCCACATGGGCGGTGTCGGGCCGCCAGCAGTCATAGTCGGTGACCATGGCGACGCAGGCGTAGGGAAGCTCGGCCTCGCGGGCGAGCTTGGCCTCGGGCATGTTGGTCATGCCGATGACGTGGCAGCCCCATGTCCGATAGAGTTCGCTCTCGGCCCGGGTGGAGAACTGGGGACCCTCCATCGCCAGATAGGTCCCGCCCTCGACCACGCGGGCGCCGGCGCCCAGCGCGGCCTCGGCGGCCAGGCCGGCCAGTCGCGGGCACACCGGATCGGCCATGGAGACGTGGGCTGTCAGGCCGTGGCCGAAGAAGCTCGATTCCCGGGCGAAGGTGCGGTCGATGAACTGGTCCACCATGACGAAGGTCCCCGGCGGCAGCTCCTCGCGCAGCGAGCCCACGGCCGACAGCGAGATCACATCGGTGCAGCCGCAGCGCTTCAGGGCGTCGATATTGGCGCGGTAGTTGAGCTGGCTGGGCGGAATGCGGTGGCCGCGCCCGTGGCGGGGCAGGAACACCAGGCGCACGTCGCCGATCCTGCCGGTCAGCAGCGCGTCGGATGGCTCGCCCCAGGGCGTCTCGACCTCGACGCTGGCGCGATCCTCCAGCCCCTCGATGTCGTAGAGGCCCGACCCGCCGATGATCCCCAGGACCCATTCACCCACAGCCG
>Ga0307513_10010594_pt1 | contig 11533 bp, 10 predicted proteins | sample 15_EM_MG_FD_202174 | JGI IMG/M metagenome (GOLD analysis project Ga0307513, IMG submission 202174) | Populus trichocarpa ectomycorrhiza microbial communities from riparian zone in the Pacific Northwest, United States - 15_EM | ecosystem: Host-associated > Plants > Roots > Unclassified | place... | reverse complement strand
ATTGAATATCTCATCTACAATCATTGATCTGGAGATTTTGAGATGAAACTTAACATCTTAGTTAAGCTGCTCAAGCATTGCAGAAAAGAAAATGGGCTGCGAGGAGTCAACCGCAGGTTGATGACGAGCAGCCCCCAAAGTATTTATTTCAACCCTGCCCGACGTAGTTGGGGATTAGCGTGCTTGGCACGCTGCTACGATGATATATCATGTACATGTAATTAGATCAAAACTGTGATACATAAAACAATGTAACTAGAAACACTTTGAGATATATCACATTAGATACATCCTGGCACAGCCTCGCCTCTTGCAGTCCTCGGCACTCTTTCTGCCTTTTGTATCAATTTAAACTCAGTCACCCTCAACACAGCCCACAGGGCCCGTGCACATGGCGCGCATGCCTTCTTGGGATGTACACCCGCCACATCCTGATTGGGAAATTCGGATTGGGATCATGCACAAAATAGCTTCACAGCTGTAAATTACATCGAACAGCTATACTATGTCACATTATATACTAGCTCTCCCTCTGAAGTATCGTCTGTATGACCCCGATCAGCAATCGCAATGAAAGCTGGCACGTCATTCCACTGCTTTGCGAATGTATCAAACAATCGCCTTCAGACAGAAGCCTGACGCAGCGCAGCGCATAAGCCCTGAGGCCCTCCTCAAGTGGCCCGTTGTGCTCTAGAGAGGTTTGGGGGTGTTAGGCACTGTTAGCTCTCTGCGGAACACATAGTGCATGTTCCCTCCATTGATCACCGTCCCACTCGAGGAAAGCGAGGACTAGGCGCATCTCTTCGAGTAGGAGTTCGACCTCCTCCGTATACCGCATTGCGCATGCACGACAGCGGCACCACTCAATCCATAGGGCTATTTTAATTAGTAGTTAGCCTTGACAGTAGAACACCGGAAGCACTAGCGAGTACATACCTTCGTCTCCTGCGCCATCTGCAAGAATACCGTTGTTCATCGTCCAAATCCATGACGGCGCCGCCACCCCTCCAACTCACCCATCAACGCATCTGATAAGCCACGGACATCTTCAGCCTTGAGCACTGGCAGGGTATTGGCCCACTCAGGGAGCGTCAGCGAATCTGAGAGGGCGAGCATCGTATCGCGTGAGATGCGGTACTTCCGAGCAGCTCTATCCACCTTCGCTTGACATTTCTTGAGTGCAGTATTGGAACAGGTGTTCTCGCCATCTATCTCTATGTCGTTGCTTGCCATTCGATCCTTAAGGTTATTTCCTTTAGTCATTAGCCCCGAAAGCGGATGGTTTGAAGCATTAGTGAATATATACCTTTGTCTCCTGACCCGCTGACTCCTAGAATACTGCTGGTGTGTTGTCGAAATCCATAATGGGTAGCGCTGCCCCTCCAACCCTGTGGCCACGAGTGTCCGTGCTGGCATGAATATGATGGGAGAGGTGGGTAACAAGGATTGGCAGTAAGCAGTAGGGGCGAGCAGGGGTGTTTTCCATTGCCATTGCAGTCCTATATGGTGGGGTTGGGCTCGCGTCGTTGGCTGTGGGGTTTTGGCAAATCGGTGATTGCCAGTTGGGGCGGATGGTGCTGCTACAGCAGCTGGGCATAGTTGAGAGGGCGGCAGTGTGTAATGTGGGCAGAGGGTGCACCCGTGTGCCCTGACATGTTGGTATAATCATTAGGTGGTGGTGAAAAAAAAAGGCAAGGGGAAGGGAAACAGTAGTACACTTCCTCATATACCTGGCGGGTCTCCGACACAATAACCTCCCCTTGCGTTATCCTACGCCAACCCTTAGCACCTAGAACCTTGCGATGATGCGAAATCGTGGCCTAAATCCCTCGTTGAAGGGAAGAGGCTGAGGTTTGCCAAGGAGGTTGCTGCTGGCAATGAACGTGGGCCTAAAAAAAGGAGAAGAGTAATTAGACCTCCTATAGAATGGTTAAAGAGAGTACCTACCCTTTTGCGTGTCCTGACACGTCCGTTGCAGGTAGAGATACATTGGGAGAAGGCGAGTAGAAGGACGAGACGGTCGATTGCTGGCTTGTCATTGTTTGTTTTTGGAGTCAATGACCTCACATATCTCGAACAAATCACGAACAAATCACGAACAGATCACGAACAGATCATGAACAGAACCAAGATAACGCTCGATATAAGCGCCTATAAGTCTGATAATAAAATGAAATTTGGTATTATTTAAATATCACTCTAAAAACTTTAGATCCGAAATTTAAGGATAAAAAACGAAGAGCTGAGGCTGTTATTTAAGAAATATGTGAAAATGGTGGACCATACTCTTCGTTGTTTCTCTATTGTAACTTCTGTATCTTATAGAAATAACATTGGAATATGATTTTAGTTCACTAATAAACAAGTTTCAGATAGTTTGGACAAGCTAACTAACCTTTGTGGAAGCTGGAATGGCTGAAATTCAGTTATGGACCATAGGTTGATTCAATAAGGTCCATAACTGAATTCCGGGCATTCCAGCTTCCACAAAGAATAGTTGGTTTGTCCAAAATATCTGAAACTCATTTATTAGTGAACTATAATCATATTCCAATGTTATTTCTATAAAATACAGAAGTTACAATAGAGAAATGACAAAGAGTACGGTAGGTACCACCATTTTCGCATATTTCTTAAATAACAGCCTCAATTCTTTATTTTCACCTTCAAATTTTGGATCTAAAATATTTAGAGTAGTTTTTATATAATACCAATTTTTATTTCATTATCAGACTTATAGGCGCTTATATCGAGCGTTATCTTTGAGGATGAGCGGAGTTTTAATCCGCCATCAACCACATCACAGTTGATTTTCGTCCACGTTCTCTCATCCCACCACCACCACCTTCATCCTCGCCGCCTCAATTCGTCTTCAATCACACACATAAACCCCACCCAGGAGCCCCTCCCCTCTCTTGAGGGATGTGGGCCCAATTACCAATGCCACCAATGGGCGCCCAAGCTTGTATCCCACCGACACTCGCCCCTCCCCTCTTCAGAGGGATGTGGGTAGCTCCCAGTCGATCGACGAAGGAATTGGGGATGGAGCAACACGAGGGGGAACCCAAGAAGTGGGAGGCCCAAGCAGTGCACCACGAAAACGAACCACGCCTTTCTTCGTTTTCGTTTCGCCTTCTCTTTCTGCCACCACCCGCCACTAACGTCCCTTAGGCCCACACAGTGCCACCACCTGCATCACCACCACCGCGACGACTGTGAAATGGCCCATCTCAGGTGCCAAATCATGTGACGCAACCCCGGCACAGGATCACAAACGCCCCAGCAAGTGCAGAACAGCGGATTCCAGCCACACCTGCCCTCTCCTTTCCGGAGATATGTGGGCCACTCCTTGTCGCTTGAGAATGTCGATAACATGACCTTTGCATAACAGACAGTGAGGGCAACAGAGCAATGATGAAGCGACACCAAGGAGGAGAGGAAACGACCACAACGAGAGACGCGATGAAGAGGAGGAGAGGTGAGACGAGCAGGAGGAGGGGAGACGAGACGAGACGAGCAGGAGGAAGAGAAGCAGCGCAATAAGGAAGAGAGACAAGACGACGAGGAGGAGGAGGAGGAGAGAGATGCGACAAGGAGGAGGAGGAGGAGGAGGAGGAGAAAGATGCGACGAGGAGGAGAAAGATGCGACGAGGAGGAGAGATTGACGAGAGGGATGAGGAAAGACGGGACAAGGAGGGGAGAGGAGAGGAGGAAGAGCAGGTGACATGTACTTAGGCACAATCCTAATCTTCCTTAGGGATATACATTTTTTATTCTCTAAACGTGTGAAACAAAAGAGAGAAGTAATTAGATAAGGGACTCAGGTGTCCATCCCTACGCCATTCCCACCTCCTGTGAGCCACAGAATAGGGTGGGATGTATGTAAACGGATTTTATTAACTATAATACATTTATATACTATGAAAAACAGAGCCCAGCGAGCCCAGCAGCAAAACCGAGCCCCAACCGGAAAGCCCAGCAGCCATTCCAGCGTGAGCAGGCACCTAAATGATGACACGATCTATTAATAGATCGCATCATCCAACCCACCCCGACGCAATCCATCCTGTCCCGCCCCCACTGAGGTGCGCAAATGGGTTTAATAATTCTAATTAAATGCTATCTACCCAAATATAATTTTTCCCCGCCCCAAACCACCCCTAGCCCGCCCAACAGCAAGTGCATATCCTGGGATGGCTGTTTCCTACATTGTTGATGGTTGATTACTGGCACCCCCAACCCAACATTCCCAATTTCCCACCCCTGCTCGGGCAGCCCAAATGTGGCAGGGCGGGTGCATGCCATTTTGGGAAGGGGAAATTTCCTGTGGGTGCGGTAGGTGCCGAAGCTGTAGCTCTCATGGTGCCGAGAACAAGCCAAGAACAAGCCGTGCAGTAGTCATTCTAGTGGATGCATATCTAATGTGATATATCTCAAAGTGTATCTAATTAGATTGTTTTATGTATCACAGTTTTAATCTAATTACATACCTATGATATATCATATTGCCAGATAGGCCTGTCTGACCATATGTGGAAAATTCTCATCAAATTGACTGGCCAGATACTGTACTTACACTTTGGGGTTTTCACTATTTAAAAGGCAGTTAAATTTATTCGCTGAATTGTAATCGATATTTTGACTGGACAATAACATTCTAAAAGTGCTTTATATTTGAAACAAAAAAAGGTTCCCATGTGTGATGTAAAACTTAAAATGTCAACAACTATTTCAGAAATAAATTTAAATGCCTTTTAAATTTTGAAAACCCCATAGTAGGTTCAGAGCAAGGCCTTGCTCTGGTCCAGTCCAAAATTGTACCTGTTTGTCAACAAACATCCCTCAGCAGTAGATCTGTTCCAAGTCACCATTCTTCTGCCAGTGAATGTTTGTTGGCAAACAGGTACAATTTTAGACTAGACCAGAGCAAGGCCACCTACTATGGGGTTTTCAAAATTTAAAAGGTGTTTAAATTTATTTCTGAATAGTCATTGACATTTTAAGTTTTACATCACACATTGGAACCTTTTTTTGTTTCAAATATAAAGCACTTTTAGAATGTTATTGTCCAGTCAAAATATTGATTACAATTCCATGAATAAATTTAAATGCCTTTTAAATAGTGAAAACCCTCAAGTGTTAGTGTTGCTGTGAACCGAGTTGAAGCAAACTCAAGGTCTTGGGTAATTTGCTTGAGCAGACTTGAGCTCAGTTGCCTAGATTTGGGTTAGCCATGCCTCTCTGTGGCTCGCATCAAGCTTGTGCAACCTAACATTCTCAACAATGGCTGAACAGTTCAAGTTGAATTGGATAGGTTTATTTATTCCCTCCACTATGGTACCAAAATCTGAGTGAATGGATGAAATTAAAGAATACTGTAGTATTTCATTCAATTTGGCACCCTGCGTGATGCGTTACCACCTTGCCAAAATTTTGATTTTGGCAGGCCCCAGATTTGACCATTACATCCAATTATTTTTCAGCAGGTAGGGGTAAATTTAGTGCTAGCAGTCAGCGCATGTGCCAATGGTCTGTACCCGCATACACAGACAATGAAAGCAGTGATATCATCGCAAATGAGGGAAATAAAGGTTGCAAGAACCCAGATAAGTACTTAAACATTCAAGTGACCAGATAAGAACCGGTGCAGTGTCCACCTAAAATTGCAAATTGTCCTCGTTTCACGACAAAGATGGCCAACAACAGCCCACCGCTACCTCAGATCCCACCTAAAATACAGCAATTTATCCTCCCTAACAAGGATTCATCTGTCACTGACTTCTTAAAGTTTCATCTTCCTGCAGCAGCTCGAACTGCAAATGGATCCTTCAACCAATCGCAAAAGCTTCTTTCCAACCTAATCCCGACCATCACATGCATCGAGGATATCCGTGCAATACCGACACCACCTCTTGCCATCGTCAATGAGCTCATTAGAGCCCCAGAACTCTCAGAATCACAATCAGTTCACTGCTTTCACACACCAGGATTGATTACACACCGGTTACCCCTATGGATCATCTCTTATTGGGTGCAAGTCTTTCATTTGCGACCACTAAAGAAAAAATGGTTAGATGCAGAAGAAGCCCTATGCAAACAGGAACATGGGAAGGGGCATACCAACGAGACGAAAGGCTTGATCAACTGGGTCTACAATGCATTAGCCTGTATCTCATGGGCTGGCAACATCAACGGGTTCTTAGCTTCAATATCAATAGACCATCTTGCTACATACCTGACCAAGGACTGGTTTTCGGACGAACACGAGAACCAAATGCTATACCTACTCAAACAGGAGGTTTCGAGGGAGAGAAGAGATGATGGGATTGACGTTTGCAACACCTTCTTCATGAAGAGGCTTATCAATTTATTGCGGGATGCGGGTGGACCCAACTGATATGCTACAGCCGCTAACTATGCATGGCTTCGAGAACGAGGGCAAGAGTTAGCAACCGGCGTCCTTGATACAGTGGTAACACTTGCAAATATTGGGGGCAACCACTGGATCGCACTCATCTTGGACTTCAAGGCGTTGAGGATTCTGTACGGTGATTCAATGGGGGGCACAATCGATGAAGGTATTGAAGAAGCTCTTAACTAGTGGATTGGTCAACACATGGGAACACAATTCACGACAAGTTACTTACCAATAACACATCAACCACATCAACGGGATGGCCATTCATGCAGCATCTTGGCATGGAAGGCAATTGCAGCCTACCTTTTTCCAGCAAGATATTTGCTTGCAGATGGTGGAGCCATTGGGGACGAGAGGTTGAAGATGTTTCTTCGGGTTTTAGACCGTCATAATGAGAAGGTAATGTGTGGTTACATCTCAAAGGTTTGATACTAAAAAGAAATCAGTCTTTCGATGCAACTGTGGAAGGTTACATGTTCACATTTGAAGCGCCGGTGTTGCAGTCATCTGATGATGAGATAGAGTGCTTAGAAGCTCAACGAACACCTCCAGACTCAACTGAAGCATCATCCACATGCCTGGTCACCCCTACTTCCATCCCAGCCACTCCTCCAAGTTCTCCGCAAGCAAGCAGCTTGAGGCGAACCTTAACACCAGAAGGTTCACTGCCTACTTCCCTCCCAGCGACTCCTCCGACTCCTCCACAAGCAAGCAGCTCAAAGCGAACCTTAACACCGGAAGGTTCACCATGTGTCGATGGAGAGGAGAAGCCTAGACTGAAGAAGATCGTCTCAGCGATCCGGAATGTATTTGACGTGGCACAGGAGGCCGAAGACCTTGGCGAGGAATCTAAGTTTGGATTGCTCAAATTTTTTTCAAAAGGGAAAGCAGCAGATAAAAAGGCTTACTTTGCGAGAGAGGATGAACGAGCAGCCAACATGCATTCAGTTAATGACTACGATAGCAGACAACGGGTGATGAACATCAAAGATCACAAAAGGGAGCAAGGGCGACTACGGCAACAAAAACGAAGACGGCTGTTGAAGGATGAGGAGATAAGGGGTGGGGTACACAGTCCCAGAGGAACTAAGCGAAAGGTGAGTAAGAATAAACAATAAAGCACAATAATTATTAACGACTAATGACTTACGTCAGGTTGTTGAAATGGAGCTTGAAGACGCAGCAGATCCAAGCGTGAAAAAGATCATGATGAAAGTCACAGAGCTGACACGGCCAGCAAGGAGCCTGAAAGAAACAATCCACACTAAGAATCATAAACCTCAAGGTTGAAAACAAAAGAATAAACCTCGACCCGCAAAATATCACAACTGGCTGACACCATTTTGCTGGACTCAAATTGTCATTGCTACGAAGCAAGTGGGCTGGAGGATGGGTGCTTCGGATATTGCGAAGAAGTTGAAGAGCTGGGACCCAGTTACATTCGATAAGATAAGCCACAACACCATAGAGGGATGGATTGATCGGTCTGGTTCTAAACCATGGTGGAAGGAGTCGGTCCTTTGTCGAGTTGAGGACGGGAATAATCCTGGACACAGTAATGGCGGTCGTCGTGGGATCTTGGTAAGTGTTAAGCTGACTTCAAGCAGTGAACAAGACATTAACATTGACATACCTCTAGTCAGGGTATCCTGAGGTTGTCGAAGCCATCAAGACACGTTTGACATTCTTGCGAGGGCGAGGTGCTGTGGTGAACCTTATCACAGCCTGAGCTATGGTCGTTGCCACCACCCTCCACATGAAACCCAAGATCTTTGACCAAAAATTCAAGGACGGTTCAACATTTCGTGCATCAGATTCATTTGTGCGGAAGTTCTTGCATGGTGTGCTTTCATGGAGTCTTCAGAAGGCCACTCAAGCTGCGCAAAAACTGCCAAAGGACTGGGAGGATCAATGTGAGCAATCGTTCTTCCGCAAGGCATACTCGATAAAAGAAAACGACATACACCCGAGACTTTACGTGAATTCGGACCAGACGCAACTCTTATATGCCCCGGGAAACTGAATGACATACACTGAGATAGGCTCGAAGCAGGTGGCCATTGTTGGAATAGATGAAAAGCGAGCTTTCACTCTGCTTGTCTCTGTTGCTGCAGATGGGACGATCCTTCCCTTTCAAGCAGTGTATCAGGGAAAAATGAAGCTCTCTCTGCCAGCTGCGACCTCACCTAACTATGATGACACAATCAACGCAGGGTTTAAATTGGTGTTCTCTGGCACGAAAACCTATTGGTCAAATTTTGGGACAATGTGCACATTTGTGAACGAGATCCTCGCACCTTATTTTGAAGCAATCAAGCTCAAGCTATCTCTTCCACCTCAACAGAAAAGCCTCTGGCAAATTGATGTGTGGTCGGTTCATCGCTCGAAAGAATTTCGGACATGGATGCACACCAACCACCGAAACATCATGGTCAATTTCATTCCAGGGGGTTGCACTGGAGTTCACCAGCCCTGTGATATTGGTATTCAGCAGCCACTCAAATTATCAATGAGGAAGTCATACCATGAAACCATCATCAATGAGCTTCTAACCGAATTTGACAAGGGAAACACTGCACCAGACCTCAAAGACACCCTTGGAGTTCTTCGTGATTGTAGTGTGCAATGGATGTGGAATGCATATAAAGCTCTAAGCAATAAAGAGCTCGTTAAAAAGGTATGTCTCATTTCTCAATCAGAACCAAATCTTACCTTTCGTAGGCATTTGAACAATGTGTCATTCATGAATGGAATTTATCAATGACCTGCTTGACCAGCTTCAAGGCTCATGAAGCGCTACGACAGATGGCGAAGATGAACCCTGAATTTTGGGTGGAACTCAGTGGGGGCGGAGCTGATGATGTGCAGTTGCCCGATGCCGCAGAGACATTGCCCGAGGATGTTGAACACGACACAGAGCTTGAAGATCAAGACTCTGATGATAGTGATTTATCATTGGAAACACTAATCACAGCGTTGACCAAGGACATACCTGACACCGTGGGCACTCGTAAAAGTGGAAAGCTGGCATCGCTGACAGACGCCGAAAACGTGGATTTGGTCCCAGAAATACTTGAACAAGGGAACAGTGCAGCTGAGGGTGGTCGTGATAAGAGAAACAAGGTTGCTAATAAGCAGTACCAGGGATTCTGGTGGCACCACGATGAAGACGATTGGAACGATGATAGTATTGTTGGTTGATTCAACGGTTATCGATGGCTGAAATTCGTGCCATGTGGGCAAATGTTTGACACACCGGACCTGTCCTCACATATTTATTCACGTTTACACAGTCTATTGTAAACTAAATTATAGCTATTACCTACATAAAGTACTTAAACGCAATAGGTGGGCCTCTGAAATTTTTTTTGTATTTTTAATCCATTTTCTTCGAATTTTCAGATGGTTTCGGCACTTGACCAAAATTAGCGTTACCAGTGTTACATTTCGGTGATTTTGAGGGCTGCGTGACACATTACTGCTGAATTGAATGAAATACTACAGTACCTAAAATCAGACATCACTATAGGTATTAGGGGCTCAGCAACATTGCATCAGACAGAAAAAGGAAGTTGATCTGTACCCAGCCTGCTTAAGCTAAACTTGAGCTAATCAAACTTAAGTGAGCAGCTTTCACAGCAACGCTAACTGTACTCAACACTAGTGATTGTCAGGGGTTTCAACACCCACAGGGGTCAGGGGTATTTATAAGGACAAATCTTTCTGCATAAATCACATTTATTTACTTCAAAAAATGTTCTTTTTTAATCTAAAAACTTAGTTTTGGACTTTTATCCCAGTTATACCTAGTATAAGAGTGTTGTCAATGTGTTTTCACTACTCAAAATAAATATAATATTTTTTTAAACTTTATTTTACATTAAATTAGAAGCAAACCCATGGGTATTCAGAAACCCTTACCTAAACCCTCCAAAACCCTTACCCTTGGTGGGGGTAAGGGTTTTCCAGGGGTAGGGTAGCAGTTCAGCTGAAATACCCCAGGGTTACCCCTGATAATCCCTACTCAACACTACTGTACTTATTGAGATGATTGTCCTGTAGTCAACATCTGTTGTTTCTTTGTTGGCGAGGGTTGACAATCACTAGAGATATTTGAAAATTTGATGCTGCCCTTTTTCATCCTTTCTGCTCTTTCTGTCAAGCAAACTCCTGGTCCTGCGCAAGTAGGAATTGTCAAGGGTTTTGAAACCCACGTGGATTATGGGTAGGGTATATGTGGGTAGACTATGCAAGGGTAGGGGTACAGGTTGAGTTTTCTGACTCTCATCCAACTCATACCCCCAGGCACAGGTTGGCGGGTTACCTGCCAAGTTTATGGTGGGTTGTGCTGTCAGTTTTCATAAATCAAGCAGAGTTTGAATCAAGATCAATAGTGACAAACATGGTGATCTCGCTTTCAACCACTTTGCATTATCACTCTTGACTCAACAAACATGGCAGGGGGAGCAGGCTAGGAAAGATAAGGGGAGACCCACAAGGTATGCAAGGAGGTGAGCCATGATTGGTTTGCCTCACTTTACCTACCTTCCCTACTAACTACTAACATCAAAAACACATTAGGACATGCTGCCACCTCCACCTCCTTTGCATGCAAAACAAGCTGGAGACCATTTCAATGTCATTCATGCCTTCTCCACCTCCCTCACATGTAAAAGCGAGCCAGAGGTGGATTTGTGTTGTATTTTGATGCCATTCGCAGCGGCATTCACATGTCCTCCACCTCCCTCGCATGCAAGAATGAGCCAGAGGTAGGTTGAAGATGTTTTGATGGTGTTCATATGTCCTCTACCTCCCTTGCATCCAAGAACGAGCATGAAATGCATTTGTATGGTGTTTTGACACAGTACTAGTGCTATTTACTGATATTGAAAATGCACTAGGATATACATTCCCCAAGGGGTATGTAAGAAATTTGTTTAAAACATGACCTTGATTTTGGGCTTAAAAATGGCTGGGAGATTGAAAAATGCAACTCCGAAGTTTTTCCCACAGGTCGTTCTTGAGTTGCCTTATAAGGAAATTTGGGGGGGGGGGGGGGGGGGGTCCAAAAGGGCAGTTTTTTTTTAAAATTTTGGTGAACGCTAAAATAATGTT
>Ga0307513_10010593_pt1 | contig 11534 bp, 11 predicted proteins | sample 15_EM_MG_FD_202174 | JGI IMG/M metagenome (GOLD analysis project Ga0307513, IMG submission 202174) | Populus trichocarpa ectomycorrhiza microbial communities from riparian zone in the Pacific Northwest, United States - 15_EM | ecosystem: Host-associated > Plants > Roots > Unclassified | place... | reverse complement strand
TTATTGTCCCATGACCGGCTGTCATCGCTGGCTGTCATCGATGGTCGGCGGATAAGTCATGGGAATTCCCACGTCACATCCCTGTCACCCTGTCACGGCTCTTCCCTTCACAGTAAACAAAGCAATCGCAATTAAAAATAAATGTGACCAATCAAAAGGGGGGGAAAACACGCTGCAACCGCAATCGTGCAGCCAACTCGAAATGTTAATCTCAGTAATTAATTTTAATTTTAATTTTATTTAATATTATTAATAAGTTTTGGAATCCCGTGGCCTCGCCAACCCAAACTTTGGAAGAGGTGTGCAAAATGAAAGTGAGGAGATGTTCACGGACAAGTCTGCATTCCAAAGGTGTTGCCCCGCAACAGCGCCCACGGAAGCCGCCACAAACGCAAGAAAACGCAAGAAACGCCTCGCGTCGGATGATCGGCTGGTGACCCGGATTCACCTGGCTCTGGCTGGGACTTTGCATTCCTAATATACAATGTCCGGCGATTTCGTTGGAGGATCCGCGCGACACCTCCCCAAAATGGATGATACGGTCCTGCCTCTTAGAGCTTCAGAAGCGCCGGGAATTCCGCATCCGCATCCAGTCCGTCACGCCGAGTCGATCGGTTCGTGTTCGTGCTCGTGCTGACGGTTACAGTGACGGTTACGGTTACGGTTAGCAATATCGTAAGCAATGCATCGTTCCTTTGCAGATTGCAGCGTCGTCAGGCAAGCAAGCTGCAAGCTGGGGAGGATCGACGTAGAACATCCCACGCTCCCCCCACCGTCAGAGACAAAGCCGGCAGGGTTGAACCTGACAGAAACAGAAACTCCACGTCCAGCCATGGCGAGTTCTTCCCCGCCCAGCAACCCAGACCGCACCCTTGGGTCCCTCCCGTCAGTCTCCAACCCTCCCTCATCAACCTCGACCCGCCGTCTAACCGGCGGCGCGTCCAGGGAAAGCGGCAGAGACGTTGCCCGGGACAACTTGAAGGATGGGACGTTTTACTCCACGTTGAATATCGATATGAAGAAACAGGTTTCCGTTGGCAACGTTCGTCTTCTCGATCCATCGTGAGCGAGTACGGAGCGTGAATTGTATTTGCAGATGTCTGTTAGCCCGTCTTCCAAGGATCTTGTAATGGCTTCGTACGTAATACTTAGTACACTCTTATGTTTTATACATTGTCTGAGCCCTTCCTTGGTAGACGGAAAGGCGTAAGACTCCGGTCTGAAGTTGCTTCGCCTCCGCTCACCCTACTGCTCAGTTGTTCATTATCGACTTGGATAATCCTTTAAAGACCCCCGAATTTCTTCCTCAAGGTGGAATGTGCGTCCCGCTCTTCATATTGGTCTGCGGGCCGTCTAAAATCCATGGTCAGGTTCGATATTGCCGACGTACAATGGAACCCCCATCCCAGCTGGTCACAGTATATCATATCGACGTCAAGAGAGAAACTGTCCGTCCCTCCGGGCTCTCCTCACCAACATGCTCACTCTCCATTAGGCTGATCTGGAATTTGATGAGCAAAGGCAGGACACATATCCAGCACGCCCTTGTTGCGCATTATCGGGCAATAACGGTGCATTCAATTCATTTTGAATAATCTATGCAGACTCTAAGCCTCGCCCAGGATGTCAATTGGAATAACCATGAGCCCTCGCGTCTGGCGACTTGCGGTATTGACTCTTGGATATGGCTATGGGACATTCGGGAGCCTACAAAACCGACAGGAGGTATCCGCCCCAAGGTAACTCCGTACATGGGTGAGTGTCAAGTGTCTGAACATGTACCCTCAACTGACATAAATGCCAGGCCTCTCTCCGTTTATTCGTAGGCACCACATCCTCTATCTTGTGCTATATCTGACTCCGATTTCCAGAGACGGCGACCCAAGTGAAATGGAATCGAAGGAATAGTCACCTCTTAGCGTCCTCCCACGCAGGAGAGGTGCTCGTTTGGGACGAGCGGGTGAGAACCCTTATACCTCTCAGTCTAACATGAATTCTCAGTAGCCCCATTCCTTAGAAAGGCACTATCCCAATCGTGGAGGTCAAAGCGCACGACGCGATCATTTACGGAATAGATTGGTCTCGGCATTCCGAGTACGAGCTATCGACATGCTCCCTGGACAAAACAGTCAAGTTCTGGGACACGCGGACGACGGGTCGGGACGAGCACGGTCCCGGCGCGCGGCTGTTGAACACCACCCAGACCGACTACCCCGTCTGGCGCGCAAAATACCTTCCATTTGGGCGAGGTGTGCTGACGCAGCCGCATCGCGAGTCCGCCAAGCTCGAAATGTATCGTTCGGACAAGGTGGACGAGCCGGTTCATGCGTTTGAGGGGTTCGAGGGTGTCGTGAAGGAGTATGTTTGGAGGTTGAAAGGTGGAGAGAGTGATTCATACGGTATGTAGGTGATCATTTCCTCCGCTAGACCCTTGTTGAGACACGTCTCCCAGACGATCGAGAGTTCCAACTTATCACTTGGTCTCAGGATTGCGTTTTGCGATTCTGGCCAATAGAACAGTCTCTCCTTGAGGTATCTCGGAGCTCCATTCAGTCATTCTGCCAATCCACTAATCGTCATTCCAGAAAGTCGGCTTCCAAAGAGGCGCGCCGATCACAGTCCCAGTCCTCCGAAGAGGCGCAGCAAAGTTCTCCTATCGGGACATGCTTGCAGATATGACCAAGAAAACCGCAGCCATCACGACGCCGACACACCACAGTAACATTCTAACGAGCGTCAAAGCGTCCCTCGCGCCCATTCCACAGAAGAGCATCATGCGGACCCCATCCATGCACCGGCAGTCACCCACCCTTGTGCAGAGTACACCCCCCCTCCAACTGCCCCCGCCCCCGGTCCCGCTGCCCGCGAGCATCATGAGATCCATGACGAAGGGACACGGCAAAGCCGTCCGGCCCGCGGTCGACCAAATTAAGTGGCTATCTGGCGTAAACGTCGTACATCTCCAGGAGGGGAGCGGGGAGCAGTCCGGGGGTAGTGGCGGACGGAGCCGGTCTCGTGCACGTTCAAGGAGCAGAGCGAGGATGAGTTCTACTGGTACGGACGGCTCTGGCCGAGATGTTGAGAGCCATCCCTCCACTCTCAAGGAGGAGTGAGTCCCGCTACACCCCCCGCTCTTCCCGCTTCGTATTCAACTTTTTTTCCTTAGGATCACAGACGTAGCTACAAAGTACTCCTCGAGTAAAGTCAAGATTGAGAATGTAAAGTTCTAGTTTTCTTTTTTGATTCTCTTTGCAGTGCTGCTGACTGGACTGCAACCTCCCAGATCAATTTTGAACAAGGAAGTCGGTCATGCGCGGTGGCGTTCCAAGGTCCACGGCCTATTTTTATTCGCATGCTCTTCTCATTCCCGGATGATTACCCCAACGGGCACTCCCGTCCTAATGTCGATATCGACCGAAACCGTGACATCACGATCCGCAAACGCGCGAGTATGCTCCGGTCGCTGCGAAAGATCCTCAAAGCGCGCACGCTTTGCATCGAGCCGTGTATCCGGTATCTCCTCGGACTGCCCGACCGGGAGGGACTCTACACCAAGCCTTTCACGATGGACACCGATGACGAAGAGGACGAGATTGACGTTGCTGGCGTTGCTGCTCTTAGGAATGGGCGCGCAGAAGGGGGCACCCCAAGTACGAGGGTGGTCGATGCTGCGACTGCGATGCTTCAACAGAATCAGGTCCCAAGAGAACGCACCTCCCAAGGCGTATTTTCTGCAAATGGTGTGTGTGTGCGTTAAACTTGCGATAGCTGGAAAGCTTATATGAAAAATTATTTGTTCCTAGGGACCTTCGTCCGGATCGCTCTTGCTGATCAGAGTCGTCGCTCTGGCATATCCCCGAACCGAGGGGCCGACGGCGGTGGCGAAAACGGAAAGAGCGTGCAACGAGCCAGGGCTGTACAACTGTCACTTGCTCTAGATGGCCTGAGGAAGATGGCGGACTGGGCCCCCACCATTGCCGATGGTGACCCAGAGGCGGAGGCCGCAACCCCGGATTTTTCAGATTATTTCTCGACTCAACCTGGTGTAGGGTTTTACATCACTTGTACCTCATTCACGCGGCCTTACGTATATTTGTAGGTCAAACGAACCGGTATGGGCATTGGACTCTCGGAGCTCAAAGGCCCGTCTCTCCAGAAGCGTGGACGACGCCGTTCCACTGTCTTTATCGATAAATCACTCACCGGTTATGACGATTTCGACCGTATACTGGCGTCCATGTTCGTCTATCACGTCACGGATCCCAAACAATTTTGCGATCTCAACGCTGCGGTTGCGGCCAAACACGGTCGATATGATTATCAAAGGGTTTTGAGCACGTTGTCTATTGTATTAAAGAACGTGGATATCCACCCTGGAGGGCCGACATCTCGAAGGGTTGGTTGGGGCATTAACCCCATGGCTAACATCATAGAAGAAACGTAGGCCCAAGCCTCCACATTAAACGGATTCGATGACATTGTGACTTTAGATATCAATCTCTAGCAGCTCATAAGAACATACAAATGTTGGCAATGTTCTCGATGGTGGTTCTATTGGCGGATCGATCCTTACGAGCCGATCTCCGTACGTCCAGCCTTTACATACTCTGAGGCATGCCCATACGGATTCATAGACCGCAAAGATTCGCACGAATTAAAGCTGGCAACCTCGATGTCGCACTCCACCATTCACTCCGTTCCACCCACCGATTACTTCAGTCTTCGGCCTAGACGCCGAACCCTCAGTTCAGTCCGTGCCCACGCAGAGAGAGTACCCCCGCCAATTATAATCTCAACACCGCCAGTCCCGAATCTTTACGCAGAAACAGAAACCGCGTCTCCTTCGCCGCAGCAGAGTCCAACGACCGCATCGGGGCCAAAGTCGGGTGGAACTTGGTCTAGCATACTCAATCCTCGACTCCTCATCAGCGGAGTCTCAGAAGCGAGCAGCAGTAGCAACTCGTTAAGGCAGCCGCGGAGCAATCGATCAGAACCATCAACACCAGCGGAGATACATCCTGGATCGATACCAGTTCCTTCTGATGGGAGACCCACGAAGATATCCCCCAAGTCTCCTCGCCCGCCAAAACGGATACGGTACCAATGGTCCATGACAAGTTCGCTATCGGGTCATGCAGGGTCAACGGACTCGCCTTTCCCGAGGCAACCACCACTTATTATATCCGCACATGCCTTGGGCGGAAGGAGGTCCGAGTCTCCGCCTCGCAGCATGATGAGCGGGAGCAAGGCTGAGGAATCGTGGTCTACTGCCACCTCAACCAAGGTCACAATCACCTTTGCGCTCCTGGGTAATCCACTGCGGCATATGACGACCGCTATTCCTCAAGAGCGCGATCGGAGACCTGGTGAACCGAAGAAGATGGTGCGAATGGTAGGCTTTGAGCAAACCCCGCCTGGAGACGAGTCAGTCATGTCAGTTCATTACGTTTCATCTCTCTCTAACGAGTGGATAGACCCCCGAAACTGCTCGGTGAACCGAGGCTGACGCAGTATGTCTCGCATGTGCGGGCGTACGGAGAGCTGCTCTTCCGCGCGGGCTTACTAGAGCAGTGCATCGAGGTTCTCAAGATTATCCCCCCATTGGCGCACCTATTTGTTAATGGGCTGAACAGCATGGAATCGGATGGCCTGGGTGAGTCCCACTCCACTGGTTCTTGTCAGGGGCGTCCCATCTAACTACGGATAGCTTTGGTACCGATATGTCGAAAGTGTAATATACATCTCCCGGTAGGAAGTGAGTTGTGCCGGAGGTGTGGGAGGGTGGGACTAAAGGCGGAATGCACCGTGTGTCGACTGCCCGTGCGCAGATTGGGACGGACGTGTATGAGCTGTGCCCACGTTACGCATCTGGGCTGCTGGAGGGAAGCGAAGACGGCCGTTTGTCCAAGTGGGTGCGGGTGCAAGTGCCCTTCGGATGGATTCGACAGCGGCCCGACCAAAATGGGACGATAATTATTTCTGTGTGGGCAGATGGATATGTAACAGTATTGGATGTATATCAGCTTTGTGGTCCGACTCGGAACCAACGCGGCAGAGCCTGGCGCGCCTGACATGACCAAATCTTTGCTTCTTGGACCTGACCTTTCTCGGGGGTTCGTCCGCGCGCCGCTGATCTCGCTCCCAACTGACCCCACCACTCGTAGGCGCTTCATTGCTGTCACCTGAGGAGTCCTAGCTAGGGCCCGTGCCCGTTATGCGCACGTAAAACGGTATGCACTTCCCGTCCCTCCTCTCCCTCTACGATGGCCACGCAACTGATCGATGGCGTCTCTCGCTGGTCTAGCCGGGACGCAGAGACCATCGTGTTATTCACGACCTCTTGCGTCGAGTGTGTAAATGACGATCTGCCTTCTCTCAGCGGCGCTCGCTATCGACCTGTGCGTTGGCTCGAGTCCACTCAAGTTAGAACTACGTGGCATAGCCAACTGCGTTGGCACCCATAATGTTCCATACAAACAGTGTAATGAGCTTTGGTGCGTCTTCCCCCCCCTTTGTGTCCGAGCGTCCTTTTTTATTTTATTTTATTTTATTTTATTTTATTTTATTTTATTTCTAATCGCGCAATGTGGCAGTCATCCGAACCTCGCGTCTCGAACAACCACAGGCGAGGAGAACACCGTTTAGCAGTAGCAACCATCCATGCACCACTCGACAACATGTGGCCCCTCTTGCCCATGTTCCGTCCCTTTCCATTGCCGACGATCGCATCAATCCGTGCCCTTCGCCGGTAAATTTCACGACTGGAACAAATGATCTTATATCGGCTGTCTCTTTGTCGTTGGCTGCCTCCTCATCGTTCAGTCCCCGTTTGAGGGCGTGTTCGATTGCAGAAGCGACCTGAATCTTTCAAAGGGTATGAACCAATGAAAGATGGACACGGTGCGACCGTAATTGTACGGATACCACTGGGTCAACCCGTTGTGATTTTGAGTCTCATCGGGTACTGCGGGGAACTGACCGTTTGTTAGCTTGGTATGGTACTGACATGCTTGCGGGCAAGCGAGCAGCCATATCGAGTTGATAACCGCCAGAACTTCTGATTCATGAAAATTAAATACCAGTCTGTCATTTTTCGTTCATCTCTTCCTCTGGCTGACTTGGTGTTTCAGGGCCATCCCGCGTCGCCAAACGGAGTCGCGCTCCATGACAAGCCAAGAAGTCATGTCGAGCAAAATATATATACGACCGAGTCTAGCTCCTCTCGAATTTCCAAGTACCATCTGACCGTCACCTGTCACTGTACGCATATTTACCACGGTCGCCACTTCGACCAGATACACGCCAGGCCGCTCCATACCAGAGCTGCCGATCGGATCACCTTTTGGACGGAGCTGATGTCACGCCCGAACATATGACGCCATCTTTGTCAACCTATACGCCAACCGCGACCCATATATCGCAACGACCTGCAACCATACCAGTTGTTCCCGATCTCGTCGACCTTATTCGACAGCATAATATTTCTCGATGCATACACCGAGATGCCTATTCTAGGGGCCCTACGGCCATTCTTGTTTTGAATGCCCCTGCTTCATTGAGACGCCTCGTCGTATCATTGAACGGGTTGGTTGAGCGCGAGCATCTTGGCTCCGCATGAAAATCAAGTACCCAGTAGGTCCTTCTCCTCTCATCCCTCGTATGCTTTTTAACCTGGCGCTGTCTCTCAGGTTCCCCTTTCTTCTTCGTTCCAGTCAATGCTGACGAGGATCCAATGCTTCACTCTGCCTCGACATCGGAGGACCGACCCTCTCATTTCTAAGGAGTTCGGTCTCTTTTGCGGCTCGTTCATACTTTCGCCCTTCGGACGTTGGGGCCATCGTGTCCAATGTGCGCGCAACTGTAGTTTTTCTATCCAATATACTCCCTTGTCGTGTGATCTCCGGCGTGGTTCGCAATGAAGCCTAAGCTGGACCCCTCTCTCCCAGTTCTTCAGTCCCACGAAGAGCTGATTGAGAGCTGCGTTATGACAGGTTGTTCTCCCAACGTCCGTTGGAGATTCAACCTTCCGCCACAAAGCTGAGCAAGTAGCCCAAGTAGCCACGCGTTGGAGGATGTAGGTCTGAATGAATATACTGTTATCTAGCTCTGATTGCTATGGCATAGGTTGCTTCGCGACGACAACACACATGGCTTGAGAGATACTGGGGCGCGGTTTGGATCTCGTTATTCACCATGATCCTTCAAATGAAACCCTAAGGCTTTTGGCCCCTCTTTCACATCGAGACTTCGAAGACGAGGCGCAAACGCGTCCAATCAAGCAAGAGATTAACTAACCACCGTGTATATATACACGAGTAGAGCACATCCGGGTCCATCAAGGCAAGGGGATCCCCTCGTATTCTTCATACCCAAGTGCAAGGTTCAAATTCTGCAATACAGTTCATTAGTTTTCCACTCACGGGGCACTTCCAGCTCATTACAGCAACTCACCTGTAAACATTGCGTAGCAGCACCCTTGAGCAAATTATCCAACCCGCCAACGGCAACGAGCCTTTCCCCACTGGAATGCATCTGCAAACCACCAAGGACCCACCCATGTTGGCCCTCGACATCTCCAACTTCCGGCCCCTTATCCAGAACCTTGATCAGCTTTTCGTTCTTGTACCGCTCCTCATAGAGCGCCTTGAACTCGCGCGCACCCATCCGGCGTTCGACCGCCACTTTGGTGAGGGGCACAGAAGCAGTAGATATGATCCCGCTATACCAAGACGCTACGACGGGGACAAACGCCACGCGGAGTGGCTTGTCCGCGTGCTCGAGCGTTGTCTCCGCCAATGGGCCAGTTTCGACGTCCAGTTCGGAAATGGGCGTTGCAAAGTGCGGATCGGTGGGGGAGTGGTCGACCAGTCGCGAGAGGTGTACGCTTGCTTCCCGCTCGTGGATATGGTCCGTGAGGGAGTAGGGGCGGATCCCGTTTCCCCCGTGTAAGTCAGTAGGATGGACTTTGGGCACGGTAACTGGTCGACCGTCGAGGTCTGTAGTAAATACTGTCCCTGCGCCCGAGTATCCGGAGACTCCAAATACGGTAGGAGGAGCGCGGATGTCCATGTAGGGAACCAGTGGGGCGAGAAGCAGCTGCATAGACGTGGCGTAGCATCCAGGGTTGGAAATCCTCTTTGCGATGCGTAATCGAGCACGAGAGTCATAGAGTTCTAATCATCACAGAGGAATCAGAGCAAAAAAAGGAAGCAAGAGAACAAATCAATACGCATTTTTCCGTGCAAAACGAGATACATCAAGCCTCACCAGGCAGTCCATACACCCATTCTCCCCCTTCAAACCTATGATCCGCGCTCAAATCCACCACAACGCCGTTTCCTTTCGCGCGATCGATCGCATTGACGAAAGGCTTGCAGACGCCGTTCGGGAGGGCCATAACCCATGCATCGACTTCACCGTCCTTTTCCATCCGCTCGACATCCAAGTGGGAGAGGTTGGAGTACTCAATGTTTGACCTGAAATAGCCATCGAGCTTTTGTCCTGCAACTTGACGCGAGGAGACATGGGAGAGTTCGAGGTATGGGTGGGTGTCGAGCAGGGATACAAGAGCTTGGCCCGTGTATCCTCGTGCGCCAATTAGGGCTACCCGTTTTTTGTCATTTGAGGTAGTAGCGGCAGGGTGGACCGCTGTGGCGTATCCCCGACTTCGTCCGAACCCAGATAGCGCACCGATTGGCCCGCGGGCGAGCGTAGAGAACGACCGCGTCTGCTCGCCAGTAGTTCGGTGAGGCTTCGCCGATGGACCAACGGGCAAGTACGCGCGTTCGATGCGTCCATTAGCCTCGAGATCTCTGACGGTGCGTTCGACCTCGGCGATATCCTGGATACCGTACCAGAAAAGGCTCTTTCCAGCGCGGGTAAAGCTCCCGTCCGCTCGCTGAAAATGCCATGTGCGGTTCTCGTCGTCGGCAAGGGCGGTCCAGAAGAGCTTGCGGTGGTCCCTCTTCACAGCGTTGAACACGTTATCAATTATGTTGTTGAGAATACCGTTGCGGGAAGGAAGGAGCTTAGTCAGGACCGGTACTTCGCCCTCAGGGTGGCTAACGATCGCGACACAGTCGAATGGCTCATCGCCATAGATCGTGTATGGCGTCTTTTCAAGGTCGGAGAGCACACCCGACACGCTATTGTGGCCGTGTTGTACGTCGAGGTCGCGGTCGTGTATGACTTGTCGGATGCGGTCAGGACCGATTTCGTCGATTGATTGCGCCTTGAAGAGCTTATAGCCACGTCGAATGAGCGTACCCGCGCCAGAGTCGGTGAAGAGCTCCTTATGGAGCATGCCGGCAGAGATGATGGCAACGCTGGAGGTGCGCGGGAGGTGGTTTAGGAGTTCCTTGATTTCGCGTATCTTGAGCTTGGTACCGTACTTGACCCAGGGCTCCTTCATCAAGTTGGCGTACTCCTCATCGAGGTTAATCACATCGAGCTTCTCACCCGTAGTGCCGTGGAAGAGACCGCCCTTTTCGTTGAGGAAGACAATCTTCAAGGGTTCAAGCTCCTTGGCGAGCTCACCGGCCGCAATATCGGCATTTACATTAAGAATCTGTCCATCTATGCTCTCTGCGAGACTAGTAAGGATGGGAAGAGCGCCGGCGCGGATGGCAGCCTCGAGAGGGCGTTTGTCGACGCGTGTAATTTTGCCAACAAGGCCGTATTTGTCACGATCGAGGTATTCTGCAGTGAAAACGCCAGATGTGATTGGACGTGCGCGTGTGCCGAGTTTCTCGAGGGTAGTAACAAGTTTCAAGTTTTCTTCAAGGAAAACGCGGCGAGCAATATTGAGGGTGTGTGCATCTGTGATGCGAATTCCGTCGATGTAGTCTGGGGTGATACCCTCGCTCTCGATGATCTCGTTGAGCTGAGGACCCGCCCCATGGAGCACGACGGGGTAGAGACCGACACGGGCGAGGAAAGAAAGAGAATGGGCGATTTCGTCAAGTTGATCAAGTACAGCTCCACCAATTTTGATGACAGCGAATTTTGCGGGGTGAGACGGGTGGGAGGACGAAGAGAAAATGCGAAGATATCGCTCCACCTCGCGCTTGGTTCCAATCGAGTATAGCAGCCGTGTTATTGTTTCCTTAATAATAATGAAATAGCGATTTGTTGATCAACAAGAACAGCGAGCGAAAGAACATCCACGAGGCTCACCCGATCCGTCTGTGTCCCGCTTGTCAGGCCTCTCGACCGCAGGGGACGGGCACTGACAATGTGAAGAGCAGCTAGAGGTGCCGCGGAGGGCCGAATGCGACCGCCAGCGCGTCGTACAGCGAGCATGGCTAAAAAGCCTGGGTCCAACCTATGATCGGACTTGGCGCGACAAATGTGACGCAGCACCCTTGACCTGCCCGAATGCCGCTAAGGACCCGCTAGCCGGAGCACACTACACTTTTGCTGAACCATGTCTGAGCATAGGTTCCAAAGGACTAAGCGGGGGGTCGGCGGGCACCGTAGAAAGGGTTCAATATTTCGGCGAGCAATGGTTTCGGAGATAGAGAACGCAGCGGAAA
>Ga0307513_10010592_pt1 | contig 11535 bp, 14 predicted proteins | sample 15_EM_MG_FD_202174 | JGI IMG/M metagenome (GOLD analysis project Ga0307513, IMG submission 202174) | Populus trichocarpa ectomycorrhiza microbial communities from riparian zone in the Pacific Northwest, United States - 15_EM | ecosystem: Host-associated > Plants > Roots > Unclassified | place... | reverse complement strand
TGTTCTTGGTCGGGGCGACATGGCACGCGACGCCGGCGCTGGACGTCTATCTGTTCGGGGGCGAGGAGCGCCAGAAATCCAAGTTCTACGACGACGCGACCGGCCACTACGGCTACGGCAATCCGGCCGCGACCTTCACCGAGGCGGGTTGCACGACGGAAGGCGGAACCTGCTCTCCCAATATCCGCAGGATTTCCCAGGTGACCGTTGGAGCCTGGCAGAAAGCCTTCACCGGCGCCTTCGGCCAGATCCGCCTGGGCGTGCAGTACTCGCACACCCGCCTGACCGGCTTCTCGGGGCGTGACGGCTTCGTCCCCAAGACCTCCGAGGACATGGTCTTCACCAGCTTCCGCTACTACATGCCAACGCCCTGACCGATCACCCGGCCGCCTCCGCGAACCACCTCATGCGGTAGGCTTCGATCGCCGTCTCGCCGAGCTTGTCGAGCAGGCGGTAGTTGACCACGGCGCCCACCGGCGCCCCGATCAGCGGGATCAACTGAGCCATTTTCGCCAGGTCGATGTAGTCGCGGTATTCCTGCTGGAACTTGCGCCAGTCGACCCCGTCGAGCGTCGTCGGGTGGGTCTTGCCCGCCCAGTCGGCCATGGCCGCCAGCACGTCACGGCGATGGTCCGCGCCCGAGAACGCCAGCTGGAAGATCGACAGGATGTAGAGCCGCTCGGAGAGCTCCGCCCCGTCGCGCCCATAGAGCGCTGCGATGTCGAACAGAAGCTTGATCTTGGTGGCGATCAGGGTCGGGAACTCGGCCAGCGCCAGCGCGAACCCGCCGGCCCCCGCCACCCCGCCCTCGGCGGCCGCGGCCGCGCGATAAGCGCCGATCCGTGCGCGGACCTGAGCCTCGCGCGCGCTCAGCGAACCTTCCCGCAACGGCTTGGCCGTCGTCACATCCGAGCCCACGACGATCGCCCGGGTCAGCCTCTCGATCACCGCGGTCACGGCGAGGTGCACCTTCTCCGGGATGACCCGGTTGATCCGCCCCTGCACCCCGCGCGACGCCCGGTCCAGCAGCGACGGACCCTTGCCCATCCTCGCCAGCCACGCCGCCAGCTCCTCGCGCGCCTGGGCCTCGTAGGCGGCCTCGTCGATCACGGCGGGTGGGGCAGGGGCGGCGGGCGTCGCGGTCATCCCGTAGAAATTGGCCCGAACGCCGCCCGCGGCAAGCCTGCGGCAACCTAGGCGCAGCTTCGGGGCTTTGCCTGATAGTGTTGCAGAGTTGAAACGTGCAGCGTTTGCCCAGCTGCCTCTCCGTCGTCTGCAGCTCTAAGGGAAGCATGCCATGGGTCTTCTGGATCAGGTTATGAACAGCGTCACCGGCGGTCCCGGCGCGCGCAAACCCGGGCTTGGCGGTACGATCGCAGCGGGCGTGGTCCTGGCGCTTGCGGTCAAGGCGGTGCGCAGCTTCGAATCCAAGCGTGCGGCGGAGGCGGGCCAGCCGGCCGGCGCCAATCCGACGGAGGGCGGCCTGCTCGGCGGGCTGGGCGGCCTGCTGGGCGGATTGGGCGGGGCGGGCGCGCTCGGCGCCCTGGTCGCCCAGCTCCAGCGGAACGGGCTCGGCCAGCAGGTCAATTCCTGGATCGGCCACGGCAAGAACCAGCCGGTCGCCCCGCACGAGCTCGCCGATGCGCTCGGCGACGACACCCTGCAACATCTGCAAGACCAGACCGGCATGCCCCGCGACGCGCTGCTCAGGGAACTCGCACAGAACCTCCCGGACGCCGTCCACGAGGTGACCCCGGAGGGCCGCGAGCCCAACGACGCCGAGCTGCAGAAGATCGCCGCCAAGCCGGTGGCGGTCTGATCGACCGCTAGAACGCCGGGTCGAAGTTGAAATAGATCGGGTTCGCAAGGCCAACCATGCTCCCGCTCAGCGCCGCCGAGGCCGGAACCTGCGGGTAGGCTGTTGGCGGACCCTCGACCTGCACGCGGTAATAGCTGCGCACCCCGGCCGCCGGCGTGTCGGTGAACTCCACCGCCGTTTCGGGGCCACCGCCCGCCTGGAAGGTCCCGAACTTCGCCCCGTCCTTCACCACGTTGACGGTGTAGGCCGCGCCCGGAACCGTCTTGCCGGCCAGCCGCACCCGGAACCGCACCGGCTTGCCGCTCGCCCGCGCGTCATCGCCCATCATCATGTCCATCCGCCCGTCGCCATCGAGGTCGGCGTAGAACTCCACGCGCGGCGCATAGGGGTTGGCGCTCACCGACACCCGCCCGTTGGTCAGGGCGGCCACCACCGCCTCCCGCGTCCGCGCGGTCGCGAACACCCAGGTGGTCGGCGTGCCCACGTTGTTGGCCGGGGCCTGGCGGCTGAGCGGCGTCGCCTGCGCCGGGGTGTCGGGATAGCCGTGGTGCGAGTCGCTGCCGCCCCGGCCGGTCAGCTTGCGGCCCGACTTCAGCATGTCGTCCCAGATCTCGAGCGCATTGGCGTTCTTCGGCCAGACCGCCGAGTTCCAGACCTCGATGGAATCCACGATGTCGTAGGAGAAGCCGAAGTTGTCCGACCCGCCCGGATGGTTGGCCGAGAGGTGGATGCCCAGCGCCTTCTTCACCGCCCCGATCATCACGTCGCGCTGGTCGCGCACGTCATAGAGCTTCTGGTGGTCGTAGGGCTTGGCCGCGATCGCCGTCCCGTGTCCGCGATGCGTCGTCCACTCCGCCCCATAGAGCAGCAGGACCTTGTCCGAGCGGTATTCCGGATCGGCCCAGGTGTGGTGCGCCACGTCGCCGTCCACGTGGTTGTCGTGGTCGGAGATCAGCAGGTAGTCCATCCCCACCGCCTCGGCCAGGGCGACGATCTTGCCGACCGGATTGTTGCTGGAGTCCTTGCTGTGCCGCGAGTGGATGTGCAGGTCGCCCTTCATCCACACGCCATCGGTTCGGCTGGCGACCGGTGGCAGGGGCGCCTCGCGCGCGGGCGCCGCGCCCACCATCAGGCTCGCCAGGAGCAGCCCGGCCGCCAGACCCAACCCGCGCATGCAAAATCCCCCTCGAACCCATCCACCGTAGCGCCATATCCGCCGCCAGGGCGACAGCCCGATGAGGGGAACCGCATCGCCGCCCCGCGGGTTCTTAGCCCCCGATAGCTGACGCCCGGACCTTCCGGCGCGGCCAGGGGCAGTCCGCCGAAGGGTCCTCAACCTGGAGAGAGGAGCCCGCAATGCGCGCCCAACACACGACCAACCGCCTCAAGCGCCCGCTCGGCGTCGCCTTGTCCCTGGCGGCCGCCTTCGCCGTGGCCGCGCCGGCCGCGGCTCAGATCTACGACCCCGCGACCGACACCTACACGGGACCGTACGTCGATGAGCTCGTCGTCATCGGCCCGGTCGGTCCCGATGGCCCGCGGCGCCTGTCGCAAGCGGTCAGCATCCGCGACCTCGATCTCGTCACCCGTGAAGACCGCGAGGTGCTGCGCATCCGCATCCGCGACACCGCCCGCGATCTGTGCCGCGCGCTCGGCGAGGATTCCAGCGGCCCGAGCCCCCTGATCCCCAGCTGCGAGCAACAGGCTGTTCGTGACGCCCGCCCGCAGGTCCGCCGCGCTATCGACGAGGCCTACGCCGGCGCCCGCTACGCCGCCCTCGAGGCCAGCCCCTACGCCCCGCGTTACTATCCGTACTGAGACCTAGACCGACCGGCTCCTCCCCCGCGGCAAGGGAGGAGACCGTGCTCCGCGGGGGCAATTGGCCTTCGTATCCCGGTCCATTGCCGCCCACGACGCCACGATCCGGTCCGACGAAACGCTGCGTCACGATGTCCGCAATCGCAAATAAACGCCGCGGCGCCTTCCACATAGCTTAACCATTCCCTAAATAGTAATCTTAACCGTAGCGTTGGGGCGCTTCGTTTTGTTGTCTGTAAGAGCCGTCGTGCTCGCATGCGTATCCGCAGTCTCGCTCGCCGGCCCAGCCGCCGCGGAGGACTGCTTTCCGAAGATCAAGGCGGCCGCCGTCCACGCCCCGACGCCCGTGCGCAAGGCTGCGCCGCATCGCCGGCCCGCCGCCGCGCCGGCCCGGCCGCGCGTCCAACAGGTTCGCCACGTCGTGAAGCGCCCTCGGCCCAAGCGGGTGCAGGTCGCTGCGGCCCCGCCGGCTCCGCACCGCCAATATCTGGAATCCTCGTTCGCCCAGCGGACCCTGCCGGTCTATCTGCCGCGCCCGGCGAGCTGCGATGAGAAGCCGTCGCCCGCGATCCAGGCGCTGCCCCCGGCGGCGGAGAAGCCGCCGGCCCAGGTGCTGCTCGACGCGTTGACCGGCCCCGCGGTCGCGCCTCCCGCGCCGACGACACCCAACGACTACATCTCTGGTACGCCGGACGATGAAGGTGGCGGCGGCGGACCGTTCTTCCCGGCGGGCGGCGGCGTACCCGGTGGGTTCACCAGTGGCGGCGGCGGCCAGCCCCCAATCGTCCCGCCCGGTGGCGGCCAGCCGCCGCCGCCCGACACGGGTCTGCCTCCAATCCTTCCGCCGGACGGCGGTCAACCGCCGATCATCCTGCCACCTGGTCCGCCCGGCCCGCCGGATACGGGTGAGCCCCCGATCCTTCCGCCGGAGACCGGCCAACCGCCGATCGGACCGCCCGGCGAGCCCCCGATCCTGCCGCCCGGCGGCGATGGCGGCCCGCCGCCCGGCGTGCCCGAGCCTGCGACCTGGGCCATGCTGATCCTGGGCTTCTTCGGCCTGGGCGGGGCGCTTCGCCGCCAGAACCCGCGCCGCCGGCCGGTCTAGGCCGCGAAACACTTAGGTAACCACGTCGATATACTCATCATTAATGATGAACATAAAGTACCGGCAAGTATAGTGTCGCGATTAATCTGACTTATAGACTCTGCGCCCTACAGCGACATCCACGTTCAGCTCGTGGAGTTGTGGATGCGTATCGGGAAGCACCTCCCGGCCTCGTTGACGGCGCTCGCCCTCGCGTTCGCCATGGCCGCCGCCGGCCTGCCCTCCGTGGCCTGGGCCGGCGAGGTCGATGACGCGGTCCTGGCCGAGGTCAACTTCGCCCGCACCCATCCCCAGGACTACGCGCGCCGCCTGATGCTGCAGCCGGTGTCCGACTGGGAGCACGCGCTCGGCCCCGACACGCGATCCGCCGATCCCGGCGCCTTCGCCGAGGCCGTCGAATTCCTGATGCGCCAGACCCCACTGCCGCCGCTCGGCCGCGACGAGGTCCTCGCCGCCGCCGCCCTCGAGCACGTCGAGGCCCAGGGCCCGGCCGGCGAGATCGGCCACGACGGCCAGGACGGCGAACGCTTCGACGCGCGCCTGCGCCGCCACGGCCTGCAGGCCAAGGTCGCCGCCGAGAACATAGCCTACGGACCCTCCAACCCGGGCGATGTCGTCCGTGAGCTGATCATCGACAGCGGCGTGGCCAGCCGCGGCCACCGCCGCAACATCTTCCACCCCGAGTTGGCCACCGCCGGCGTCGCCTGCGGCCCGCACCGCGACTATGCCGCCATGTGCGTCATGGATTTTGCCGGTCCGCCGCCTGAAGCGCCCCAGTTCGAAGCCGACGGCTGGCGCCAGGCCGCGCTCGCCGCCCCCGCCTTCGCCCGTCCCCGCGGCCTGCTCGCCCGCCTGTTCGGTCTGCTCTGACCTTGTCGGCTGCGCGCTACGGGCGGCGTTGCGCGTTCGCGACCGCCGTGGCCGGGGCGTCGTACTCCAGGCCCAGCGTCGCCAGCCTGACCGCCTTCGGGCCGTAGCGCCGGTCCATGGCCGCCAGCGCCGCGTCGAGCTGCGGCGCGGCGGGGCCCGCGTCGCCGGGGATCACATAGCGGCCGGGCCTGGCGACCGCGTCGGGCAGGATCGTCAGGCCGCGGCGCGAGCGCACCGGCGCTCCGCCCCTGTGCGTCGTCACCACCTTGGTCCGATAGCTGCGGCTCCAGGCGTCCGTGCGCAGCGCCAGCGCCACCTCGTCGACCCCGTCGGAAATCGGCGCTTCCACGGTCTCGTGGGTCCAGACGGCGGCCACTGCCTTCACCCCGGCCGAGAGGTCGCCCTTGCGGAGCTGGAAGTCGGCGCTGCGGTGCGCGGCGCTCCAGTCGGCTACGCCGAACTCACGGGCCGTCGCCTCGGCCGCCACGCGTCCGCCGATCGCCTCCACCAGCGCCAGGGACATCGGGATCGAGGCGGTGACGCCGGTGGTCGAGATGATCCGCCCGTCCTGCACATAGCGGCGGTCGCGCACCCAGGTCGTCTCCGGATAGGCCTTCGTCAGCCCCTCCATCGCCGACCAGTGCGTCGTCGCGCGGCGGCCCTTCAGGAGACCGGCGTTGGCCAGCACCCGCGCGCCCTCGCAGACCGAGACGACCGTCGCGCCCTTGGCGGCCTGCGCCTGCACCCAGGCGGTCAGGCCGGGCGCCTTGGGTGAGGCCTGCGCGGGCACGATGATGATGTCCGCGCCCCGGGGCTCGGCGGCGTCGAATTCCGCCAGCGTCTGGTCGGCTACGACCTTGAGCGACATCCGCAACTTGATGGGCCCGGGCGCCGTCGAGAGGCTCCGCACATCGGCGACGCCGGACGCCTTCAGCACGCCATAGGGGATGGTGAAGTCGGTGGTCTCCGCGCCCAGGTTCTCGGCCACGACCACCACCAGCGGGCGGCTGCGGCCGGCTTTCGGCGCGGGCAGGGCCAGGCGGTCGGCGCTGGCGGGCGCGGCGGCCGTCGCAGCGGCCTGGGCCAGCGGCCCGCTCGGGTTGAGGACGGAGATGGCCACGGCGAGCGCGCCGGCGGCCACGATGTGAGGGCGCATGACTTTGGGATCCGGTTGGGAGTTGGGATCCGGAACCGGGGGATCGGCTCCGGACCGGGGGCAGGCGTCAGACGGCGGAGATCGCTTCGGCCTTGGTCTGGCAGGCGCAGCCTTCGCCGCACTTGCAGTCGGGGCCGCAGCCGCAGCCGCAGGTGCAGGCGGGGCCGCAGTCGCAGGGATCGCAGGGACATTCGTTGGGCATGATCGGGTTCCTTCCGGTCCGGGGAATTCCGGACGCTGGCGAAACCCTAGGCGCGCAAAGGACTGGCGGAAATGTCATTAGTATCGCAGATTACGCCATGCACCACGCCACAGCCCACCCCCGCAAGATCGCCCTCATCGGCTACCACGGCGTCCAGTCCCTCGACCTCGTGGGCCCCTGGGAGGTGTTCTCCATGGCCAACAACTACGCGGGCTCCACCGCCTACGCGCCGATCATGGCCTCGCCGGAGGGCGGCGAGATCCTCACCAACTCGGGCCTGCGGCTCACTGGCACGACGGCGCTGGCCGATCTGCCGGACGACCTCGACACCGTGTTGGTCGGCGGCGGGACGGAGGAGGGCCTGCGCTCCATGGAAAGCGCGATCGCCTGGCTCCGCGCCCGCAGCGTCTCCACGCCAAGGCTCGGCAGCGTCTGCTCGGGCGCGCTGGTCCTGGCCGCCGCGGGTCTGCTAGACGGCCGGCGCGCCACCACCCACTGGAACGTCTGCGACGTGATGCGCGAGCTGCGCCCGGCCGTGCGCCTGGAGCCCGACGCCATCTTCGTCGCCGACCCGCCATTCTACACTTCGGCGGGGGTCACCGCCGGCATCGACCTTTGCCTGTCGTTCGTGGAGGCTGACCTCGGGCCCGACGTGGCGCTGGCCGTCGCCCGCAACCTGGTGCTCTTCATGCGCCGCCCCGGCGGCCAGACCCAGTACAGCGCCGGCCTCAACGTCCAGGCCGCGGCCACGCCGCAACTGCGCAAGCTGATCGCCGACCTGGGCGCCGACCCCACCGGCGACCTCTCGCTCCCCAGGCTCGCCGAGCGCGCCGGCATGACCGAACGCACCTTCTCCCGCGTCTTCCACAAGGAGACCGGGACCACGCCCGCAGCCTTCGTCGAGATGGCGCGCATCGACCGCGCCAAGGCGCTCCTGGAAACCTCCGCCTGGCCGCTCGCCCGCGTCGCCGACCGCTCGGGCTTCACCAGCCTCGATGCCCTGCACCGGGCCTTCCAGAAACGCGTCGGCGCCACGCCGGGCGACTACCGCCAACGCTTCGGGCGCTCGGCCGCCACGGCTTAGCGCCGCACAGCAAAGCGCCCCCGGCGCTCAGCCGAGGGCGCGATGCAAACCTGGAAACGACCTTGGAGCCGCTAGTGCGGCGCGTCGGTGGTCGGCGTGTTGGCGGTCGTGGCGCCGCCGTCGGCGTTGCCGGCCTGCTGCTCAATCCGGTCGGCCTTCTTGTTGAGCGCGGTTTCCTGCGCCTCGTTCGGCGTGGCCGCAGCCTGCGCTTCCAGCGAGTCAGCCTGCTTTTCGGCCACCTTGTCGGCCTTGCTTTCGCAAGCGGCCAGCGCGGTCAGGGCGAGGACGGCGGCGGCGGCGAGTGCGATCTTCTTCATGCGTTTCTCCCAGCGTGAAGGCCCGAAAACGCCGACAGCCCAGGTTGGTTCAAAAAACTCCGAACCGTGAAATGCAAAACGCCCCCGGCCAGGGGAGACCGGGGGCGCCATTGCTTGTCGATAGGATATTAGACCGATGGGCCAACGAGCCGGCGGCCCGCCGGTTCCAATGTCGAAATCAGGCGTTGGCGACCGCGGCCTCGATCTCCGCCACCGGGCGGCCGACCAGGTCCTTGGCGAGTTCGCCCACCAGCACCGCCTCCAGCTGCTTGTGGTAGTGCTTGCGCAGCTCCCCCAGCGTGCGCGGCGCCGCGATCACCATCAGCGGCCCGATCTTCCCCTCCAGCACCTGCTTGTTCAGCCAGGCGGCCGAGGCGGCGGCGTAGCCGTCCTCCGCCTGGCTCTTGTCGTCGTGCTCGGCCTCGCTCGAGCGGCGCGACGCGCCGGAATTGCCGCCGTTCAGCTCCGGCGTCTGCAGCGCCTTCAGGGACAAACCGCCCTCGTGCCCGCCGTTCTTGAACAGGCTCAGGGTCTCGCCGTCGGCCACAGCCACGGTTGCGCCATTGGGCAGGATCATCGGAAGCTCCTTTAAGTGTACCGGACCTAACCGACCCCAACCCCAACAGGTTGCGGCGATGCGCCGCCAACATGAACGCAGGATAACCGTCCGCGTCAGCCTTTCCTCAACCTCAGGCGTGCAACCTGAGGTTCGATCCGCCCAACCCAGGGCGGTCGCAAGAGGCAAGAGAACCATGGCGAGCGTCGTCGACTGGGCCCTGCTGGACCACACCGCTTCCGAGCCGGTGCAGGTCGGCGACATGGTCTCCACCGAGCCCGGCGGCATGCCCATCTACCGGGTCATCGCCATCGAGCCCGGCCGCGCCCTCCTGGAAGACGAACAACACGCCGCCCCCCGCGCCATGCCGCTCGCGGCCTTCCGCTGGCGCGGCGCCGTCCACGCCGCCGACCTCTAGGTCCTCCCCCAGGACGAAGCCCGATCAGGGGGATGTGGCCCGAGGGGCCGGAGGGGGTTGCGGCCCACGCCCCGCCCTCAGCGCCGGCCGGCAAACACCCGCCGTACGCCCGTGACCACGGCCGCCACCACGCCGCCCACCGCCAGCCCCACCACCGCATAGGCGCCCGCCATGGCCGCCCAGCCGGTGATGGCGCCCACGCCGGGAACCGCCGCCGCAGCGTGCGACAAAGCCTCCACCACGTGCTCCACGCCCGACAGCCCGAAGTGGTCGAGGCCGTGGACGATGATGCCGCCCCCCACCCACAGCATCGCCGCCGTGCCCACCTTGGAAAGCACGCTCATCACCACCGGCATGCCCAGCACCAGCCCGCGGCCCAGCCCCGCCATCGCCCGGTTCTTGCCCCGCGCCAGGTGCAGGCCGATGTCGTCCATCTTCACGATCAGCCCGACCACGCCATAGACCCCGATAGTCAGCGCCAGCCCCACCACCGCCAGCGCGCCGGCCTGCAGCGCCAGCGGGCGGCTCGCCACCTCGTTCAGCGCGATGGCCATGATCTCGGCCGACAGGATCAGGTCGGTGCGGATCGCGCCGGCCGTCTTCTGCGCCTCCAGCTGCGCCGAGCTCAGCGCCAGCTCCTCGACGTGGTCGGCCGCATGATGGCCCCCCAGCGCCTCCAGGATCTTCTCGGTCGCCTCGAAGCAGAGGTAGGCCCCGCCCAGCATCAGCAGCGGCGTCACCGCCCACGGCGCGAAGGCGCTCAACAGCAGCGCCCCGGGCAGGAGGAACAGGAACTTGTTGCGCAGCGACCCCAGCGCGATCTTCCAGACGATCGGCAGCTCCCGATCGGCCGTGAGGCCCATGGCGTAGCCCGGCGTCACCGCCGCATCGTCGACCACCACACCCACGGCCTTCGACCCGGCCTTGCCCGCCGCGCCGGCCACGTCGTCCAGCGACGCCGCCGCCAGCTTGGCGATCGCCGCCACGTCGTCCAGCAGCGCCACAAGGCCGGAAGCCATTCGAAAGGAACCTCGGGTTGGGGCGCAGGGCGCGGCGAGAGCGCCACCACCTAGAGGCCTTCGCCCCCCGCCGTAAAGCCATCCTCCCCCAGGGCGAAGCCCGATCAGTCTGGACTGGTCGTCGCTTCGGTGGCGAGCACCGGACGGCGGCGCGCGCGGAGCGTCATGCCGACCGCACCGAGTCCCATGATCATCATGGCCCAGGTGACCGGTTCCGGCACGCCTGCCGGCGCGCCGCCGATGACGAAGGGATCGGCGCGGCGAAGCCGACGGAGGGGGTTCCAGCCCACTCCGCGAGCTACCGCCTGAAGAACGCGCCTGAGACGCCTTCCAATCGCCGGATCGCATCGTCGAGGTCGTCCCAGGACACCACCGTCTCCTCGTCCTCCAGCCAGCAATGCAACCCCGGCGGCCGGCCGGCGAAGGGCTCGGAATTCGCGGCCTGGATTCCGTGGCACACCAGGTTGCGCAGCGGCCGCAGCGTCTCCAACTCCGTCGCCACCCGCGAGATCTCAGCGCACCGCCGAACATCGCCGGACGCGCGGGCCCCAGCGATCTCGCGCCAGGCGTCCACCAGCGCCTTGCCCTGACGCGACGCCGCCGTCAGGCCGCTGGAGCCCCCGACGACGCCGCGCATCGCGTGCTCCATCTGCCCCCACTTCAGCAGCAGCAGGCCGACGTGGCTCAACAGATCTTTGAGCGCGGGCTCGGAAGTTTCGATCTGCCCCATGGCGCCAGCCTAGCCCGCCGGGACTAACGGAGACTTAGCCAGTCCGTCACACCTGGAACGACGCACGGATCCTGCGTGATGGCCCGGCCCGCTCAGCAGTTAATCATCACCCCGTTGTAGGGCTTGAAGTTCAACGGGATGGCGATGTTGGGCGGCAACGGCTTGCCCGCTTCCTTGGGCTTCAGGCTGAACTTGGGCGCGATGGACAGCGACGCCGCGGCGAACCCCCACCCGGGCGTGGAGTCATAGACAACCCGGCAGTCTTTCATGCCGCCATCGTCCTTCACCGCGCACCAGAGCACGGTCGCCCCGCCCGCGGCGTGCCGGTAGGCCTCCTCCGGAAAGGCGGTGGAATAGTCGCGGCTGTTTGGATGCGTCGCCCAGGTGGCGCTACGCTCGGTCTTGGTCCAGTCCACATCGATGACGATCTGATGGAAATAC
>Ga0307513_10010591_pt1 | contig 11535 bp, 11 predicted proteins | sample 15_EM_MG_FD_202174 | JGI IMG/M metagenome (GOLD analysis project Ga0307513, IMG submission 202174) | Populus trichocarpa ectomycorrhiza microbial communities from riparian zone in the Pacific Northwest, United States - 15_EM | ecosystem: Host-associated > Plants > Roots > Unclassified | place... | reverse complement strand
ATCCGTACCCGAAATACGCCGTTCTGGAAGACGTCGCTCGGGTCGAAAATGAGATTTCTAGGTTTCGGGATGAATTCTTTTTTCATTTTTACCCCTACTACTGCCTTACACGCGCTGTGCGATTTCGGTTCCGAGGTTTCTGGTTCCAATACTCCAATGGAATCTATCACTTTTTCGGGTCGCTTATTACCGTGCGTCCTGGCCATCGCTAAGGCCTCCCACGTATGTATGGTTTGGCCTGGAGAATTCATCAGGGAAGCTGCGTACGACAAGGGGGATATTTGAGATGTGGTTCGATAGCTGGGCGCAGGACGCTGATTCGTGCTCTTGCGTTTCGTGTTTCTTCGTGGAATTGGGGAAGGGGGAAAAGCTTCGTATATAGGATTCTGGCTCTAGAAGCGAGTTCGTTTGGGGGTGGTGAAACCGGGGCGTGGGCTCGGACTATCGGTACTACCGTACGATATCGTGAGAGTCGGATTGGAACTGTGGTAACCTTAAGGACACCCGAGCCAACAAGAGGGCGAATCAACTTCCGGATCGCTGCACCCTAATAAAACATCGGGAGAGAGGGCCGGATTTTGCAGAGGGGGGGTTGGGGAATGGTTTCGTTGGCGGCAAAGGTCGTCACCAAACCCGTTGACTGCGTGCTAAGCTACCCAAGCGGAGAAAATTGCTCTTATGGAGTAACGGCGGTGCGGAAAAGTTTCACTTTATATATGATCCGCGCACGCGGCTGTTGTGGTGGCTAGTAACAGCAATCTCTATATAGGCCATGTCACTGGATGGTACAAAGTCCATCATCACCAACACTTTTGATAGCGTCTATACACATCTCCACTCAATTAGCGATAATAAGTACAACCCCACAAGTCATCCCCTCGCCTCACCAGACAGCGCTAAAACAGGTATAAAAATCCGAACCGAAGAAACAAATTCCTCCTTCCCCTGGCTCCTGTATCCTTAAATCGCGATATTTCCACTGGGGCCTTTACCGCATAGAGAGAGTTTAGCGATTCGGGTTTGTTCGCATCTCGGCCCCCCGAACGCCTTCATTCCTAAGCTGTAGTGGCCGCCGCCCTGCTTCCCAGACGACGGACCGGAGTTTGACAGTCGAGTTCTTTATCCTCCACTTTTCTCTCCCGGGCGAGGCAGGAGTCAATTAGCCCGTTCTTGCGGGCTAGGCGTCTCGGGATCAACTATCCTTTTCCTAAGAAACCAAGGCAGCCACCTTTTGAGATGGGGTTTGGATTTTGCCATTATCGGTCTCTGTTCCTTGGGATCGCCCACCTTCTCCTCGGGGAAAAGACCCAATTTCTTTCGGAGACGGGCTCTGAATGCTACCGTAGATGGGCGTTTCCAGGTGATGATCAGTACTGTCAGTAGCAGTATTACAGCAACTAGAGGACCTGCAGCCAGCCAGAATTGGATTAGAGGGATTTTTGTATTGCCGTTGAATTCCTCTATAGTCTGCATGCCGTAAAACTGATGGGGTTCCTTGTCAGAAAGTACTTATCTCGCGTATAGGAGGTAAAATACCGAAGTACAAAAGCTGAGAGGAAGGAAAGTTAGGGTGATAAGGGTGAAACCATCTACCGCACGCCCTTGCTGCACAATTTCGGCATGGGTCTTCCTGAGAGTGTCCTGGGTGCGCTTCATTTCGTTTATCGTTTCTTGGGCCGTTCTCTCAGATGAGGCTGCTTTGGCCTGATCAGACTTCAAGAATGCGGAAAGCTGTCCGGTCGTTAGCATTCTTGCTATGGGATTAGGTGCGGAAACTGTACAATTTTTCTCCTGATATCCATTTTTTCTACCAACTTCTCGACTTTCTTAATGAAACACTCCCTCTCTCGAACCACCTCGTTAATAGCCTCCAAAGTATACCGCAATATCTGCTCGGGGTTTTCCGAGAGGATAGGTATTGGGGCAATATTCTTGTAGAAGGGGTTTTGGCGGGGTGGGTACCCCTTCACGGTGTCTTTAGTTTTCTTTCGGCAGCTTGGCAAAAATAGGCCGTGTAGGTCCTGGAGAACGGCGGTCTGTCGCTCAGCCACACTGATAGCAGCAAGCAAACTTGCCGAAAGCCTGTTAAGGGAGGTGATGAGGTCTCGGATTCTCCTGTGCTTCCTCTTCCAAACATTATTCTGCCGGGCTTTCTTAGAGTCTTCTTTATATTTCAGTTTTTCCTTCGTGCGATTCACTCCTGGCGGTAATTCTGGCGGTGGCGGCTCATCAGAAGGGATTCCTTTCATCCCTTCATGATCCTCGTAGGTCTTTGCATCTGATATCGTTTGGTCGATATCATCCCCCTGATCGCCCTCAAGACTTAATCCTAGACTTTCTTAGCCAAAAGAGAGAATGGACTAACTAATTTGTAGAGAGAAGCTTGAAGCTTTCCCAATATCCATAGTTCCGAGTCCATACGGTTGGTGATCATCTGAATCATTGCATGAAAGGTGCCGATACGCTCCTGAAAGTGGTGAAGTGGGACTTGATCTTTAGCACTGTCCTCCTTGGATATAAAGGTCGCCATGGTATCTTGAGAATCGCTTAGCAACGATGTTTAGATCAACGGTATGTTAACAAATATGGCTTACAATTATCAAATATCATATATCGTGCCTGGTGCACTAATATCTCCCCTTTATCAGTTTCGTCCTCCGTACTCATCACAGCACTGTTGTCAGGAACATCAGCTCCCAGGTTGTCGAAATCTAATAGTTCAATGCTCTCGCTTTCCGGACCTAAGGGAATACCGCTGCTAGATTTCCCGAAGTATGGAAATGATACGAAAAAGGTGATTCTATCTCCCGATGAACCTGAGGCCAATTCCGACGGGTTTTTGGGAGGTACCCGGAATGAAAAACCTGTTCTAAACCTCCCCCGACCAGGGAGGGCTAGAACTCTTTTTGAATGCGCTTCCCCGAAAGTAGCTGGATTTGGAAGGTGAAGTTCTTTCGCCATCGAATTTAGTAGATTGTCATCCTACTTCTAGTAAGAAATTGCTTTAAAATACAAAATTACTACTGGGCGCCGCAGCCACTTACAGATGTGTCATAACATTGGGGAAAATCACTTGAAAAAATCCCCTCAAATATTAGCATGCAGAGGATAAATTCAACCCTCGTAAAAGCCAGCCAATTGTATCCAGCGCGGTACTACTCATAGGGTAAACGGGGAATGAGAGTGCAGCTCCTGGGAATGTAAACTTACATGATACTCAACCGTGCCCGTGGCTGTGTTAGTCGAGGTCTCTCGGTAGCGCTAATTACTTGGTTGAATTGCTCCGACTCTACGAGCCTATCCTTGGGCACTTGAAAGAATCTATCATCGACTTCAAACCTCCCCGAGGAAGGACCATTCTCTTCAACTGGGGGATTTCCATCCGCGCGACTCAGCGAATAGTCAAAAATCACGACATCATCCTCTTTTCTATCCTTTAGTTTTTCGCTCGTAAGGCTGTAGCTCGGGTACAGGAAACCCTCCTCATCGTAAAAATCTTGTTGTCCACCGACAGTTTCCCAGCCGTCGAATCGGTCCGGTGATTCCTGAGCGAGAGTAGGAGGTGGCGGTGCCTGGGATGATTGGTGAGTGGATTCTAGTGGGGGTCCGAGGGCCGAGCTAGCGTCTCGTGGAGTAGCAGAGTCCTTGCCTAGGTCGCCCATCTTGACTTGGTAACTCGGAGGTGGAAGGTGGAATATATAGATTGTTTCCTAGCTTCTTGCGAACATGATGCTGGCCGTCGGTTGGCGAGCTCTATTCATATATAGAACTTCCGTTCGGTTGAGTCATCCACCACTCGCGAGGCTCATGTTGCAACCTTCTACAACCTCTCCTGGCCAACTGTTGGGTGCCTTGGAAGAGGAAGGTAGCACAACCCAATTCAGCCGAGGTGGGAGACAGCCACCCGGGGAAGCCAAATCTGCAGGTCAAGCGATTCCGTAGCGAGGTGCATATTACAAGAAAAACTTGACGTCATTCGAACAAACGATAGATGGCTTCCCAGGCGGCCCTGGGACCCTCCCCCTACCGTAAAAACTCAAATAATCGGTCGGTGTGCTATGTAGTCCAGAATTACCCACCTCAGAAAAGGGGTGAAGAACGAAGCAAAAACAGAGCTGCTCAGCCCCCTTGAGAAACATAAAAAACAAAATAATACCAGATCTTACCAGAGGAGGCAACTCCAACGACATAGCACACCGACCGATTATTTGAGTTTTTACGGTACCCGGACAGAGGCTGTTCGGTGTGTTTTGTATGAGAAAACGATGAATGATCAGCACAGTAGCCACAGTCCATCCAAGTAAACAACTTGAAATTTGCTTATCAATTGGACTGTCCGGATCAGGGGGTATCCGGGCTGCCTAGGAAGCCGTCTACTCCACATGGTGAGGGACCTCTGTAGCCGGAGCTCTATGCAGATTGTTTAGGCCAAGTCAAATCGTGGAGACCTATTAAAACCCTCTATAATAATAAAAAAGAAAAACTCTATTACGTCATAGAGTATCCTATTAGCTTTAAACCAATAGGGGGAGGTGTAGGTATCTTTTATTTTTCAGGAAGTTATTAGCGTTCAGTAATACCTGAGTTTTCACGGGGGTAGCCGGCAATTACGTGGGATTGGTCAAGAGGGAATGGGGTAGTGTAAATTTATACGGTGATAAGCTGCCCTGGAACTGGTATCGCGACCTGAGCTCCAGGCTGGTCCGATTCAACCGGAATCCTCCTAACTCTACCCACCCCCGGAATGCCAACTGCACGAACTCCAAAGAGGTTCAGGTATGGATTTCTGCACATCGCTACGATCGGTCGGGAATTCCATCGAGGACGTTGGCCCCTGGTGCTGCTTACTGCGACACTGCATGAATTAAGAGAGTGGGTCTCCGGAATAGGTCGGGATGAGGTGCGAAGTCACTTACGGAGATACAGCTCCTAGGTTTTGTATGTTCCACAGGAGGTTAGGGGCAGCAAGCCTCGCTTGTGGAACATACAAAACTCAGGCGCTGAACCTCCGCAGTCAACTTCCAGACCTGCCATCCGGTATTGCCCCACCCACAGTTCCTCCGCCATGCAGTAGCTCTTCGAACTGTTATCGGAAAGACCCTCCTAGTTCGCTTGACCATCACCTGTGCTTGTTACTCTGGAATGGACGATCTGACAGAGAGGGATTAAAAGTCTATGCATCCCCATAGACTTTTAATCCCCGTCTGTCCGATCACCTACGCCCATAACCGAGTACATTACACCACCCACCGCGTGCTGAGGTCCCCGTCCCGCAGGAATACTCTGAAATCTGCCACCCTTTCCAGACCACTTATTACCGTGTGCCATCCCCCTCGCTCAGTCCTTCCAGCATGTATTGATTCGCCTGGGGGGTTCGTCGGAAGGCGCCCGGCGAGTGGTTGGATATTTACTCGGGGGGGTGGAGGTTAGTGATGGGGTAGACACGGGCTTGAAGTCCCCGTGCCTATTACCCTCAGAGGCGAAAAATGATTTAATTAAATTTTGGTAGGCATAATTCAAAGAAGGGTAGAAAGCTTTTACATCTCGAACCCCTCTCCATCCTATCACTAACCTCACCCCTGAGCAAACGCAGTTCGATAACCTAGGGTGGGGTCTGGTCCGTGCTCCCGCATCCCGGGTTTCTGGGTCCTGGGAAGGGATGGAAGCCGCATATGCAGGGTTCTGGTTCTGGAAAGGGGTTCGCTTAGGGTGGCGAACCGGGGGTTTGGGTTTAGGCTATTGGATTGTGTGCCGGCAGCTGTGGAGGGGGTTTAGTGGAGACCCGGCCCTCAGCATATTATGCATTACAGTAAGAACTGGAATAACTGAAGCTTGTGCTCCGACGTTTGAGTTGTCTTTCCTTGTGAGGTCTAGCACTTTTTTCGTCTCCTGGTCTTAGGCTAGGTCAAAGGCGATGCGTTTTCTCAGTTTTGCTTTCGCTTCTCTATCCAAGAGAGGGAATCTTGGACGTCCTAGTGCGAGGTTCAATTGTTCTAGTGCTTGCGGGAGCGCATCTGGCAGTTTCCCGCGAGATCTGCTAAGAAAACTTGGGAGAGAAAAAAGCTTCAAGTCCATACGGGGTGAGCCGCAACGCAGCCTGACCGGATGTGCTCTCTTGCTTCTTCCATTACCGTAGAAACTTGAACAACCGAACCCCGTGCTACGCCGCTGGACTTTCCTCTCTCAGTAAGGTTAAGAAATATTTGTTTTTTTTTTCTGACTTGGAAGGGGGAAAGGGGCTGTGTTTATGCTATGTTTTTTGCCCAGTCCCAGGGAAGGAAGTCCTAGACTTCATAGCAAAGGGTTCAATTATTCAAGTTTTACGGTAATTTTGAAGCAATGAGGAATGATGCTGATATGATCGACTCGCTAACTGACTGGCTAGAAAACCCACCCTACCCCGCCAATTGCTGTGCTAGGTCTCGCGAACATTTTCCTAGTTTCTTTTATTAAATCCTAGTTTCGGGTAGCTGGATCTCAGGGTGAGTTGTGATTAGAGTACCAGTATGTCACTTATAGGGAGGGGGCAGGTACAGTAAGTGGCATGCATGCGGATATTGCTGCCGGCCCCGCGGATTGCATTCCATAGAGAAATGGGGGCTTGTTCATACGGCGGCGGATGGATGCGTAAATTTTTTGCCTCCTTGTCGGGACACATACAAGTAGCTGTTAGGGTAGCCGGCACCAGGATTCTTTTAATCATGTCGCTACGAGTACACAGAGGCCCATCCTCGCCAATATTGTTGAAATCCACCGGTGATCACTCAGCACTAAAGAATCTCACCCTCGTACCTTACCTATCTAGTCACTCGCTTGTTAGTATTTTTCTTTGTCTCGCATTAGAAATGCAAGGGGTGGAACGAGTATACCTGGTTAGTATACTATATTGGGGATTCGGGTGAATCGGAAGGAAAAGCGGAGGAAGAATCGGGATGCTGGGCGCAGAGGAGACTGGAACCCCATTGTTCCGGCAGAATCTCCGGTTGGATTCTTGCGTTTTAGGAAGGTGGAAAATGTCTTTGTATTTGGTATATAAACCCTCTGTTTGGCCGTAGATTGAGAGGACAAGCAAGTAAGACATACATCCGAATAATATATAAACGTTTCCTCCTTGGCTTCATTGCCTTTCTTCATCTAACCAGCCCGCCATTCCTCTATCCATATCTCATAAAGAATATTACTAGTAACATATATATGCATCTCTGCCCAACTAGTGACGAAAGACCTACCGTAAGAACTGGGATAATTGAACAGCACGCTAGGGCGTTGGAGCTTCTTTTACTGGTAAGGTCTGGCTCTTTTCTCTTTTTTTTCCCGGTCTTAAACTCGGGCTGAGGGGGTCAGTTTTCGCTGTGCGCTCGCCCCCCAGAGGGAATTTCCGACGTCTTAGCGCAAGGTTGAATTATTCCAGTTCTTACGGTAATCCTATAAGTCATCTCCTCATCTCACCAAATAGCGTTAAAGTCTAAGGTACAAAAATATGCATCGGAGAAATGAATCTCTCCTTCCCCTCGCTCTTGTATCCTCCGATGATAACATTTGCACTACTAACTATATATAGCATAGAGAGGTCCTGGTGATTAGGTTCGTGTTTCTTGTCCATCTCCTGAGTTCCGCACTCCCTCCGTCTCCGGACCACCACAATGGTTGCCACTGCTACTCTTTTGGTGGTGGAGTGGAGTTTGCCAATTAGATTGTTTATGGCGTTCGTAGTTCTGCATTGTCTGGTGGCTGGGGGCTGGACTACTGTCCCTTGCAGTGGCCGTGGATGTTGAATTCCTAGAGGGAATATATTTTAATACTGGTTCTCGATGTCATCTATTCTTCTCTTGATAAATAGATTAAATCCTTGGTCCACGACCAGGAGCAGCGCCGCTATCACGATTATACTAAAATATGATGGGAGTGCGAGCCGAATAAAATCCCGCTGGGATGGGGGATGCTCGTCGAATTCCTTTATGTTCATGCCGAAATACTGATAGGGCTTCTTGTCAGAAAATGCTCATATCGGGGACAGGAGGTAAAATACCGAAGTACAAAAGTTGAGAGGAAGAAATGCTGTAGTCAGGAGAACGAAGAGGGATATCCGTGGCTGCTGCACCGGTGCACTCTCTATCCTGTCCTGGATTGTAGACCCAATGAGCAGAAATAGCTGTCGAGTTGTTAGCATTCTTATTACCATTTCAGATGTGAGAATCATACAATTTTTCTCCTGATATCCATATTTTCTTCTAACTCCTTGAGTTTCTTAATAAAAGATTTCCTTTCTCGAACCATCTCATCTATAGCATCCAGGATATTCGACCATACCTGCTCGGGGTATTCTGAGAGAATAGGAATCCGAGCAACACTCTTGTAGAATGGGTTCGGCCGGAGTGAGTATCCCTTCTCGTGGTCTTTAGCTTTTGTTGGGTGGCTTGTTAAGAACAGCTTGTGTAGGTCCTGGAGAACGGCAATTTGTCGTTCAGCGACGCTGATAGTAGCGAATAAACATGTCGAAAAACCGTTTAGAGAAGTGAGGAGGTCTCGTGCCCTCGCTTCCTTCCATTTCTGAACCTTGCGCTTATAATTCTTGGATGATTCCAGCTTCTCCCCCACGGTACTAGTTAGTCGTCTCCGGAATCCTGGTTGCGGTGGTTCATGGCCCGGAAGTTCCTCCATCCCTTGATTGCTCTGGTAGTTTTTTTCGCCTGATAACATTTGGTCGATATCCTCCTCCTGATTGCCTTAAAAATTAATGCTGGGTTTATTTGACCAAAGGAGTGGGTAGACTAACTAGCTTGCACAGAGAACCCTGAAGCTTCCCCAATGTCCATGATTCCGAGTCCATATGATTGGTAATCATGTGAATCATTGCACAAATGGCCCCGATACGCTCCTGGAAGCGGTGAAGTGGGACTCGATCTTTGACACTGTCCTCTTTGGATTTGAATGTCGCCATTGTATCTTCAGAAATTACTTAGTAAAGATGTTTGAATCAAGAGTAGGCAGGGGAGTGGAGCTTACGGTCATCAAATATCATATATCGTGCCTGATGAACTAATATTTCCTCTACGTCATCTCTCTCCTGCCTCGCTCGGGGTCTGCGGTCAGGAACATCAGTTCCTAAGCTCTTGAAATGTAAGAGTTTAACGCTCTCGCTCTCGGGACCTAATGTTACCTCTCCAGATCCCCCGAAATATGAAATGATACGAAAAGGATGAATCTATCCTCCGATGAACCCGACCCGGGCGACTCAATGGTTCTTTGACAGATGCACGCAATGAGATTCCCGTTCTAAAAAGTCCACGACCAGGCAGTGCTCGAACTTTTTGTAAATATGCGTCCACGAAAGCGGTTTCACCTTCCCTCAGAAGTCCGAGCTTTTCTCCCATGGAATTTACTAGATTGTTATCCTATTTTTAGTAAGCGATTAGTTTAAAAGATGGAATACCTTCTGGGCTGCACAGGAACTTACGTATGTATCATAACATTGGGGAAAGTCGCTTGGAAAAAAACCCCAATTATTAGCGCCTAGAGGATAAATTCGGCTCTTCTAGAAGCTCGCTAGTGTGTTGCAGAGCATGGTTCATAGAGCGAATGGATAATGAAAAAGAAGATCGTTGGAAGGTTAACTTACATGATTCCCAACCGTGGCCCCCGTGACCGCACTAGCCGAGGTTCTTTGGTAGGGTTGAGTATTTGGTTAAATTGTTCGGAGCCTGTGAGCCTATCCTTGGAAACTCGAAAGAATATATCATCGCTTTCACTAGAGCGTCCCGAAGAAGGACCGCCCCCCCGAACAGGAAGATTTCCATCCGGCCGGCTCAATGAATAGTCAAAAATCACAACGTCGTCTTCTTTTCTGTCTTTTAGTTTCTCCCTCGCGAGGTTGTAGCTTGGGGACAGGAAATCTAGCTCATCGTAATAGTCTTGTTCGCTGATAGTTTCCCAACCATCGAAGTGGTTAGGTGGTTCCGGCGGGAGCGCAGGAGGCTGTAGCTGCAGCTGTGGAGATTGGTGAATGGATCCTACTGAGGGTTTGAGGGTCGAGTCAGGGCTTGGACCATCCATCTTGACTTAGTTACATGGATTCGGGAGAGGAATATAGAGACAGTTTCCTAGGTTCTTACTAGAGTGGTGTTGGGGGTTGGTTGGAGAGCTTCACACTTATGTAGAATTCCCGGCTAGGTCGAGATACCCACGGTTCGCGCGGCTTAGGCTAGAGCCTCGAATGCTTGGTGCGGCCAACTGAGCATGGCAAGGGGAGGTAAGCACAGCCCAATTCAGCTGAGGGGGGCAATAGACTCTTAGGAGCGCCGAATCTGAACATTAGGTTAGCCCCCGGAGAGGTGTGCTAGAGTAACTTACTGTCCCAGATCATAGCAGCGATTGGGCTAAACCAAGTTTGAGCAACCTACTCGTACTATTACATCGAGAACACGAGGAAAGGGCTTAATGCGTGGCAAATAATAGAATCCCTCCCTGTGCGAGTACGAGTAGGACTTGATCTCTGGTTTGGCCATTTGGATTTCCGGAATGAGAGGAGGTTCTGTCATTTTGGACTTGTACTGATCGCCTAAGCGAGTGGGGGTGTTACCTGTGACCAATGGCTAGTCCCCTACCTATCAGAGTGTTTCACTTGGGAATACTAAAGAGTATGTCGCCGACCGGATAATGCCGCGCATGGCAAATCTGGTTGCAACCATCAAGAGTAAATCCCGCTTACTTACTAAGTTAATACTCTTAGAGATGTGACATTTCCCCGTTATTCTCTTTCAGTGCTTAACCTCGATATTCAAGCCTCCCCGAGCACCCAAAGCTGTGCTAGTGCTGTGCCAAAATTATTTAATTACCCCGCCCACCCTTTGCCGGTGTTGGTTGAACTGAATTGCATGGTATACCTATGGCGACAGGTGGGGAAACCTCCCCAGCCCTAGCGAAATTGTTAAGCACAGTACTATGTTGGTGGGGTTAGAAAGAGATGTGTTCAGGATTGAAGTCTCGTCACAGCTACTCGCCAGCGGTGATACAACCAAGGCTTGATGAAGCATTGTATCTGCTAAAGAATTCTCTATTACCAACAGCGCATATTTCAAAAATGCTGAGGAGACAATGATACTGTAGGATAGATAGGTTGAAGAAAGATATCACCTAACATGTGTTCCGGTTTGTTTGAAATTGTGAAACATATACCTTGCTATTAGCTGAACCATCCCTAACAAACCACTGATCGTACTTGTCCCAGGCCATAAGTACAAGTACCCGAAAATGGAGGGGGATCATTTGTATGGGGGCACAGACACGCACGGATGTTTTGCCATATATTTCTTTAATCCCTGTTTTCGGGTACTTTTTTTTTTTTTTTTAAAAAAAAAAAGGTTTTTCCATTTCGGGAACTTAAGCTACTCTAAAGCGTGACCCTATCTACTACCGTATTTTCTCGTGTTTTACGGTTTTTTGCCAAGCCGGTGCCTGGAGTCTGAAATGGGCCCTCAAATTCCCCCAGCCAGCATAGTAACCAAGGTGTGGGTTTTAGGAGTCTACAACAATGCG
>Ga0307513_10010590_pt1 | contig 11536 bp, 11 predicted proteins | sample 15_EM_MG_FD_202174 | JGI IMG/M metagenome (GOLD analysis project Ga0307513, IMG submission 202174) | Populus trichocarpa ectomycorrhiza microbial communities from riparian zone in the Pacific Northwest, United States - 15_EM | ecosystem: Host-associated > Plants > Roots > Unclassified | place... | reverse complement strand
GCACGCCGCGCGCGCGTGCCTCCAGCACGGCGGGCAGGATGCGGCCGTTGCTCACCGGGCTGTTGGGGAAGGGCCGGAAGCAATGCGTGAGGATATCGCCGGGGCGCATGCGGGCGAGCACGTCGCCCAAGGTCGGCGGCGGATAGTCGATATGCACCATCATCGGCATGTCCACCTCGTCGGCGACCTGGCGGGCGATGTCCAGCGGGATGATGCCGGACGTGCCGCTGGCGATATGGCCGACGCGGACCTTGATGCCGGCCAGCACGTCGCGGTTGGCGCGCGCCGCCTCCGCGGCGTCGACGGAAGCGAGTAGCCGCTGGTCGCCGCTCTCGCCCACCATCACGCGCTTGGAAAAGGCATAGATGCCGGCGAAGGAAATGTTCAGATAGGCCAGGATGCGCACCGGCGAGGGCTCGATCACATGCGCGCGGAAGCCGGCGAAATTGCCCGCCCCGGCGCTGCCCGCATCCACCAGCGTGGTCAGCCCGCCGGTCGCAGTGAGCGGCAGCGGATCGACGCTGAGCGAGGTGCCGCCGGCATAGACATGGGTGTGCAGATCGATCAGCCCCGGCGTGACGATGCAGCCCGCGTAGTCGCGGACATGGCCAGCCTGCCGGGCCAAACCGTCGCCGATGGCGGCCACCTTGCCCGCCGCGAAGCCGATATCGGTGACGCGGTCGATATCCTGGGAGGGGTCGAGCACCCGCGCGCCGGCCAATACCAGATCGAAAGCCATGTCAGATCCTCCGTTCGAAATGGTAATTAAATTACACGGTCATGCACGACACGTAATGATGAACGTCTGTCATACTTGGCAAAATAAATGCAATCAACCAATCATCGCCATTGACACAATGATCGCGCTGTTAATAAAGTTTCACAATCGGTCGCCTGGCTCTTGTCACCCACCATCCTGTCGCAGGGGAGTTTCCATGCCGGACGTATTGCAACGCGCGAAAACAGCGCGGCATCGCCGCATTGCCCGCACCGCCGGCGCGCTTGCCGCGCTCAGCCTGGCGCTGCCCGGCTTCGCCTTCGCCCAGAGCGCCAATCTGGCGATGGTCGGCGAGCCGCAATCGCTGGACCCGATGGCCTCCTCCGCCGACCTCGTCGGCACCATCATGCAGCATGTCTACGAGCCGCTTTACACCTTCGACGAAAGCTGGACGCTGCGGCCAATGCTGGCAGCCGCGATGCCCGAGATCAGCGATGGCGGCAAGACCTACACCATCAAGCTACGCGACGGCGTGAAGCTGCATAACGGGCGCGACATGAACGCGGACGACGTCGTCGCCTCGCTGAAGCGCTGGATGGAGATGACGCCGCGCGGCAAGGCCATCGCCAAGGGGCTGGTCGGCATCACCGCGAAAGACGCCGCCACCGTCGAGATTGCGCTGACCGGACCCAATCCGGCGCTTGTCGCGCATCTGGCCCTGCCGTCCGGCTTCGCCGCGATCATGGCGAAGGAGAGCATCGCCAATCCGCTCACCGAATTCGTCGGCACGGGCCCTTATAAGTTCAAGGAGCGCAAGGCCGACCAATATGTCGTCCTAGTCAAGCATGACGGTTATTCGGCGCGCACCGACGCCGCCAGCGGCTATGCGGGCAAGCGCGAGGCGAAAATTCCCGAGCTGCGCTTCATCCCCGTGCCGAACGCGAATACGCGTGTGGAAGGCACCCTTGCCGGCCAATATCAATTCGCCGACCAGCTTCCGGTGGAAAGCTTCAAGCGCGTCTCGGCCACGCCCGGCGTGAAGGCCGAGCTGACCATGCCCTATGGCTTCCCCTACATCCCGCTGAACACCAAGCAGGGGCCGTTCGCCAATCTCATGCTCCGCCAGGCCTTCCAGCTCGCGCTGAGCGACACGGAAATGCTGATGGCGGCGTTCGGCGATCCGAAATTCTTCGCAGCCGCCGCCGAGCATTTCCCCAAGGGCTCGCCCTTCTACGCCGATGCATCTAGCGCACCCTATGACAAGGCCGACGCGGCGGGCGCCAAGAAGCTGCTTGCCGAGGCGAAATACGACGGCACGCCGATCCGCATCCTCAACTCCAAGCAATATGACTTCCATAACCGCATCGCGCTGGTGCTCGCCGAGGAGCTAAAGGCCGCCGGTTTCCAGGTGCAGCTCGACGTGGTGGATTGGGCGACGCTCGTCTCCCGCCGCTCCGACGCCACGCTGTGGGACGTCTACATCACCCACTCGCCGTTCCTGCCCGAGCCGATGCTTTCGCCGCCGCAGCTTGGCGACGACGCGCCGGGCTGGTGGAAGACCCCCGCCAAGGACGCTAGCTTGGCCGCGTTCAACAGCGAGACCGATCCCGTCAAGCGCGCGGCGCTGTGGGCCAAGGTCCAGCAGGTCATCTATGACGAGGTGCCCTATGTGCGGGTTGGCAATTTCGCCTCGCTCTCCGGCATGTCCGCCAAGCTGAAGGGCTATTCGCCCAGGCCCTGGCCGGCCTTCTGGAATGTCGAGCTGGCGCAGTGAGACAGCCGCGCTGAAATAGTGCGGCACGGCGTCCCGGCTGAAATCCTCCGCGAAAGCGGGAATCGCCTGCGGAGTTGCGGGGCTCCAATTGGCGAGGGTTTCAGCCGGGATGCGCCGAAAGTTCGGGCCGCGCGTCTTTGGCGGCAGTCATTATGCTTTAGCGCATTCTGTGTTTAGACGGCATCAGGCAGCCTCACGTATGGACGTCATCACCGCACAAGTGGGGACGCAGTAAACGCCGGAAATGTTGCGGAGTACTGGGTTCCCGCTTTCGCGGGAATGACGCCTTTTACGGTCCGCTGCCGAACATACCGAAATGCAAAAATGCTCTAACAGCCCCCGTGCAACCTAAGCTGGGTTTCCCAAAAGTGGCCTTCCCGGTTTTGGGATAAAAACCCTGCTCAAACAAGGAATCTAAGCAGGCATTCGTGGCGAAGCCAGGAATGCCTGCTTAGCGAACAAAGACATGCTGCAATACATCGCCAAACGCTTCGTCAGTCTGATCGTGGTGATGTTCCTGGTTGCCGCGCTGGTGTTCTTCCTGACGCGGCTGGCGCCCGGCGATCCCGCCGCGATCATGCTCGGCGACCAGGCGACGGCCGAGGACGTGGCACGGCTGCGCGAGGTTTACGGGCTCGACAAGCCGGTGCTGGTGCAATTCGGACTTTGGCTGAAAGAAATCGCGCAAGGAAATCTGGGGCGCTCGATCTTTCTCCAGCAACCGGTCGGTTCCGCTCTCCTCGACAGGGCCGAGCTGACCTTTTTCCTTACAATTTTCGCAGTGAGCATCGCGGCGGCCATAGGCATCCCGGCTGGCATAGCGTCGGCGGTGTGGCGCGGACGGGCGGTCGATCAGGTCGTCAGCGGCCTGGCCATGCTGGCGGCCAACATCCCGAGCTTCTGGCTGGGGCTGATCTTCATCCAACTGTTTGCGGTGCGGCTCGGCTGGTTCCCGGTGGCGGGATACGGTCCGCCCGGCGCGGGTCTCATCGAGCGCCTCTCCTATCTCATGCTGCCGGCCGCCGTGCTCGGCATCGTCAATTCCGCGCTGATCACGCGCTTTACCCGCGCCTCCATGCTCGACGTGCTGGACAATGACTATATCCGCACCGCGCGCTCCAAGGGGCTGTCGGAATGGCGGGTGGTGATGCGGCATGCGTTCGGCAGCGCGCTGATCCCCATCATCACGGTGGTCGGCCTGACGGCAGCGCTGATGATCGGCGGCGCCATCGTCACCGAGACGGTGTTCGGCCTGCCCGGCATCGGCAACCTCGTCGTGTCGGCGGTGCTGCGCCGCGATTATCCCGTGATCCAGGGCGCGCTGATCGTCGTCGCCGCGATCTATGTGCTGATCAACCTCGCCATCGACCTGCTCTACGCGGCCATCGACCCGCGCGTGCGGTATTAGGAGGGCGAGATGAAAACCATAGTCTCATCCGCACCGATGTCGCGCGGCCCGTCCCCGCTGCGGTCGCACGCCTCATCCGCGCTGCCGCTTGGCGTCGCATCCGCACCGAAGTCGCGTGCCTCCTCCGCACAGAAAGCGGGAACCCAGTACGCCGCAGTGTTTCTGGCGGGCAACGACCCTGCATGAGGCATCGGTGCTGGCCTTCCCCAAGCGCCAGCGTTTACTGGGTTCCCGCTTTCGCGGGGATGACGGCAGAGAACCCTGGATGACGCCGGGATCGGGCATGGCTCGGAGAACCTGGATGATGGCAGAGAACGGGGATGGCTCGGTGGACCGGCAAGCGATCGCGGCGCAGGCCGGCTTGCATCATGCCCGGCAAAGCGTCACTGGGCCAATCTTCACTGGGCCGGACGCGCGATGACGCATAGCTCCCCCCTCCTGCTGTTCTTCCGTAGGCTGTTCCGGCGCAGACTGGTGCTCGCCGCGACGGTACTGCTGGTCGTCATCGCGCTCCTCGCGCTGCTCGCACCGCTGATCGCGCCCTACGACCCCTCCGCCATCAAGGTGCTGCGCCGCCTTCGCCCGCCATCGCTGGACAACTGGTTCGGCACCGACGAACTCGGCCGTGATATCTTCTCCCGCGCGATCTTCGGGGCACGCGCCTCGCTCGGCATCGGCGCGGCGGTGGTCACCGTAGCGATGGGGCTGGGCACGCTGCTCGGGCTGGCCGCTGGCTATTTCCGCCGCCTCGACGGCCCGGTCATGCGCCTCGTCGATGCGCTGATGGCATTGCCCGACATCCTGCTGGCAATCTTCCTGGTGGCGGTGCTTGGCGGGTCGGCGCTGAATGTCGTCCTGGCGCTGTCCATCGTCTATGTTCCGCGCGTGGTCCGCGTGGTGCGCGCCTCGACGCTGGTGGTGCGCGAGCTGCCCTTCGTCGAGGCGGCGCGAGCGCTGGGCGTGTCGTCGCTGCGCATCATCACCGTGCATATCCTGCTGAATGTCTCCTCGCCCGTGCTGGTACAGGCCACCTTCATTTTCGCCTATGCGGTGCTGGCGGAAGCCGCGCTGTCCTTCCTCGGCGCGGGCGTGCCGCCGGAGATCCCCACCTGGGGCACCATGATCGCCAGCGGCCAGCAATATGCCGACCAGGCGCTGTGGGTCGTGCTGTTTCCCGGCCTTGCCATCGTGCTGTCGGCGCTATCGCTGCAAATCATCGGCGATGGCCTGCGCGACATGCTCGACCCCAAGCTGCGCAAGGCGCTGTGACCATGGCCCCGCTCCTCGCCATCGACGATCTGCACGTATCCTTCCGCACCGAAAGCGGCGAGACAACGCCCGTGCGCGGCGTCACGCTGAGCGTGGCGGCCGGAGAGACCATGGCGCTGGTCGGCGAGTCGGGCTCGGGCAAGTCGGTGACGAGCCTTGCCGCGATGGGTCTGCTGCCGCACCCCGCCGGGCGGGTCAGCGGCGGGCGCATCCTGTTCCGCCGCAAATCCGGCGCGGTGGTCGATCTCGCCACCCTCGGCGCGGCTGATATGCGGGCCTTGCGCGGCTGCGAGATCGCGATGATCTTCCAGGAGCCGATGACCAGCCTCAACCCGGTGCTGAGCGTGGGCGAGCAGATCGCGGAGTCGGTGCGGCTGCATCTGCGGATGGGCGCGCGCGCGGCGATGAAGCGCGCCGAGGAGATGCTGGACCTCGTGGAGATCCCCGACGCCCGCCGCCGAGTCCACGATTATCCGCATCAGATGTCTGGCGGCATGCGTCAGCGGGTGATGATCGCGCTGGCGATGGCCTGCAATCCGGCGCTGCTGATCGCCGATGAGCCGACCACCGCGCTCGACGTCACCATCCAGGCGCAGATCCTGGCGCTGCTGGCCCGGCTGCGTGCCGAGACCGGCATGGGCATCCTGTTCATCACCCACAATCTCGGCGTCGTGGCGGAGATCGCCGACCGGGTGACGGTGATGTATGCCGGCCAGGTGGTGGAAACAGCCGCCACCGCGCCTCTATTCGCGCATCCGCGCCACCCCTACACCGCCGCGCTGCTGAACTGCCTGCCCGCGCGGGCACTGCGCGGCGAGGATGGACGGCGAACGGTGCAATCCATCCCCGGCGCTATAGATGCGGCGGCCTTCGCGCCCGACCGTTGCGGCTTCGCCCCGCGCTGCGCCAAGGTTGCCGATATCTGCCGCAGTCGGATGCCGGAGCTAAGCATCATTGCGAAAAGTGGCCTTCCGGTTTTCGCAAAAAATGATGCGCAAACAGAGAATCTAAGCAGCTCATCCGCCCATTTGCCAACGCAAACCTGCTTAGAGGCCGCCGAGACCGGCGCATCGGTCCGCTGCCTGCGATGGAGGGAGCCATGAGCGTGTCGCCCCTGCTCGCCGTGAACGGCCTGACCAAGCATTTCGGCCATGCACCGAAGCTGGTGCGCGCCGTCGAGGATGTGAGTTTCACGGTGGCGCCGGGCGAGGTGCTGGGCCTGGTCGGCGAGTCCGGCTCGGGCAAGAGCACCATCGGCCGCCTGATCCTGCGCCTGATCGACCCGACCAGCGGCGGCATATCCTTCGCCGGCCAGGAGATCGCGCAGCTTCCGGAACGCCGCCTCCGCTTCCTGCGCCGCCAGGCCCAGATGGTGTTCCAAGACCCCTATGCCAGCCTCAACCCGCGCCTGCGCGTGCGGGACATCATCGGCGAGGCGCTGAGCACACACGGCCTGGCGCGCGGTGGCGCCCTCCGCCGGGAGCGCATAGCGTCGCTGCTGGAGACCGTCGGCCTCAGCCCCGACCATATGGCGCGCTTTCCGCATGAATTCTCCGGCGGCCAGCGCCAGCGGATCGGCATCGCCCGCGCGCTTGCCGTCGAGCCTAGGTTGATCGTCGCCGACGAGCCGGTCTCGGCGCTCGACGTGTCGGTGCAGGCGCAGGTGCTGAACCTGATGCAGGATCTGCGCCGCCGGCTTGGGCTCGCCATGCTGTTCATCTCCCACGATCTCGACGTGGTCGAGCTGATGTGCGACCGTATCGCGGTGCTCTATCTTGGCCGCATCATGGAGATCGGCGCCACGGCCGACATCTGCGCCCGTCCGCGCCACCCCTATACAAGCGCGCTGATGGCCGCCTCACCGAAAGCCGTGCCCGGCGCCCCCAAGCCCGAACGGCTGCTGAAAGGCGACATCCCCAGCCCGCTCAGCCCCCCTTCGGGCTGCGTCTTCCGCACGCGCTGCCCAATCGCCATCCCGGAATGCGCGAAGGAGGTGCCACGCTTGCGCGCCATGGGCGACAGCGAAGGCCACCGCGTGGCCTGCATCCGCGCCGAGGCGCAAACAACCGGCGTCGCCGCATGAACGACCTCACCGAAACGCAAAACGCCTACAGCCCCACCGCGCGGGATAATGGCCCGGCCGACCTGCTCGGCGCGATCCGTGCGTCGATGGACAGTTTCTCCCCCGGCCAACGCGCCATCGCCGCGGTGATCCTGGACGATCCGAACTGGGCGGTGCAGGCCCCCGTGGAGGATCTTGCCGCCCGCGCCGATGTCAGTCCGCCGACCATCGTGCGGTTCGCCCGCGTCGTCGGCTGCGACGGGCTGAGGGACTTCAAGCTCAAGCTGGCGGGCGCGCTGGCGTTCGGCACCGCCTATCTGCATCGCAATGTGCGGCCGGGGGACGCCCCCGCCGATATCGTGCGCAATGTCGTGGGCAGCACGCTGTCGGTGCTGAGCGGCTGGCAACAGCATATCGACGCGGCGGCGGTGGAGCGCGCGGCCGAGGCGATCCATCATGCCCGGCGCATCGATTGCCATGGCACCGGCCAGACCTCCAACTTCCTCGCCGAAGACCTCCAGGCGCGGCTGTTCCGCCTGGGGCTCCTCACCAATGCCTATTCCGACGCCCATCTCCAGCTCGTCGCCGCCGCCACGCTCACCGACGCGGATGTGCTGTTCGCCATCTCCTTCGTCGGCCGGATGCCCACGCTTCTGGAGGCGGTGAAGCTCGGCAAGGAGCGCGGCGCCACGGTCATCGCCCTCACCCGCCGCAACGCGCCGCTCGCCGGGCTCGCCGACATCGTGCTGGACACCGAAGTCCCGAGCGACGCCACCATGCGCGTCGGCACCGACGCCTATATCGTCCAGCTCCTGATGATCGAGATGATCATGGTCATCGTCGGGATGAAGCGCGGCCCGGAAACGCTCAACCGGTTGAAGGACATCCACACGGTGCTGAAGACACGCGGTGTCGACACCGACGATCCCTCGCTGGTGCATTGGAGCTGGCGGCAGCTCCTGACCGAGCGTGGCGGCCCGGACGCCGACTGAAGCAATCGCCCGCCACGCGGCGTGTTTAGCTTGACTCCCATCATTGCCCCGATCACAACACCTTCGCAATCCCCGCAGTTTTACGTTGAGTTCCGCTGGTGATCGAAGGCCGCATCTCCGAGACGCAATTCCCTTTTGCTGGGCAGCCGGACCGCGCGACCTTGATCATCGGGTTCGCGGTCTCGCTGATCATCGCGGCATTTCTCGTCGGCATTGACAGGAACGGCCTGCTCTGGGAAGCACCCGACCGGATCACCTATGACTGGCGGACATATCTCTTCAGCGAGCGCGCCAAGGCCCCCCGCGACGACATGGTGCTCATCCGCGTGAACGAAGACAGCCTGACCGGCTATCCGTATCTGTCGCCCATCGACCGGGGCATGACGGCGGAACTCGTCCGGCAGATCGCCGAGGCGCAGCCCGCCGCGATCGGACTGGATTTCATCTTCGATCGCGTCACGGAACCGTCCAAGGACAATGCCCTGCTCGCCGCGCTGAAGGATGTGAATGCGCGCGTTCCGGTGATCATCGGCGCTGTCGACGAGCGCAGCGGATCGCGCGATGCGGCCCCGCTTTATCAGGAGCGCCTCATCAAGGATGGCGGCCTTCGGGGCGGGCATATCTACTTCGCCACCGACCAGGAGCGGCTGTCGCTGGGCGATCAGGCGGTGCGCTTCATCGTGGCGCCAAGCCCGGCACCGCCCGCGCGGCCCGCATTCTCCCAAGCGCTGGCCGACGCCGTGGGCAAAGGCTTCGCTCCCGCTTCGGCGCTGATTTACTGGCGTCATTCGCCCACCGAGGCCGGCGCGCATTTCCTCCCGACCTTCACCCTGCTCCCGCATCGCGACGCAACCGGTAAACGCACCGGCCCGGTGCTGCCGGATAGCTGGCGCGCCGTGCTACGAGGCAAGATCGTGCTGATCGGCGGCGCGTTCAGCGACCGGGACCTGCATATGACGCCGCTTTCCGTCGCCACCAACGGCTTCGTGCATGGCGTCGAGATTCACGCGCAGATGCTGGCGCAGCGGCTGGACAAGCGCTCGGTCTATGTCATGAACTGGTGGCAGGAGTTCATGCTTGTCGCAGCGGTCGCCGGGCTTGGCTTTTTCGCCGGGCGGCTGTGGCGGGTGTCGGGCGATGGCTGGAAAACTTCGGCGTTGGCGTTCGTCGTGTTCGTCAGCGCGAGCTTCGGGCTTTTCGCCGCTTTTTCCTTTATCCTGCCGACGGCTACCCTATTCTTCGCCTGGCCGGCGGGCCTGCTGACCGGACAGCATATGGGATGGGTGACGGAGCGTTTGGGGCCGTCTGGAACCGAGACGCAAGGAGAAGCATGATGCGGATGTCATTCACACTGGCGCTGGCGGGCGCGCTGCTGCTGGCCGGCGCTGGCATGGCCGTTGCCGGCCTGGAGGTGACGCGCTCGACGGCGCCGGGCATCAAGGTGGGCGCCAAGTTCAACGACGAAGCCATATTCGAAGTGCCGGCGGGCGGCGAGATCGAACTGCTGAAAACGCCGCAGAACACGACCCACAAGATCGCCGGCCCCTATACCGGCACGCTGGCGAAGTTCGCCACGGCTTGCCCATGGTGGAAGGCCGTGGTCGGCAGTTGCAAGGCGCCCGGCGATACCAAGGAGGGCGGCACGAGAGGCTTGAGGATCGGGGAATAGCCGGGATTCAGCGCCGCGCCGGTCCGGTTCACCGGGCTGTGGCTTTCCGCCAATGTCCCGCGCTCATTCTCCGAGCACAAACCGGCACCCCCTGCGCCCCTTCTCGGGTACATGCGCCCCGGTTGAGAGCGGATGCCGCAACGAGCCTTGCCGCGAGGCCCGGCCGGTAGTGACCTCGCCGCCACCTGCGAAACGCAAACCAGCTTTCCCAACCCGGTCATAGGCCGGGGAAGCAGCCGCGCAACCTGTCCCACGCGGCGCTCGGCAAAATGCCGATCACTGTGGGCCTTTCCCGCGCCCAGTCCTGCATCGCCGTGACGTCGCGCTCGGCCAGCGCCACGCATCCGACCGTGCCAGCCTTCGCCGAGCGCCGCACATGCACGAAGATGCAGGAGCCGCCTTTCGCCTCGCGGTTGGTGGGATAGTCCACGAACAAACCCTGCCGGTAGAGCGCAATCGCGGCCATGTCCTCGCCGCTCGCCTCGCCAGCCGACGCCTTCGCTACCACCGTGTTGTATAGGGGTGAATGTAGGTCATCGACGCAGTAGTGTTGGCCTGGACGTAGGCCTACATAGGCCGAAACGTTTCGGGCTGAGAAGCCGAACGGTTTGCCGAGGCGGAAAAATCCGGCCGGCGTACGCTTATCCCCCTCGATCTTGACGCGCTCGCCGCTCGGCGCGTAAGCCTTCGCTGCCCAGGACCACGCCATGCCGCCGACACCCAGCGCCGCCGCTTTCGGCTCACCGCTCGCATGCCAGCGTTCGCCCCGCCTCTCCATGAACCGCACCGTCGCGGCGCGCGCATCGAGCCCGGAGCCTACCACCAGCACGAGACGCTCGGCGCCAGCCACCTCCGCCGGGCAGACGGGCTGGTCCTGCGCCGCCACCGGCGCGGTCACCACCATGCCGCCGAACACCGCCAGCAGCAGGGCCGCCGCCTTGCCGCGCCTATTCATTGCCCGACTTGCAGCACCGTATCCAATTGCTGTGCGCCCATCCGGTCGTTCCGTCGCGCAGCTCGACATACCACCACGGATCGCGCTTCTCCCGGACATGGAACAGCGTGCCGGCCGGCATCTTCATGACGCGCGCGCCGCCCTTATCGGATGGCACGGTGCGCAGCGACAACCAGTCATCCGGCGGCGCCACCGGGCCGACATAATAATATTCGCCGGTCCCTTGCGCGCCTTGCGGGGAGCTCCCCTGCGACGCGCCGGATGCCGACCCCGGCACGGTTTTCTGCGGTGGCGTCGCGGGGGGCTGGTCGGTGGGGCAGGCGAGGCCCGGATAGCATTGGGCGTGCGCGGCCCGTTCGGGCAATGCCGTCACCACCAATGCGAGAATGAGGCTGAGCACGGTCTTCAAAGGCATCTCCCTCACAGGGCGGAATTGCGAGTGCGTCGATTCTACCAAACTCCAGCGAAAGCCTTCGTTTGGATCGATGCAGGTCTTTGCTGGCGCATCGATTTTACCAAACTCCGGCGAAAGCCTTCGTTTGGATCAATGCGCTGGGCAGGTCTCCCGTTAGCAAATCAACAATGCTTGCTCAGGCTGTTCCTTGCGTATCATCCTCACCTTCGCAGGGGCAAGCATTTCGCGGAAATGCGCTAGAGCGGCGGACTTTTAATCGAACTCGGAGATGCCG
>Ga0307513_10010589_pt1 | contig 11536 bp, 11 predicted proteins | sample 15_EM_MG_FD_202174 | JGI IMG/M metagenome (GOLD analysis project Ga0307513, IMG submission 202174) | Populus trichocarpa ectomycorrhiza microbial communities from riparian zone in the Pacific Northwest, United States - 15_EM | ecosystem: Host-associated > Plants > Roots > Unclassified | place... | reverse complement strand
GTTGCTTCATTCCGGTTCCCGGCGTGAACCCCGATGCGATGCTGGCGATGATGCAGGCGCAAGGCGGCGGCATCGTGGACATGTTCAACATGTTCTCGGGCGGCGCCTTGCACCGTTTCAGCATCTTCGCGCTTAACGTGATGCCTTATATCTCGGCGTCCATCGTGTTCCAGCTGGCCGTGCACATCTTTCCGTCGCTGAAAGCGATGCAGAAGGAAGGCGAATCCGGCCGCCGCAAGATCACCCAGTATTCGCGCATGGGCGCGGTGTTGCTGGCGGTGGTGCAGGGCGGCAGTATCGCGGGAGCTTTGCAGAACCAGGTCGCGCCAGGCGGCATGCCGGTGGTGTACAGCCCAGGCATGGGTTTCGTGCTGACCGCGGTGGTGGCGTTGACTGCTGGCACCATCTTCCTGATGTGGGTGGGTGAGCAGGTGACCGAGCGCGGCGTCGGCAATGGCGTGTCGCTGATCATCTTCGCGGGCATCGTGGCCGGCTTGCCGGTGGCGGTGATCAACACGATCGAGGGTTTCCGCAACGGCACCATCAGCGCCATCGCGTTGATCTTGATTGCGCTGACCGTCGCTGCGTTCACCTACTTCGTGGTGTTCGTGGAACGTGGACAACGACGGATCACAGTTAATTACGCGCGCCGCCAGGGCGGCCGCAATGCGTACATGAACCAGACCTCGTTCCTGCCGCTCAAGCTCAACATGGCCGGTGTGATTCCGCCGATCTTCGCGTCCAGCATCCTGGCTTTCCCGGCCACGTTGGCGCTCTGGTCCGGCCAGTCCTCCTCGACCGTGTGGTTGCAGCGCATCTCCCAGGCGCTGGCGCCGGGCGAGCCGCTGCACATGATCGTGTTCGCGGCGATGATCATCGGTTTCGCGTTCTTCTACACGGCGCTGGTGTTCAATTCGCAGGAAACGGCCGACAACCTTAAGAAATCGGGCGCGCTGATCCCGGGCATCCGTCCCGGCAAGGCGACCGCCGATTACGTGGATGCGGTCCTGACCCGTCTGACCGCGGTCGGTTCGCTGTATCTGGTCGCGGTCTGCTTGCTGCCGGAAATCATGCGTACCCAGCTGGGCACCTCATTCTACTTCGGAGGCACCTCGCTGCTGATCGTGGTGGTGGTGGTGATGGATTTCATCGCCCAGGTCCAGGCGCATCTGATGTCGCACCGGTACGAAAGCCTGTTGAAGAAGGCAAACCTGAAAGGCGGCTCGCGCGGCGGTTTGTCGCGGGGCTGAGGAAATACCTAGGCCGGTCCCGTATGGCGTTATGCCTGCGGCCAGCCACAACTTAGATGGGCGGCCTGTGCAGCGATCTCGTGCGCAGGTGAGAATCGGCCAGTTCCTGCGCAAGAGTAGCGCGGGGCGGGGCGGGGCGAGGAAGGCGAGAGCCGGAATCGATCTGTACCAGGCAGGTTCCGGCGCCGGAGCATGGGCACACTCCCCATGCCGTGGTCCCGGCAAGCTTCGGCCTGCCAGGGCTTCCCAGAAACCCGAGATCTTGTTAAAATTCGTAGTTCACTCCGCCGGCTTGCACCGAATCCTCACGGATTTGCCTGTAATCGGGCCATCAAACACAGTTGGAGAGTCGCGTCATGGCGCGTATTGCAGGTGTCAACCTGCCTGCCCAGAAGCATGTCTGGGTCGGGTTGCAGAGCATTTACGGCATAGGCCGTACCCGGTCGAAGAAGGTCTGCGAAACCGCAGGCGTCACTTCCACCACCAAGATCCGTGACCTGTCCGAGCCGGAAGTCGAGCGCCTGCGCGCCGAAATCGGCAAGTTCATCGTCGAAGGCGACCTCCGTCGCGAAGTGGGTATGGCGATCAAGCGCCTGATGGACCTGGGCTGCTACCGCGGCCTTCGCCATCGCCGTGGCTTGCCGCTGCGTGGCCAGCGCACCCGTACCAATGCACGCACCCGTAAGGGTCCGCGCAAAGCCATCAAGAAGTAAGGGGCGCGAATCATGGCCAAACCAGCAGCAGCAAAAGTAAAGAAGAAGATCAAGCGCGTCGTCACCGACGGCGTCGCCCACGTCCACGCTTCTTTCAACAACACCATCGTCACCATCACCGATCGCCAGGGCAATGCACTGTCGTGGGCAACTTCGGGCGGCGCGGGTTTCCGCGGTTCCCGCAAGTCCACGCCGTTCGCCGCACAGGTCGCCGCCGAAAAGGCCGGCCGTGCCGCACTGGACTACGGTCTGAAGTCGTTGGAAGTACGCATCAAGGGCCCCGGCCCGGGCCGCGAGTCCGCGGTGCGTTCGCTCAACAACGTTGGTTACAAAATCACCAACATCATCGACGTTACGCCTATCCCGCATAACGGTTGCCGCCCGCCCAAAAAGCGTCGCGTCTGAGGAGCTGAAGAGAAATGGCTCGTTATATTGGTCCTACCTGTAAGCTCGCCCGCCGCGAAGGCGCCGATCTTTCCCTTAAAAGCCCGGCGCGCGCGCTGGATTCCAAGTGCAAGCTGGAGCAGAAGCCCGGCCAGCACGGCGCTACCGCCCGCAAGGGCAAGCTGTCCGACTACGCCACCCAGCTGCGTGAAAAGCAGAAGGTCAAGCGTATTTACGGCCTGCTGGAGCGTCAGTTCCGCAACTACTACAAGAAGGCCTCGACCAAGAAGGGCAACACCGGCGAGAACCTGCTGCAGTTGTTGGAAACCCGTCTGGACAACGTCGTCTACCGCATGGGCTTCGCCATCACCCGTCCGTCCGCGCGCCAGCTGGTGTCGCACCGTGGCGTGCTGGTCAACGGCAAGTCGGTCAATCTGCCGTCCTACCAGATCAAGGCCGGCGATGCGATCGAACTGTCCGAAAAAGCCCAGAAACAGCTGCGCGTGCAGGAATCCCTGACCGTTTCGGCGCAGATGGATCTCAGCCCCTCGTGGGTTGAAGTGGACTCGAAGAAGTTCAGCGGCGTGTTCAAGGCCGTGCCGGATCGTGCAGATCTGCCTGCCGACATCAACGAAGCGCTGATCGTCGAGTTGTACTCGAAGTAATCCCATCACGAATCCCCGGATCAGCCGGGGATTTGCAGGAGACCAAGCAACATGACGGTTACCACACAGCAGGTGCTGCGCCCCCGCGGCCCGCAAATCGAACGCCTTGGCGACAATCGCGCCAAAGTCGTGATCGAGCCGCTGGAACGCGGCTACGGCCACACCCTGGGCAATGCGCTGCGTCGCGTGCTGCTCTCGTCCATCCCCGGCTTCGCCATTACGGAAGTCGAGATCGACGGTGTTCTGCACGAATACAGCACCATCGAAGGTTTGCAGGAAGACGTGCTTGAAGTCCTGTTGAACCTGAAAGACGTCGCCATCCGCATCCATACCGGCGACAGCTCCACCCTGACCCTGGCCAAGCAGGGCCCGGGCGTCGTTACCGCCGCCGATATCAAGACCGACCACAACGTCGAGATCCTGAATCCGGAACTGGTCATCTGCAACCTGACCAAGGACACGGCGATCAACATGCGCCTGAAGATTGAGCGCGGTTTCGGCTACCAGCCGGCCGCTGCCCGTCGCCGTCCGGACGAAGAAACCCGCGCCATCGGCCGTCTGATGCTGGACGCCTCGTTCTCGCCGGTCCGCCGCGTCGCCTATGCGGTGGAAGCCGCACGCGTCGAGCAGCGCACCGACCTGGACAAGCTGGTTCTGGAAATCGAAACCAACGGCACCATCGACGCAGAGGAAGCCGTGCGCACCGCCGCCGACATTCTTAGCGATCAGCTGTCGGTGTTCGGCGACTTCACCCACCGCGATCGCGGCGCTGCCAAGCCGGCAGCCAGCGGCGTGGATCCGGTGCTGCTGCGTCCGATCGACGACCTGGAACTGACCGTGCGTTCGGCCAACTGCCTCAAGGCCGAAAGCATCTACTACATCGGCGATCTGATCCAGAAAACCGAAGTCGAGCTGCTGAAGACCCCGAACCTCGGCAAGAAGTCGTTGACCGAGATCAAGGAAGTCCTCGCACAGCGCGGCCTTTCGCTCGGCATGAAGTTGGAAAACTGGCCGCCGGCCGGCGTTTCCCAGCACGGCATGTTGGGCTGATCCAATAGTTGTAACGGATCCCCGCAGCAACTGCGGGGATTCGGTTGAACATGCAACATTGAGCACGCAACACAACGCCGACGCGCCTGAAGGTGCGCGGCGATGCCCGATCAGGACGAACGGGCTCGGGCCATCCGCAGTCCAAGCACCAACGCCATGATGGCGACAGCGAACTCCAACAGCATCAACATTCATTAGGAATCAAGACCATGCGCCACCAGAAAGCCGGCCGCAAATTCAGCCGCACCAGCGCCCATCGCCAGGCGATGTTCAGCAACATGGCCGCGTCGCTGATCAAGCACGGCCTGATCCGCACCACCCTGCCGAAGGCCAAGGAACTGCGCCGCGTCGCAGAGCCCCTGATCACCCTCGGCAAGATCGACGGCGTCGCCAATCGCCGCCTTGCCTTCGCGCGTCTGCGCGACAAGGAAGCGGTCGGTACGTTGTTCACCACCTTGGGCCCACGCTACCAGTCGCGTCCGGGCGGTTACCTGCGCATCCTCAAGTGCGGTTTCCGCGCTGGCGACAATGCGCCGATGGCCTACGTGGAACTGCTGGATCGTCCGGAAGCGGCGGCACTGTCGGCTGAGTAATCCAAAGCCTGCAGCAAGCGATACACAGACCCCGGCCTAGCCGGGGTTTTGTTTTTCTGGCCGCCGGCATGAGTTAGCCGGCCAGCCGGCACTTGTGGCATGTGACGATGCGGGCTTACGCAGAGATAATGGCCGCCATCGTTTTGAGCAGGCTTGCCATGAACCCATTTCGCTGGTCGTTCCGCGCCCAATTCCTGACAGGGTTCGCCCTCTGTATGGCGCTGCTGGGATTCGCCCTCTACTCCCAGTACCAGTTGGGCCTGAATCCATGCCCGCTGTGCACGTTCCAACGCGGGGCATTCTTGCTGCTGGCGGTGGTGTTCCTGATCGGCGGCTTGCACTCGCCGAAGGGCGTCGGCGGTCGTGGCGCGTATGGCGGTCTGGCTCTGGTGTCCTCGGCTTTGGGCTTGGCGGTGGCCGGACGCCATGTTTGGCTGCAGCATTTGCCCGCCGACAAGGTTCCTGCCTGCGGGCCGGACCTGGCGTACATGATGGAAGCGTTCCCTTTCGCCGATGTGCTGCGCAAGGTGTTCACCGGGTCGGGCGAGTGCGCGGTGGTCGACTGGACCTTCCTGGGCTTGTCGATGCCTGAATGGAGTCTCGCCTGGTTCTTGGCCTTGCTCGCTTGGGCATTGTTTGTCGCATTCCGCCGGCGTAAGTTGCAAGCGTAACGACATTTTGACGCGGCGCATCAATCTGGCAACATGGTGATCCGCTGAGGGCATCACCATGAGTAGCAGCACCATGAGCAGCAGCACCTTGAGTAATACGGACCGCAATCTCCGTGCCGTGAATCTTCCTACCGACTGGGCGCCCGCCACCTGGCGTTCACGCACGGCGGTGCAGATGCCCACGTATCCGGACGCGGCAGCGTTGGAGTCGGCATTGGGCGAACTGCGCCAGCTACCGCCGCTGGTGACCTCCTGGGAAATCTTCGCGTTGAAAAAGCAATTGGCCGAGGCGCAGGAAGGCAAGCGCTTCCTGTTGCAGGGCGGCGATTGCGCGGAGAGTTTCAGCGACTGCGAATCCGGCCTGATTTCCAACCGCCTCAAGGTTCTTCTGCAGATGAGCCTGGTGCTGGTGCATGGCCTGCGTTTGCCGGTCGTTCGTGTGGGCCGCTTCGCCGGCCAGTACGCCAAGCCGCGTTCGACCGATACCGAAACCCGCGATGGCGTGACGCTGCCCAGCTACCGCGGCGATCTGGTCAACCAGCCCGAATTCACCGCCGAAGCGCGCATCCCTGACCCGCGTCGCATGATCAAAGCGCATGCGCGCTCGGCGATGACCATGAACTTCGTGCGCGCGCTGATCGACGGCGGTTTCGCCGACCTGCATCACCCCGAATACTGGAACCTCAATTGGGTGGGCTATTCGCCCAACGCCAACGAGTACCAGCAGATGGCGACTTCGATCGGCGATGCGGTGCGTTTCATGGAAACGCTGGCCGGTTCGGAAGTGCACAACCTCAACCGCATCGATTTCTACACTTCGCACGAAGCGCTGCTGCTGCCGTACGAAGAAGCGCTGACCCGCGAAGTGCCGCGCCAGTGGGGCTGGTTCAACCTGAGCACGCATTACCCGTGGATCGGCATGCGTACCGCCGCGGTCGATGGCGCGCACGTGGAATACCTGCGCGGCGTGCGCAACCCGATCGCGCTGAAGGTCGGGCCTTCGGTGAATCCGGACCAGCTGCTGCGCCTGATCGACATCCTCAATCCGGAAGACGAGCCGGGACGCCTGACCTTCATCCATCGCATGGGAGCCGCGCAGATCGCCGAAAAGCTGCCGCCGTTGCTGGATGCGGTGCGTCGCGACGGCCGTCGTGTGTTGTGGGTGTGCGATCCGATGCATGGCAACACCGAAAGCACCTCGAATGGTTACAAGACGCGCCGCTTCGACAATATCCGTGGCGAAGTGGAGCAGTCGTTCGATCTGCATGCGGCCGCAGGCACGCGTCTGGGCGGCGTGCATCTGGAGCTCACCGGCGAGGATGTGACCGAATGCACCGGCGGCGCGCGCGAACTCACCGACATCGATCTTGAACGCGCCTACCGCTCCACCGTGGATCCGCGTTTGAACTACGAGCAATCGCTGGAGATCGCGATGTCGATCGTCCGCAAGCAGAACCAGCTGGCCGCGCCCGCGGCGCGATAGATTCGCGCGCGGGTCAGCGCGCGGGTTTGCGGGCGGGGGTCAGGCTAGGCAAGTACTGCGGCGGCATGCGCGCACGCGTGAGTTGCTCGTAGGCGTAACCCAGTTCGATCAACCGCGGTTCGCTCCAGGCGGTGCCCATGAAGACGATGCCTAATGGCAATCCATCGCTGCTACCCATCGGAATGGTCAGGCTGGGATAACCGGCCACGGCCGCTGCGCCGTAACCGGCGCCAGGGAAGTGGTCGCCAGTTAGCGGGTCGGTCACCCAGGCAGGGCCTGTGGCGGGGGCGATCAATGCATCCAGCTGTTGCGCCTTGAGTGCCGCGTCGATGCCTTCGGGACCGGCGAGGCGGCGTGCGCGCGATCTGGCGCTGATGTATTCCATCTCGCCCAGCCCGCCCTTGGCGTTGGCTTGCTCGAACAGCTCTTGTCCGAAGAACGGCATTTCCGAAGTGGAATATTGCTGGTTGTAGCCGATCAACTGCGACAGGGTCTTGAGCGGCGCATTCTGTTTCTGCAGGTAGCGCTCCAGGCCAGCCTTGAATTCGTAAAGCAGCAGCACGTTTTCGTCGTCCGACCATTGGTCATCGGTCGGAATCTCGGCATCGACGACGGTCGCTCCGGCTTCGCGCATGGTGCTAATGGCCACTTCCATCGCGGCGGCGGCATCCGGATGGATCGACAGCTTGCTGCGCATCACGCCGATGCGCGCGCCTTTCAATCCATCTGCCTTCAAGTGCGCGTGGTAGTCCAGGGTGGTGTTCCAGGCGGTGTTGGCGGTCGCCGGGTCGGCGTTGTCGCGACCGGCCAGTACGGTCAGCAGATAAGCCGCGTCTGAGACGTTGCGGGTCATCGGTCCGGCGGTGTCCTGGCTGAAGGAAATGGGGATGATGCCCTCGCGGCTCACCAGGCCAACGGTGGGTTTCAACCCCACCAGCCCGTTCATCGCGGCAGGGCAGATGATGCTGCCGTCGGTCTCGGTGCCGATCGCGGCCGCTACAAGATTCGCCGACACCGCCACCGCGCTGCCCGAGCTGGAACCGCAGGGATTGCGGTCCAGGGCATAAGGATTCCGTGTCTGCCCGCCGCGGGCGCTCCAGCCGGAAGTGGAGCGGGTGGAACGGAAATTGGCCCATTCGCTGAGGTTGGTCTTGCCTAGAATCACGGCGCCCGCTTCGCGAAGCCTCCGCACCAGGAAAGCGTCGTTTGCCGGGCGGAAATCCTTCAGCGCGAGCGAGCCGGCGGAGTTGGTCATGGGCGTGGCGCCGATGTTGTCCTTGAGCAGGATCGGGATGCCGTGCAGAGGTCCGCGAACGGAACTGGTCTTGCGTTCGACATCGCGCAGGGCGGCTTCCTTCAGCGCGTCGGGGTTGATCTCGATCACCGCATTAAGGGTTGGTCCGGCCTTGTCGATGGCGGCGATGCGGTCCAGGTAGGCCTGGGTCAGCGTGCGGCTATCCAGTTCGCCTCTCTGCATGCGGGTCTGCAGATCGTTGATGTCGACTTCGGCGAAGATGAAATCGGTAGGTTCGGCCCCCGTCGGCGGAACACCGTCAGGCGCCTTGGAGTCGCATGCGCCAAGGACAAACACGAAGGCCAGCAAAAGCGGTATGCGCCGCATTGAGTTCCACCCTTGCAAGGAGATGCGTAGGACAGGCTACCCAGCGTCCGCGGAACGCGCAATCTCAACGCTTGCGGACGCATGCCGTTTGATCAGGTCGCGCGCCAGCACCGCCACCACGATCAGGTTGAGCACCAGCACCGCCCACGTGTGCCAGCCGTGATGGTGGTATAGCGCGTATACGTCCAGCGGCAGGTAGGCGGCGGTGCCCACGCAACCCAGCCAGGACGCCCAGGCCTTGGCTCGCCAAAGACCCCAGGCCTCGACCAGGCGCCAGACGGCGTACAGCGACACCACCGCCACCGCCAGATGCACGGCGCCCGGGTTGATGGCGTCGAGCAGCGAGGGCAGGGTGCCGTGGACTGGATCGAGGTTGAATTTGGCGATCAGCGCCTTGATCACATTGCGCAACGGCTGCGGTCCCAGCACTTCCAGGCTGGCGGCCGCAATCAGGGCCAGCAGACCCTTAAGGCCCTCGAACAGGGCCAGCACATGCAGGCCCGGATGCGCTTGCGGGGCCGGGTTGTAAGGCGTTTCCGTCACTACGACGCGCTAATCCAGAGATCAGGCGGCGCGTGAGGCGCGCTTGCGGTCGCTTTCGCTGAGGAACTTCTTGCGCAGGCGGATTTCCTTCGGAGTGACTTCGACCAGCTCGTCGTCCTCGATGAAGTCCAGCGCCTGTTCCAGCGTGTACTTGATCGCCGGCGTCAGCTTGATGGCGTCATCCTTGCCCGAAGCGCGCATGTTGGTCAGCGGTTTGGTCTTGATGGCGTTGACGGTCAGGTCGTTGTCCTTGGAATGGATGCCGATCAGCTGGCCTTCGTAGACGTTGTCGCCTTCGGCGGCGAACAGCTTGCCGCGTTCTTCCAGCGGTCCGAGCGAATAGGCCGGGGTGGCGCCGGGCGCATTGGCGATCATCACGCCATTCTGGCGCTTGGCGATGGCGCCCTGTTCCTTCGGACCATAGTGATCGAACACATGGAACAGCAGGCCCGATCCCTGGGTCAGGGTGCGGAATTCGTTCTGGAAACCGATCAGGCCACGGGCCGGAATCATGTAGTCCAGGCGCACGCGTCCCTTGCCATCGGACTCCATATTCTTCAGCTGGCCCTTGCGGATGCCCAGCTTTTCCATGACGCCGCCCTGGTGCTGTTCTTCGATGTCGACCACCAACTGCTCGACCGGCTCCATCTGCTTGCCGTCGATTTCCTTGATGATGACTTCCGGGCGCGACACGGCCAGCTCGAAGCCTTCGCGACGCATGGTTTCGATCAGTACCGACAGATGCAGCTCGCCGCGGCCGGAAACCAGGAACTTGTCCGGATCGGAACCTTCCTCGACCTTCAACGCCACGTTGTGCAGGGTCTCGCGCTCCAGGCGCTCGCGGATCTGGCGGCTGGTGATGAACTTGCCGCCGCTGTGTTCCTTGCTGCCAGCGAACGGCGAATTGTTGACCTGGAAGGTCATCGAGATGGTCGGCTCGTCGACGGTCAGGGCCGGCAGCGCTTCCGGCGTATCCAGCGCGCACAGGGTGTCGGAGATGCTGAGGTCGGCCACGCCGGAGATGGCGACGATGTCGCCCGCTTCGGCTTCCTCCACTTCGATGCGCTCAAGGCCCATGAAGCCGAGCACCTGCAGCACCTTGCCCTGGCGCTTCTTGCCGTGGCGGTCGATTACGCTGACCGGCATGTTGGTGCGCACCTTGCCGCGCTGGATGCGGCCGACGCCGATCAGGCCGACGAAGTTGTTGTAGTCCAGCTGGCTGATGCGCATCTGGAACGGACCTTCGCGGTCCACGTCCGGCGGCGAAACATGCTTCATGATCGCTTCGTACAGCGGGGTCATATCGCCTTCGCGGGCGGCGTCGTCCAGGCTGGCGTAGCCGTGCAGGGCCGAGGCGTAGACGATCGGGAAGTCGAGCTGCTCGTTGGTCGCGCCCAGTTTGTCGAACAGGTCGAACACCTGGTCGATCACCCAGTCCGGACGCGCGCCAGGGCGGTCGATCTTGTTGACCACGACGATCGGCTTGAAGCCCATCGCGAACGCCTTCTGGGTGACGAAGCGGGTCTGCGGCATCGGGCCGTCCATCGCGTCGACCAGGATCAGCACCGAATCCACCATCGACAGCACGCGCTCCACTTCGCCGCCGAAGTCGGCGTGTCCGGGGGTGTCGACGATGTTGATGCGGTTGCCCTGCCAGTTGATGGCGGTGTTCTTGGACAGGATCGTGATGCCACGTTCCTTTTCCTGGTCGTTGCTGTCCATCATCCGCTCGGTGGTGACCGTGCGTTCGCTGAACGTGCCCGACTGCTTGAGCAGGCAGTCGACGAGGGTGGTCTTGCCGTGGTCGACGTGGGCGACGATGGCGATATTGCGGAGGTTCTGAATGGACATGACGAAAGGCGCGATTTTGGAGCCGCGCTCGGGGCAGGGAAGGAAGCCGCGTATTATAGCGGGTTACGGTTGCGCTTTAGCTCCAGATCGGCACGGAGGGTCATCTAAATCCGCCGGATCCGGCCGCCCAAGCGGTTTTGATCGATAAATTCGCCCCAATTCATCCGAAATTCCCCCATTCCTTCAACCACGGAGTCCCCAATGTCCCTGACCGCCACCTTCGACACCGCCCGCGGCCCCATCAAGATCGAGCTGTATCCCGACAAGGCCCCGCTGACGGTCGCCAATTTCGTCAACCTGGCCCAGCGCGGTTTCTACGACGGCCTGAGCTTCCACCGGGTCATCCCCGATTTCATGATCCAGGGCGGCTGCCCGGAAGGTTCCGGCCGCGGCGGCCCGGGTTACCGTTTCGAGGACGAAACCAACAACGGCGTGCGCCACGACCGCGGCGTGCTGTCCATGGCCAATGCCGGCCCCAATACCAATGGCAGCCAGTTCTTCATCACCCATGTGCCCACCCCGTGGCTGGACGGCAAGCACACTGTGTTCGGCAAGGTCATCGAAGGCTTGGACGTGGTCGATAGCGTCGCGGGCGGCGATGCCATCGCTTCGGTGAAGATCGAGGGCGACGCTTCCGCCGTGCTGGCCGCCAACGCCGAGCGCGTGGCCGAGTGGAACCGCCACCTGAGCGCCTGAACAATCGGGCCGGGGC